>PJEL010000944.1_pt1 | contig 31788 bp, 35 predicted proteins | sample 1853271 | NCBI WGS metagenome assembly PJEL01 (sample SAMN08108733, study PRJNA415343) | Invertebrate metagenome, whole genome shotgun sequencing project. | host: Globobulimina | place: Sweden: Gullmar Fjord | collected 2015-08 | reverse complement strand
CAACAAATATTCAATGATCAGGTTTTAAATTACAAATTCTTGCTAAAAAAGTAATTGATGAAATAGATCATAGTGTTACATGTGGTCATAGAGGCGAAGCAGAACAAAACGAAGCCTATAAACGTGGTAATTCTCAAGCACTTTGGGGTGAATCTGCTCATAATTCGATGCCGAGTAATGCAATAGATGTACAACCTTATCCTGTTAATTGGGATGATATTCCACAATTCGTTCGCCTTCGTGAAAGATATTTCTATTATGCCGGTGCATTAGGAATAAAACTAAAACCGATGGTGATTTTTAGTGATGGTACAGGTGATTATCCTCATATAGAATTAGACGACTCTGAATATCAATAAAGAAGAGAAAAATTATTAAACTTACAATTGATACTGAACTTAGTATCATTGCTATTACTAATTTCCATCTGTGGTTTTTGATTCTTCACTATCTTTTTTCGTTTTTTTATCTGATTCCTTTTTTGATTTTCTAGCTTTTACATATTCATTATAGAATTTTAATCCCCACAAAAGCAAATTAAAAACCCAAAAGTATTCTTTTAAAATTTCTGAATACATATTCGATATTGCTAAAACTTGCGCACCATGATAAGACCAATCTTTATTAAAAATAGAATCTTTTAAAGCACCGGAAAAAATTAAGATTATTTCGTTCATTAGATTAACTAATTTCCATTTCTAGATTTTCAACAGTAATGCTGTTCGTTGTGGTTACACTAGCTAATATGGGTTGAATAGTATCACCTTTAATTAGGCTTACAGGTACAGTAACAGGATGAACACTCGTTGCTGTCGTAACTGTTCTCTTTTGGTATGCTGATCCCTGTTCAGGACTTACTCCATTTTTACCAGAGCTGAACAGGTAATTTTCAGAACTACCCGATTTATAAACAGACCATGTAATTTTTACAGCACCTTCAAACGGTTCATTTCCTATGTATTCAACTAAACCAATTGAAGCGTCGATAGTTTTAAATCGTTCGTTTTCACTATTATAACCTGCTGTCCATGTGCTTGTTAATACCGTAGATTGGAATGTTCTAGCAATATCAAACGTACTAACTGTAACGTTAAAGATTGTAAACTCCCCTCTGTAGTATTCGTCACCTAATGTTAATACAACGTTTTGATTTTCAGCTAAACCATGAGACGTACTGGTACAAGTTGTTCCACCTGCTCCATTTGTAGCAAAGACAGTTACTGAGCCTAATGTACCTGAAATATCAATTGCTTGATAAGTATCTGCAACGCTAATAGTGGTAGCATTAGTAACAGGATTTTCTTCAATGTGTCCAAAACATAGATAATTACTATCAGCAAATCCTGGATTAGCTTGGGCTAAAACTCTAGGATCAGTTTGGTCTAAACCAGCTTGACTCCATTCTCCTGTATGAGTTGATATGAAAGTACGATTAATTTGGAAGGTATTAGTTAATTGATTATAGATGATTGCCCCACCATCATAATCTGTACTACCAGAAGTAGAAATAGTTACTTGATCTCCATCAATTAGTGTTGTACCTGTATCAGTAACTGTTATAGAATTAGATAAGAAACTACCTGTTTCGTCACTTCCAAAATCGATACTAGAGACTTCAAAATAATTTGCACCAGTAGCAGTAATTAAATACGTACCATTGTAATCAGTATTCGTAGTGAAGCCAGAAATAACTACTTCCTGAAAAACAAATAGTGTTGGTGGTGCAGTGAAATTAAAACGAGCGACACCACTTGAATCAGTAACACTAGTGATAGCTTCGGCAGGTACTGAGGCATCAGCAACTACGGTAAATTCACCCGTACTACCTGAAATGTCAAAAAGATTACCACCACCGAATATACAAGCTGATATTAGATTTTTAGGTAAATCGCTAAGTGCTGGCTGTATTCTAAATAAAGAAGCACCAGAAGCGAATGTTCCTGACATCTGATCGACACTAATTGATTTTGATACTGCGGCTGTACTATTATCCACATTTAAAAATGGTAGTGCTGTTGTCGGTGTATTGGTAATATTTGACTTTGTTAATGTGATTTTACAATTAAATAAATCCCATCCAAGTAAATTGTCAAAAATATCAGATACATCAAGGATTAGAGTTCCGTTATTTATAGTACCTAAGTCATCCCAACCAAATACACCAGCTAATGTTAAATTGACGCTACCGCCATTTAATTCTAGGTTACAAAATGTTCCTGTAGATGAACTTACAAGATCAAAAAACTCTAATGATCTAAGCCGACCAGCACCAGAAAACATAGTACCTGTTCCTGAATAAGTCCAAGTTGATTGATTGCTGTTGTCGGTAACAATATGCAACGTAGCGTTGTTAGTAAATTCTATCCTTACATCACTGCTTAAATGTCCTTTAATTATCCATGTAGTAGAAGCGCTTATGGTAATTACACTAAAACTTGCCATTGCTTCTAGTTCAGTAGTGTTATAAATAACCTTTAAATTCGGTGGCACAAGGTCGAAGTCATACCAATCATCAGTACTAGATCCAGTACTTTTTTTCAGTGAAGCAGTTGAACGTACACTGTCAGCATTGATATGAAGATCGCCACCAGTACCAAAGACCGCGCCTTCAGGGCTTCCAGCATCATTAATAGTTATTTTAGAAATCTCGCCTGTGCTGTTTCCAAGCGTAAGTACATTACCAGTTTCAGTATTAGAAAAGATAAATGCACCATCAGTAGGATCTAGCACAAACCTATCGTTTGAACCTAGATTAATACTAGATGCGATTTTAAAAGCATCGTTGGCAGAATTATCTATACCCATTACCCAACGTTGACCGCCATCAAGTAAGAATTGAGCGATAGCATCACCAGTTCCCTCTTGAATAATGGTTAGTCCAGCTTGATCGCCTGTCTCGGTTGTATTTTCTGAAACGGTGAAAACGCTATCAGGTAAACTGTAAGTACCAACAGCCACATTGTTTCGTGTTTTCCAGACTGTTAAGCCACCGCTTGTAGCAATATCGTCGGTATATCCCATTCTGAACATTCGAGACGGGCCACTTGCGTTGTTATCATTGAACATCGTAAATTCGGACTGATTAAAACCTACATTGCCACGATTGAAAAAGAAATCTGTGGAGTTACCAGAACCATTTTTACCAGCTTCTATAGTTACTGCTTTGAATGAGGATAATCCCACTACCGTACTAATGGATGTAAGAACATCTAATCTATAGCCATCGTCAGGAATCTTGCCTACGCCAAGTGTTCCGTAGAAATTGTTCTTACCATCTACCTGTAATACGAGCTGTTGGTTTGAGTTCAAGTCTGCACTTTTGGCAAAAACAAAATTGTCATCGTCCGAGTTGTCAATACCCATCACCCAACGCTGACTACCTGTTAGGAGGAACTGTGCAACCGCATCTCCTACACCATCTTGCTCAATCGTCAATCCTGCCGCTGCATCGACTTCTGCTGTATCTTCGTAAACGTGCATTGTACTTGCTGGCAAAATATTAACGCCAAGCTGTCCTAAGAATTCAGAACGTCCATCGGTTTCAAGAACTAGTTGATCATTACTTCCAAGATTGATACTTGAAGCAATCTTAAAAGCATCTGATCCACTGTTATCAATCCCTGTGACCCAACGTTGTCCACCAGATAAAAGGTATTGAGTAATTGCGTCACCTGTACCATCTTGCTCGATGGTAAGACCTGCTTGGTCACCAGTTTCGGTTGTATTTTCGTATATATGTAAAACACTGTCTGGATCTGTTCTTGTTCCTATACTCACATAGTTATTAGCATCTGAAATATTAATACCGCCTTGTGTGGCTATTTCATCAGCATAGCTCATCCTGAAATAACGAGTTATTTCAGTAGCATGACTATCATTAAACATTACAAATTCAGATTGGTTTGTACCTTCATCACCTTTATTGAAAATTAAATTTGTGCTGTTAACATTTCCGTAATTGCCTTCCTGCAAAGTGAGTGCATGAGTAAAGCCACCAGCGCCACGAATACCAAACTCAATATGTCCAATATTTGCAGAATGGTCATCATTAATAAATGCAATCCCTGAAGAAATATTTGCAGCTCCATAATTAACAACTGAAGTAAAGTTACCATCTGTGCTATCAATATTATCTAAGCGGATACCAGAAAGTGTATCAAAAACACCTGTTGCAGAGCTGTCATTTTTAAGGATTAAGCCTTGTGTGTTATCTAATGAAAAATTATTAGTTGCCCCACTTAAAGCACCACGACCTGATATAGAAAAATCATCTCCAGAAGAACTATTATCAATACCTGCAATCCAGCGTTGACCGCCAGTTAATAAGAACTGAACTAACGCATCGCCTAAGCCATCTTGCTCAATGGTTAATCCAGCAGTTGCATCTGTGTTGCTAGTATCTTCGTAAACGTGCATTATACTAACTGGTAAGATGTTTATACCAAGCTGTCCTAAGAATTCCGATCGTCCATCGGTTTCTAATACCAGTTGGTCATTACTGCCAAGGTTGATACTTGAAGCAATTTTAAAGGCATCTGATCCACTGTTATCAATACCTGTTACCCAACGCTGTCCACCAGTTAATAAATACTGAGTAATTGCGTCACCTGTACCATCTTGCTCGATGGTAAGACCTGCTTGGTCACCTGTTTCTGTCGTATTCTCATAAATATGCAAAGGACTATCTGGATCGGTTCTTGTTCCTATACTCACATAGTTATTAGCATCTGAAATATTAATACCGCCTTGTGTGGCTATTTCATCAGTATAGCTCATGCGGAAATAACGAGCGCTCTCTGTTACGTTGCTGTCATTAAACATAACGAACTCGGACTGATTTGTCCCACCATCACCCTTGTTTAGAATGATGTTTGTGCTGTTCGCGTTACCGTAGGTCCCCTCTTCCAAGGCTAGTGTTTCAGGGTAACTCTGAATCCCAAAAGCAATATCACCTGTCGCGTTCATTATAATATCTTCAGTTCCAGATGTTGTCTGAATAGTTAAGCTACCAAACTCACTACTGATTGTTGAACTATCTATGGAATCATCAAATCTGATTTCTAGTCCTGTACCACCACCAAAATTTGATAATGTCAAAAGTGATTTACCTACATTCGTTGTAGGTAAAACGTCAATACGTCCATCAGCAGCACCCCTTTCTATAACAACTCTATCGTTTAAGTGCAGTTCTGATAATCCATTGAGTACATCAATTCTAAATTCATCGGCACTTTCATCATATTTAATAGTCGCTTTTAAATCATCTGTACTATCTACAAATTCATAGGTAGCATTACCTGCTGCCGGTGATTTTAGTTCAACGGTTTTATTTGTTGAGTCATAAGTAAAATTAGAATCGCCACCAAATGCACCAGCGTTATTAAATTGAATAGAAGTATCAGCACCTCCGGGAATTGTTACACCCGGTATTGTTGAAGATGCACTTTGAGCGCCAGCAGTTCTAAAGCTTGACTGTGCAAAAAATTCGGCATCGCTTGTGTCACTTAAATCTGTTGCTGCTTCTGATACAACAAGTGATCCTCTAAACAATGTCAAAGGTAATGGACTTTTTTCTATGAAGGATTCGCTACCTAATGCTTCTAAGGCTAAAGCTTTTGTATTAAATACTTCTTGACCATAAGCAATAATAGTTGCACTGCCACGGCTTCTAAAAATTCTTTGAATCGTCCAATTGTTAGCTCCGACTGCTTGTAAAGTTCCTGAACCATCATCATATTGTGTAGGATCAATTAAAGTTGTAGGTGCGCCATCATAAAGCATACTTAAACCTGCACCTGCCGATCTATACATTTTTATAAAAGTTAACGCTGTATCACTCGCTAAAGTAACAATATCGGGTGTTGTTGTATCTGTTCTAAAATTAGAACCTAATATATAAGCATTACCACCTATGACATCTATTGTCATATTAGCGCCATTTGGACCATAAATATTACCGTCAACATTAGCAGGCCCAATAACTAAATTTATGAAGTCAGCAAAGCTTGTTATTCCATCATATCCAAGATTACCGGGTGCAGCTATAACACCAGTTATTGTACTACTAACATGGACAACTGTTCCGAAGAAAACAATATCATGTGGATCATCAATTGTTATTGCAGTTGCTAAGACTTCCACAAGAACACCAGAACTATTATAGCCAAGTGCAGTTTGTCCATCTATTGCTATGTTGGTCGGTGTAAATCCAGCTACTGCATCCCAAGGAACATCGGTAATAACCGGTACTTCTGGATTAGTATAATCTGCTACTTGTCCTCTACCTGAAGTCCAATCAACAGTTGTTCCGCTGGCTTGTGAAACAACACCGCCTTCAAGTATTCCTGTTGCTTGAACTTGTTTACTATGTGCATCTTGACCTAATACAATAGGTGGTCCATCATGTGCTTCAGCCGTTAAGTAAGGTATTCCACCAATTTCACCTAGAACATCAATTGAATCAGCAATTACTGTAAAATCTATTTGTTGACTAGCTTCAATTAAGAATGGACTATAACCTAAATAAATATCGGTTGCTGTTGTAGTACCTTCACTCGCAAAATAAAAAGTTACATCACCAGTCCCAAGGGTTAAACCATCAGCATTCCCATCATAAGCAGTTTTACTGGGGATGTATCGAATAGCTAAACCTGTTACATTATCAACTAATTTTGCCCTGAAATTCGTCATTGGACCATTAGTGCGTATATTCATTTGATCTATTAATCTAACTTCAGGTGCTACTACTGTTCCTGTTAATGAGAAGGTAAGTGGATTAGCAGTTAGTACTTGTGTATCATCAGTTTGAATATTTAAAGCAAAGGGTGAACCAAAGTTATAATAAAATGGATCAGAAGAACCTGTTGCATCGGTAAATTCAGAGTTGACAGAAAAAGACATTTGACTCTTAAGTTTATCAACAATAACTAAATCAGCAATACCTTCAGACAATTGAAGCACTTCGCCTACATTAACCGAACCTGATGGCACATTAATAGAATTATCAAAAGTAAATTCACCTGTCGTATCATCCACGTTTGCCGGTGCTGGTTCAAGTTTCGCAGTTGTTGAATTAAATCTTACTGTATCACCTTCATTTAGCGCAGAAACGTCTACTGAATCTTCTCCGGGTTCACCCTGAACCAAGCTTGTTACATCAACCCACGCACTTAATTGTCTTTGTTGATAAGCAACTTCTCCAGCACCATTGTCCAGTAGTTTAATAATAAGAAATTCATTATTATCTAATGTTGTTAAATCACTCGGATTTGCACCAAAATAAACATCTCTTGCAGATGCATCGGCAAAAATAGCATTTTGACCATCGGTGCTTTTTTTGAATAATTGAAATCCTGTACCACTACCACCACCTATACCATCTATACTCATGATGAAGACCCTCCGACAATTACAATATCAATTCGTACATCTACAGCTCCACCAGAAGTTGCTTGAAAATCAATTTGCAAAGCATTAAAGACACCTGCTGGTGCAAGAGAATCAACATTTACGTATACACCTTCAGGATCTGCCACAATTCCAGATGTAATTGATTTCGTAAATGGTGTTCCAAGTATTCCTTTTTCTCCAATACTAGGAATATTACATCTTTTATTAAATGTTACGTCAATGTTAGTTGGTGCTGTTCCGCTCACTAATACTGGATATATCAAAAATGAATATGTTGATATATCAACCATTGAAAAGGTTGCACCGGAAGTTAAACTAGTATCAGTTAAATTTATTGATCCAACTGCTGTATACTTCTTTCCTGATCCCATTTCTAATACTGCTCTTTCTATATCAATCATATCATTACCTGCTTTATTTTATCAATTGCTTTGGTATTATTATCGGCATGAAGTTGAATTAAACGCGTCTTTTTTAAACCTTTTCCGGTGCAGTCACATTTTTTTGCCAGATTTCTTGTTGTTTTCATATATTCACCTACACTTTTGTATCAATGGTTATTGTATCAAAACGAAATTTTAAACGGCTTTGATAGTAAAGGATGTCTTTTGAATTTTTTGATTTTCTTGGATTGAAAGTCTTTGTTTCTATGAATATTGGATTGGTTACACCAGTATAAATGGTATAATCTTCACCTACTAAAACTTCATCAATAGTGGTCATCGATGTTATATTGTTATCATAAAATATTTCGTTTAAAGTATCTCTTAGAGTCTCATCTAACTGCATAAATTGAATCGTTACGAATCTTGAAAAACCTATTACAGATTCAGATTTTATTATATCTATATTTGTATAGACTTTTGCGCGTTTTTCTTTAGATCTGTTATCAAATCCTCTTACATGTTGCTCATTAAATACATGTGAACCGCTTCCATCGATTATTGTCATTGTTCTATCATCTCCATTGATGTCGTATCAGAAATCAAATCATATTTATATTTTACGATTTTGAAGAATGTTGAATCAAACGAAACAGCCTGATATGGGTTTATTTCACCTTTATATGTGACATTGTATCTTTTCTTTTCAATGCCGTTTAATACTTCCATGTTCTCTATTGCTTTTATTATAAATAAATCGACTAACTCACTATTCATAACACTTGCGTCTGTAGATGTAAGTTCAATTTGATCTGTAATGTCTAAATCAGTATCTAATTTTATTTCATTTACAGTTTGTGATGCTTCTCTATATGATACTGAAATGTCAGAAACACCTATTTGTATATCATGTTCTCTGTAAACAAGTGGATTAGATCCAAGTGCTGCAACTCCATTATTAGCAGTTGTAAAATTTATTTGTGTAAGTCCTGCATTGATTAGTATATCTGTTATTACAAACGTTCCTGTATAATTGGTAACGTCTTCAACCCACATTGTATCACCTATACTATAAATAGCCGTACCATAATCTTTATCTAATCGTATTAGAAAAATACCAATGGCCCATAACGCAAAAGAAATGGTGAACGTGGTTACATTAGGAATGTAGCCTATTCTTAAATCACCACTAGCTTCCGAGGTGTAAGTATTAGCATCAAATACAACTAATTGTGATTCGAAATTTAAATCGGTAATAAATTTTTTATCACTACCTACTATTTGTATATATAATTGGTCGTTAATAGTATCAGCAGATGAAAGCTCATTTATTAATGTAATTCTAAAATTATAATGCAAAATAACATCGCCATTTGCAGTGAACCCACTATCCATATAAGTTTCATCTAATTCAATATAAAATTCATTTCTATCAATGGATCTTAATCTTACTAAATTTTCTGTTTGGCTTCCTTGTGTTACTGTGTAAAAAAATGTGACACTATTAGGAAATGCAGATGATTCTGTCCAGTTTGGTGATCTACTTCCAGATGAATTATAAGAATACAAATGGTTGTCATATGCAGTAATTAAATCTTGAGATCCTATGATTCTTTTACTCGTGCTTGAATCATAATCTATTTTATATTGAATCGACCCATCTAGCAATCCTTCAGTTCTTGGAAGCATTGACATTCTATATTGATTAGCAAAGTCTTCAGTTGTCCATAATTGATTTTTTATTAATCCTAGAATATTACCAGCAACTAATGATGTGGTTGTAGTTGTGTTTCTTACGTATGGAACAACAAATAATTCACCTTTCCATTCAATTAAGTCAAATTGTAAAATTCTTCTTAATATAGAAATGAATGGACGCGTATTTGCTTCTGAACCATTTAGTAAGATGTTTGAATCGTCACCTGATACATCAGCAGTATTTAAAAAAACTGTATCACCATTATCTAAATCCCAACTTACAGAATCGATATATGTAATGGTACTACCTGTTGTATTTGATACTATATCAGCTAAATAATCTGTAAAACTTACTGTTGCCGGTGCAGAAGAATATGTTTGATTCACATAATCAGATTGTACTATTGTAAATTTAATACGTTTATTTTTATGATCTTCACTCAATGATGGCTTATCTAATAAGCCTTTAAAAAAAGGTGAACCATTAACGCTTACAGTAAATAATTCATCTTTTATTGTAGAAGTTAATGCAGTCCATTCATCCAAATGTGTAAAAGTCATTGTTAAATTAGTTTTTACAGTTTTATCAAAATTTTTTAATTCGAAATCGAGTATGAATTTATTAGAACTATCAACATAAGAATCTATAAGTGTATTTGATCCACCTGTTCCTATCTCTAGGAATATATCACCTTGTAAAGTTTCTGATGTATTAGTTACAAAATCTGCCATTATACACCCGTTACCAATCTGGTTCTATCTATTTCACCTTGTTCAGTTACTTCTAAAAGACCAATATTTGTAACATCAATCTTTGTTTCTACGGTTGTATTAGTCTCTCTAAATGCTAATTCTGTTGCTAATTCACCTACTTGTAGTGCAAGTTCTTGTACTCCAGAGTCATTAGAAGAACCATTTCCTCTAGCGAGATTGATAAATTCTTTTTGTTGAGAAGGATTTAAAATTGCTTCACCAGTATTTACCCTGGCCAACAATCTATCACCAGATGGAGAATTTCCACCTACAAGACCTTCCTCTACACCTTCCTGAAATGCTGGAATTTTATTAAATAATGCATTTACAGTTGCACCGGCTAAACCTGCAAGAACAACATTAAATGGAAATGGAATATTAGAAAGAATGCTTTTTACTAATGCACCTATGGCTTCACCCTTAAACACACCTAAAGTTTGTTTACCAACATTCTTTGTTAAATCTATATTAGCCAATGCATTTGCAGTATCTATTCCTCTAAGCTTTTCACCACCTTTTTCCTCTACGTCAACTACTGTTTTTACTGTTTTTATTTTTGTTCCAAGTCGAGCTTTATTTAATGCTTGCTCTTCTTTTAATATCCTTGCATTGGCTTGTTGTAAACCTGCAACTACAATTTCATTTATTGCATTGGTTTGTTCTGTGACTTCTTCTTTTCGTTCTTCAAATCTTTCTGCTCTTCTATCTTTTTTAGCTTGTTCGTTGGTTTCTTCAAATTCTTGTTCTACTACAGCCTGTGTTTCATTGAACGCTTTTAGGTTAGACTCAAATACAGCTTTCCCTGCTTCAAATGCCTTTGTAAAGCCTTCTTTGACTTTTTCTGGTGAAAGTGTAAACAGCCCTTCAATTATTGTTCCTAAACCCTTAAATGCTGGGATAATTGCCTTTATACTGTTGCTTGTAAATGTAAAAAGTAATTTAACAGCTTCTACTGATAATGTTATTGCATTTCTAAAGCCTTTTGAACTATCTGCTAAATCTTCAAACCATGTAATTAATTTTTTTATATTATCTATCATTCCAACTATAAGATCTATTCCTATAGTCGTTAAATCAGCGATCATTTGTGAAAATCCTGTACTATTTTCACCAAAGAATGAAGCCATTAATTCATTGATTTTAGTTTGATTTTCTAATTGTTGCTGTTGAAGTTTTTGAGCGTCTGTTAATTCTACGTTCTGTTTAGACTGTTCGAGATTGATATCTTTTAGAGTAGTTAAGTATCTTAATCCTGCATCTTCACCTGGTCCACCAAATATATCTGCAATTGCAGTTCCTACCATCGCACTTTGAGGAGGTAATTTACTCATTTGTGTTGAAACATCTTGGATTACATCAAAAACAGATTTAGATCCTTCTTCTAAACTTTTGGTTATTTCTGATGAACTCAAGCCAATTGCATCTAAAGCCTTCTTTGTTGCATCTGGCATTTCGCGCAAACGTAAACCAGCTTCCTTTATAGCATCAACACCCTTATCAGCATATATACCTTCTTCTACTTGTTGATTAATTATTGCAAACGTTTGTTCTGCATTTAAACCAACAGCTTTTAATTGAGTAGGGTATTCTTTTAAAATATCTAGAAATTGATTTGAAGCATTAGAACCATCAACAAAACCTTTATTGATTCTTTCAAGTGCTTCCTCTTGAGTAATGCCGAATTCTTTTGCAACAGTATTTGCAGTAATTAAAACTTCATTAAAATCTTGTTCAAATACATCTGCTGTTGATTGTATTTGTGCAGTGAATTTTTTTAGATCTTCACCAGATTTACCTGTTAAATCAGCAACTTGTTTAGTGGTTTTTTCAAGTTGTTTACTAAATCCAAATAATGCTTTACCAGCATTTATTAAACCTGTTATGATACCTATAAGGCCAACAGTAGAAAGAATTTTCATTTTATTAGATAATTCACCTACTGATCGAGAAAAGAAGCCTGTTGATTTAGTTGTTTTTTTAACTTTTTGTTCAACATTATCAAATCTAGCATCTACTTTGGCAAGATTCTTGTCAAGATTCTTAATCTTTACTACAAAATCGATTTCAAATGTTGACTTACCTTGTGCCATATTTTTTCTCGCTTAACTCTTGATATTTTTCTTTCAAGAGTTGATTGTGTTTATTTCTGGATCTTATTATATAAAAAAAGGCTTCCAGTTCCATCTGTTCAGCTTCAGGATATGATAGAACTGATGACTCATTATTGATTGTAAATAGCTCTTTCGATAACCAATCTGAAGCAACAAATTCTCTATCATTTTGTTCTTTTCCTTTACCGAATCTTCTCATCCATTCGGCTCTACTTTTAGCAGGTATTAATATTTCATTTCCATCTTTATCTATTATTTTGTCTTGCTGAGAGTTATCAAACAATTCCCCAAACTCGGAAGCGCAAGACCCGACTTGGACAAAAAAAAACCGCACAAATTTAGTGCTATGTTCATCGATTTATTTATGTCCTTACAATACTTCAGTCGTTTGTGTTTTTTCCATTTTCCAAAACGTGGTTTAATAGCACAACTAGCTATGTGTGTTATTAAATCATATTTCTCTATCTGTTGAAATAATGTTGTTATTTTATCAAAGTCTCTATATCCTGCCTTCACTTCTTCATGGAAGAAATCGAACAGTATTTTTAAATCTAATTTTTGAACGTACTTCAAACCTTCGTTGTATTGTGCAACACTCATATCCTTTCGAATTTTATATTTTAACCAAAATCTAAATGCGTTCATTTTTATTCCTTTTTATGGTACGTAATCAACTGCTGTTGACCATTCAGGCTTCAATACAAGCTCGGCAAAACATGCAGCTTCAGTAAATACTGAAGGATCATCCATTGGGTATTCAAATGTATCTAAAGGATCGACATCTAGATTATAATTGGCGATATCAGCAAATACTTTTATAGTGTAAAATGCATCATCCGTTGTTCGGGTTTTAAGGTGTAGTATTCTTGCCATTTCAATAATGGAATCATTCTGTATTGCACCATGAGTAGAGACGTAATTCATTTCTTTTAACATAATTATATCCTTTTTTCTTTTTCTACAATCTGTACCATATTACACCATCAAATATTATGTCTAATTTTTCCTGATCAGCTAATGCTTCTGTGGCTGCACTTGTCGTTCTAGTACCTATATTATTACCATTACCATCAACGGTTACAGTGTTGGTTGATTGATCTCTAATTATCACAACTCTACGCCCTGCTGATGGTGAAGCTTCTAAATCGTATGTAACAGGATTTCCACCTGTTGAAATGTCAATTATGAATTGGTCTGAGGCTAATACTTGTATGGTTGCATTATCATTATCTTCAACAGAAATAGAAGTAGTTGAGTTATTAAATATACCTGTGAAAGTACCTGAAAAGTCATCAGCAACGACATCAACACCTGATGTAAATGTTGCTGTATGTGCAGTATCATTTATGGTTAAACTATCACCAGTTCCACCAGTTCTTAATACTAAATTTGTTGAGTCTGAACCTGTTTGATAAACACCATTCGTTGATTCTATCCCACCACTAAGAACTTGTAAAAGTGATGTTGTTGTAAGGAAGCCCGTTACATTTGTATTTACAAGTAATTCTAAACTGGAAGCACCTAATTCAATAAATGGAACTCCAGATCTTGCAAATCTTAAATCAGTTCCACTTGGTGTATCTATTAATGAATCCCCACCAGATTCTGTTATTGAGATTCTTTCAGTTCCTTCAGTGAAAAGTCTTATTCTTCCAGTTGGTGCGTTATGATATATATCAAAGTCGTTATCTGCACCGTTTGTATATCCAATTAAGGCTGCAACTGCATTAGCACTATCTGTAAACTTAATGGTTTTATTATAACTGACTGAAGATATTAGATTATCTGGATCTTTTACTGTTAATCCGAATTCATTTGATCCATCTTGTACTATTTCGTCTGCAAACGTTGTCGCGGAAGCTCCTACTGTAATTTTTGCTGTAGAACTTCCGTTTCTACCTAAAATAAGATCTTCGCCTGTTTCCGATCTTAGTATCGAAGCTGTTTGTATAAATCCTGTATTTGCTACAATATTTCCAGAAGACGTAATAGTTCCACACCCAAATGTTCCGTTTGAGAATGTTCCAGATCCTGTAGATCCAACAAAGAATTTCTGAATACCGCCTACGTTTATAATATAATTTGCTTGATTAGTATTTACACCATCTTCAAAGTCTACTGGCGTATTTGCAGCATTGTTAAATGTATGTAAACCTGTCCAATCATAATCTAATGATTCATCTACACTAGCAACTGGTGTAGAATATGCACCGGTTTCATTAAGGAAATTTGTAGCAGCTCCACCATCTGTTAAAGTTACACCGTTAATTTCCCCAATATTGGTGAAATCCATAACGACTTCTGAACCAGTTACGTTTCTAGTTATAAAGCTTATGTCAGTTGTATCGTCTTTATTTCTGATAGCAAAATTAGCATCATATTTCGTATCAGCTTCAAAATTTGCTATTCCTTGGTAAAACGAGGATGTAGTTGCAACCAATGTCCCTTCGCAATGTAATTGCTTTCGTGCGACTACTTGAGTTTCGCTTAATGTAAGTATACCATCAGAATTAATAAGAAAATTTAGTTCTTCATTTGAAAAAAATTCTGCTTGTATCTCTATATTCTTAGAATTATCAGAATTTTGCATGGATATTGAAGTACTATTTTCTGTACCTCCATTAGCTAATATTAAAGGTACGCCAATAGCATCAGTATCATTTATTTTTACAGGGGTACTAAATGTTGAAAGTGTATCACCAAGTCTAACTTTCTCAGTAGTAAATCTAGAAAGCACTAAATCGGTTGCTGAATTATTACGAATAACGCCACCTGATCCAGTAATAAGAGAACCAGTTCCAACTACTGCAATATCACCATCTACGTCTATTGGTATTGAAAAGCTTGCAGAGGAACTATCAACTACAACTTTATTTACATTCCCAATTTTTAAATTAAGATTTTGGCCAGTCGCTGCATTTATATCAATTTCACCAGTATTCCTTTGAGCAAACCCAAATCCACTTAATAAATTAAAATCTTTATGACCAAAACGAGCTGTTGTAGATACACCATCTAATGCTTCTATACTGGCAACAGTATCGATAATGGTATTTTTCGTTAGGTTGATCACAGAACTAGTCATTGTTATTCGTGCAGTTCCAAGAGTCTTTAAAGATAAAAGATCTGTAACACTATTTACGCTGAATGTTCCTACAGTACCAGCACTGACAAGATCACTTCCATCCATATCTATACCGTTATCAAAAATTACCGGTGCAGCATTAGAAAATTGATTTGTACCAGTCCATACATTGTCTGCACTTATTAAATCACCTACATCAATAGTTATATAATCACCTTGTGCATTAAGGAAATCACCAGCAGATCCTGAATCAGTCAAAGCAACACCATTAAAGGAATTTGCATTTAATAACTCAAATCCATCTACGTCCATATCATTTGTTAATTTTACAGCAATTGCCATATTATGCTCCTATGGTGTGATGGTGTTTATTAATATTGTATGTTTTATATTGAAAAAATGTATTGAGCCACCTTGTCCAGTATATAAAAGCCTGCAATTTACGCTTACTACATCAACAGAAAAAACTGTTGATACAGGTGTTCCTATATTGACTTCCATTCTATTTTCATCATTTAAAAACACTAGACTTGTATTAGATCCTTGGATAACTATTCTTAATGAACCTGAAGCACCAAAATCATTTTGCCCAAATTCCGTAGTTGTTATAACGTATTCCATAGTTACACAGCCGTTTACAGTCGCATCCCATTGTAATCCACTACCATATGCAGTCGGTGATCCAACACCCGGCAAACTATCAAAAGCTACTTCTGGTTGAAATGGGTAATACTTTTCTAATAATGATCCCTTATCTGAAACTACTATTCTAAATAATTCAGGATATACTTCCGGTGAACCATTTCCTATTGCCCAAAATCCTTGAAAAGATGTATCTACTGGTTCAAAAATAGGTGCAGTAGTTGTTCCGACAGGAAGTCTATTGTACCCACTTACTGTTGCTGTTACATCAGAGTTAGTTGTAAGTGTAGAATTTTTTATGAATCGTAACGTAAGATCAGAAAAATTTACATTTACTAAATCCATAACAATCTCACCAAGTCCACCTGTTGACTGTATGAATGAAACATTGGCACATGCTATATCACAATCCTCTATTCCAAGAGATAACGCTTGTAATCCTGTGACAAACATATTTAGTGATGCATCATATAAAAAACATCTTCGTACGAAAACATCCATTTGGCCAAATGTCATTGCTCCAAAAACAGAATCCTCGTTTTGGAAACTACAATTTTCAGCAGATAAAGTATCACCAATAAAGCCAGAAGTTCCTGATCCAAAGAAATCAAAATTTTCAAGAAATACTTCACCACCTGTTACATCAAAAATTAAATCAGTCATATCAATAGATATTCTTTTTAAATTTCCACCGACTGTTATGCTATCTGATTCCCCGAATCCCTGCATTTTAAAAATTATACTCGGCATTGTGATTGTTACCGATGATAAAGTCATTTCTTCATAAATTATAATTGTATCATTAGCTGAAATGTCATTTAATGCATCTTGTAAACCGGCAGCGGTTGCAGGAAAATCATATGTATTATTTGCATCATCTGTACCAACAGTAACCGTTTTTGCAGTTCCTGATGTTGGAGCTATCCATGATCGTACACCGGCAGTAGTAGAGCTTAAAATATTACCGTTTGATGCTGGATTGCCTAAATCTTTCTCATAGCCTAATATGTCAAATTCGGTTGCATCTAAATCATTTTTTAGCCTTAGTCCTTCAGCCATATTAACCTCTCTTAAACATTATTTACAAATGAGACATAAGTTATATTGAAGAAAATTATTGATGTATCTCTATCAGTATCATATAAAAGCCTACATTCATCATCTAAAACATCAGCAGAAAATTCCAACGTAGTATCAGTATTTAGATTTCCTTCAAATCTATTTGTATCAGATAGATTTATTCTAAATGTTGTATTTCCATGAATTAATATTTGTATTTGTCCCATAGATACTCTTTGATCAAACCCGAATGGTGATTGTGACATTCTATATTTCATTGTTACAGCACCATCTACTGTTGAATCCCATTTCATAGCATCACCAAATTCTGTTGGTACTAAACTTGTGTCTGTTACATGAAACGTTTGATCTATTGAAAATCCATCTTCAATATCTTCAGTTTTTATTTTTCCATCATCGTTCAATGGAATTATTGTTTGATCTTGATATAATGTTGATGGTGAACCGTCAATATAAAGAGTGTATTGTGCAGTATCTGGAACATCTATAAATGCTTCACCTTGAACATTTGTATTAACTCCAGATGCATCAGGTACAAAAGTAACCCCACCATCTGAAGAAAGTTTAAAATTAACACCTTCTTTTGGTAATCCTGTAATCGGATCTGTTGCTATTACTGGGTATCTTACATCACTCATGCTACATTTAACCTTCCTGTATACTGGTAAGCAACGAACACGACATCTTTAGAAACCACTTGTTGCTCTTCAGTTACATCTTGATCTCTATCTACCACAATAGAATCGGTTATATCTTCACTACTATTAAGTGAATTAATTTCAAGAATATTTAATGTGGACGATAAATTATCAGTTTCTGATATATCAGTTGATACTTCATATTCAATAATTTCACTTATATCCGGTGCAACTAGGATATCAATTGTTTCTTCTATATTTGTTGAAACGGTAATATCAATTGTTTCATCTATGCTAGGTGAAACGATTATAACATTGGATTCATTTATATTAGGTGAAATGATGGTATCAATAAATTCACTTACATCAGGTGTAATAATGATATCAATTGTTTCTGTAGCAACTTCTGCAATAATAATATCAATTGTTTCTATTATATTAGTTGAAACGCTACTATCAATTGTTTCTGTAATGTCTTCGTTTACAATATCTAATACAGAATCTTTAATCCAATTATCTTCCTCTGTAATATCTGTTGAACTTATTGTATCAATAGATTCAGTTAGGCTTATTGAGGTATCTACGTCAATTGTTTCATCTATTGCAGGTGTAATTTCAGTATTAACAGTTTCAAGGAAATTTTGAGAAGTAGTAGTATTAATAGATTCTGTAATATTTTCGTTTACAATATCTGCTATAGTATCTTTAACCCAATTATCAATTTCTGTAATATCTGTTGAACTTATTGTATCAATAGATTCTGTGAAATTTAGCGCTCTTATTGTTTCGATAGACTCTGTTAGATTTATAGATCTATCTAAATCAATAGCTTCGCTAATATTCTGTGAAACTGTTAATCCTAAACTTATAGCCATAATTACCTACTAAACGCTTACGACTCCAATGGTCGCGTTATTATCATTGTATTGTAGTTACTAAACACCTATTAAGACTACGTTATCAGGTAGTGTTGCATGACTTAATGTTTTCCATAATTCATCAGCAACAGCACCTGCACCAACTTGAGTAGCTCCTGACTTCATTGAAGTTGAATGTAGTGTCGCTGCACTAACACCTTGCACAAATGTTGAATTATTACCATCTGCAAGCAATGTAACTTGAGCTGATCCTGCTGAATTTCTTAATAACAAGAAAGAATTTACACTTCCATCTACTTTAAATTCTGCTCTTGGCGCACCACCAGTACTTTGTAGATTAATGCCTCCATTACCACCAAGCAACATAGTCATTGAATTAGCTCCAACTTCAAATGTCGTAGCTTTATAAATAGATACTTTAGATGTAGCCAACCTTATTTGCTCATCACTATTCCTAGATAATGATAAATCTCCAGCAGAGTTAATTCCACCATCAGCATTAAGCTCAAGATCAAACGTGTGTGTACCAGTCCATGTAGGAGAATCACCTAACTGTACGCCAGAAGAAGGAGGTACAGAATATCCACCTGTTTCATTAAGGAAGTTTGTTACAACACCGCCATCTGTTAAAGCGACACCATTAAATGTTGGTGCTTGTACATCGCCACCATAAGGATTTAATAATAAATCAAATGATGCAGCACCTCCAAAATTCGCTGCCTGTATATATAAGCCAGTTCCATCTGTACCCATAAATATAGATTCTTGACCAGCAGAAGTTGCTTGTATCGCAAAGGCTGCTTCAGATGCAGAAGTTGCTAATGTAGTGGCATCTGTACCACCACCTCTTATATCGAGTACAGCTATGCCATTACTGTTATTGACATTGATACTATCAAAATCAGCGGCATCGCCTGATATATCAGGGAAAATTGCAGATGTAGATGTAAATGTTGGACCATCAGAACCACTAAAAACAATTCGAATAGCATCAGCACCAGTTCTATAGAATCCAGTTGTAGTTGCACCGGCAAAATTAATTGATGGCAATCCACTTGCACCATCTGATACAGTTACATTTTTCGTAAAATTAACATCTTCAGCAAAGTCAACTGTACCATCATCGACAAGCTCTATTGAATCAATAGTACCAGAAGGTCCTGCTGCAAAAAATAAACTTCCTACTGATTCTCTTATCGACCATTTTTGAATACTATTATTTTGGAATATGAATTGTGATTCTACAGGAAATACATCTACTATAGGGTTTAGAATTAAATTTATATTAGTTCCTGCTGGCCTAGTTAAAGTTGTTGTAGAATTACCAAGTATTATAGCTGTTTGGTTGTCTACTTGGAGTTCTAAGTCCGACCCAGTTGTACTTGAGATATAATCAGTGTAAAGGATATTCTGTATAAATACATCTTCTAATCCACCAAAGGTATTTTCACCCGTCCATGTGTTGTTTAATGGTAATAAAGCGGAAGTATTTACAGCGACATAATTACCTTGCTCATTTAAAAAGTTAGTAGCTGTTCCACCATCTGCTATAGCGACACCATTAAATGTGTCAGCAATAACATCTACACCTGCTTCAAATACTGCTGTTGCTGTACTCAGTGTTAACTTTAAAGCACTTTGTGCAGATAATGCCAAATCAGTTCCGGGTGAAGCTTCTATTGTGTTTACTTCAAGATTTCCTACACCAGCTATTTCATGTCCATTTACTTCTAAATCCATATCAAAAGTAATTATACCACCATTATCAATGAATATTGCTTCAACACCACCGTCAACATCTGTAATAGTAAAAGCTTCATCATCCATGCTAATAGACCAAAAAGCAGATGTACCATTATCATATGTTAATGTAGATCCTCCAACATTTGTAAATGTTATAGGTGTTGTATGTGTATAATTGTTTATACCAGTCCAAGCATTGTTTAATACCAATAATCCATCTGTAACTACAGCAGTATATGTACCAGTTTCATTAAGAAAATTTGTCGCAACACCAACAGTTGTTAATGCAACACCATTAAAATCCGGTGCATCAACTCCATTAACAAAAATTGCTGAAACACCGCCTAGTGTTAATTTTGTAGTTGTGCCTCGTTTTAATTCTAAGTTTGTACCGTCTTCACTTTCAATTGAGTTTGAAACGAGTGCATTATCAAAAATTACTGGAGCAGCATTAGAAAACTGATTTGTTCCTGTCCATACATTATCATCGTCTAGCTTAACGCCACCTTCACCTGCTGGTACACTATATGCACCGGTAGCATCTAAATAAGCTGTTGCGACTCCTGCATCTGTAAGTCCTGTCACTGAGTCTATGGGAATAAGATTTGATTCTAATGGAATTATAGATTGTTGGTTATAATTAGCTGACAATGAACCATCTATATAAACATCATATTGGCCAATTGTATCTATATCAATATTTGCAATTCCGAGTATATCTGTATCTATTCCAAGTGCGCTAGGTAAGAAAGTTACCCCACTATCAGAAGAAACTTTTACATTAACACCTGACTTTGGTAGACCTGTTATATTGTCATTTACAAAAAATGACCATTGAAAAGTTGCCATTAGTTATAAATCCTCCATTGATAAGGGAAAGAGAGGACAAGCATTTCATTAAGTATTATCTCATCTGTTTCCGTTATATTTGGGGATATCACCCAAGTATCCGTTTCGGTTTCATCTTCAGAAACTACCGTTGTGATAGTTTCAGTGAAAAAGGGAACTCTCATTATGACACCGTTTTAGCAAGGTTAGCAATAATACGATCACCAATTACAGGTGCTTCAATTACACCTTCATTCTCATTGGTTTGACCTACTGAGAAATACATAATTGCTTTTCCTGTTTCGCCTGAATCCAATACTTCAGATTGTCCATCACGGTAAGTCATTTTTACATATGCACAGACATTTGCAATTGCTTTTATTTCACTTAAATTTGTCCAATCTGCAACCGTACCAAGACCTATAACAACAAAAGTTAAACCTATTGTAGTACCTACTTGGGGACCTATTTCACTATTTGCTACCGGTGTAGTTACAGGGGTTTCGATGTATGCAGTACCACGCATGGTATTAGCATCGAATTCTATTAATTCAGTTGCTCCACCTGTTACAGTTGAAAGCTCTATTTTTACAAGTTCTTTGGCAATCGGTGTTCCCGACTGCGAACCGCCAGTATATGCCATAATTCTTTCCTTTAAATTCTAATACAACACACTATTAGTAGTGATTGTTAATTTACAGACCCAGAAAGGAGCATATTTTGCAGAACCGCCTAATTGTCTAGGTAAACCGCTGGATCTATTTATATTTATTATTCTGAATCGATTGTTAAAATCTTCTAAAAATACTTGGCGCATGGTTGCAATTATTTGATTAAACGTTGTTGTAAACGCTGTATCATCACAATTGAAAACGATGTAGCAAGTGAAGATTAAAGTTGAATTCATTATATCATCATCATTCATTGTTTCTGTTGATTCAGATATTATGAAGAGTGGAAAATTATCTTGAGATTGTATGTCGTTGACATTAATTGCATAATCAAATATCGAAGTACTTACGAAAATTTGAGTAGCATTATCATCAGCAATACTCAGAACTTCACCTTTTAAAAGATCAGTATATCTATTATATCCAGAAGCGTTAGTGAACACGTAGTTATTTGCCAAGAACCCTCCTGTATGGTTCAAACAAAAGATCTTCTATTATTTCATCTGATTCACTGTCTGAAAGACTGAAAAAAGGCCTAATTTTGTCGTTCGCTCGTGCTATATCAGGAATGCTAGAAGTACTGTTTCTATGTCTTCTATCTTCAAAGTCAACTACTACTCGACTTCCTCTAGAATCATTTTTTACTTCTGTTTGCAAAGCGTTAAGCATTTCACCAGAAAATGTTAAATCTGGTATAGTCTTACGACCTTTAGACTTTTTAAAGTCGGTGTATTCTTTTGTGTATTTTTTAAAGCGTCCACCCTCAACACTTTTACTTTTTCCAACGCGTTCATTAATGACTTTGATTGTAGCAAAACCCACGAGAGCCAATTGTTTTTCGAAATCAAATTCCTTTAAACGCAAAAGCTCTTTTTTAATTAAGTTTTTAGTTACAATTTCAAATTCTACCATTATCTAGTTCGCCTTGTACTAAATTGTGTTAACTGGTTCACACCTTCAGGATTATCAAACTGCAATTGTCTTGCATCTTGATAAAGATCTTGTTCGATTTCTGGCTTTCTTTCTTGGTAATAAGCTGCGAAAGAATCAAGATTATCTGAAAGGTTGGAAGCGTTAAAGCGTGCAATTAGTAAGTAATTCCATTCTAGAGCAGTATCTTTAAGAATTTCACCATTAGTAATTTCTTCAATGTCAAAATCGTCATCGGTGTCGGAAGTAGTTTTGCCGACACCCTGCCATTTATCGTTTATAATACGCTCAAAATCACGCTTAACTTCAGGCTCATAATTGGTCGTACCTGTTACACCAGAAAGAACTTTTGGCAAAACGATATCATTAGTATCGAATAAAACAAGATCCGTCCAATTAGTAGCCATTATTTAGAATCCCAAACAATCGTATTAACTGTTCCTGTACCAACTGTACCAGCGAACTGAATTCCTAAATAACGCTTATCATTGGTTGCAGGAATAGCAAAATCAAGCTCATGTCCTGTACCAGCCGTAAAAGCATCCGAGATATAAATAATATCTCCTGAACTTAAATCAGCGTTATCTGATTTAATTAGGTTGAAAGTCAGTGTTCCTGACAACCAATCGAAATTCATGTGAATTACATTACCTACTCGGATATTTCCTTCTACCGAATAGATGTCAAATGCTGGTGTTTGTTCTGAAGCTACACCTGTTGCAATAGCAAGCGTTGCGATCTGTTGACCGTCAAATAGTATATTATGATTACTCATTATGACACCTGCGCTTCTGTTTGAGTTATGAAATCCGTTTTGATGATTGGAATTCCGTTATATGTTTGAACCCGTAGTTTTAATTCCGTATCACTAACAAACGGTCTTAAATTATTACCACTTAAATCATTCAATGTTTGATAACCGAAACGACCACAAATAATCAGGTCATAACTTAATTTCATGTTAGCATCTATTTCATTAAGAAGTGGTAAAGTGGGTTTGTTTGAAGCGTCGATGTTACAAAGACGACCAATACCTGCTACATTTATATATGCACCGGAAACAAACGTATGATCTGTTTGGTGTGCAGCAAATGTTTTGGAAGTGTTTGGATCTGTAACATTTTGTACACCTAAATCCATCATTTCAGGAGTTACAGAAGAATTGGCATTATAAAGACCTGAAAGCCCTTCATCACCAAGTTTGATAAAATAAATAGATGTTAAAGCTGAACCTGTCCCACCTGCATCAACAACGATATCGCTTAATGCGTTTGTTTTTTTCGCTAAACCATCAAAACCTTTAGCGTCAACATCTTGATCACCTGAAAATAATTCACGAGAATAAGCTTGTACAAGAGATTCATTTTTGATTCGTGCTTGAAAAGCTCTTTCTTGTTCAAGACTCCAATTTTTCATGAGAGTTTTGTACATTACATCGACATAAGATTTATCACGCCAAGTAGCGAGTTTAAAATCTATAGGTGTTGTAACACCTTTTGATGCATCGTAACCTTCATTAATATTGGATACTGGAGAAAGAGTTGGTATTTCTGTTAAAACTTCGGTTTGATAAAGCAAGCCATCTACCGGACGATATGGCAAAAACGCCATAAGCGGATTGACTTTTATTACATCGTATGCCACAGCTACACGTAGTTCCGAACCACTATGTACTGCATGATCATACATCAATGCAAATTCACTCATTTTGAATACCTCATTTTTTGCTATGAGGCATCAAATAAGTTTACACTATTTTACGCCCCCAGCTTTTGGGATGTTGAAATAAGGATTCTTTTTCTTATTCTTTCCGAGATCACCCAACGAAGGTGTGATTACATGAGGAATAGTTTTTTCAGCTCCGACACCCAGCATCTGAAAATCTCTTTTCAACTGCTTAAAGACTTTTGCGACTTGATCGTTATCCATTTCATCAATGTTCTCAGCGTATGAAAACATTTCTTTTTTGGATTTAAACATCTCGTTCTCAAAATCAATTTTACCCGCAAGATCCTTTGTCTCGGTTTTAACCTGACTGTAGAATCCTTCTAATTGACTGTCTTTTTCAGTCAATTTCTTTTCTTGTTCTGTGAGTTTTGTTGATAGTGATTCCATCTCAGTTTTATTCGTGTCATAATCAGAAAAACCTGATAATGCTTCAGAATGAACCTTTGTAAGCTCATCAACACTTTTTTTATGAGATTTGTTAAGTTCATCCATTGCTTTAGAGTGAGATGATTCTTTATCCTCTAAAATCAATGTGTTTTGCTTATTAATCTCATTAATCTCGACTCTGCGTCTCGCTGACTCTTGATTTGCTGAAGTTAAACTGGATGATTGTGAAATCGCTTCACGCACTATGGTGTCCATCTCGGACGATACTAAAGAATAATGTTCACCTAAAAGGGCTTTTACTTTTTCTTTAGACTCTTGATAATTGTAAGACATCGCGTCTCCTTTTATAATATCGGTTAGAATTAAAAATGCAATAGGTCCTTTTTATCTTTTAATAGAATTTTCTCTGATTTATAATCGAGTTTCTTCTCATAAACTATTTCCGGTGCATCTTTTACTATATATTCTATAAATAATGTATATGTCTGACTATCAGCTCTTTTATATTCAACTGAAACGATACTGACAGCATTAAAATTGAACTGCAATTCATAATCATTATTTAATTTCAATGAATTATCGTCTGATTTATTTTTATCTGAACAAATTTTTTTAATCCATTTAAACATCTTAGTATCCTATTATTTATTTTTATTCATTTTATGAGTCACGTAAACATGCTTTTTTATTCTTTTTTTGGCCCATTGTATTTGAAGTATTATTTTATAGTTATCTGCAAGTGTATATTTAGAAACATTCTTATACATATATCCTTGTATAAACATCAAATCACCTAAATCAGTTGATAATTCAATTTCTTCTATGACTTCCTTGAACGTTTTTATCATAATATTATCCTTCTATACTTGATATACCTTCCTGTGTCGGCAATTGTAACCACCTAAATACTTACTTGCGGGTTCTTTTTGTCCGTTTCTCCATTGGTCGGCTTGTTTATCGGTAAAGATTTTTCCTACTCTTCTCCTACAGAATTTCCGATTGCGCGAATCTTTAGGCCCCATATATTTAAACCGGTGCAACCCAGCTTGATTTGCTCTAGCTGTCATTACAGCCCTGTCATATCCCATAACGGATGTGGCTGCTTCTGTTTCTACTTGTGCTTTAGTTCGGGCAACCAAAGACTTAGTAAATTTATTAATAGATGCTTTATTCGTAAGATTTTTAACACCAAATACAGTTATACTTTTTCTCACTCTTCTTAATAAATCTTTATTTATATTTTTAACATCCTGATCGATATCAAGTGAATTAATCAAAGCCTGTCTATTAAGGCTTGGTTCAGTTAAATCCTCAACACTTATACTTGTATCTTTTGAAAGTTGTCTCACTGTATCAACTTCCACCTGTCCGAAATATGAAAGAATAACATCATACATTTCCGATAATCCAGATTTAGCTAAAAGGCCAGGTAACTTCTTTTTTATGGCGTTTAATTGTGCCGTTGTTGCATTTTCTAAATCTGTACCTAATTCAGCACTCAAAAGAGATGCAAATTTATTTACATTTCTTTGAATCTGATTATTCATACTTTTTTCTATTTCGAGCAGTGAAGGCATGATTACCCTTTTTTATTACTCATAATCATATTCTCTATATCTTTTGTTCTTCTGAGCTTTTTTATAGAGACGTTCAATCATAGATGCGCCCCATTCCTGAGATTTATATTTAATTTCTGCACCGGAAACATTACTTAAATGGAATAAGGCATGAAATAATTCATGAACAACGATATGTGGCTTATCATGGAGTATCACGACAACTATTCTAGTTTTCCCTTTTAGTTCAGATTTTTGTTTTGAACTAATTGTCATACAGCAATCATAATTAATAGTGTCTTTATAATATTCTTTATTCTTACCGTACCGTTTTTCAAAACACTTGGATAAATCATCAATATCTGTTGCTTTCCAGACATCAACAGCAAATCCTGTTGGATTCATTTTTATTGTTCTGAGTTTAGATCTTTTTACAGTTTTTTTTTCTTCTTTAGGATCTGCCAAGATTAATTCTTTTCTTCGTTTGTTTTTTTGTTGCGATATTTACCTAAGACATTTTTTACTTTATCTTTGAAAACAACTTTTTTTATATCTTTTTTCGTTGATACTGTTGTTTCAGAAAAGCCATCTAAATTTTTATAGTATTTCATAGCATCATGAAAATTATCAAATTTTTTCATCTCTTGATTTCCATCTTTGTCTCTTTCTTTGACCGTATATATGTCAATCTTATTGACATCAAACTCTATAACAGATAGCTCTTTAAATAATCTATTCTTCATCTTCTACTACCTCATCAGATGTAGTATCTTCTTCAGTATCTTCTTCTATAAATTCTTCATTATCTGGGCTTGTCATTTCTACTAGCATGGCTCTTCCTTGAGCTTGCTCTTCCTGTGCTTCTGCAATCTGTGCTTTTGCTACTTCCTCGGTCATCTCTGGATCATCTTCCATTAAGATCTGATATTTAGGTTTCATCTGATTATCTATATCAAATTGTTTTTCACTCAAACGGTCACTTGGATTAACAACAGTTTCGATTTCTTTAAAATTGGTGATTACTTTGATGTTTTCTGGAATGTTCAAACCACCACTAGCATTATTTATAGTCCTAGCCATATCAAAAAATTCTTCTTCAAATTTTGCGTATATGCCACGACTTGCATTTATGAGTTTATTTTTTTTATCATCTGAAACGACAAGAGAAATTCCGCTTGCATTTGCTTTTACATTCCCTTCAGATTCATTTAATCCGAAAATTGCAGCAATTTGTAAGAACGTATCACTAATATCTTGATTTAAACCGCTTAAATCTGCATTAGGCTGTATATATTCAAACTTTTCGGCTGGTTGGCCAGTCCCTTTTCCGTTCTTAGCGTTTAGTATGTATTTTGGCGATACTATTACCTTATCAGAAACATTAGCAATAGCGCCCATATTATTTCTTGTATGTACTAATATTGGAAAGCCTTGATTGAAAGATGTATCATTAGCTGAAACATCTTTGGTTATAATCACAGCTTCACCAGTTGTAAATAATCTTGCATTTACATCTACAAAGAAATCCATTATTTGAACTTCGCTCGTAGTAGTGATAATGGGTATGATTCCATAAGGATTTTGAAAATGGAATTGAGAGAAATATTCATCTGTAGCTAAAGCGTCTTCTCTCAAAAAAGGTTCTACACCGACTACAGTAATTTTATTAACTGTAGTTGTACTTATCGTATTTTGAGCATATTGAATAAATACTTTTACTCTTAATATTTGAAATTCATCAACGTAATAATAAACAGTATTGTATTGTTTATCTGTCATATCATCTTGAGTATCAACTTGGTAAAGAAATGCAGTCGCTTTTGCAGTATGAATAGGATCTACAATAACATCATATTTATCTGGTGTAAGAAAGAACATTTCTACACGTTCTTTTTCTCTATTCCAAAAAACTTGGACTGAACAATGTGACATTGCAGTTACAAGACGTTCATACAATTGAAATGATGTATTACCTATATTGCTATATATATCGTAAAGATAGTCTTTAAGCGCACCATCAGAAATTTCATTTCCTGTTTCATTGACAAAAATTCTTTCTGGTTCTTCTCTGTAGACAAGTGCAATATTATCTACAATTCCCTTCGTAACACCCATTTCACGGAAAATGATTTCATCTTTAACTTCTTCATATTCTGCAAATAAATCTGATAAAATATCTTCTAAATGAGCTTCAGAATTACATTTATAAAAATCTATTGCTTTTCTGTAAACTTTTTTTTGTGCTATTCTATCTGAAGACAATCCTACAGATAAACTTAATCTTATACTTGATTGAACCCTGTCTAAAATTTCTTCGGAGATATCGATTGGCATATTACACCCGTTCACTTTTTTTATAAAAAATTACATAAACGGGTTATTTTATTAGTCGAGCAGAAATAGAGTATTCTTTAATTATATTTTTATTTTTATTGTTTCTTAGAATATTCAAGATGTCTTTAAATACATTTATATTATTATTTTCTAATGCACCGGCATTATATGTTATATCAATTACACCAAATTCATCCAATACACAATCTGTTGCGCTAATTCCTACAGTTATATGATCAAAGATTCCTTTGTTTGGCATATTAAACCCATGTAGATCCTATATAATCGCATGACTTACAATAAATACCCTTTTTAGGTGGATGACATGTATAAAGAACATTTAATTTGTCATACAGTTCTTTTTTACATTTAGGACATTCAATGCCATTCCCTTGTTCACCTTCATCATTAGGTTGTTTTGATTTTTCGTATTCTTCGAGTGTAATCATTTTATGCTCGGTTATTATTCATCATCGCCGTAATATTCATACCCTTCATCAGTTTTTGATGGCTTCGTTTTGCCAGTAAATATATTTATAGCTTTTTTTGTTTCTGAAATTGGATTTAAATTATTCATTTCATAACTATGTATAAGAGCTTCAGTAAATGGATCATTAAATCCTCTGATATATCTTTCATATTCTTTTAAATTACAATAAGGATATACTATATAATCCGGTGCATACACTTTAATTCCTAACTTGGCCCTCTATTATATTTCGGCCTATATACTCGATTACATTAACCGTAACGGCATTACCTAGAGCTTTATATCTTGTAGTATCAGGAACTTCATTATTGTCACAATCCCTCCTGGTCCAATCATCGGGAAATCCTTGTAACCTTTCGCATTCTAAAGGTGTTATCCTTCTTATTGTTTTTCCGTTATAAACACCATGTTTATCTTGTGCTGTTAGTGTAAAGGATGGTTCGTCATTAGTTTTGAACCTTCTGCCGTTCTGCCGTTTCTCTGCTCGATCTGGTGTTAAAACAGGAATAGCTATTGTGGGTTCACATGTAGCATTTACTGTTGGAGACAACCCACTTGAGTTATAAACTCTATTGGTTTGTTCATATTCAATTATTTTTTCATATTCAGAAAGAACAAGTTTATCATAATCAGATGGAAGATCTAAGAATGCTTTTAATTTGTTCCAGATTTCTTTATTGGGAATAGCTCTATGTTTATCGGTTCTAAAATAATGTTCAACCTGACTTTTATTTAAGTCTAAATGTTTAGCGATTTCACTAATGGTCTTACCTTTTTTGTGGTTCTTTAAAAATTCATTAATCTCTTTAGGTGTATCATATAAACGTTTTGTGCAATCTTTCTTAATGACTCCTAAAAGATCTAATTTGGATTCACCTTGATTTGATGTTAAAGAAGGAGTTTCTATTTTTTCAACAATACCCTGTTCACATTTCGTATCTAAAGTGTGGACCATATTTTTCCCTACACGACCACGACGAGTTTTTGAATTAATGGCAGTTAAATTTATTGAATCACCTTCTGATGCATTTTCAAACCCTTCTGTATTGGCAGATTTTATTTGAATTACTGGTTGGCCACTTCCATCTTCACGAGCTCTTGCAGGAATAGTTGGACATATACCTTCTTTTAACTCTCTGAAGCCTTCACCATCTTTATGAGTTCGTAGCGTTCCTGCTATAATTATAGTGTCCCAATTATGCTTGTCTGTATAGGTACCTCTACCACCAGACCGCAAGGCGTTTGAAAGGGGTTTTCCTTGGAAATTTGTTACCTGTTGTGGTTCTATATGTTCAAGTGCAATTTGTGTTGGATGGGAAAGAGCTAGAGTACTAGAAATACCTTCTTTGGAATAAACATTCGCACTATTGTGTCCTGATCTAGTATTATTTCCTACAACGATTATTTCACTTTTATTAGGTGCAATTTGTTTTGGTTGTTTGTAATCAGTTGCAGTTAAACATGAAGATATACCTTCTGATGAAAGTACTTCTCCTCTTTGTCCACCAATATTTGTGTCTGCAACAATTATTTTTCTTGATTTTTGAGTGTTAACTTCCTTGTTGCGTTCTCGCTCAAGTAATACTTGTCCTTCACTTCCACCTCTAGAACAGAAGATAAAAATACGTTCTCTGTTCTGGGCGACTCCGTGATTTTTGCTGTTAAAAACAAACCACTCGATTGTTTCAAATATCCGTAATTCAGCAAGGGTTCTGATGATTCGTTTAAAGGTTCTTCCTTCATCATGATTTACTAGTCCTTTGACGTTTTCGAGAAGCATATACTTAGGTCGGACGTGTTTCGCAATCCTGATAATGTCAAAGAAGATAGTTCCTCTTGTATCATTGAAACCGAATCTTTTTCCTGCCATAGAGAAGGATTGACATGGAAATCCACCTGTGATAAAGAAATTATTATTTCGCCTAAAAATAAATCGGGTTGGATCGATGGTTTTAATATTTCCCAAACTGATTGCATTTCGGAAATGTCTTTTATAGATTTTTTCTGCATTTTTATCGATCTCACTATAATATTCCTCTTCAGCTTCAAAACCTGCTTGTTTTAAACCTAAATGGAAACCACCTATACCAGAACAAAGATCAATAAGCTTGACCTTTATTGTTTCACCCAATTTCTTAATGGAGCTTTATTAAATTTGCTTGCCGGTGCATTAGGAATAGATTTAACTTTTCCTTCTTTTTCTAGTTTCTCGAAATACGAACTTAGAAAGTTTTGTTGAACATTGATTCCTTCATTTTTCAACATTCCGTTAATCTCGTTTTGATACTGCATAATCAGTCCTTCTTAACTTTATTCAAATACTCATTTATCATTGTTGAGGAAATAAAATCATCGCCGAATTTGTTTCTCAATGCTTCATCTATTTCACCTGCAATTTTTATTTTTTCATCTATACTCATGAATCTATATTTATTGAGAACAT
>PJEL010000943.1_pt1 | contig 31821 bp, 33 predicted proteins | sample 1853271 | NCBI WGS metagenome assembly PJEL01 (sample SAMN08108733, study PRJNA415343) | Invertebrate metagenome, whole genome shotgun sequencing project. | host: Globobulimina | place: Sweden: Gullmar Fjord | collected 2015-08 | reverse complement strand
AGTGCCAGTCTTGCAGTACCAAGCATGATACTGGGTGAAACCGCCCTCTCGTTTCTTGGCCTGGGTTTGCGCCCGCCCATTACATCGTGGGGGGTTCTCCTCAATGAAACGACGAATATCAACGCCGTGGCGACAACCCCGTGGCTTTTGTATCCAGTAGTTCCAGTGATCATAATTGTTTTGGCTTTTAACTTCTTTGGAGATGGTCTTCGGGATGCTGCGGATCCGTATAAGTAGATCGGTGCCTAATTGAGGATGACAAGATCGACCAGACCGGTGACCCCCCCAACATCACGGGCTGACCGGATTTCCATATTGGTCGTGGGTTTGAAACCTTGTTGCAATGCTTCCTCGTAGGTTTTTAAGGTAACGACCGCCAGAGCGTTTTCTTCTTTGGCATGTTTATCGAGTTTTGCTGCCAAATTTACAGGCTCGCCAATGACTGTATATTCCAGTCTGCTTTCATCGCCAACTGCGCCAAAAAGGATGGATCCGGATGCTGCTGTAAATCGAATGGTTTGAGGCGGTAAACTTTCAGCCAATCTTTCTTCTGACCATTGTTTTGCGTCTGCCATCATTTCTTCCATTGCCTTAAGGCAATCGGCTGAGGAATGTTCAGTTTCTAACGCGGCACCAAAAGTTGCCAGAATACCGTCACCCAGAAATTTATCAATCGTCCCGCCATTTTGTTGAATAATAGGGACCATACGGGATTGATATTCGGCCAAAAGAGAAATGACCTCATTGGCGGGCTTCTCAATGGATAATTTTGTAAAACCCTGCAAATCACAATGCAGAACAGCGGCCTGCCGGGTTTGCCCAGTACCGGGTTCTATCCAGCTTTCTGAGTGGGTAATCTGATCAGCGATTTCGGGAGAGAAAAAGCGGGATAAATCCTCTGCAGCGGTAGCCTGCGCCACAGAATTTATGAGGAGGCGTCTTGCCCGAACAATGACAAGAGCCAGTATGAAGGTGACAACGAGAATACTGATCACTTTGTCAAATTCTGCACCCAGCAGTATTTTATGGGACATAGTGTAGAGCACATAATCTTTGGTGATATCGGCCATACCATCGCCAGCATAAACAGCGTATCCAAGAAGAACCATCCACCCTGAAGCGGCAGTACCACCCGCCAGCAAGACATAACGCATGTCAAAGCGAAGGGCTCTGAGGGCTATAAATATAAAAACATATAAAAGGGTTGGAGCTTTTAAATAGAAAGAGGCAATCTGCCCATACTGGATATGAAAACTCCAGATTAGAAACATCAACAATGACATATCCGCAATGACGGATAATCCCAAATACCAACCAGGCAATCGCCAGGCTGTCGCAAAGGCCAAGCGGGCGAGTGTGAACAGTAGATATGCTGTGAGAGCATAGGGAACGGGCGCAAACATCGCCTCTGCGGAGAAGGTTTTGGGCGATAGCGCGTATAAGGTCCAGAATACGATCACCAAAAATAATTGCACCCAGGCAATCAGTATTTCAGATTGATCCTGCTGGCGCTGGATGGCCGCTTGAACTCTTGCAGGAAGTTGGCCGTCTATATCTTCGCCAAGGAGTGTTCGTATAATAATTTTTTTAAACATATATCGAATATGACTGTTCTTGTTCCATAATGCAGTCACTTATCATCATAATATTGTTATAATTTTTTTTGAAGCCAAAGACTGGTTTCAAATGCATCCGGCGCCAGCGGTATTTGTCCGATCACAGATTTTTCTATCTCACTATGCATTTTGCGGACAGTGTATTGGCTTGAAAAAAGAATTTTGTATCCACCACCTGTAAGGAGCGGTGCTACGACCTGTTGTTCATTATAGCCCCGCCATTCCCATGGATGAGGATAGGGAAAGGGAAGAAAGATATCATGGATATGAACGACAACGCCTTTTGGAAGGGACGGCAGAATATCCAGAAACAGTAAATCCACGTCGGTTCCTGGCATGGCAATATGGCTGGAATCTATAAACAGGATATCTCCAGATTTCAGATCCTGGAAAATTTCAAAATCCACATCTTGGACAGTTTTAGGCAAAATATTTACGGGTAGTTTACTGATATCCGCCCGCGGAGCAGGGTCAATAGCCGTGAATTGGGTCCCAAGTTGTCCATCTTTGATCGCGCGTGCCATGAAACGAGTGGAATGCCCGGAACCCACTTCAATAATGCGATTGGGTTTAATATCTCTTACCATTTTATAGGCTGCGGCGCCGTCCAGCCTTGGAAACCAGTCTTGTCCCCAACGCGGTTCCGGTGCAGGGGCTTTTCCAAAATTATCAAAATTTTCAGTATAGGTATTTAGCTCAACTAAAAACTGCCTGAAAGCCTCCTCCCGTTTTTCCATTTCACACAAGATAGCGGGGTAATGCGAACGTGTGGCTGCAGACGGAACACCATCTGCATACCGGTATGGAATAAAGAATCCCTGTTTTTTAAGCCCAAATATTGTATTGAGCCCCATTTTGAGGCGCCGCATATTCATAGAATAAATAACTTTCAATTTATTGTGCAACCCTTGGTAAAAAGCCATACACTCTTTGTCAAATACTCTTGCACTGTGTTGCAGATTTTAAAAACAAGAATAAGGTAGATGTTGTCATGGGTTCCTTTTTTACGTCATCCATTGATGAAGGTATTTTAACGCTCACTTTGAATAAGCCAAAGCAGCATAATGTCCTTAATCCACAAGAGATGGCGGAGTTGCAAAAGTTCCTAGAGGGAAAGTCGAAGGATTCCTCATTGCGTGTCGGAATATTGACAGGTGAGGGAAAGAGCTTCTGTGCGGGTGCAGATTTAGGGGAATTGAAGGAATATGATTTTGGTTCAAATCCACTTGAAAATTTGACAGATCAAATTGAGGCAATGCCCTTTCCTGTTATCTGCAAACTTAATGGTGGAGTTTATGGTGGGGGAACAGACCTTGCTCTGGCCTGTGATTTTAGGATCGGTTCGCCTTCCATGAAATGTTTTATTCCGCCTGCGAAAATTGGTATTCACTATCATCCAGTTGGTCTGGCGCGCGCTGTTTCAAGATTAGGGCTTGGAGCGACAAAGCGCCTATTCCTGGCCATGGAAACCATGGATGGCCAAGAACTTAAGAATATTGGATTCCTGGATTATCTGGTTCCGTCGGAGGATCTTTCAAAAAAGACCGAAGAGCTGGCCTCTGCCATGTTAGCGTTAGCGCCTCTCAGCCTGTCTGGGATGAAAGCGACATTCAACGATATCGCAAGAGCCAGTTTTGACGAGGCAGCGGCACAAATGGTGCAAACGATCTGTTTAAACTCGGATGATTTCAAAGAAGGTCAGGCGGCACTTTCAGAAAAGCGGCCGCCCAAATTTACCGGTCGCTAAATCAGGTGATGGAAAACCGTTGCAATGTATCCGCTAGATCAGCCCCGAAATTATCTCCGCGGCGGATAAGGCCGACATTCATCGGCAGTGCTTTCAAGTCAGGATGGTTTGCTTCCAAACTGGTCAAAACGGCAACAGGAATACCTTTTGTCGCTGGCATCGCTGCCAATGCACAGGCAAGATCAATGCCCGATAATCTTTGCATGACAGCTGTTGTGATAACAAGATCGGGTTTTGTCTCCAAAATAATCTGGAAGGCTTCTATGGGGTCAAGAACAGTGGATACGCGATACCCACAGGCCGCCAGTTCCCTTTCGACAACCCGGGCTGCCGTTTTTTGAGGGAGTACAAGCGTTACTTCCGTATCCGTGACTGTGATTTCTGTCACGTCAAATGTACTTTTATGCGGTAAATCCCTGATAACAGCTGCAATCTCTTCCGTAGGCAGAGGATCGCCATCAAGGATGGAACTTATTCTATCGCTAAACCGTTGAAGGTCATCAAGGTTTTTGACAGTAATTTCTTTCGCTTGAGACAGATATTCGTCCAGGCGATGGCTAAGCGGCGTAAGTCCGGGAAGGTTGACGGCTTTTGCTTTCAACCTCAAATTTGATGCATCCTGAATTAGCAATGCCGCCGCTTTTTTGGAATCAAGCGTTCCCATCCTAATTTGCTGCATTCTGACTTCCAGGCCGTCAACGACGTCTCGGGCTTCATCCCGTGCTTCATTTTCGTACTGAGCTTCAATCTCTGCTTCGGAAAGGATTTTCATCGACTGGTTTCTTTCAGGAATTTAGACATTAACAGCAAGATTACGCGCTTTATATTAATCAATTCCTAAATTTACAGGCTTGCAACTTGTTCGCAGATGAAAAAAAGCGGAGATTTACCCCGCTTTTTTGATTCAGTTCGAAGAACTATAGTATGAATTTTGAAAGATCAGCGTTGGTCGTCAAATCACCGAGGTGTTTGCGAACATATTGAGCATCGATTTCCACTGTAGTTCCTGCAGAATCAGACGCTGTGAAACTGATATCCTCCAGTATTTTTTCAAGAATAGTGTGAAGGCGCCTTGCCCCGATATTTTCTACAGTTGCATTTATATCCGCAGAAATAGTGGCAATTTCATCAATTGCATCATCCGTGAAATTGAGCGTTACCTCTTCTGTATCCAACAAAGCGACATATTGTTTGATCAGGCTTGCTTCGGGTTCTGTCAATATGCGTTTGAAATCTTCTTTTGTAAGAGGACGTAATTCTACACGTATAGGCAACCGGCCTTGCAGCTCTGGAAGTAAATCTGATGGTTTGGCAATATGAAAAGCACCAGATGCAATGAACAAGATATGGTCGGTACGAACAGTACCGTACTTTGTGGTGACAATTGTACCTTCAATCAAAGGTAATAAATCGCGCTGAACACCTTCACGGCTGACATCAGCTCCTTGCCGGTTGCTTGCACAAATTTTGTCGATTTCATCCAAAAAGACGATGGCGTCATTCTCAACAAGAGTGAGAGCTTCTCGGACAATACTGTCCTCATCCACCAGTTTGTCCGCTTCCTCGTCAATCAGAATCGAATAGCTTTCTTTAACCGACATTTTACGGGGTTTGGTGCGAGGCGCGCCCATTTTCCCAAAAATATCGTTCAGATTGAGCATTCCCATCTGTGCCCCAGGCATGCCGGGAATATCAAAAGTCGGCATGCCACCAGAACTATTGTCAACGACATTAAGCTCAACATCCTTCTCGTCGAGTTCTCCTTCGCGCAGCATTTTTCTAAATTTTTGGCGTGTATCGCTTGATGCATTCTCACCAACCAAAGCATCGAGAACACGTTCCTCTGCCGCCATTTCTGCTTTTGCAGTCACTTCTTTGCGATGTTTGTCCCGGACCATACTAATGGCAATTTCCATCAAGTCTCGGATAATTTGTTCTACATCCCGGCCAACATAGCCAACCTCAGTGAATTTCGTGGCTTCCACTTTAAGGAACGGGGCGTTGGCCAATTTTGCGAGCCGGCGGGATATTTCAGTTTTGCCGACACCGGTTGGGCCGATCATCAAAATATTTTTTGGAAGAACTTCCTCTCGTAAATCATCAGATAGCTGCTGACGACGCCAGCGATTACGAAGGGCAATAGAGACAGATCGTTTAGCGTCATTCTGTCCGACAATATGGCGGTCCAGCTCATAAACGATTTCACGGGGGCTAAGATTGGACATAATCCTAAATACTCTCGATAGTAAAATTCTGATTGGTGTATACGCAGATTTCAGCAGCTATTGTCATGGCTTTTGTCGCAACCTGTTCAGCATCCAATCCATCTACATCAATGAGTGCACGGGCCGCTGATAGGGCGTAATTACCACCAGAACCGATAGCGATTATGCCGTCATCAGGCTCCAGAACATCGCCGTTTCCTGTCAGGATCAAGGAGACTTCTTCGTTGGCAACAGCCATCATTGCTTCAAGACGCCGCAAATACTTATCTGTCCGCCAATCTTTAGCAAGCTCTACGCAAGCACGGGTCAGATTGCCCGGATGCTGCTCCAACTTTGTTTCCAGCCGTTCAAATAGGGTAAAAGCGTCAGCTGTGGCACCGGCAAACCCGACAATCACGTTTCCTTCTGCTCCAATGCGGCGCACTTTGCGTGCTTTTCCTTTGATGACGGTTTGGCCAAGAGTTACCTGACCATCGCCGGCGACAACTACTTTGCCATTTTTGCGAACGGAGAGGATTGTTGTTCCGTGCCAACTTTCTAATTGTTCAGACATGTTATTTCTTTATCTAATTTTGAAGATGTTTCTGTGAGACGATGTAACCATTTTAATCCATTGGTCAAGACTCTAGAACAAAGACTTGTTTATACTTTTTCACATTCTGCCTCCAGAGGCGTCATACAGCAACAAAGTGCAAACATGAATTTCTGGAGTATAAAATGAACACTATTGACGGTTTGGTCCCCGAGAGCAATGCGGGTCATAGCAATTTAAGAGCTATCTTCGAGATATTGTCCTATTTGCATCTGGATGCTGAAAGAGATGGACATCCTGAGCTGGCAGAGCGTTTGGAATTTGCAATGAATCATGCGGAATCTAAGTTGGCGACCCTTAAAACGGCAAAAACCGTACCTCCAGTATCATCAAGTGGGCATTAGTTTTTATGGGAGTGAGCAGGGCCAGTCTGTTTTCCATAAAATAATCTCATGACGTCATGATTGTGACGTCTATGCTTGGTTTTACACGTACTTCCTGCTATATCCTCGCCTGTATATTTGCTTGTTACTGCGCCCGGAAGGAAATTTTATGCGCGAGGGTCGTACAAAAAGAACAACCAACGAAACCGAGATCGACGTATGGCTCGATCTTGATGGCACTGGTAATTATGATGTTGAAACCGGCATTGGTTTTCTCGATCATATGCTGGAGCAGTTGTCGCGACATAGCCTGATGGACCTGAAAGTACGGGCCAAAGGGGATATTCACATAGATTTCCATCATACAACTGAAGATACAGGTATCGCGATCGGCACTGCTTTTGCTGAAGCCTTGGGTGATCTTAAAGGTATTCGCAGATATGCATCGGCGTTGATTCCCATGGATGAGACACTAACGCGTGTTGCATTGGATGTATCCAATCGCCCATACTTGATCTGGAAAGTTGAATTTTCCAGGGACAAGCTTGGTGATATGGATACGGAGCTGTTTAAAGAATGGTTCCAGGCTTTTGCTCAAGCTGCAGGCATCACATTACATGTGGAAAATTTATATGGTGATAATAATCATCATATCATTGAGAGCTGCTTTAAGGCGTTGGCCAGATCCTTGCGGGATGCTGTGGAAATTGACCCACGAAGGGCAGACGCTGTCCCATCAACAAAAGGGGTGCTGGGCGGAAGCCTATAAGCCTTGAAAATGAGTATTAAGTTGGATGAGGACCTATTCAGCCTATTATCATGAAGCGCTTCCTTTAGGCGGGAATGGGCTGGTATTGATAAAAGAGAAGTTTAACTGGTTCGCTTTTTTCCTGCCAATGTTTTGGGCGTTGAGGCATCAGTTGTGGTTCGCCTTATTCACTTACATTTTCATCTCTGCAATTTTGCAAGCTGCGCTTGGCCACATAGATATGGGGTGGATTGTCGGGGCGACCATTCTTATGGGTTTTCGGTTTATCTTTGCTTGTTCGGCCCCGATTTTCAGGCATAGAAAGCTACTAAAAGGCGGATACAAAGAATTGAACCCGGTCATTGCATCGGACATGGAGGATGCAGAGCGGACGGTTCTTGACCGATTGGTCTTAAGCCCGCATAAAACGAATGAAATTAGCCCTTCTTTTTTATGAAGAAGTGATGTGGATCAAGTAGATGATTACAATTATTGATTATGGGTCGGGAAATTTACGCTCAGCGGCCAAGGCTTTCGAAAGATCAGCTCAGGAAGCGGGCTTGAATGAAAAAGTGCTTGTTACGAGGGATCCGGAGATTGTCGCTAAAGCTGATCGCATTGTGCTTCCAGGGGTTGGCGCCTTTAAAGATTGTCGTGATGGTTTAAACGCACTGGACGGTATGCGCGATGCATTGCAAGAAGCGGTTATTAATCGTGCTGTTCCGTTCTTTGGAATCTGTGTTGGGATGCAATTGATGGCAACCCGTAGTCTTGAATATGGTGAAACAAAGGGTTTTGACTGGATTGGCGGAAATGTTTCAGCATTAACACCTGGCGATCCAGCTTTGAAAATTCCGCATATGGGCTGGAACGAATTGATCCTTCACAGTGATCATGTTTTGCTTGATGGATTAAAAAATGGGGATCATGTCTATTTTGTTCACACCTATCATGTCGCCGCTGAAAACTCGGACCAAATTCTGGCGACTGTCGACTATAGTGGGTCAGTAACAGCGATTGTTGGTCGGGATAATATGATTGGTACCCAGTTTCATCCTGAAAAAAGTCAGGAAGCTGGACTACGTTTGATTTCTAATTTTCTTCACTGGAAGCCGTAAGGGGCGGAATATGCCAGACAGTAATAACAGGATAATTCAGCAGCCCGTGATCGAGCTGATGACAGAGTTATCAGCCTCCGACATGGATGAATTATGTGAGGCAACCAACCGTGCCATCTTGGATGGCAATGGTTTTGGTTGGCTTACTCCGCCAGAGCGGTCCGTTCAGGAGGCCTATTGGAACGGTGTGATAACTATTCCATTTCGTGAGGCTTATTGCGCGCGCCTTGAAGGCAGCATTGTCGGTTCCGGACAGTTGGTTAAGCCCTTTGCAAATAACGAAGCGGGGAGTCATATCGCCCAGATTACCACTTTCTTTATTGCACCCTATGCACGAGGCTACGGTTTGGCCGTCGGCTTATTGGCCGTTATCGAGAAATCGGCAGCTAGCCAAGGGTTCAAAATACTTGAAGTGGATGTTCGTGAAACACAGCATGCCGCGATCTCTCTTATCGAAAATAGCGGATTTGAACGCTGGGCAACAAAGTCTAAATATGCCTGGAATGGTGAAAAATTTGTTGACGGATACTATTACAAAAAAGATCTGGGAGAGGTCAAAAAACTATGAATTTATATCCGGCAATTGATTTAAAAGATGGAAATTGCGTGCGTTTGCTTCGTGGCGAAATGGATGCAGCGACGGTTTTTAACGAAAATCCTGCTAACCAAGCAGCAGCCTTTAAAATGGCGGGTTTCAAAAGAATTCACCTAGTAGACTTGAACGGTGCTTTTGAAGGAAAACCCGTCAATGCTCAAGCTGTTGAAAATATCCTGAAAGCAACGGATGTTCCCTCACAACTCGGTGGTGGTATTCGTGATCTGGAAACCATTGAAATGTGGTTGGGCAAAGGTATTAGTAGGGTTATTCTTGGCACCATTGCGCTTCGTAATCCGCAAATTGTCAGAGATGCCTGCAAAGCATTTCCCGGCCAAATAGCTGTAGGTATTGACGCACGAGACGGCATGGTTGCGGTTGAAGGTTGGGCAGAGACCAGCGAAACATCCGCTCTTGATCTGGCACGAAAATTTGAAGATGCGGGTGTTGAAGCCATTATTTATACGGATATTGACCGCGATGGCGCGTTGCAGGGTGTGAATGTGGAAGCCACACAACAACTTGCATCAAGTATATCCATGCCGGTGATCGCGTCCGGAGGTGTTGCTTCTATCAAAGATATTGAAGATCTGTTGAAAGTGCAGGATAGCGGTATCGAGGGGGTCATCATTGGCCGTGCCCTTTATGATGGGCGCGTTGATCCTTCAGAAGCGCTTAAACTTGTGGAGCAGTCGAATGCTTAAGTCACGTGTGATTCCTTGCCTTGATGTTAAGGACGGGCGGGTTGTAAAAGGCGTTAATTTTGTTGATCTGATTGATGCCGGTGATCCGGTTGAACAAGCCCGTGTCTATGATGAGCAAGGGGCGGATGAGCTTTGTTTTCTGGATATTACAGCTAGTTCCGACAACCGGGATACAATTTATGATGTTGTGAGGCGAACAGCAGAACAGTGTTTTATGCCGCTTACAGTTGGTGGTGGCGTGCGGACAGTTGAAGATGTTCGTAAACTGTTACTGGCCGGTGCTGACAAGGTTTCGATTAACACGGCAGCTGTGCATAATCCTGAATTCGTGCGTGAAGCAGCGCAGAAGTTTGGAAATCAATGCATCGTTGTGGCAGTGGATGCTAAGCAAACAGCACCTGGAAAGTTTGAGGTTTTTACGCATGGAGGCCGTAATCCAACGGGTATCGATGCTGTGGAATGGGCTAAACGTATGGCCGATTATGGGGCCGGTGAAATTCTTCTGACATCGATGGACCGTGATGGTACCCGCGAAGGATTTAACATCCCGCTAACCCGCGCCATTGCCGATGCAGTCACAATTCCGGTTATTGCTTCTGGCGGTGTTGGAAATCTGGATCATTTGGCGGAAGGAATTTTGGAAGGTCATGCAACTGCTGTGCTGGCGGCTTCCATTTTCCATTTTGGGGAATATACCATTCGAGAAGCAAAAGAAGCCATGCAGGGTGCTGGTGTTGCTGTTCGGCTGTGAAAGGGAATGCAATGACAAGTCAGGCTGAAATCCTTGATCGCCTTTTTGAGACGATAGCCGATCGTAAAGGTGCAGATCCAGAAAGTTCCTATACTGCAAAGTTGTACACGAAAGGAACGGCGAAGATCGCTCAAAAGGTTGGTGAGGAGGGCGTAGAGCTCGCTTTGGCCGCTGTTCAGAAAAATCGCGATGAAGTGATTTCTGAAAGTGCAGATCTGTTTTATCATATGTTTGTTTTGTGGGCTGATGCAGGCGTTCAACCGCATGAGATATATGCAAAACTTGCAGAACGCGAAGGCTTGTCAGGGCTTGATGAAAAAGCCTCCAGAACGAAGGGGTAAGGAGTGATGATGACTTACGATCCAACCAATATTTTTGCAAAAATCCTGCGCGGTGAAATCCCCAACAACACGGTATACGAAGATGATGCTATCTTGGCATTTCATGATATTGCGCCAAAGACTCCTGTACATGTCCTTGTCATACCAAAAGCAGAGTATGTGGATATGAATGATTTTTCTGCGAATGCTGATCAGGAAGAAATTGGGATATTTTATGCCAAAGTGGGTGAAATAGCCCGGGATTTGGGACTAGTGGAAACCGGATATCGCATTGTCACCAATAATGGCGAAAATGCAGGTCAGATTGTCCCGCATTTTCACATTCATATTATGGGCGGACAAAAAATTAAAGAAGGAAGTATGGCGCGCGGCATGCAGGGTTAATGCGTTGATTATACATCCAGTGCTTTTGCATTTTTGAGGATATGGATGGATATAGGGGTTTTTCGTCCCCGGATCATCACATCCTCTTTATCGGATGTACCATTGAATTCTGCTGCTTTGGCAACTTTATCCGAGAAAATAAGCTGGCTGCCATATTCCTTATTCATTGATTCCAGCCGGCTGGCTGTATTGACCGCATCTCCAATGGCAGTGATAGACATTGCTTTTCCATATCCCATTTCACCAACAATGACCGGGCCCATATGAACACCAATTCCTATCCTCAAGGGCTCATTGAGATCTGACTTTAGATTTTTGTTCATTATCTCAAGTTCTGCGGCCATGGCTTTTGCGGCGATTAGCGCTTTGCCTGCTGCAATTTCTGCTGTGGGATCATTTAGTCCAAACAACGCCATCACTCCATCTCCGATAAACTTATCAAGATGGCCTCCGGCGGCTTCGATGGCCTCTCCCATATGTCGGAAATACTGATTGATGACAAAAACAACATCATAAGGAAGTTTGTGTTCAGAGAATTTTGTAAAGGATCTCAGGTCTGCAAAAAGGATCACAATGTTTTTTTCTTGGCCCTGAAGATATCCGGGACGGGAAAATGAATGACTGGGGGAGGCTTTTGCTGGCAACAAAGGTACAACAGAAATGTCTGCGATTGGTTGTACCTGACAAGCTAAGCGGGTTCCTTCAGCCGCGCCAACACGTTTTAGAACAGCAAGTTCTTTATCTGATGGTGGAAGAAGCGAATCTGATCCTGTTGTGATGCGCACCCTGCAGGTGGAGCACCGCCCTCGCCCACCGCAAACCGATGCATGCGGAATGCCGCCCAAGCGGCTTGCCTCTAATATGGTTGATCCGGGAGGGGTAGAAACTGTTTTTCCATCCGGGTAAGTAATGACTATCCGTTTTGTTCTTTTAAAGTGCCCGAACCAGAATAACCGGCTCAACAATAACAACCCAAGCAAGCCGATCATGATGACCAGACCAATATCTCTCACATGGTAGACCCAAGTAACGTCCTCTTGGCCAAGTCCAAGATTATCAAAAAATCGTTGCTTCCAATCGGCATCTCGAAATAGAACTTCGACCTCGTTAGCACCGTTAATAAAGCCACAAAGAGCAAGAATGGGAAGGATCAGGGCGAGACTAAAAAGGTAAATACTGGCTTTTTCATACCAGGGCTTTAGGCGCAGCCAATAATGCAGGCCAAGACAACCATGAAGCCAAGCAATGATCAACCCTGTGCTCTGCAAGAGAGCTTGCAGAGGTGTCGCAATCCAAAGGCTGAAAAGGACAAATGTGTAGCTATCGGTAATTCCGTATTTCTCGTGAGCAATCCGTGTTCCGACAACATGGATGATCATCAAAGGGGGGATCGCCAATCCTCCAACAATTTGCAAAATTTCTTTGGGCGGTATTTTGCGGTAGGAGCGGTGGGCAAGGAGTTTTGAAAAGACCAAGACGGTATGCACGCAAAGGGCACCAAGCAGCAATATGGTGCCCACTGGGTTTCGCCATACTGCTACAAACACATCACGGCCAGCTTCCATCGCGGTAAGGGAGATAAGCCCTAAGGAGTGATTAATCAGGTGTAAACCAAGAAAAACCATAAGGATGAGCCCGCTATATAAGCGCCAGGTTTCAACCTTGAACCAGGTTTTTATTGTCGTCGACTTAGACTTTTGAATCTCTGTTGCTGTCATTCCATCGCCAAACTACTTGCATTAGGAAAGAGTGTTTTTTCTGTCCTGCTCTGTCAAGCATTTGTCAGTTATGACAGCAAATATCAAAGTTTTTCGGCAATAAGGTCTTTTAGGGAAACCGAAGGCCGTGCACCAATGTGGCTGATAATTTCAGCGGCAGCAATAGAGGCGATCCGTCCACTGTCGGCAAGACTGTATCCATTTGTGAAACCATACAAAAATCCTGATGCATACAGATCACCAGCGCCCGTCGTATCGACCACGTCAATCGTTGTATCGGCCTCAACATCAAGAGTGACATCACCGTTTAGGATAACAGATCCATCTTTGCTTTTTGTAACACAGGCAATTTCCACTTTTGAACGAACTGCGCTAATTGCCTCCTGCAGAGAATTAGTTTGATATAGAGATTTAATCTCTTCTTCATTTGCAAAGAGGATATCCACTCCGCCATCGATAAAATCAATAAATTCTGAACGAAACCGATCAACACAGAAGCTGTCAGAAAGAGTAAGGGAAACACGTTTATCCGCTTCATGAGCAATTTTTGCGGCTTTACGAAAGGCTGCCTTGCCCCCTTCGGGATCCCACAAATAGCCTTCCATATAAGTGACTTCAGACGCCGCAATCATATCTGGGTTGATATCATCTGGTCCAAGTTCGACACAAGCACCAAGGTAGGTGTTCATTGTGCGATGCGCATCGGGTGTGACAAGAACAAAACTACGCGCTGTCGCTGCGCCGCTCTCGCTCATTTCGGTATTAAATGTCACTCCGGCTGCACGGATGTCGTGAGCAAAAATAGTTCCCAGCTGATCATTGCGGACTTTGCCGATGTAATTACTTTTGCCGCCTAAGGATGCAACCCCTGCCGCTGTATTACCAGCAGAGCCGCCGGACATTTCAATGGCACTTCCCATCTTGGAATAAAGGTCTTCGGCTCTCGCTTCGTCAATAAGGTTCATGGAGTTTTTAATGAGATTTTCTTTTGCCAGAAAATCATCATCGATTTTACTTAACACATCAACAATTGCGTTGCCGATACACGTCGTGTCGAACTTATACTCTGTCATGAACTTATCCATCTTGATTTGGGCCACGGGGAGTATAGTCAGAAGGATTCGAAGTGCAAGGTTTGCCTGTACAGATGGTATTTTTTTTGCCAACAATAGCAAATGAATGAACTTATAAAAATGTCAGCCGTAGACGCTGTCGACAAACTCCGGAAACGGGAAGTCTCTCCTCTTGAACTTATTGATGCGGCGGAAGCCAGAATCCTTGAAACTGATGACAAGGTAAATGCGCTTCCTATCCGCTGTTTTGATCGTGCGCGGGATCATGCCAAACATTTGATGAATATCAAGCTTGGGGAAATAACGGGTCCCAATTTATTAGGCCTTCCGATTGCAATCAAAGATCTTACACCAGTTGAAGGCGTGAGATTTACTTTGGGATCGCCAATATTTGCTGATCAGGTTGCCGCTCATTCCGACATAATGGTAAAGCGATTGGAGGCACGGGGTGCTGTTGTCGTTGGGAAAGCGAATACACCAGAATTTGGTGCGGGGGCTCAAACATTTAACGAGGTTTTGGGAACCACGACAAATCCTTGGGATATTCAGAAAACGCCAGGGGGCTCCTCCGGCGGATCTGCTGCGGCATTAGCGGCTGGGCAAGTCTGGCTTGCACAAGGAAGTGACTTAGGGGGTAGTCTTCGTATCCCGGCAAGCTTTACAGGGGTGGTTGGCTTGCGCCCATCCCCTGGCCGTGTGGCTCATGGACCAAGCGCACTGCCATTTGGACTGAACTCTGTTGAAGGACCTATGGGTCGGACGGTTTCCGATGTCGCCCTGATGCTGGATATGATGGTGGGAGAGGATGTTGTTGATCCTATTAGCCTTCCAGCGCCTTCCTATTCCTATTTGGAAGAACTTCAAAACCTCTCTCCTTTTGGCAAGGTTGCTTATAGTCCAAATCTTGGCCAGTGCCCGATTGATGCAGAGATTGCTGATATTTGTATGGAGGCATCATCGGCATTTAAGAATTTTTCCGCAGGCGTTGAAGAGGACTGTTTTGATCTTTCCGGTGGAGATGACATCTTTCAGATACAGCGTGCGGCTCAATTTGCTGCAGCGCACGGCCCAAAATTGAAGACGCATCGAGATCAACTTAAACCGGATGTGATCTGGAATATCGAAGCTGGACTTAAATTGACAGCAGATGAAATTGGCAAGGCTCAACGGGATCAAGGGGCGCTTTATGGGCGTGTCGCCAAATTCTTTGGAACCTATGATCTGCTTATAACGCCCACAGTGATGGTGCCACCTTTCGATAATACAATCCGCTCCTTGTCAGAGGTGAATGGCGTGAAGTTTGACAATTATGTTGCTTGGCTTGCCATGACATATTTGCTGACGATAACGAATTGTCCGGTGATTTCAATTCCTTGCGGCTTTACGAAAACCGGATTGCCGGTCGGACTGCAAATCATGGCCCCCCCTCACCGTGAGGATCTGGTGCTGAAAGCAGCGGCGGCATTTGAAAAAGAGCATGATTTTTATAAAAAGGTACCTGTGGATCCCAGATCTTCTAATTGATGAAAAATATTGCACTTGGGGGTTTAAGAGCATACATGGTGCGTGTGGATTAAATGAGGAGAGGGGCAAACTGTGATACAGGCAATAACCAAAGCCATTGCGCAACTGAGTGATCCTAAATTTCGATCAGTCATTCTGAAATCAGTTTTGTATGCACTCGTCGCTCTGGTTCTCTCTTTTATCGTGATTTTTCAGCTGGCCGGACTTATCCCGCAGTCAGATTGGGAGTGGGTGAACTCTATCGTCAGTTGGTTAAGCGGGTTTGGCGCCTTTTTTATCTCTCTCTTCCTGTTTCCGCTTACCATGAGTGCGGTCATCGGTATTTTTCTTGATGACATTGCGGATGCTGTTGAAGCAAAGCATTATCCTGAAGATCCTATCTCCCGGGATATACCGCTTTGGTCCAGCATTTGGGATTCTCTGAAATTTTTTGCAGTTATCATCCTGTGTAATTTACTGGCGCTGCCGCTATATCTGATCCCGGGTGTCAATCTGTTCGTCTATTATATTCTAAATGGATATTTACTGAGCCGAGAATTTTTCCAACAGGTCGCGGTTCGCCATCATGAGATGAGTGACGTGAATAAGCTCAGGAAAATAGGGAAATTGGAAATTTTCCTGACCGGTGTTGCTGTGGCATTTTGCATGACAATTCCTATTCTAAACCTGATTGTTCCTATCATTGCGACGGCCACTATGGTGCATCTTTATAAAAAACGCGCCAAAACACTTGCAACCACTACTGCGGTTGATGTCGCATGATATATGTTTTTAAAGCAGCCCTTTTGGGGGCCTGTGCTCTCTTAATCGCAAGCTGCGGAGCAACAACACAATCCACGTCGGCCAAAGGCAAAACGTCATCGCTGATAGCGAAAACAGAAAAACAACAATCCGTAGCCTCCATTTCAAAGGATGCCGCTAGTCCTTCTGAAACGTCAGAACCGGTCGAGAAAAAAGAAACCGTACCTGTGCCACGAAGACAAATTCCTGAAGTAACTGTTCTTATGGGAAAATCTGTTAATGAAATTGAACAGATTTTCGGCAAGCCTGTTTTACAACGTAAAGATAAGCCAGCCGAAATTTGGCAATATTTGACGAGCGAATGTGCCCTGCATCTGGTTTTTTACCCTGCTAAGGAGAAAAAGCAGAGTGAATTGACCGTGCATCATGTTTCGATGAATGACCGCAAAACAGTGACAGAAGTAAATTCAAAGAAGTGTTTTGGAAGCCAGCTCAGAAAAGTTGGTGAAGATCAGTTCCAAGCCCTTAGCTAGAGTTCATATCTCTGTTTAGAGCGCTGTTGTTTTTCCTTTAAAGCCGCAAAGATCTTCAACAATACATTTCGGGCAATCGGGTTTACGTGCTTTGCAGATATAGCGGCCGTGCAATATCATCCAATGATGAGAATGCCGCAAATATTCCTTAGGAATGCGCTTCGCCAGTTTCTTTTCAACCTCAATTGGTGTTTTTCCTGATGCCATCCCCGTTCTATTTCCAAGACGAAACAAGTGAGTATCAACAGCAATGGTGGGTTGTCCGAAAGCGATATTCAGGACGACATTGGCTGTTTTTCGTCCAACACCCGCCAGTTTTTCCAATTCTTCGCGTGTTTGCGGAACTTCGCTCGCGTGATCGCGAATGAGTGCTTCACAAAGTCTGATTACATTTTTTGCCTTGGTTTTATATAAGCCAATGGACTTCACATAATCCCGAACAGTATTCTCTCCAAGGGCCAACATTTTTTCTGGTGTATCGGCGATTGCAAATAGAGGGCCGGTTGCTTTATTGACACCGACATCCGTCGCTTGTGCGGATAAAACCACAGCAACCAATAAAGTAAATGGATTTACATAATCCAGTTCCCCTTTGGGTTCTGGATTGGCTTCGCTCATTCTGCGAAAAAATTCAGTAATAATTGCTTTTTTCATGCCTATGTTATTGGCATAGCCATTTTTTTTGCGCAACGTTCAATTGAGCTTCGATTTGAAAGGACTTCAAAATCGGTGACTAAATGAATAGTGAAAAACCGGATCATCAGAAGCTATCACAATACTCAATTTCTCTTCATCCCTACAGGAGTATGGAACCGCGTGCTTTTCTGATCTTAATGGTTTTCATCGGTATCATTAGTTTTGGGGCAGGGCTCATTTTTCTACTGATGGGGGCGTGGCCGATATTAGGGTTTTTCGGTCTCGATATTCTGTTGATTTATTTGGCATTTCGCCTCAATTATCGGGCAGGCCGTAAATGTGAGATTGTCGAAATTTATGAAGATCAGTTGAATGTTCGGATGATTTCACCGAATGGAAGAGAATCTTCCCGGAAGTTCCAGGCATACTGGTCAAGAATAGAAATTCACGGTGACAGGCTTTTCATTCGATGCAAATCAGAACAATTGGAGATCGGACACTTTTTGATAGGGCATGAAAAGGAGGAGGTGAAAGAAGCTCTCACTTCCGCCCTATATACCTATCGTCATGGAAGCGTCGCCTAGTCATCCAGGCCAAGAACATCCATCATGTCATAGTTGCCAGCAGGCCTTCCTTTTGCCCACAGCGCAGCGCGAACTGCCCCTCGTGCAAAGATGGCACGATCTCCCGCTTTGTGGGTAATCTCAATGATTTCATTTTCTGCTGCAAATATAACGGTGTGATCACCAACGACATTACCTCCACGTAAAACAGCATATCCGATATCTCCGGTCTTTCTTGCGCCGGTTATACCGTCTCTTCCGCGGTCTGCTACCGTATCGTGATCGACATTTCTTCCTGCTGCTGCGGCTTTTCCAAGGAGCAGGGCTGTTCCTGAAGGTGCATCAACTTTGTGACGGTGATGCATTTCAAGGACTTCTACATCAAATTCATCATCCAAAATTGCAGCAACTTTTTTTGTCAGTTGAGCAAGCAAGTTAACGCCGAGGCTCATATTGGCGCCTTGTACGATGACCGCTTGTTCTCCTGCTTCGGAGATCCCGGCTTGCTCTTCATTGGAAAGACCCGTTGTCCCGATGACGTGGATTTTCCCAGCCGTCGCAGCCATTTTCGCATGTTGTAATGAGGCAACAGGTGATGTGAAGTCGATGACAGCATCGGCACTGTCAAACAGAGTTTCTGAGCTTTCTATAACGGGAATTCCGAAGTTGCCCATTCCGGCAAGATCGCCAACATCCTGGCCAATAAAAGGAGAGCCTTTAGGCTCGGTCCCTCCGCAAATTGTGCAACCATTGGTTTCAGTCACTTGTCTGACCAGCATGCGGCCCATACGCCCGGCACAGCCAACAATACCGATTTTCAAATCACTCATTGCACTCATCCTTGATCAAATTATTGCTTCAAGGATGTAGCATAGAAGCCCCTCTCTGGCGAGAGGGGAGCCATTAATCTTTCAAGTCTGCAAGAAAGTCTTTAACACGTGAAAAGAAACCCTCAGATTCAGGGTTGTGGGATCCGCCGCCTTCTGCTTCAAACTCTTTGAGGAGTTCCTTCTGACGCTTAGTCAGGTTGACCGGGGTTTCTACGATTGTATGGATGTACATATCGCCATGCTCGGAATAGTTCATCACCGGCATTCCTTTTCCGCGAAGGCGGAATTTCTTACCAGTTGGTGCTCCTGCACTGATGGAAACCTTTGCTCGGGCACCATCCAATGTGGGTACTTCAATGTCACCGCCAAGGGCAGCCGTTGTCATTGGAATAGGAACCCTACAGTGAAGGTTTTGTCCTTCTCTTTGGAATATGCGGTGATCCGAAACAGTTAGGAAGATGTAGAGATCGCCTGGAGTTCCACCCCGAACACCCATTTCTCCTTCACCGGATAAGCGAATACGATTTCCATCATCAACGCCTGCAGGAATACTAATTGAAAGGGTTTTTTCCTTGTTCATTCGGCCTTCGCCCCGGCAGGTTCCACAAGGATTCTCAATAACGCGACCTTGCCCCTGACATGCCGGGCAGGTTCGTTCAATTGTGAAAAAGCCTTGTTGAGCGCGGACTTTGCCGTGGCCATGACAGGTCGCACAGCTTATGGGTTCGGAATTTTCAGCAGCGCCGCTTCCCTCGCAGTCATCACATTCAACAGAAGTTGGAATTTTAATCTCTGTTTGTTTGCCGTGGTAGGCATCTTCCAGAGAAATTTCCATATTGTAGCGAAGGTCGGAGCCACGGTTTTGACCGCCGCCGCCGCTTCTGCGGCCGCCCATAAAGTCGCCGAACAGGTCTTCAAAAATATCTGAAAATCCGCCGCCACCCATACCGCCAGCACCCCCGCCCATACCGCCATTTTCAAAAGCAGCATGTCCGTATTGGTCGTAGGCAGCACGTTTTTGTTCGTCTTTGAGGATTTCGTAGGCTTCGTTGACTTCTTTAAAAGCGGCTTCAGCGTTTTCATCACCGGGATTACGATCAGGGTGATATTTCATCGCTTGTTTGCGATAGGCTTTTTTCAAGACAGTCGCGTCGGCGTTCTTTTCTGCGCCCAGAATTTCGTAATAGTCGCGTTTCGCCATTATGTCCTACTTAACTAAATGCCGCCCCGGGTCAGGTTTCCCTGATCCGGAGCGGTGTGTTAAAGCACAAGATTGTAGTCGTTATACTATCAAATCTTACTTGTCTTTTTTATCTTCGTCGACTTCTTCAAAATCGGCGTCGACAACATCAGCGTCATCAGCACTTTCTTCAGCGCTGCTGTCGCCTTCAGCACCAGCGCCGGCTTCTGCGCCTTCGGCTTGAGACTGTGCGTAAACAGCTTCACCCAGTTTCATGGAAACTTCTTGAAGAGCTTCCATTTTAACTTTGATCGCATCAAGATCATCTGACTCTTTGGCTTCCTTCAGTTCATCAAGCGCTGTTTGAACAGGGCCCTTCACATCATCACCAACTTTGTCTCCGATTTCTTCAAGCGTTTTTTCAGTTGTATGAATGAGGCTTTCTGCCTGATTCAACACTTCAACTTTCTCTTTACGCTCTTTATCTTCAGAAGCATGCTCTTCTGCGTCTTTCACCATGCGATCAATATCGTCATCGCTCAATCCGCTGGAAGCCTGGATCTGGATTTTCTGCTCTTTACCCGTTCCTTTGTCTTTCGCAGACACATTGACGATACCGTTTGCATCAATGTCAAAGGTCACTTCCACTTGAGGAACACCACGCGGAGCAGAAGGAATATCTGTCAGATCGAAATTACCAAGTAATTTGTTGTCTGCAGCCATTTCACGTTCACCCTGGAATACCCGGATGGTCACGGCAGACTGATTGTCTTCTGCTGTAGAGAAAGTCTGGCTTTTCTTGGTTGGAATAGTTGTGTTTCTATCAATCAAGCGCGTGAAAACACCGCCCAAAGTTTCGATACCAAGTGAGAGAGGTGTAACGTCCAAAAGTAGAACGTCTTTTACGTCGCCTTGCAGAACACCGGCTTGAATGGCTGCGCCCATAGCAACAACTTCATCAGGATTTACGCCCTTATGAGGTTCACATCCAAAGAAGGTTTTCACCGTTTCCTGAACTTTCGGCATACGGCTCATACCGCCAACCAGGATCACTTCATCAATCTCACCTTTTTGAACGCCAGCATCTTTCAATGCCTTCTCACAAGGTGCAATTGTCCGTTTGACCAGATCGGCTACGAGATTTTCGAACTGTGCACGGGTCAGTTTAAGCTGCATGTGCTTGGGACCGGATGCGTCTGCCGTAATGAAGGGCAGATTAATTTCTGTTGCCTGCGTAGAGGACAGTTCGATTTTTGCTTTTTCCGCGGCTTCTTTCAGACGTTGCAACGCCATCTTGTCACCACGCAGGTCGATACCGCTTTCCTTCTTGAACTCATCGGCGAGATAAGAGACGAGTGTCATGTCAAAATCTTCGCCGCCAAGGAAGGTATCACCATTTGTCGAGCGTACTTCAAAGACGCCATCGCCGATTTCCAGAATGGATACGTCAAATGTACCGCCACCTAAGTCAAATACTGCGATGGTCTGGTCTTTTTTATCCATGCCGTAAGCAAGCGCGGCTGCCGTTGGCTCATTGATAATGCGCAAGACTTCAAGGCCAGCAATTTTACCGGCATCTTTGGTTGCCTGGCGCTGAGCATCGTTGAAGTATGCAGGCACTGTAATGACGGCCTGAGTTACATTTTCGCCAAGAAAGCTTTCTGCTGTTTCTTTCATTTTTTGCAAAATGAAAGCTGAAACCTGGCTGGGAGAATATTTCTCGCCACGGGCTTCGACCCAAGCATCGCCATTATCTGCCTTGACGATGTTATAGGGCACCATTTCTTTATCTTTTTGGGTGGTCTTGTCATCGAAACGACGGCCAATCAGACGTTTGATCGCAAATAAGGTGTTTTCCGGATTGGTAACTGCCTGGCGTTTTGCGGCTTGGCCAACAAGTTTCTCACCGTCTTCGGCAAATCCAACGATAGAAGGAGTTGTACGTGTACCTTCTGAATTTTCAACAACCTTGGATTCCTTGCCATCCATAACAGAGATACAAGAATTGGTGGTACCAAGATCAATACCAATAACTTTAGCCATTTTATCCTCTTCTACATAGGCAGATCATTGTAGCCATTTTATGCACTATCCATGATCCCCGGGATTGTAAACAAACTGTTTCTGACGCTTATATAGGTTCGAAGCGAAAACAGTGCAAGACCTGGAATAGGCATGTCAGGGCTATTTCTCATTTAGAGGGCGATTTTTCCCGGATACCGTCATGAAATCTCCAAATTTGGTTTATTTTCTTTACCTGTTTATTCCCATTTGTTACGTGGGTGTCCCGCCCCCTTTCAAAGAAATGTAGATTCGCCGTGGCAAATACATCCCAAAATACAGCAGGAAAAGGGTCAACAGTTTCCCGTCCAACTAATCAGATTCAAGGATTAATGGCGGCATTCGGCGCTTTTTTTCTCTGGGGGATTATCCCGCTCTATTTCAAGGAACTAGGATCTATTTCAGCTGTGGAGATTATTGCTCACAGGATTGTGTGGTCCCTAGTCTTTGTTGTAATTATCGTGATTGCTACAAAACGCATTTTTCATGTGAAAGAAGTCTTTACCAATAAAAACACACTTCTGATCTTCACTGCAACAACAACGCTCATTGCCATAAATTGGTTGACTTTCGTTTGGGCAATAACAAATGGCCGTGTTCTGGACGCTAGCCTTGGGTATTATATTAACCCGTTGGTAAATGTCCTTTTGGGAGTCTTGTTTTTAGGGGAGAGACTGAATAAATGGCAGGGACTTGCAGTTGCCTTCGCGGCGGGCGCGGTTTTTATTCTTACTTTTCAAGCAGGTAGCCTCCCTTGGATTTCGCTTGTCCTCGCTTTTTCATTTGGTTTTTATGGGCTTCTTCGAAAAAAAGCACCGACTGAATCTGTTGTCGGCCTAACAGTTGAGACCAGTCTGCTCTTTCCGCTGTCGCTGGGATATCTCATCTACATAATCTTTTTTGGTAGCGTGCAAGGGGAAAATAATGGTGGGCAATTTTATGATTCTACGACACTGATTCTCCTGATGGGAACGGGGATTGTAACAGCCGTCCCGCTGATCCTTTTTTCTGTTGGGGCACAAAGGCTCAAGCTTTCAACCGTAGGGCTACTCCAATATATTGCGCCGACAATGCAGGTGGTTCTTGCAGCCTATGTATTTATGGAGCCTTTTTCAGAAACTCAACTTATAGCATTTGGATTGATCTGGGTGGGATTGATTATTTATAGTTGGGATGGCTTTAGAAACAGGAAAAGGCATTGAGCCGAGGAAGAAATCTGCTGCCATGACGATAATATCTGCAAGTTATAAAACAGATATTCCCGCATTTTACGGAGAATGGTTTGAGGGCCGGTTAAAGGAAGGTTTTGCGATTGTTCAAAATCCTTTCAATCAAAAAAAATCTACAGTTTCCCTGAAACCTGATGACGTGGATGGCTTTGTTTTTTGGACGAGAAATATTGAACCTTTTCTGCCGCGTTTAGAAAACCCGGTTGCTCAGCAATATAGATTTTATATCCAATATACCGTGACGGGATATCCGCGAATATTGGAAAGTTCTGTTCCCGACCGTGATGTCTCTATTGCAAATATTGAAAGATTGGCGGGACGATTTGGCTCAAAATGCGTTGTCTGGCGATATGATCCCATCCTGATTTCTTCTATGACGCCTGCCACTTTTCATCTAGAAAATTTTCAATATTTATCCTCTGCTTTGAAAGGTAAGGTAGATGAAGTCGTGGTCTCATTTGCGCAATATTACAAGAAAACACAGCGCAACCTGCAGCGTCTTTCAAAGACAGAACATGTCATATTTCATGATCCGGGAATTGAGGAAAAAAGAGATCTTCTGCAACAAATCAGAGACATTGCTTTGTCAAATGACCAGCACCTTACACTCTGTACACAGCCCGATTTGATTGGCGATGGGTTCGCAGGGGCTGAATGTATCAGCACGGCCCGGCTTGGTCTTGACGAAAAGTTAAAAATTCAGGGAAACAGGAAAGGATGTCTTTGTGTTCTATCCAAAGATATTGGTAGTTATGATAGTTGCCCGCACGGATGTGTTTATTGTTACGCTGTCTCACAAAAAGAAAAGGCGAAAAACAGGTTCAAAAACCATTCACCGAATGAGCCGTTACTCGATCATCGTTCCTAAGAGGAAATTGGCGAGGCAACATAGTGAAATTGTCTCGCCAGATATTTACCCTGTTTTGACATTCTGAACAAAGCTATCGACTTGAGAGCGCAGATTTTCTGCTTGTTCTGAAAGTTCGCGAGAGGCATCTAGGACATTCTTGGAAGCTTCATCTGATTCAGTTGCCGCTTCTGTAACCGCACCGATGGAGGCGGATACTTCCTGAGTTCCAATAGCAGCTTTCTGAACACTGGTTGAAATTTCCTGTGTAGCCGCTCCTTGTTCTTCAACGGCGGATGCTATGGAAGAGGCAATCTCATTTACATTCTGAATTGTTTTCGAAATACCCTGTATCGCACCCACGGCATCCGTTGTTGCATTTTGGATCTCGGATATTTGACCGCTAATCTGTTCTGTTGCTTTTGCAGTCTGAGAGGCCAGGTTTTTCACTTCAGAGGCAACAACCGCAAATCCTTTGCCTGCATCGCCGGCGCGGGCCGCTTCAATGGTTGCATTCAGCGCCAACAGATTGGTTTGTTCTGCGATATCCTGAATAAGAAGAACTACTTCACCAATATTCTGAGCCCCTGAATCCAGCCCTTTGATCAAAACGTCCGCTTTTCCAGCTTCATCAACAGCTTGGCTGGTGATTTGTGAGGATTTCGAAACCTGTTGACTGATTTCTCTGATTGACATGGAGAGTTCTTCAGCTGCGGATGCGACCGATTGAACATTGGCTGTTGCATTGGCGGATGCTTTTGAAACTGAACCTGCCTGACTGGTTGTTCGTTCCGAAATACCGGTCATATTCTGTGCTGTAGATTGCATTTCTGTTGCTGCAGACGCCACACCATCAACGACATTTCCAACAGAGTTTTCAAAGGAATTCACCAGATTTAGCAGAGCATCTCGATTTTCTTGTTCTGCTTTTTTCTTTGCAGCTTCAGTTTCCAGGGCACGTTCTTCACGATCTTTTTCAGCAGCGACCCTTGTGGCATCAGCTTCTTGCCGTACCTCTTCCTGCTTTCCTTCCAAAATATTCTTCTCGATGGCAGCATCTTTGAATATTTGCAAGGCCTTGGCCATATTCCCGATTTCATCTTCCTGGTCAGTGCCGGAAATTTCGATTTCCTCAGAATCTCTGTTCTGATCTGCAAGTTCAGACATTACATCCGTTATTTTTCCAACCTTGGCTGCAACCTTCCGCGAAACAAAAATCGTAATTGCAATCAATAGAATGCCGATGCCGAGTAGTATCAACACTATCAAATTGGCGAGATTTTCCCCCGCGATAAGTTGAGGTTCTATATTCTGGGTAACTTCCAGGACACCTCGGACATCCCCAATTTTCCAGTCAGTTTTTGGAGAATCTGAGTGAGAATTATGGCAATTGACACATCCCTGTGCCACCATTGTATCGGCAGAGGCAACGCGAAGTACTCGGTTCTCACCTCTGGTCTCTTCTCTAGAGAAACTTCCTTTTGGGTTTTTATTGAGATAATCCCAGGCTTGTTTCTGGAAATCATCCAACACTCTGGTAGAGCGGTTTGGAAAAGGATAGGCGCTATAAAGAGAAAGGGTTGTGTCGCGCTTTTTTAAAAGTTCACTCATATCATGAATAAGTGTCGCAGGCAGAGGGATAGAATTTGGTTTGGATGCGTGATCTGATGAAGGTTTCAGATCGCTGCCAGCAAGCACCTTCTTGATAACATTTTTTGTATAATATCCTCGCAATGTCTTGAATTGATTGACAACTTCTGATGAGGATTTAAAGGCGCCGTCAAGAGCATTATTTTCTGTGATGTTCGGAATAACAATCCAGGCAATTAAGATCGCCAAGCCCACGACAATAGGAATTGGCCAAATAATAGCTGCAAAAATACTTTTCTTTGGATTGAACATGATCCCTGCCATTTCTTAAATAGAAGATGTGGGATCAATATTAGTAAATGATAATTAAAATCACATTAATAAAGCAATAAATTAGAAAAAGTAAAGTTGCTGAATGTTCAACAACTTTACCGATCTATTTTTAGACTATAATATCACGCAGATTGATCTACATGAACGTCTTGTTTCTTTTGCCCACCTTTTGCGACACCAACAAGCGACGGTCTTAAAAGGCGCCCTGAAATTACGTACCCAGCTTGCATAACCTGCAAGACAGTGCCGGGTTCAACATCAAGATTTTCAATTTCAAACATGGCTTGATGGAAATTCGGATCAAACTTTTTGCCCTCTGCTTCAATTACCTCAACTTTGTGTTTGGCAAATGTACTGACCAGTTCGGATTCCGTCATCTCAACGCCGGTTACCAGTGTCTTGACAGTTTCAATTTCTCGCGCTTCTTGTGGAATATTCTCCAACGCCCGGCGAAGGTTGTCAGAAACGCTCAAGATATCGCGGGCAAATTTGGTAACAGCATAATTGTGAGCATCTTCTTTTTCTTTTTCAGAACGACGACGCATATTTTCCGTATCTGCCATTGCGCGCAGTAATTTCTCTTTCAAAGATGCAATTTCGATTGCTTGCATTTCCTCCAAAGAAAGTTCTTCCTGCTCTGAAACACTTTCAGCTTCTGAAAGCGCATCCATGGCAGCAGCGTCAATGGCGTCTTGGTCTTCAGTTCCATTGGCATCTGTTGGATTGTTTTCCAAGCCTTCTTCCAAATTTGGTTCCTGAGAAGATTTAGAGTTACTCATTCTGTGTTTATCCTACTTATGCTTCATTTAATCCAGTAACCGACCTATTATTTTCGCCGTATAATCCACCATTGGGATAATTTTGGCATAGTTTAGGCGGGTTGGACCGATAACTCCGACGACCCCAACCACTTGGTCACGACTGTTCTGATAAGGAGAAATAATCATTGATGTGCCAGAAAGCGAGAAAAGATTATTTTCAGCACCAATAAAAATTCGAACTCCATCGCCTCCTTCGGCCAGCTCCAATAACTTAATCCGATCTTTCGCCGCTTCAAGGTTGTCAAATAATAGTTTTATTTTATCAAGATCTTCAACAGCTTGCACATCCTGCAGCAGGTTGGAATGCCCGCGGACAATCAGTGTCTCCTTACCACCCCAGCTTGCCAATCCCGATTCAACAACACTTTGGGTTAATTCATCCAGCTGCGCTTGATGGTTGGACAATTCGGACTGAATCTCTTGCTTTGCTTCGCTGAGTGTTTTCCCCAAAAGACGGTTATTTAAATAATTAGATGCTTCTTGCAAAGCGGAGACCGATAATCCCGGCGGTAACTCAATGGTTCGATTTTCAACAAGACCGTCCGCCGTGACAATAATGACCAATGCTCTGCCGATACCCAAACGTACAAATTCGATTTGTTTAACTGGACTGTCACTCTTCGGGGCCATAACCAGGCCTGCACAATTAGAGAGCCCGGATAACATAGTACTGGCTTCAGTGAGAACTTCTTCAATATTTCTGCCGTCAACTGAACATCTTGCCTTGATATCACTCCGTTCTGATTCGGTAAGATTTCCAACTTCCAGTAACCCGTCTACGAAAAGCTGCATGCCGGATTGTGTTGGCAACCTTCCCGCTGATACATGCGGAGAATAAAGTAGGCCCGCGTCAACCAGGTCGGCCATAACATTTCGAATAGAGGCCGGGGAAAGATCCAGTGAACCCATGCGGGACAACGTGCGAGACCCTACAGGTTCGCCTGTCTGCACATAGGTTTCCACAATTATGCGGAAAATTTCTCGGCTACGTTCATTCAGTTCTTGGATCATCTTGGAATAGTCTCATTGGCATCGCATTTATATAGATGCAATCTGCTTGAAATGTAGTGATGCCAGAGCCTTGCGTCAATCCAAGCGACAGAGTACAAGGGCTACAAAATGAAACATATTAAAAATTGAGGTATTTAAATGCGCCCATCAGGTAGATCAGCAGATCAGCTTCGTGAGGTTATTCTGGAACCTGGTTACGCTATGAATGCTGAAGGTTCATGCTTTATTAAAGCGGGGAATACTCATGTTCTTTGTACTGCCAGTATTGAAGAAAGAGTTCCTCCGTTTCTCAGAAATACAGGTAAGGGCTGGGTTACTGCAGAATATGGCATGCTTCCCCGCTCAACCGGATCCAGAATGGGCCGTGAAGCGGCAAGAGGCAAACAGCAGGGCCGAACCGTTGAAATTCAGCGTCTAATCGGTCGCTCTTTACGCGCTGTTGTTGACATGGAAGGCTTTGGCGAACGTCAAATCACCGTTGATTGCGACGTAATTCAAGCAGACGGCGGCACGCGGACTGCTTCTATTACCGGTGCTTATATTGCTCTTTATCAGGCTTTTGAAACATTGGTGGAAAAAGGAAAAATTCTAGAAGTGCCGATGAAAGCTCAGGTGGCAGCTGTTTCATGTGGCATTTATAATGGTACACCTGTTCTTGATCTTGATTATCCTGAAGATAGCAATGCGCAAGCTGATGCCAATTTTGTATTGACCTCCGACGGCCGGATTATCGAAATTCAAGGAACCGCTGAAGAAGATCCGTTTACCGAAGCCCAGTTTACATCCCTTTTTGGTCTTGCAAAAAGTGGCGTAAGAGAATTGTGTGAACTTCAGCGGAAGGCGCTGGGGCTTTAATAATGCACCGTCAATTTTCAGGAAAGAAACTGATTGTTGCGAGCCACAATGAGGGCAAGGTTCGTGAAATTCGCGACTTGCTCGCAAGCTTTGGTGTGGAGCCGATATCGGCGGGAGAGCTCGGCTTGCCGGAGCCCGTTGAAGATGGCACAACTTTTGTTGCAAATGCGGAAATTAAATCACTGGCGGCAGCGAAGGCTTCTGGAGAGATATCACTAAGTGATGATTCCGGTTTTGCGGTTGAGGCATTGAACGGTGATCCCGGTATTTATTCTGCTCGCTGGGCCGGTCCTGCGAAGGATTTTTCTGTTGCGATGAAGGCAGTGAAGGAAAAGCTGGATGAAGCGGGCGCTGATCCTGCAACGGACTACAAAGCGTCCTTTATTTGCGCACTTTCTCTGGCATGGCCGGACGGGCACACAGAAACCTTTGAAGGGCGGGTCTGGGGAGATTTCACCTGGCCACCACGCGGGATAAAAGGTTTTGGATATGATCCGGTATTTACTGCCTCAGACCAGAATGTCACATTCGCCGAAATAGAGCCGGCGGAAAAGCACGCAGTTAGCCACCGCGCTGATGCTTTTCGTCAATTAATAAATGCCTGTTTCCCAAAAGAATAGCTCTGTACCGGATCCCGGATTTGGCATTTATTTCCATTGGCCGTTTTGCCGAAAGAAATGCCCTTATTGTGATTTTAACAGTCATGTAAGGGAAAGCGTTGATCAGAAAATCTGGGTAACAGCTTTATTGAACGAGTTGTCCTATTTTGCAAAGAAGACACCCAAAAAAACGGTCACTAGCATTTTCTTTGGGGGAGGTACGCCTTCTCTAATGATGCCGGAAACAGTGGCAGCGTTGATTGAGGGAGTGGCAGAGCATTTTCCTTTGGCCAGCGATATTGAAATCTCGCTTGAAGCCAATCCAACCTCCGCCGAAGCGCAATCTTTCAAAGGGTATCATGAAGCTGGAATAAATCGGCTATCTATGGGCATTCAATCCCTCTCTGATGATGCTTTGAAGTTTTTGGGCCGAGAACATACAGTATCAGAAGCCCTGAAAACCATTGAGCTTGCGCGGGGAGTTTTTCCAAATATATCTTTTGATCTTATTTATGCGCTTCCAGATCAGAGCCTTGAAGAATGGAAAAAAGATCTAAAAAGAGCGCTGACTTTGGCGGGGGATCATATTTCTCTGTATCAATTGACGATTGAGCCCAATACCGGATTTGCCGGTGCTTTAAAGCGTAAAGAGTTTAGTTTGTTGAAAGACGAACAGGCTGAAGAAATGTTTGAATTTACTCAAGACGCCTGCGCTGATGCTGGTCTTCATTGTTATGAAATATCAAATCACGCTCGTGAGGGATTTGAGTGTCGTCATAACCTAACATATTGGCGGTATGGGTATTATCTGGGGATCGGGCCCGGCGCCCACGGGCGTGTAGAGACTGAGAATAAACGCCAGGCGTTTGAGCAAATCAAGCGCCCAGAAAAATGGCTGGAGCAAGTTGGCCGTCTTGGTCATGGTACTTTGTCAGATTTCGTATTGACCCAACCAGAGGAATTGACCGAAGAATGTCTGCTGATGGGGCTTCGATTGCGCGAGGGAGTATGGTTTAAGAATTTTGAAAACGCGGTTGGCCAACCCTTTTCTAACATCATTTCGAGTGAGCGCCTTGCACGCTTGAAGCATACAGGCTTTCTTGAGAGTGATGACTATCGTGTCAGGGCAACAGAAAAAGGACGATTTGTTTTGAATAGTGTCCTGGCTGAATTGATCAGTTAATAAGAGGCTCAAATGATTGAGGCGCAGGCTCCAATAATTCAAGCTCCTGCTGACCAACTTTCATAACCGCTAAACCTCTTTCTGCAACCCCGGAATTTGGAAAGCGAAAGACACCATTATATCCCGCATATCCGTCCGGATTTTCAAGAACTTCCCGACTGAATTTATTCTCGTTATTTTCCAGTGCTAAAAGGCCTGAAAGGGCAGTGGCGTCGTAAGCGAGACTTGCAATTCGAGGGGGAAGATAATTGTACGTTTTTTTGAACCGCGCCTGGAACTGATCTGTCTTTGCAGGCGTTGGAGCTGCAAACCAGCCACCGACAAGAGCTGGTTCTGACGTTAAACTCTGATCTGCCCACAGACCTGTTCCAATGAACTGAATTTCTGTTGGGTCTATATCGTAGTAGGATAATAAGGGGGCGAGCTCTCTTAATCTCTGTCCACCATCAGGAATAATCAGGGCATCAAACGAGACATCACCAAGGGTATCCTTTTTAGAAAGTTTCTTTAAGAGTGCTTTGGACGGCGGGTCTTGCTTACCTTTCAATTTCTTCATTTCCTGTTTTAGGCGCCAACGACGGGCGTCGTAATCAGCGATGCCTTTTGCAATGTCGTGGAGGTCTTCTGAGCCCGGTGCCAGATCTGTAGGATAGCGAATAATCTTGTCCAGGTAGAGCCCAAGCCGTTGGGTGGTTAACTCCACATTCTGCACGACGGTATCCCCATAGGCGGACTGAGGAGCCAGAACCGCAAATTTCTGTAGTCCTTGGCGGTATGAAAATTCCAAGATACGATCAACCTGCTGACTGGCAGTTAGACCCATGAGATAAACGCCGTCGCCAGCTACGGAAGTATCGGTGGAAAAAGCGAGTATATTTATACTATTTGTAGCGGCAACAGCCCTTGCCGCCGTCACAGATGCCGAAAAAAGAGGGCCTAGAATAATTTCAGCGCCTTCTCCTGTTGCAGCCAATGCGGCCTGTTCTGCGCCTTCAGGCGTTCCTTTAGTATCATAGGGAAGCAGTCTCAATTTTTTATTGGCATGATCAAAGAGTGCCATATAGGACGCTTTGAGAAGATCGTTTCCAATCGCGTTATGCGGACCAGATAACGGCAACAAAATGGCGATCTTGACCACTTCTTCATTTGCATCCTCTGGTGGTCGTAAACTGAAAGAAGGTGCAGTACTTTTAAGGTGGACCGGGGCGTCACTTTTCTGTTTTTCTGTCTCGAGAAGCTTTTCAGCAGCCTCTTTTTCAGGAGCGAGCTTCGGTGAGGTCGCAGCGGGTGCCGATTTCGCGATTTCTGTGCTAGTATCACTTGTAGATGAAATACTTTTTTTATCGTCAG
>PJEL010000942.1_pt1 | contig 31835 bp, 19 predicted proteins | sample 1853271 | NCBI WGS metagenome assembly PJEL01 (sample SAMN08108733, study PRJNA415343) | Invertebrate metagenome, whole genome shotgun sequencing project. | host: Globobulimina | place: Sweden: Gullmar Fjord | collected 2015-08 | reverse complement strand
TGATTATAAGCCAGATGAAAACTTATCTTTGAAACTTATCGGCAATATTACCCCGATGAAGCGTGGCCATAAAATATCAATAGAAGGGGCTTATGCCACATTACAAATTGTAAAAAAATTCGAAAATTTAGAAGACAAAAATCTTCTTGGAAAAAACGCTAAAAGTGGCAAGTTAACCCGATTAAAACGGCCTTTCATTGCTTCCGTTAAAGCAACAGATTACATAGGGAATGTGCGTAATGGCTTCATTGAACATAAACTAAATGAAGCATTAGCTAAGCATGGAATTCACCTATCGCCCTCAGCATTTTTGCAAGCTCAAGCGAATGATTCTTGGAGTGTCATAGATTCCACAAATGTTTCTTATTATTTTGAATTTATTGAAAAAACTTCATGTATCGAAGTGTATCGTGAGTATTACTTCCCAGTGCTCGCTGTAGATAAACATCACTATAAATTACTTAATAATGGCGACGAAATTCTTATTGTCATTGAAGATAAATTGCAATTTACCTGGATTAATGCGGATGAAACTATTCCATGTATATCAGAAATAGCGACGGTAGCTGATTTCAATAACAATAGCTTAGGTCATGTGAGAATCCAATTAGATGAAAAATTGAATTACTTGTATGACCCTACCACAGTAGAGGTTAGAGCTAATGTAATACATGCAGTACAAGGAGAGAGCGTCATTGGTGAAATTATTGGTAGTTCAGATCAAAGAGACACCTTTCAACGATTTAAGCTGCTCAATAAGTCGCTAACTTGTTATGAAACTTATAAGGGGGAGATTGATAATTTTCTTAAAGTATTCATAAGGCGCAGCAAACCTTGGGGTGTTAAAAATAATGATCTTGAAGAATGGAAACAGATTGGATCTATTTTTAACGCAGGTAAAAATGAACGTTGCTATCAATTGGAAATCACGTCTGATGGATATGCACATGTCATGTTTGGTAATGGTGTTTTTGGACAAAGATTACCGAACGGACAAGAAAATGTTATCGCATCTTATCGGAAGGGAAATGGTAGTAATGGGAATTTACTTAAGCATAAATTGAAAATTCTGCGTTCCAAGCCTCGTTGTGTAAAAGCCGTGACTAATCCAGTAGCTGCTACAGGCGGTGTTAATGTATCTCCTGTTGATGATATTCGTCATCAAGCTCCTGAACAGTTGCAATATACTGGCGTTATTATCTGTCGTGACGATTACCTGTATTTTGCCAGAAACTTCCCAGGTGTTTCGTCAGCGTATTTAGCTGATCTGAATATCTACGGTAAAAATAGCCTTATGTTGACGATAATTACGGCGGATAATATAGACCCATCACAAGCTTCTCTTGATCTGAAAAAAGCGATTGGACATTACCAAGCCAACAATACGTTAATTAACGTAGCACCAGCACAACAAGAACCTTTTAGTATAACTATCAATATTATAGCGGAAGAGAATTGTGTTTGGCTTGATTTACAACAAACTGTTAAGCGTAAATTAACTCGACAATATGCATTGAAAAATAGTTGTGCAGGCACAGATGTTGAAAGCTCGCAACTCATTAGTTTCGTTCAATCAATTGAAGGTGTTCGTTCTGCAGAACTACAAAATTTAGCTCTAATTTCTCATCCCGACATTAACCAATGTAACGCTAAGTTAGTCGCGCTTCCTGCATCATACTGCGAGGTTAAAAATATCTATAAAGGAGCGCAAGTATTGGTGAGCTTTGATGCATATATTAACGTTGAAATTGGAGAACTTTCATGAATGAACGCCTCTATAGTCTAATTCCTCTTATATATCGAGAAAAAGATTTCGACCAAGGACAGCCACTGCGGGCATTAACTGGCGTACTAGAGAAAGGTTACGATACTCTAAATGATGATATTGAGCAGCTTTATGACAATTGGTTTATTGAACTTTGTAGTGAGCGTTTTATTCCTCAAATTTCATCCTTGGTTGGGATTGATGATTTAGACAAGGAATACTTACTTAAACCAGAAAGACGTTACGTCGCTAATTATTTGGCGTACAAACGTCGGATGGGATTGGAACTCACGTTAAATAATGCTCTATATGACAGCACTGAATTCAAGTTTATCACGCGTTATGCCTATGACGACATGACAAGTACTTGGACTACTGAAGATATTACACACAAAATGCTAACCTATTCGGTTGACGATGCGAATATTCCATTTTCAGCAGCGTCAATGACCGCAGATTTCAAAAGCTCGAATACGCGTTTGTTACCCCATGGGGCACTTCAATCTAAAAATGGTCGTATGAATTTAGATGCAGTTACTATGTATGCTTGGAGAGCGTGTAGCTTACCTGTAACGAAAGCCGAGCTGACGGCAATCAAAAATCGAGCTTCTTGTTATCATATAAATCCATTTGAACTGGACTTTAAACTGTCGAATAATCGACAGCAACTTACTGAAATAAATGAAGAATACATTGAACTTCAACCAGTGACACGAATTGATTACTATCGCTGCGTCGACGTAAATGACAATGAAAAAAGTCGAAAACCAGTAAGTTTTTATTGTTTTAATGAAACACTTCAACGTTACGATTACCTTCCCTATAGTAAAATTTGTTTGGCTGATTTAAGCGGTTGGCAAAATGTCGATTGTCCAGATTCCCTTATTGCATTTGATCCCGACAATGGTCGAGTAAAAGTGCTTGAAAAGAAACTTTACGGCAAAGTGTTTGCGAGCTATGCATATTCATCAAATACAGTATTTGGCGCAGGTCCGTATTATTGCAATAGTGATACCCCCCTTGAGAACAATATATGGGTTTGTGGAAACATTTCCTTTGAAGGTAGTGTGCAAACTGTAAGCGATGCGTTGAGCCAATGGCAAAATAAAGCAGGCACGATAATTATTTCAGATAGTCTTATTTATCAGGAAGATATCCAAATTGATTTAGATGGAAGGCAATTGAAAATCATTGTGGATAATAATGTTCTACCTCTTTTCTTAGGTAACATAATACTGACTAATACGTCGAGCGACATGGCACTGGTAGACATTGAGGGACTGAATATCAATGGTAACATTACAGTCGGTGATAACGTGCATTTAACGCTTGTAAATACAACGTTGATGAACCAAAAATGTGACAGTTTTCAAAGCGAAAAAAACAGCAGCGTAAATCGAAAACTAACGTTGAAAAATTGTTTAGTTAACTCATTTTGCTCTTTGAAAAATTGTCAAATCAACGTTAGAGATAGTGTACTGCTAACTGCGAAGAGTCAACGAATTGAAGGCCTGATTAATTTGAAAGCAACCACCGTTTTGGGCGATCTTCATTGTCGGAAAGTGGGAACAATCAAAGACACTATAATTAATGGCGCACTTAAAATTCACAACACAAATGAAGCTCGGTTTATACATTCATATATAGGTTACTTTAATGTTCCTATTCACTGTTATAGCGAACAATTAATAATTGGGTCGCAGTATGAGCATAAAATATTGCATTTTAATTCGAGTGAAATACAAAACGGCGACTTCTGTACATTGTCGCAATATACCGCAAAAGACATATTAAACGGCGCCTCTAATGGTGAAGAGATGGGGGTTTTTAATAGCTTTAAGTTTCGTTTACGTGAAAAAAAATTAATAGAGAGAATCGACAAGTTTCTGCCAAATGGCTTGGATGTTCAACTTGTTTACATGGATTAATAAGGAAAGCACATGAGTGGAGATTTTTCGCAACTGACGTTTACGGCTGAAAAAGCATACAACAAAGTATTGATGCAACAAGGACGGGTGATCCTTGATGCTGATTGGAATGAAATGCAGTCTATCCATGATTGGAAAAACGAAACGATGGTCAAAGACCTAATTGGTTCGCTTGCTTTTCCAAAAAAACATCCGGCATTTAGTCCTAAACTTCACGGAGGTTTATCGTTTTCCGGTGACAATGAATTTGTATTGATTGAAAAAGAAGAACTGTATTTTTATGGAGAGAAGCCATTTTCAATTGAAGCTGAAATTACGGTAGAGCCCTGTGAACATTCAATGACAATTATTAGTCAATGGCAAGATTCGGCTCATTTTGTTGGTGAATGTGGATTTTGTTTTGGTGTAAATGAATCGGGTCGTTTATTTTTTCTTAGAAGTATTATTCGAGAATATGAGTTAGAAATTGATGAGTTGTTCTCTGAAGAAAGTCTTAGTGTTGGCGTCAGAGCTTCTGTTGCAGCAACTTATAATGGACGTGTACTTACACTTTATATTGATGGGCGTCGCGTTGCCCAAGTGGATGAAGCCGGTAGTGGTTATTTTGAAATGTCACCGACAATGATCGGTGCTTCTTTAATGGGAGGAGTACCCGATAGATGCTTTAAAGGATGCATCTCGGATGTGCGAATATGGTCTCGTTGTTTGCGAGAAGACGAAATTAAAAATGATACATTTAGATATAGGCGCATAGGTGAAATCGGGCTTCGAGCATGGTGGCCACTAAATGAAGGCAGTGGTGATTTTATTTATGACATTAGCGGTGAACGATTTGACGGTCATTTAGGGGCAGGTATACAGGGTGATAGTCCTACATGGCTTGAAAAGTCACTCTCATTCGGACTTGGTCGCATGTATATCGGTGGCGGTATTGTTGAAAACTTTCGTGAGGTGACAACAAACCTTCCTAAACTTTGTGGCGATGAAGGCTTTTTTCTCGCTTACTCTGATATTAAACAAGTATTGATTAATGGAGCACAAGATCCGAGTATTGTTGAGCCTGCACTAGGTACTGAAACAACGGTACGTCAAAAAGCAATAGTAGACATTAAGTACTTCCCAGAGGATGGAACATTACCTTCAGTTGATGCGTTGACAGAGGCATGGGAACGACACTGTAAGCCCTTCTCTCGGTTAGGTGGGTTGAACGTAGTCACTTTAGATGGACATCCATCATTTAGTAATTGTTTGTATAGAGTACAGGTATTTAGAAGCGCTGATTTAGAACAGTGTGAGGCTTTAGATATCATATGGACTGCTGACAATAGTTCGCTATCATTTAAGGTAAAGTATTTGAAGGATAACCGCTTTATCGTTTATGGCCTTGCTAATGCTAATACAGTGATAAAACCAGATAATTACCTAAGCTTTATTGATAGTAATAGCACAAAATTGCAACCAAGTGATCGCCTGCTTAGAGTGGCCGATGTGGATTATGAACATGGTATTATTACTGTTCAGGGCGATATAAAACCATTTTCAGGACAAGTAAATATTGAAGTCTGGCAAGATGATATTTGCCAAATAGTGCCCAACGAAACTGGCAAATATGAAATGACTATTGATAATCGCCTTAAACTGACATTTGAGTCTAACGGTTATTATGATCAAGATAGCCATTGGTTAATCCCTGCCAGAATACAATCTAATAGCATTTTATGGCCAGAAGATGGCTATCAGAAAGCATCAAATCCCCCTCGCCAATTTGCTCCAATCGCTGAATTTTGTTTTTTGGGTTATACATGCTGGTTACACAAAGATAAAAGACATTATTTCTACTCTGCGTCGGACGGGGAAGGCTTCATCCGAAAATCAGGAGGAACATTTACTGGCTCTGTTATTATTGAAGGTGATTTAACGTTAGACGGCGATCTAAATAATAACGTTATTGGTACAGAGCAACTAAAAGATCACGCTGTTGATTATCATAAAATACAAGAGAACTTGGGGCTGCACCTTGGCCAGTGTGTATTAAGTCAATGTGCAGTTGCACCTCCTGGTTTTTCTAGCGTAGGTAAACTAATAGGGGATACTGAAAATTCATCTTGGGAACAAATTCCTTATGTTCTACCCCTGTGTGGGCCATTTACTGCTGTTAACGTTGGTGAACGAGTGTTCATTTTTTATGGTAGTGGTGAAGTCTTTGAAATCATACAAAACGATCAAGCATCTCAGATAGAGGTTATTGAAAAACAAAAAAGGCCAAGTAATGTAGTTCGACGTTTTGCTACTTGTACTTTTGAGAACTCAGTCTATTTCGCTGGCGGACAAACGGCAGATCATGAGAAGTCGCGTGATTTTTTTCGTTATTCAGTAACAGACAACCGCTGGGAACCGTTAAGGGATCTTAAGCACCCAACAAGTCATTTATCGCTATGTGCAGTGGATAATGCTATTTATGCCATGGGTGGAATGCACACCACCTTCTTTGGCTTATTGACACATGACCCTAGTATTCGAAACGATCGATATGATCCTTATGAGGATGAATGGCAGTCAGCTGCAAATCTGCCTGATTATCGATACTCTGCCCCAGCTGTTGAACTGAATGGTAAAATTCATTTAATTGGTGGGTCTGATAGAGAACTATCAGGCTTATTTTCAGAATCATTTCAAAGCACACACTTTGTTTATGATCCATCCCGTGATAAGTGGCATGAAAAAATGAACATTCCATTAGCAAGAAGTCGGTTCGGTGCTGTTGCGCATGATAATAAAATTTATTGTTTAGGTGGCCGAACGGGTAAAGGTTATACCGGCAACGTTCAAATCTATAGGCCGGATTTTGATGATTGGCAATCAGAACCGTCGTTAAATTATCCGCGCAGCCATGTAGGCGCAGTGATGTTGGACGACCGATTAGTGGCGCTTAGTGGTAAAACTGAAGATGGCTACATTGATTTGATTGAAGAACAAGTTTTGTCATTAGATTTCTATGTACATCGATTAGATAGTTATTTATGACACAGGTTAATAGTGACCAATTACAATCTTTAAACAGCAAAAAAATTTAAATGGAATCGAGTTACCAAACGTTCCAGATAAATGTTAATGGCGTTCTACATAAGTTATATGGGGGGTTAATATGTACGTAGAAAAGGAAACTCAGAAGCAATCATCGACAACCAAAACGGTGCAGAAAACAGCTAGCTCAAAGGTTGAGTCAAATAATCCAGAACATAACTTTGCCGTCGTGCAACGCAATGGTTATAACCAAAACATCATGGACATGGGGAAAGGTGGTCAAAAAAGTCACCATAAGAGACGCCCAAGTGACGCGACAACCGATGGACCTAAAACGAGGCGCCAAAAAAAAACACTAGATAGACATTTAGCACGTTTAAGAGCAGGTGAAGGTGAAGTTATTGATGAGGTTGATGGAGGTGCAGGAAAAATAAAAGTGGTAAAGCTGCAATCGACAAAAGCAGGCAATACTCCTCATATTTATGGCATTAAACATCCTGGTGGTGATGGTAGGAGTGCTTGGCATCCTAGAACTCCTGAGGCTGGTGGAGAATATGATTCAGACTCAGATGACGATGAATGATTTAATGAGATAATCTTGGTTATTAAAATAGAGTAATCATCATGAAAGAACATGTAAATTCACCTGAATTAAATAGTGTCTCTGTTAAAAAACCGGAGAGGTTAGCAATTAACGCTGCAAATAGTGGAATGACTGGAGAGATTGAACACACATTTGATAAAGTTCAATTTAAGTCTACTTCTTCTAAGCCGATCCAACTTGCGGGCGGGTTAACAAGAAAGCAAAGAGCTGTAGTTGCGAGGAATGCAGCAAAGCGGAATGGGCGAAGAGAGAAGCAAAGACAGGCGGAATTATTAAAAAGTGAAAAATTAAGGCAGGCTCGAATAACTAGAGCTGAAGCTGGCTTTAATGAAATGATCAATGGTGATACCCAAGACAGTACAGTTGATCAATATAAATTTCCATTTGATAAGAGAGATTTAAAAAAAGGAGATAGGGCACTAACAAACCCTGCTGGGATGGGACAAGAAACTATTGGTGAAGCGATGGAACGCATGCCTCACGAAGTCAGAACATCAGCAGGATTTATCCATATAGTTACGCTGCCAGATAGTGCTCATGGGCAAGGTGAACGCAGAGATAAGGTAAAAAAAGGTGAGCTTCAAGAAGCATTAGCTGGTTGGCAATATACCAAAGAGGCTAGTTTAGACGCCCATAGTACTAAACCTGCTGGAGAAATAGATTATATTGCAGCTAACAGTCATGGTCAGAAGGTGCCATTTGACCCTTTTATGTCACCAATGGCAGGTCCTGGAAAAGTGGCATCCGACGCGAGTATGAATAGGTGGGCTCAAGCAGATAAAGATGGTTCGTATTATAAGCACACCCATAGTAAAGGGGGTAATCCTGATACTGTTGGTGTTTGGGATAAAACTTATACAAGTGGTGCTCAAGAGCAACTACTAAAAAACAAGTTGCAAGCTACAAACGCTGATCAAGGGGCGAAAGTACATGAGCTTCGTGTTCCTTTAGGAAGAATGTATGCAGAAGAGCATGTCAGAGCTGAAGATCAAATTGCAAAACGTAACGCAGAGAGAGAAAAAAGAAGAAAAAGGCAAATACAAAAACAAATATGGAAAGCTCAAAACCGAGCTCGCCAACAGCAATTGAAATCGCAAATAAGATAATGTTTTTCGTTAAGTTGATAAATAGTGATACTCGTGTATGGAGGGTTTTAATATGAGGGAGCCTTTAAAAGCACCAGTAATTTATTCAGCGGCGAGCATGATAAAAAGGGAAGTGCCTGCCAATATTGAACACGATTGCTCGATAAATGCACCTAATCATTATTTAGGTAATATTCAACTAAAAAGTCAACACCATTCTAATGGTTTTGCTCAACATATGCTTCCATTTGTTCAGAGGTATTCTAAAGAGGCGCCTGTTCAGTTTGGAAAATGGTCGAAGAGTAAAGTAGAGCGATATAAGCACCATTTGCGCAGACGAGCTGGAGTTCGTAAGAGTAAAGGTAAACTTAAGACTACCCATAAATTACTTCGAAAATATGTGAATGCTCGGCAGAAATATGATCCGTCATGGAGACCGCGTTTAGCAGATGCCACGGTTGCAGGCCATCATGTGCCGCCCCTAGCACTATCTAATAATTTAGGGGGGGGATTTTCGTTTGGTAAACGTGGTTCAGTAAAAGAAAGAGATAGAGAAAGGCTTTACTTTTTAGGAACTAAAGCAGAGCGTGAAGAGCAGCATTGGATGATGCATGAAGCAGAAGGTATGCAAGGAGTTAATCGAAGTGGAAAGTATAATGGCACAGAGCATGGTTTAGCAAAAGATATGGTATTAGCCCATACCGGTTTAAAACGAGGTAGTAAAAGATTAAGGGCTAGTGTACTTACTCAAAATGATCGTAAAAATGGATCGCATCCAGCAGACGAAGATTTAGGTGCGGCGACAAGAAAAATCATGAAAAGACAATTGCCTGGCTTCAGTATGGGGAAGGTGGTTGAAGATGACAGTTCGAGTGATGCAGAATCAGACGAAGCACGGTGGCTTAGTGATAGTGATGATGAATAGAGTAGATAAATAAGCATGCTAGATTCTGACTATAGAATATGAGGTGATTAACAATGAGCACAATGGCCAACTTGTTACATAAAAATAATAATGACCTGCCTGACGCAGTGAATAAAGAGGGCGTTGTTTCTAATGATAGTAGCCTTTCATCGAACCCTCTGGATCATAATATCGGTAGTGTTCAGTTAAAAAGAATGAATAGTACAGGTCTACCTGAACAGTTAAAAACGGGGATGGAAAGCATTTCTGGTATGAGGTTAGATCATGTGCGAGTTCATTATAACTCTCCTAAACCAGCAATATTGCAGGCTCATGCTTATGCCCAAGGTCATAATATTCATGTCGCGTCAGGTCAGGAGAAGCATCTACCACATGAATTAGGTCATGTGGTTCAGCAGATGCAAGGACGCGTTAAATCAACGAAATCTGTCGGTGGTTTAGCGATAAATGACAGTCCTCAACTAGAACAAGATGCAGATACATTAGGCATGAGGGCGTTAAATGCTAAGACTAACCTTAGCGTAAACACACATTCACCCAATAGTACTTCAAGTCCTATACAAAATGGTTCGGGAAATAACTCAACTAATAGCAATAGTGTTGGAAGTAATCATCCACGATCAATAAGACAATTCGCATTTAGAATAAATACTCATCAACCAATACAGCGAGCCATAATAATTAAAAAAAACGGGGGGAAAGGGGTTTACGACAGACCAACTTCCGCTAAAGTCAACTTTTTAATTAGGTTCATCGATAATAAACTTGGCGATCAATTGAAGCGGGGCTGGAAAACGTACGTAAGAAAATGCGCAAAAAGTAAAATTCAGCATGTATACCCTAACTTGGCGGTTTTTATATATCGTCTAAAAAAGAGTTATAAAAAACAGCCTAATTATAAGAAAAAAGTGCGTCCTAACTTTCCAGCCAGTTCGTATGATCATGGCCGAGTTACTCGCGGCATTCAAACAGGTAAGGACGAATCACAATTTTCTCCCAGTGCTAACGATGCCGCTCTTCCACACCGCTTCCCTTTTGCCGCTATCAAAGAGAGTACCTCAAAGTTTATTAGTGGAGCGGAAAGCACAGCAGACCTTATAAGGTGGTCAGACAGATTAAAAGTCGCTACCGATAAACGTCTTGCGATTAATTGCTCGCGTATGCAAAAGCAGGGAAAAGATCAAACTTATTATAAAATACGAATTGAATTTGAGATTGGTATGTTTCAGTCAGCAAGAAAGCAATTAATTAGCGCAAAACAAAAAGGGAAAGTATTAACCTTAATGTCCGCTGAAACACAAGCTTTCTTGAAATGGACAAACGCCTTACACGGCAACATTCCTGATTACGGTCCCCATTCAAAAGTCAACATCCCAGTAAGCAACCGTCTTCATCTTCATTTTGAATCAGGTCTGTTAACTCCCGGCTCTCACGCCGCAGGTTCAATGACCCCAACGAGATCAAGAGGCGTAGCTATGACCTCAGAAGGCACTCATCTAGTTACCACTGACGGTCATGCATTTGACCTCACAAAACTACACCAAGATGACGCCAACTTATTAGCTGGGCAGAATAAAAGTAATACGAATATTTCTAAAGGTGATCTTACTTAAGCAAAACTTCACCTTTGAACAAAGACAAAACAACCAGTTTATTGCCGTAGCAATTCATACAGTAGTAGAAAATTAGCGTTAGCTAATAGGAAATTAGATGGCAATAAAAACTTATTAAATTATGTGCAGAAGTATTACCTTATGCAGGTTGAGCTATTCAGAGCGCCGAGTCAAAGTGACTTCATGTCTAGGAACTTTCAGCATATATGGTAAACAAGAGAAGTACTTCGCTAAATTAGAACTTTACTATTTGAGAGCTTTAATCATTTCAAAAGGCACTTTTTATCATAAGGAATTGTCTAAGTTTGCTAAATGAAACAATATCAAATAAACAATAAAAAAGCCCAAGAGTTATCTTGGGCTTTTTGTATTAGTGTAGGTCAGATCTTATTAGAACCTGTAGCTAGCACCAAAAGTTATACGTCTATCAGTCAGTCCTTGGAAACACAGTAATGAACCTTCACTAACACAATATTGATCTACGTCAGATTCAGTTATGTTCACAGCTTCAATACCAAGATTTAAGTTTTCATTAACGTTGTAGCTGATACTTGCATTAAGCTGGCCACGGTCGTCTTGAACCACAGGGAAGCCCCATGGAAAGCTTGACGTACTGCCGAAGTCAGTTGAACGATAGGCTTCTCGCCACGTATAGCGTACTCGAGCTGAAATATCATGCTTTTCATAGTAAACAGTAACGTTATAGGCATTTTCAGATAAATCGATAAGAGATTGCTTAGCAGTCACATTTATATCTTGTATACCTGTAGTTGCTGCAAACACTGCATTGGCACGACTTGTCGCCGTATCAACAGCTTTACCGCCTGAGAATTCTTGGTAAGTATAGTTACCAAGGAAACCGAAACCTGATGCCCAACCTAGTTTTTCTTCGAATGAAGAAAGGTCGTATTGAATAGCAAATTCAAAACCTTTTTGTGTTGTTTCACCGTTGTCATTTATCGTTGTTGATAAAGGTACACATACACCGACACCGCCCGCTGGACCAAACACGTTAACATCAGCAATTGGGTTCCAAGTACCACCGTCTTCACAATCTGGGCCTGTAGTGTCACGATATCCAGTAACCGGATCTTCATAAGGATCAGATTGTTGAGAAACGTGAAGTTCTTTGCGATCTTTGTGGAAGTAGCCAAGGCTAACAACGCTTGCTTCAGTAAAGTACCATTCAACACCTATATCAAATGAAGTAACTTCTTCAGGCTCTAAGCCTGGGTTACCAACTGATACTGGTGGATTTGGACTTGTGCTGTATGTCACCGACGTTGATAAGTCACTAAAGTCTGGGCGGCGAATGTCTTGGCCCCAAGATGCACGTACAAGTACATCTTCATGTACATCAGCAACAAGGTTCAAACGTGGCAATACGAAGTCGTAACTGCTTTTGGATTTTACTCTAGTAACGATATCATTACCTTCAGCGTCTTCCGTAATAGAGTTACCTAATGATGAAACATCCGTGTCTATATAACGAACACCAAAATTACCGCGTAGATATTCAGTCTGAAAACTTATTTGAGCGTATAACGCATGAGTTTTTTCTTCAATATCAAAGTAAGCATCAACACTAGATGTAGGGGAATTAATTGGGCGAGATCCGCCATGTTCTTCAATAGCTGCATTTAATGTATCCAATACATATTCTGGATCTGACGCGACAAGCTCTGGGTCAATGATTAAATAGTCTTTAATAAATAAATCTCTGCCATCAGCATCATCAAAATTATCTGGGCCTGCGGTAAGTAGGTCTGCAAATAATGAACCGCGAGGGCTATCAGCCATGCTTCGTAAACCGAGGTTTGAGCGGACTTGGTCTGTTTTGCTTGATGATTTACTGTAGCGGTAACCAAAATCAACGGAAGTAAATACTGACCAATCTAAATCGTAAACAAAGTCGGCACGAACTGCATCTTCATCATTCTCAACTTTATCTCGAGCAATTTGAACATCACGCAAGACCACGTTATGAGGATCAAGCATATCCGCAACTGTTGGTGCATATGGGCTGTCATATGCAATACCAAAAGCGAGTGAATTTCCACTTAGGTCATATTCGAAAGGAATACTATTATCATTACCTCCTCCAGCATCAATAGGTGCATTAGGGTTAATGAAGTTAAGTGTTGTGTTAATACGAGGGTTCGTTGATTCTGAGCTTGATGTCGAAGCTTCTAGACGAACATAAAGTTTATCGCTTTGCCAATCACCACCAATGCTGAAAATATCGCTGTCAGTGTCTCTTGAATCTGTGTCACTTGATAAACGTAAGTTAGGATCATCATCGTCACTAGCTAAGTCTACAGGAATAATACCTTTCAACGCGGCTTGAATACTACCAAGATCTTGGCCGTCTAATGAGCCGAAATCAACCGTTTCGAATGCACTAGGGATTGAAATGTTGCGTAAATTACTGACACCTGAAGCTTGTACCCTAGTACTTTCTTCTTTGCGATCTTGATCATTAATAACCGCATCAAACCATAATTTGGTATTGGCATTAGGAGCCCACTCAAGTGTTGCTACATAGTTTTTCGTTTCATATTCGTAGTTATCGTAATCTTGGTTAAGGAACTGTATAGGTAAGTAATCAAACGATTGTGCACTTGCCCAGCCACTATCTGATAAAACCACGTTATCTCGGTCAGCACGAGGGCGGAATGCAGTTACATCTTGTTCAGCGTAACTTGCACTTAAAACAATACCGAATTTACCGTTATCTGTATCCCAGTTATCACCAAATGAACCAGAGATTCTAGGCTTAATACTATCGTCTGAAAGGCTACTGTCTTCACCTTGAACTCTGATAGAGCCTAACATTTCATCCAGTTGAAGAGGACGAATCGTTTTTAAGTTAATCGTACCACCGACAGAGCCTTCAATAGTTTTAGCGTCAGGTGCTTTTATCACCTCTACACTGGAGATGATCGATGCTGATACGTCTTCAAAATTAATACCACTGCGACCTGAGCCTGAGCCGACAGTAGAAACACCATTAATTTCTGTACGGTTTGCATTGGTACCACGAATTTGAACACCAGTACCGACACCTGCAGAACGAGTGATCTGAATGCCTGGTACGTTCTCTAAAACCTCAGCAAGGTTTTGATCAGGTAATTTACCTATATCTTCAGCTTTGATTACTTCAATGAGATTTTCAGATTCGCGCTTTTGTGCAAGGGCGCTCGTTAAAGAACTTCTAATACCAGTTACTTCAATAATCTCCACTTCTTCTTTTGTCTCTGCAGCCGACTCTTCTGCTTGCACTGATAAGGACATATTCAGTGTTGATGCAGATAGAATCGCCAAGGTAATTTTTGACAATTTACTTTGCATGTTTTTCTCTCCCCTTAATTCTTGTTTCTTAGTCATTATTGTTTTTTTTGGTATGACCAATAATGAAGGTGTTATTTGGTTTTATAGCTAAGATTTAAATATAGAACACCTATTAACTTTATAGTTTATTTAATGACCACTTTCAATTCTTTTTTTAACCAAAAGTTATTATTGGTATTACAATATTGGCCGACCTTGTGGTTTTTTTATGTTTTATATTATATTAAATTTATTTATATCAATAGGTTAAATGATAAATTGGTTATACGAAATTGGTAAAATAATTAAAATAAATTTTTAAAATAGTGAATGAGTATAATTAGTTTTCGTAAAATTAAAGAGGTGTCAAGTGTACAAAGGAAGCTTTAATTACTTTGGCTTGAAATTTTGGCTTGAAATTTTGGCTAGAGGTTTTGGCTAGACAATAATGTCAGCGGCTAGGTGGGGTTTAAAGCTAGGGAAGTAAGTTGTCGTTGGGATTACACGTATCTTGAGTACTTAAACTTTGGTGAATTAACATCGAGTTTAGTTAGTGGAGTGAGAGACAACTAACCCTCAATATAACTGTAGGCTTTCTATAGAGCCCAAATAATAGCTATATCAATAGCTTTGGGCATAGCTCTATAAACTGTCGGTTTATCTTTTTATCGAATATAAATCGCGTTGTTCGCTACTTTTTCTTTTGATCTCGTCAAGCGCTCTTGTTTCTTCAGCATCAAACAGAGTATTAATTAATCGATTAAAATGCTCATGCATAGCGGTTCTAGCTTTTGTGGCGTCGCGCAGAGTTAGTGCCTTATAAATCGCTTTATGCTCAGCAATTGTTTTCTGATTATCTTTGCTACATACACGGTCATAATCTTTGATCACTTCAATTGATGACGTACGCAAACTCCACAAGTTCTCAACCAGATTTATCATCGCTTCGTTACGAGTGGCGTTGGCAATGATCTTATGAAAGGTTTTATCTGCCGCTTCCATGTTTTTGCCTTCTTCCATATCTATAAGCGTTTGATTTAACTCAGTAAGCTCTTCATTAGATATTGTTGTGGAGGCTAGCGCGGCAACTTCACCCTCGACCAGTGCTCTGGCCTGAGTCACTTCAAAAGCGTTTATTTTTTGTAAGGATTGTTTTGAGTTTGGAGAAGCCAGTACATATACACCCGAGCTAGTTTTAACTTCCACTCTTCCTCTTACTTCTAGTGCAATAATTGCTTCGCGAATAGTAGGGCGGCTTACATGGAATTTACTAGCGAGCTCTCTTTCCGGAGGTAATCTGCTGCCCGCAGAATATTCCCCAGAGTTTATGGATGCTTCTATTAACTCAACAATTCCCCAGAAGAGTCTTTTTGATGCCATTTTTTACCCCAACTAAATCAATACAATATTATAAGCGCAAACATCGGTGCTATGAACCTGACCATGTACCAATGTATTTTATCTAATACTCACATATTAAAGGGTTATATTCAACATGTAAAACCAATAATCTGATATTTTGGTTTGATATGGTTAGGCCAAATTAAAATTTGAGTTATTAAGAAAAAAGTTCAATAGTTATAATGTTTATATTCATCTATTCAACTGCTTACGGTTGAATATTGGTCTTAATTTTAGTGTTGAGTTAATAAAGAGAATAATATTGGCATTACCAAAATTATTCTCTTTGTTCGCGAGTGATATTCAGTCTCAATCTTGAGGTTGTGTCGCGTTACTGAGTACCAATTTAGAGAAAGTCACACTTGTGTAATCTCCATTAGCTTTATCTACAGTCCAATCGCCAGTACCTGAGCAGCCAGCATACCAAATACCATCACTATCTTTTGTTGAACACTGGTTATAAGCACCAGCTTTAAAGTAGTGCCAATCGCCAGCATAGCCCTTAGGGTGGTCCTTCTCATCAACATTGCCATATGCATCAATATTGTTAGACAGATCAATTTGATATTTAACTGTATTTTTACTCGGGTGAGTAAAAGTTAAATACATCACATTTTCAACGACGTTAATGGTATAACTGAATTCTTCACCTAATGAGATCCCTTCATTTTTTGGGTCATTAGGATTTTCCCAGGTATTTCCCCAAACAGGGTAGGCTATGTCTGTTCTGTTAGGATCGTCTTTAGCAAGATTTCGTTCATAGTTCCAAAACACTGAGCCGGTATTATGATCAGGCCATTTTTTGTAGTAAATTTTAATTGGTTCATTACCATAACCAAATCCGTTGCCTTCAGCGATTAAGTCACTATCTTTGCCAGCATGAATTTGACCAACCACGACAGAATAGGCCGGTTTTTTAGCATGTTTTGCGTTTTTAGCGACATGATTAACTTTTAGTGTCGCGTCTAGTCGTCCGCCGACTTGGTCAAATAAAGCGGCATCTTGGTGGGCGGCGAGTGCGAAATTATTCCCGTAAGATTTTGTACCAATAGAGGTATCCAATCCACGAATCATTTGTCTAAGCTCACTGCGAGTGTTAGAAGACGTTTTTGAGGTTATTGCTTTGTTGGGAGCCGTAAAAACTAAATTCCCTTGTTTATCTGTATAGAAAAAATCAGGGTGCTGATAATCTTGTAGATCCTTAGTGTTTACTTCGTCGACCTTGCCATTGTTATCTGAGTCTTGTGGAAGGGTTATCTTCCAATGAGATAAATCAAATTTTTTAGCCGGGCTATCCGACGTACTTGCGCATGATGTGACAAACACCATAAGAGGAATGCATGCAATAGCTTTACGCATAAAACGCTCCTTAAAAATGTGATGAAAGTGTAAGCTTAAATAGCTTGCACTTTCTTGATATTTAAATATTTACTCGTTATCAACACATAAAAATAGCGCTGTAAATAGCGCTATTTTTTACTATCAAAGCGTGTTGTTTACTTTGCTTTTACAGCGACTACCGCTTCGGCTGTGCTTGAATTATATGGTGAAGCATCATTATCTGTATCAAGAGAATCGCCAGCCGTATAGCCTTCAAAATCATCTTCAAATGCTACTGTTGTACCATCTAAATCTGAATATATCTTAATATCATCGACAAAATAGGCAGCCGCAGGAATTGTTGAACCGTTATCACCTAACTTGAAAATAGCATATCTAACACCTGTCATGACATCACTTAATGACGAAGATGCAGATGAAAATGCTTCAGTTGTTACACTTGTGCCATTAATTGTAATAGTGACCAATGGTGCTGCGCTCGCGGAAGCCCCTGACGCATCCCAAGTCATTTCTATATCTGTCCAGACATCTGGTAAGAATGGAATAGTGACTTCAATATCGTCTTTATCGCGAATAACAAATTTATCTGCTTGAATACGCAAGTCAACAATCGCATTGCTTGTGCTAGTCGATTCACCAAATAAACCGATGTATGCATCTTTTGCTGAACCGTCAGCCGTTTCTGCTTTATCTTCTTTGAAATAAGATACGGTTAGTTTACCTTGTGAAATCGCATCATCTAACTTGTAACGTAATTCACCCGCATCATCTGTCATGTTGTCAGTAATTTGTGCTGCTAAGTTATTAGGGTTAGTTGGACCTCCAGGACCTGCTATAGAGTCTACTACCGTTTCTGCGGTGCTAGAGTTGTATGGCGAGTCGGCATTGTCAGTATCGAGAGATACACCCACCTCATAAGCTTCAAAGTCATCTTCAAATACAATTGCTGTACCTGCAAGGTCAGAGTAAAGCTTAATGTTGTCTACATAGTAAGCTGCATTAGGGATAGTTGAACCGTTGTCACCTAACTTGAAAATGGCATATCGAACACCTGTCATAACGTCGCTAAGTGAAGAAGAGGCAGAAGTAAATGCTTCAGCGGTTACACTTGTACCATTGATAGTAATAGTCACTAACGGTGCCGCACTAGCAGAAGCCGCTGATGCATCCCAGGTCATTTCAACGTCTGTCCAGACTCCAGGCACAAACGGTATAGTGACTTCGATATCATCTTTATCACGAATAACAAATTTATCCGCTTGAATACGTAAATCTACAATTGCGTTGCTGGTACTCGTTGATTCACCAAATAGGCCAATGTATGCATCTTTAGCAGAACCGTCAGCTGTTTCAGCTTTATCTTCTTTTAAGAAAGAAACGGTTAATTTACCTTGAGGGATAGCGCTATCAAGTTTGTAGCGCAATTCACCGGCATCGTCGGTCATGTTATCTGTAATTTTAGCAACGTTAGTTGGTAGTCCTCCGGCTGCTGGAGCGCCAGTAATAGTGATCACTAATTCAGCTGGAGTGCCGTCAATAGAAGCAATAGCGATGGTATCAATTACCGTATCGTCTTCATCGACAAGCGATAAGACAGTTGGGTTCGCAGTATCAAGTGTATAAGTCCACGCGCCAGTTTCCGCGATTGAGAAAGTACCAAATGTTGTTGCGACATCTGTTTGCACTTCAGCCATATCTTCACCAGGATCATCATCACTGATATTAACGACGCCTGTAGCATCTTCAGTAACGTTATTAGCCACTTTAGCCGTTAGCCCACTAAATGTAGCTGGAGTGTCAATGCCTTTAATCGCAGCTGTAGCTGATGATTTAATTTTTTCAATGTACTCGTCATTGTCGGTATAAGAGACGTCAACAGTAATCGTTGAACCAACCTCTGCGTCAGTTAACGTATATGTACTCGATGTTGCGCCAGAAATCACTGAATCGCCAGCAACCCAGCTATAAGCAATAGCTGAACTATCGACACCGTTAGCATCGGTAACCGTTGCAGTAAGTGTCTCTCCAACTACAGGGGTTCCTGAAAGTGCGAGTTGACCGAAAGAGTTCCCTGTTTTGTCTGGCAATGTATCCGAGTCACAACCAGAAACAGCCAATGCTATCGCTGTTATCGCAATCGTTCTATTTATTAGTATTTTCATTATTATAATCCTGTCGTCTTTGGTAAAACAATCAAATCTATGATTGGTTTATTTCTTAGTATTTAATTGTATAACCACTTTGTCAACCATGAACTGCAATTTAATGAGCTGGCTAGCTATGACCAATAATTTTATTAAAACCATAATCCGGTAACTCTTGTTATCAATAACTTATTTAAATATCTCTACAGCTCAATAGAGTCAAGACTTTCACGTGCTAGAGTAAGCCATTTCTTTTTGTGTTTTTTATCTGTCGTAATAAAAGAAATAAAGGTAAGTTGACCGTTGACCGGTAATGCATAAGTGAGGTTGTACTGGTATTTACCTATGCCACTGACTTCATATTCGTAAACCGCTATTTTAGTGCCAAGTCTTGTGTATACCTTGTCTTTCTTCCATTTTGCTGTGTCGCTTGCTTTGCGCAACATGTTTGAAATGGATTTATGGATCTTATTCATGCTTTTTTTATCAGCAGGAGTTGTGTACTGAGTAAAGGTGAAACTTACGCTATTGTCATTGTCACTGAAGGCATGGGCTGGCGGTACTGTTTGTTTGCCGTAACGTTTTTCCAATGCATTACTCGTCAGCTCCGTGAATTCAGTCGAGATTTCAATGTTTAGTGCATTGTTAAAGAAGTTGTAGGCAGTTGTTTCATTGGCGTGAACAATAAAACTGCATAAAAAGCTAAGTATGAAGAGTAATGAGTAAGTTGTTTTCATAAAAATCTCTATTGTTTAGTTATTTGAGAAAGCATAACCGGTATGGCTGTTTTCAATTTTGTAAAAAGTCGCTCTAACGTAATCATGAACGTCGCCAGAATTATTTTGGTTATATACCCCTGCTTTAAAGTACATATACTGACCTCCTTGATCATAGCCACTCATAGACATATCAACTGATTGTTTAAATTCACTGCCGTCCGCTTTCACAATTTTCACCACAAGTGAATTGCCATCAACGACGATTGAATAATTAAATGGTTCATTGAGAGGGATGCCATCAACTGGATTGCTAGCGGAGTTTGATCGACTTCCAACGAGCTCATAATAACTGTCATCACCGTTTAGTATTTCATGTGCTAAATAAATCGACCCATTAGTATTGTTCGGTAATTTACGGTAATAAAGCCTGACGGGCTCATCATCATTAGCATGAATCTGCCCAATAATTACTCGTCCTATTTGGTAATTTTCACCCGTACTTGTTACGTGGTTAACCGCTACATCAACATTTAACTCACCGTTTATGCCACCAGCACTATCAAGATCAGACTGAGGTGCGCTAGAAAACACCCAATTATTCTTATTGACACCTTGCGTCCTATAATTGGTATTACCGCGACGCAACATTTCTCTTAATTCAGTCCTTACATAGCTGGTATTCGTCGACGTGCGATAACCTGATACTGAAGTGCTAAAGGTTAACCCTCCATCTTTTGACACAGTGAAGAACCTTGAGTCAAAATAGCCATTATCTAGGTCATCCTCATTAATACTATCGGACTTACCATTATTATCTTCATCGGTTGGTACACTTAAATACCAATCAATCAATTCAATGTTATGACTGATTTCTTGTTCGCACCCAAAGGCTTCAATTTGGATAACTTTGCTTGGTTGCGAGAGTTCTGTTCCTGTAAATGTGACGCTTAAATATTTTGCTGTAGCTGAATTTAATTCAGTAAGATCAATTAAATCAGGGATTAACATATTCTGTTTACTTTGCCCTTGATTAACCAGGGTTTGCCAATTCTCTTGGTCTTTTGAGGCCGAAATATCGTAGAGGTGAGATACGTCCATATCTTGCCAAGTAATAACGAGTTCTTTTAATAACGCAGGTGACGCTAACTCGATAATGACCGTTGTATCTACATCGCTAGATTGCCAGCTTGAGCTATTCGTCTTATCCCCATTAAATAGATTGGGCAAGTTCGTGTTATTTGCTTCAGTTGAGATGGCCGAAATTGTTAAAGGGTAACTCGCATCGCATACGATATCATCGATGATTACAGGCGCCTGAGTTGGCGGAGAAACAGGATCTTGAACTTGGTCAGCAGCTGAATTGCTTGAAGAACTGCCGCCACAACCATAAGCCCCACAGATGGCTATTAGCATTAAACACTTATGAAATTGCATAGTTATCCTAATTGAAATTTAATTGCTGATGTAGCGAATCATAAATAAGTACTTAACCAATGTTTTTACACCAATCATACCTTGTTGGTCAACCAATAACGGAATATTGGTTTTATGTTTTGTCTGTGGGGGTGGCTAGATTAGCGAGATATTTAACTCAGTTAAATATCTCATTATTTTGTTGCTAGGCCCATGGATTTAGGCTTTTACATCTAATTTACTTTATGTTTCCCAATAGGTTAGGTAAATGCTTATATAGCTAAACTAATATCATTGGTAATGTTCCTGGTTGTAGTTACAGTTAAATTGTTTTACCAAAATGGTTGACAATGATGTTTTGTATTGCTTGAATAAGGATAAATCGGAACATATAAAAACTATAAATAATCGGATATAACAATGGCTACTACTAACAAGTTAAACAAGGTCAGCTTGGCATTGCGCCACGGGGGCGGCTACCAAAGAAAACTAATGTGTGCGTCAACATTACTCACATTAATGGCTTTCCCAGTAATAGCAGAGCAAGAAACAGAGCAGAAAACTGATGCTGAGGAAATTGAAGTTATTGAGGTTAGGGGGGCTATTCAAAGAACGATGACGCGTTCTTTGAGTGAAAAGAAAAACAATACAGCCATTGTCGATGCAATAGCGGCGGCAGATTTTGGTGAATTACCAGGGTTGTCATTATCCGATGTTATAGAAAATATATCTGGTGCCTCAGGTCACAGATTAAAAGGTAGTCAAAACGAAATCTCTATTCGTGGCTTAGGGTCTTACTGGGGATATTCAACCTTTAATGGTCGTACTATTACCAATGCAGGTCCTGGCCGTGCTGTTAACTTTAAGAAATTTCCATCTGAACTTGTTGATAAAGTGGTCATCTACAAATCTCAGCAAGCTGACCTAGTGGAAGGTGGTACGTCCGGTACTATTGATGTGAATTCATTACGCGCCGTTGATTACGGTGAATCAGAAAGTACGGTGCAAGTCTCTGGCATTTATAATGATTATTATAATGATGTTGATGGCGGCAGTACGTCTCCATGGGGCGGGAAAATTCTTGCTTCAACTGTTCAGCAATGGGATACAGATGATTATGGTTCTATGGGGTTTACCATTGGCCTTAATCATAGTGACTCGGCTAACCCTGAAGAAAACTACGGCGGTAACTCGCAGATGTCTGTTTGCGCTCTTCGTGCTGCTGATGGCTCAAGTCTGATTGGCGGTAGTAACTGTGCTACAGGTCAACAAGGTGTGAGTGCAGGTCGCGTAGGTCGTCAACCAGAAATTGGTATCGATACTAATTTAGAAGATTTTGATAAGAATAGCATATTCTACGTACCTAATGATGCTTACTGGCGTACAGGTGAAGATGAAGATATTCGCACCGGTGCCGTTTTTACCTTTCAATGGGTTCCAAATGATAAGTTAAATATTAATCTTGATTACGAACATTCAGATTTAGAATACACAGAAAAACGTATGGAACTAGCGCTAGATACGCGTCTTGACGATCTGGCTGATCATATTATTTCTAGTGATCATACTTTACTGTATGCAACTGGTGAGGCGCGTCCAACCTTACAAGGTGAGTATCGTAATCAAGAAGACGAGTATCGCGGTGGTGGTATTGAGATTGAATATGAAGCAACCGATGATTTAACAATGGCTTTAGATGTTTCTTACTCTAAATCATATCGTTATCGTGTACGTCACCGTTCAAAATTCCGCTCAACAGAACGTTACAATTACGGGTTAGATTTCAGAGGTCGTAATGTCCCGACATTAACTTGGTTGGACAGTAATCGATTAGGTCCTGATGATTCGGGCTTTTCTTCGTGGGAAGCGTTTGATGCCAGCTACATGGGGAACTTTGTTAATGATGGTCATGCCTATGCCGAATATCGTCGTACCCACGAAGAGCGTAAAGACGATATTTTAGCGTTTGATTTAAGTGGTGTATATCAATTAGACAATGATTATTTTTCTAGCATAAAAGCAGGTGTTCGTTATTCCGAAGAGGATCTCGTTGATTACGTCAATAATGATGTGTCGCTCAGTCTTAGTTCTGGTGAGCAAGTCTATGGTGCCAGTGATAACGAAGATAATAATTGGGATGGACTTAATCCAGAGGCGAATACGGCGTTGATCAACGGAATTATCGACAATTGCACAAACAATCATTCAAATGATATCCAGTTTACAGAAGAGACTGGTGATGGCGGTGATGCAACACGTTATGCAACCTATGATCATAAATGCTTTATTGGTCAAATGTTAGGTCAGTTACCTGGCGCAACAGGTACCGATTATTATGATATTGGTGAGCGAGCAGACGGCCGTGATGGTGGTGATCGTGATGTAGAAGAAAAAATCACAGCGGCTTACATTATGGCAAATATCGATACTGAAATAGCCGGTATGCCGGTATTTGGTAATATAGGTATGCGGGTGGTTAAAACCGAAACGCATTCAGATGGTTGGGGCGATAAAGTTTATATCACCTCTCGTGAAACCGATGAAGGAGATATCGTTTGGGACTCACTGATTAACCCGACCGGTGAAATTGAAAAAGTTACCTTAGACTCTGATTACACGGAGTTTTTACCTAGCTTAAACTTAACCTTTAGGGTTACCGACACGTTTTATGTTCGTACTGCAGCCTACCGCTCGATGTCTCGTTTCCAAATGAATGCGATGTCGGCAGGTGTGAGCTACGAAACCTGTGAAAATGAAGATGACACTATCTGTGATCCAGCAACGAATACCGATTACTCGCAAGTTATTCGTGGCGGTGAAGCAAATGGTAATCATTTAGATCCATACACTGCAGATAACTATGACCTATCGCTCGAGTATTACCCATCAGAAGATGCAGCAATAAGCTTAGCTTTATATTATAAATCGTTTACCGGTGGTTATGAGACGTTAACTGAACAACGAGACATCACTGTTAATTTAGATGGTACTGATAGTGAATATTCGGATGTAAGTCATATTGTAAAACAAACCTCTGATGATGAATCTGTTATTAAAGGTTTTGAAATCTCAGCTCAAAAGCACTTTGTTGAATTGCCCGCACCATTTAATGGCTTAGGAGCCAAAGTAGCGTGGAATCATGCTGATTCAGATTTTGTAACCGATGAACCAGCAAGCCCTGGTATTGTTCCTGATGCAAATTTATTCGGCTTTTCTGAAGATGTCGCCTCTGCTTCTGTTTACTGGGAAGGGGACGACACAACGGTTCGTTTAATGTGGAAGTACCGTTCTGAGTATTTACAACCGAACAACTTACCGTTTCCTGATGGTTCACATCGCTATGTTCAAGACGCGACCTACTTAAATATGTCTGCTAAATACAAAATTAATTCAAATGTGAGTTTGTTCTTAAAAGGCTTGAACTTAACCAATGAACCACAAGTGATGACCCGCGGTAATGATAGCACTATCGCAGATTACTCTCGTTCGGGAACTAAATGGGAATTTGGTGTTAAAGCTAAATTCTAATCACTTGTTGTTTTTTAAACAATGAGTGTTGATTTTTGCAAGTAGTGATTGCTGCTTGCGATAAGTAAAAACAGGAACTTCCAGTCGTTTTAGTGAGGTTCTTACAATTTAATATTTTATTAATTTAGTGCAGCCATTGATGGCACAGGTTATTAAACGCACTTAAATTTACTAGCGCAATTTTTTAGGAGTTAATTATGTCGAAACCAACAATTGGTTTTATCGGTCTTGGCCTGATGGGCGGTAACATGGTCGAAAACCTTCAAAACAAGGGTTACCAGTTAACTGTAATGGACCTTAGCCCTGAGGCCGTTGCCAAATGTGTTGCTCGTGGTGCTAAAGCAGCGAGTAATGGTAAGGAACTTGCTGAATCTAGTGATATTGTCATGTTGTGTCTAACCACATCGGCAGTCGTTGAAAAGCTTGTTTATGCAGACGATGGTATTTTGGCAGGCATCAAAGAAGGCTCAGTACTTGTTGATTTTGGTACCTCTATTCCAGCCTCTACTCGAAAAATTGGTGCAGATTTAGCGGCAAAAGGTGTAGGCATGGTTGATGCTCCATTAGGACGCACACCTGCCCATGCTAAAGACGGCTTACTTAACATTATGGCCGCCGGTAATATTGATACGTTTAATAAAGTGAAGCCTGTATTAGAAGAGCAAGGTGAAAATGTATTCCACCTTGGTGCACTTGGTGCAGGACACACCACTAAGCTAGTTAATAACTTCATGGGCATGACCACTGTATGTGCTATGTCTCAAGCGTTCGCTGTCGCGGATCGTGCAGGTGTTGATCGCCAACAATTATTCGAAATTATGTCGACAGGTCCATCAAACTCGCCATTTATGCACTTTTGTAAAAATTATGCCGTAGATAACGTGAGTGACTTAGGTTTCTCAATTGCTAATGCAAATAAAGACTTGGGCTACTTCTTACAGATGGTCGAAGACCTAGGTACAGAATCTAAGATCGCTGAAGGCTCATCGGCCAATCTCCAAGCTGCGTTTGATGCTGGTATGGGCAATGGCAATGTACCAGAGATTTTCGATTATTTTCTAACTTTACAAAAGTAATGTTAGGTCTGGCAAGCTTGCGATTTTTGCCTCATAAAGTTTAAAAAATTGCTGTGGGCTTATACTCCCTCGTAACGGGCTCATTTTAGTATAAGACTTTCTCTTACATGGAGTTGTGAAAGTCTTAATTTTTTAATGATAGATATGGTAATAATATGGCGTACAGTAAACAGATAAAGTCTCTCTTTATTATTGCAGTGACTTGCTTCACTTCAATGCAGATTATAGCGAAAGAGTACCTTGTTGATTCTCCAAAGGCGTTTAAAAAGACAGTAAAAAAACTGGCTCCGGGTGACGTTATTAAATTGGTTGACGGAACCTACCAAGACTTCGAAATTTTGTTTACTGGTAAAGGGACTCAATCAGCACCAATTACATTAACTGCAGAAACGAAAGGCAAGGTTATTTTGTCTGGCCAGTCTAATTTGAGACTTGCGGGCGAACATTTGGTTATTTCTGGTTTAGTGTTTAAAAATGGCTATACGCCAAGTAGCGAAGTCATCGCATTTCGCCGTAACAAATCTGACTTTGCTTATCATTCGCGTGTCACTGAAACGGTAATCGAAAACTTCTCAAATCCTGATAAGCGTGAAGGCGATTATTGGGTTGGCTTATATGGCAAGCATAACCGCTTCGATCATAACTACTTAGCGGGTAAGCAAAACAAAGGTGTGACTTTAGCCGTGCGCTTAAATAGCGAGGAAAGCCAAGAAAATTATCACCAGATTGACCATAACTATTTTGGTCCTCGTCCTATTTTTGGTTCTAATGGTGGTGAAACCTTGCGCATTGGTACCAGTCATCACTCATTAAGCAACTCATTCACTTTAGTTGAAAATAACTACTTTGATCAATGTAATGGTGAAGTTGAAATAATCTCGGTGAAATCGGGAAAAAACCAATTACGTAACAACGTGTTTTTTGAATCGCGTGGCACGTTAACACTGCGCCATGGTAATGGTAATGTTATTGAAAACAACGTTTTCTTTGGTAATGGTGTTGATCATACCGGTGGAATTCGAGTAATTAACAAAGACCAAATTATTCGCAACAATTATTTAGAAGGTTTAACCGGTTATCGATTCGGCAGTGGCTTAACGGTGATGAACGGTGTGCCTAATTCTCCTATTAATCGATATCATCAAGTTGAAAATGCACATATTGCTAATAATAGCTTGATCAATGTTAAGCATATTCAATTAGCGGCGGGCAGTGATGCCGAGCGTTCAGCAGTTCCTATTAATTCCAGTGTCGAAAACAACTTGATATTCAATGAAAGCGGTAAGCAACCGTTTACCTTGTTCGATGACGTTTCTGGCGTTAAATTTAATGATAATGTTGCTAACACAGCGCCTTTGTCGGCGCTTAACACAGGTATTAAAAAGCAGGAATTAACGCTGAAACGTGCTGCAAACGGCTTACTTTATCCGACAAATTCAGACAAAGGGGTGAGTAAAGATTTATCACCTATTTCTAAAGAGCAAACAGGGCCTAGTTGGTATAAAAAGTCAGCAGGAGAAACCGCATTTAATAGTGGTAATGCTATTAACGTTAGTCCGGGTGAAGATGCCTTATTCAATGCCGTAAAATTAGCTAAAGACGGCGATGTTTTAGAACTCGCAGCAGGTCGTTATAACGCACGTAAAGTGATCACCATTGATAAAACGCTAACCATTAAAGCGAAGCAGGAAAAGCAAGCAAGCTTAACCTTTGAGCGAGGCACATTCTTTGAAATTATTGATGGTGGTAACCTCATGCTAGACGGTTTAACTATCGATGGCCGCAACAGCCCAGATTATTCTGGAAATACCTTAGTACGCACGAAAAAGTGGGGCATGACGGCTAACTATCGCTTAGTGATACAAAATTCACATATTGAAAACTTAGATATCAACCATTCTTTTCATGTTTTTGAATCAGGTAAGGGCGCATTTGCTAACGAAATCACACTGAAAAACAATGTGTTTAATAATATCTCAGGTGACATTCTTCGGTTAGATAAAGAAACCGAAGATTTAGGCGTATACAACGCTGAATACGTCACCTTAACAGGAAATCAAGTCAAAAATGTTAAAGGCGCTCTCGTTAAACTCTATCGCGGTGGTAGCGATGAAAGCACCTTTGGTCCGCATTTGTTTATGTCAAACAACACAGTTGAATCCTTGGGGCTAGGCAGGCGCAATAAGTCTGGTGCAAGTTTGTTCTTACATGGTGTTCAGGTAACTGATATCGAGAAAAATCAGGTATTAAATAGCGCACCGATTATCGTAGAACACACGGTCGGTGAGCCTGTGACACGGATCAGTGACAATAGATTAAGTGATGTACCATCAGTTGTTGAATTAAGAGCAAAAGGCGAACATACCGCTGAGCTAGTTAATAACAAAGTGGTTAAATAGGGCTCGTAATGATGCTATTGAACAAAGTTATTTTAAACAAACATATCCTTGCCTTAAGTGCCTTTGTACTTATGTTTATGCACGTATCTGCGGCAGCAAAGCAAGGTCCTAACTTAGTTGTTAGCTATAAAGAACTGCCAGAAATGAGAGCTGCGCTCGCTAAAAAGGGTAGTTACACCAGTACTTATCATGCGATGAAGGCAAGTATTGATCAGCAAATGGTTTTGCCGATTAAAGTACCTGTGCCTCAAGATGGCGGCGGCGGTTATACACACGAACGTCATAAAAAGAACTACCAGTTAATGTACAATGCTGGGTTGGTTTATCAACTTAGCCAAGATCAAAAGTATGCTAACTATGTGCGAAATATGCTGCTTGAGTACGCAGAACTATACCCAACCATCGGCTTGCATCCAAAACGCAAAGTTAAATCCCAAAACCCTGGCAAGTTATTTTGGCAGAGCTTAAATGAAGCAGTTTGGTTAGTTTATACCATCCAAGCGTATGACTTAATTTATGATGCGTTAGACGTTAACACTATTAAAAAAATTGAAGGGCAATTATTAAAACCCGTGGCGATATTTTTATCCGATGGGCAACCCTCTACATTTAATAAAGTTCACAACCATGGTACGTGGGCAACCGCTGGCGTAGGTATGGCCGGTTATGTCATGAATGAACCTGAATGGGTAGAAAAAGCACTTTATGATTTAGAAAAATCAGGCAAGGGCGGTTTTTTACGTCAGTTGGACGAGCTCTTCTCTCCTCAGGGTTATTACAATGAAGGCCCATATTATCAACGCTATGCGTTAATGCCTTTTGTTACTTTTGCTAAAGCAATTGAAAATAACGAACCAGAAAGAAAAATATTTGAATACCGTGATGGCATTGTTTTAAAAGCGATAACCACAACAATTGAATTAAGTTATAACAGCTTATTTTTCCCAATTAACGACGCGATTAAATCTAAGGGTATCGATACGATAGAATTAGTGCATGGCGTTACAGTAGCTTACGGTTTAACAGCTGACACAGGGTTGCTAGATATAGCTGGCCAGCAGAAACAAATTATTTTGACGGGTGATGGCTTAAAAGTCGCACAGGCTTTAGACGCTGGTTTAGCTACTCCTTATCAATATCACTCTGTTGCTTTTGGTGATGGTGCTGATGGTAAACAAGGTGCATTAGTCGTTATGCGACAACAAGCGCAAGGAGAGCAGGCATTATTGTTTAAACCCGCGGGGCAAGGATTAGGTCATGGTCATTTTGATAAATTGACATGGCAGTTTTACGATAACGGTGCTGAAATTGTCTCTGACTATGGTGCAGCACGATTCTTAAATGTAGAAGCGAAGTTCGGCGGTCGTTACCTACCGGAAAACAAAACTTATGCCAAGCAAACCGTTGCTCATAATACGCTTGTTGTAGATGAACAAAGTCATTTTAATGCTAATACGCAAGTGGGTAATGAAAATCACCCTGAACTTTTGTTTTTTGAAACTAACGAGCAAGGCACAGTGTCATCGGCTAAAATTGATACCGCTTACGACGATGTCAGCTTAGTGAGAACGGTTAGTTTAGTTAAGTTACCCGATAGTGGAAAACCGCTCGCATTTGATATTTTCAGTGTCGAGAGCCCCACTACTCATCAATATGATCTACCCGTTCATTACCAAGGGCAATTGATCGATACCAATTTTAAGCGCGGTGCATTTACTAAACACTTGGCTGCGCTAGGTGAAAAAAATGGTTATCAGCATTTATGGTTAACGGCAAAATCAACACCACGTGAAGGTTTAGCGCAGGTGACTTGGTTAAATGATAATGGTCGCTTCTATACGCAAACTGCTATTGCTGATGGCAGCACTCAAGCCTTGTTTACACGAATTGGCGCTAATGACCCACATTTTAATTTACGCAATGAAACCGCATTCATCTACCGTAAAAAAGACACCAAAAAACATGTTTTTGTTAGCGTGTTAGAGCCTCATGGACAGTACAACCCAGCAAAAGAGTTTACCTTATCTGCACAATCCAGTGTCTCGGCATTATATTACCAAACTCAGGACAGAGCAGCTATTGTTGAGCTAGGTCTAAATAATGGTATTCGTTATCTATTGATTATTAATACTCAAGACGACAAAAGTACAACAGTTACATACAAAAATAATGACTATCAGTTTGATGGTCGATTTACACTCATTCAACTTAATAACAAGCAGTAAGACGAGGATTTATCATGAGCGAAAGTGCCCACTTTACATTTGGCAATGAGGCTGAAATTGAAGATATTGGTGGTGGATTAAGACGTCAAATGCTTGGTTATAACCATGAGTTAATGGCGGTAAAAATTTACTTCGACAAAGGTGCAATTGGTTACAATCATGCGCATAGACATTCTCAAGTGACTTATGTTGTTGAAGGTGAATTCCACTTTAATATTGACGGTGTGACAAAGGTGTTAAAACCTGGCGATAGCTGTTTTATCCCGCCGCATACTGATCATGGTGCGACTTGTCCAACAGGTGGCATCTTAATTGATACCTTTAGTCCGGCGCGTGAAGACTTTGTAGAGGGGCTGTAATTATGTCAGCAGGAATCCAAGTTAAAGGTTTACGTTGGTGGGTTATCACACTCATCGCGCTTGCTACCGTTATTAACTATATTGATCGCTCTGCATTAAGTGTTCTATGGCCGGATATTGTTGAGGAGTTATTTCCTGACGAATCTGCATTAGAGCGCAAACAAATCTATGCCAACATCTCGATAGTTTTCATTTTATCGTATGCTTTTGGTCAAGCGATATTCGGTAAGATATTTGACTGGATCGGTACACGAATGGGGTTTGTGCTGTCTATCGGTGTCTGGTCTATCGCCACAGCATTGCATGCCATTGCGCAAGGCGCATTAAGTTTCAGTATTTTTCGAGCAATTCTAGGTGTGGCGGAAGCGGGAAATTGGCCGGGCGCTGCAAAAAGTAATGCAGATTGGTTTCCAACCAAAGAGCGTGCTTTAGCTCAAGGGATTTTTAACTCAGGTGCTGCAATCGGCGGGATTATTGCAATACCATTAATTGCTTACCTTACTGTTTTCTTTAGTTGGCAAATGGTCTTCGTTGTTATAGGTATAGTGGGTTTGTTATGGCTTATACCATGGATGATATTAGTAAAAGCACCACCGGGTTCTCACCCTTGGATCACTAAAGAAGAGCGTAAGTATATATTAACAGGTCAACGTACTTGCGACAGCGAAGAAGAGTCTGATGAAGAAGAATATAACCCTTCGACGGCTGAGATGCTGTCTAAAAAGCAAAGTTGGGGTGTCATTATCGCTTCAGCAGCGATAGATCCTATCTGGTGGTTATTTGTATTTTGGATCCCTATTTATCTTAATGAAGTATACGGGATGGATGTTAAATCTATTGGTATCTATGGTTGGGTTCCTTATGTTGGCGCTATGTTTGGTGCTTGGTTCGGTGGATTGCTAGCGCAAAATCGCATTAAAGTCGGGTGGGATACCAATAAAACACGTAAGTTCGTT
>PJEL010000941.1_pt1 | contig 31861 bp, 25 predicted proteins | sample 1853271 | NCBI WGS metagenome assembly PJEL01 (sample SAMN08108733, study PRJNA415343) | Invertebrate metagenome, whole genome shotgun sequencing project. | host: Globobulimina | place: Sweden: Gullmar Fjord | collected 2015-08 | reverse complement strand
TCAATAAAATCTTTAACTACATCTTTAAAATGTTCTCTTTGTGCTTGAATATTTAAATCTAATTTATTTTTATCATACAAAGATAACATTAAATCAACTTTACCAAAATCTTTTAATGTTAGATTTATTTGACAATAAAATTTTTCTTCATCAATTTTTTTCATATTTATTGTTCCATCTTCTAACATATCCCAAAAAAATGGAACATAAACATAATTTGAATTTGCATTTAGAGATAAAAGTTGATGATAATCAATTTGTACAAGCATTTTATCAACTTGTTTAAGTAAATCTTGTGATTTAACATCACTTTTCCCTGATAACTCGTCACTCATTTGTAATAAAACTGATTTCATGTCATTTGAATTTTTACTAATTTCATTTTTCGTAAGGTTTGGATTTTGCAGTTGTATATTTTCTTTTATAACATTTTCTATCTTATCTATTGTGTTAAAAATTTGATTTTGGATATTCGCATTATTAGGGTTTGTACTTACATTTGAAATATTTTCTTTTAATGAAATTAATAAGTTGTTTAAATTTGAAGAAAAATTATTTGAAAATGTATTAAGAGTGTTTTTTTGTATATTTTGTTCTAAACTTTTAGGTATATCTATTTTGGAAAATATATCTTGATTATTTTGTAATTTTGAAATAACTTGATTTACTTCTTTTGTATCAATACTTTTCATATTTGAGAGTTCAGTTTTCAAACTACTAAGATTGTCTTTTAATGAGGAAGTCAATTCTGCTTTCTCTTTTATTATGCTTGTTAAATTTAATGCTTTATTTTCAAGTGTTGATATCTCATTTGAAATATTTTTTAAATTTAAAACTATATTTGATACAGTAGGATTTGTTTGTGCTGCTGATTTCATTTCATTTGAATTAATCAAATTATTTAAAAGATTTTTAGGTTCTATTGTTTTTATCTCTTTTGTAAATAAGTCATTTGATTTTAATAAGTTATCTATTTTACTAAGTATTTCTTTTGATTCATTTGTTCTATTACTCATTGTATTATTAAATTCATTTTTTAGCTGAGATAAAATTTGTTTGGTTTGTGTTTGAATCAATTCTTTATTTGCTTCATTACTTAATGGCTTAGTTCCAGAAACACTTGCCTCATTCGTTGTTTGAGTCGTTTGGGTCATAGATGTTTTAAGATTTTCTATTAACGTAGATAGTTTAGGATTTGATTTACTTAGATTTTGCATTTCATTTGAATTAATAATATTATTTAAAATTGTTTTCATTAATGGTATATTTTCTTTTTTATTAAATAAATCATTTGATTTTAAAACTGCATCAAGTTTCCCCAATAAAGAGTTATTTTGACTTTGTTTATTTTCTAATGTAAGTTCCTTTTTTACTTCTGTTAATATTTCCTTAGGTGTTTGGATTATATCTTTTGTAATAAGATCAGTTGTTTTTATAGGTATTTTAATATTTCCTTGATTTTGTGTATTTTGTAGTTTTGATTCAACTAATGAACCCTTATCTACTAAACTTTTTAATTCATTTGTAAGATTTGATAGGTTTTGAGTATTTTTATTGCCTAATGATTCTTTAACACTATTTAACAAAGGAAGTAGAGCTTTTATATTTTGCATTTTTTCATCAGAATCTTTTACATTAGGATTTAGGATTTTTGAAACTAATTCATTTATTTGTTTTGTTTGTGGAGTATTTATATCTTTTATAATATTTTGAATTTGATTTAGTGTTTTTTCTAAAGCTCTTGGAATATTTGTATTGTTTGAAGCACTTTGAGCTATTTTTGATTCTAGAAATACTCCAGATTTTGATAACTGTTCTTTTAATGAATTTGCATCAATATTTTTAATGTCTTTGAAAAAGTTTTCTAATAATGGTTTGAATTTTTGCATATTTGCATTTGAATCAATTTGTTTAATGACTGAATCTAAAGATTTTGAAAAAGAACCTAAATCTTTAAATATATTAGAATTTTTAACTAAGTTTTCAATTGTTGTTTTTGATTTATTACCACTTTTTATTTGTTCAAAAAGATTTTTTAAAACATCATTTGTTGAAGTGGATTTATTATTCATTTGTTGTAATGACTTAGAATCTGCTTCTTTTAAAACATTTTTTAATGTCTTATTATCATTTGGTAAAAGTATATTTAATAGAGTATTACTTGATACTTGCATAATAAATTATAACATAAAATATTTCAAAAAATATTACAAAATGAAATTATTTTATATAGTATAAAAAAGTTTTTGCTATAATCTAATCAATTAGATTAAAAAAAGGTTTACCTATATGCAAGAAGTTACTATTTGGCATAATCCTAAGTGTTCAAAATCACGAAATGCTTTAGCTTTATTAGAAGAAAATAAGATTGAAGCTAATGTTATTAAATACTTGGAAAATGTTCCAACAAAAGAAGAAATCAAAAATATTATTGATTTATTATCAATTAGCGCAAAAGATTTATTACGAAAAGGTGAATTAGTTTATCAAGAACTAAATTTATCAAATATAGAAGATGAAAATATATTAATTCAAGCAATGGTAGATAACCCAATATTAATAGAAAGACCAATTATTATCAAAAATAATAAAGCTGTTATTGCACGACCAATTGAAAACTTGGAAAACCTATTAAAGTAGTTCACGATAAACAGCTTAGAATAAGATATATCAGAGTCTTAGAAAAATTTTTTACAAGAACGGTCTCTTTACTAAAATTAGAAAACTTTGATAAAGAATTATTTAAAAAAAGAACATTGAAAAATTATGAAGAATTAAAAAAAGCTCAAGAAATGGATCTTTATTCTGCATATTTAATGGATTTAAAAGCCTTTTTAGCAAAGACAATGTCTTATGTTGAGAAACATTCAAAAGATTTTGATAATGAAAGAAGTACATTATTAAAGGATGCAAACCTTTTACAAAAAGAAAAAAATAGTAATTCTTATAGTAAAGATAAACATAAAAATAAAAAATTTGATGATGGATACTAGATGGCTACTAGTACAGAAGAACCATATCAATCTTTTAAATTATCAGGTGTAATAAAAAAAGTTCTTTATAAAAATGAAGAAACAAAGTATGTAATTGCAGTTTTAGAAAACAATCAAAAAGTTTGTGGTGCATATTTTGATACGGATATTGAAAAACTTACGGGGGAAGAAGTAATTTTAACTGGAAACTGGACTACCCATAAAAAATATGGAGTTCAGTTTGAGTTTGATACTTTAGAGTTAAAAGAAGCCGAAATTTTCTTTTTTCTTACTAAGATAGTAAAAGGTATTGGTAAAAAATTTGCACATGAATTATTAGAAAAATATGATGAACCTGAACTAATAGAAATTTTAAATGAAAGACCTGAGGAATTATTACAATTTAAAGGTATAAAAGAAAAAAAACTTAAATCTATTGTTGCTTCTTGGCAAAAATTTAAGCACTTAAGAGAACTAGGAAGTTTTCTAGCTCAATTTGGTGTTACTTCTAACTTAATTACAAAAATATATTCTGCCTTTGGTGAAGTTGATAATTTAATTGATAAAATCAAACAAAACCCTTATATGCTTATTAATATAAAAGGAATTGGTTTTAAAAGAGCAGATGAGATTGCTAAATCATTAGGTATTGATCCTAGAAGTGAATTTAGAATTATGGCATGTCTAAATTACAATTTACAAGAGTATTGCAATAATAATGGAAATTCTTCTATTGATAAATTTCACTTATATAAACTTCTTGATGATTCTTTAAGATTTTCAAATGAAGAAATTCTATATGAAGAATCTTTATCTAAAATGTTAGTTCAAGAAGAAATATTTGTTACAAAAGAAAATAGATATGCCTTATCTATGCTTTACTATGCAGAAAAAAATGTATTAGATTTCTTTCAACGAAGAAAGGGAGAAAAAAATAAAAAAATCATTGCTTCTTTTGATTCTTATTTAGAAAGAAAACAAAAGTCATTAGGCTTTGATTTAAGTGAAGAACAAAAAAAAGCAGTTGAACTAATAAATGATGGAGATAAAACTTTATTTTTAATTGGTTATGCAGGTACTGGTAAATCTACATCAAGTAGGGCTATCTTAGAGCTTTTAGAGGAAATATCTTCTTATGATGATATTATGACTATAGCTTTAAGTGGTATTGCTTCTCAGCGTATCTCAGATACAACGGGGTATAACTCTGGGACTATTCAATCTTTACTTATGAAACATAAAGAAAAAGAGTTTTTTCCGTATAAAGTAATTTTATTAGATGAAGCATCAATGGTTAATTCTGTTACATTTTATCAGATTGTTTCCAAAATATCGGATGATACAGTTTTTATTATTGTTGGAGATGATGGCCAGTTACCTGCAATTGGAGCTGGAAATATATTAGCTGATTCTATTAAACATGAACTTGCACCAATTTGTAAACTTACTAAAATTTATAGACAAAATGAACAGCAAGCAATCGCCCTAATTGCTAATGATATTAGAAAAGGTGAAGTTCCTAAATATAATGAAGAATATGAAGATTTTAAATTTATAAATGTATCAATTGATAACTACTATTCCCAAAAAAACTCTGTAAGTGCTAACGATTTTTTAGATTTAAGAGGAGAAAATTCTACGTATATTTTAAATAATATATTAAACATTTCAGCTTCTTATATTCAAGATTATTATGATTTAATTAAAAGTAAAAATATTAATTCAGCACTTACTTTATTTCAAGTAATTACTCCTATGAAAGGTGGTTTACTTGGAGTTGAAAACTTAAATATGCAACTGCAAAAACTTTTTAATCATACAAAAGGTAAATCATATGCTACTAAACTTTATGAGTATAAAATTACAGATAAAGTAATACATATAAAAAATGAGAATATGAAAGCTCAAACAATGACTATGTATAAAAGTGGTTCAAGTGATTTCTTAGAGAAAAGAGTTTTTAATGGTCAACTTGGACTAATAATTAAACTTGATTTTGAAGAAAGTAAATGTATAGTTTTGTATCCAAATGATGATATGGTTGTATTCTATGACTTTGATACAATGTATTCTTTACTTTCTTTAGCTTATTGTCTTACTATTCATAAAACTCAAGGTATGGAATATGAAAATGCTTTAATTCCAATGAGTTTTTCTCATTATATTATGCATAATACTAAACTTCTTTACACTGCAATTACAAGAGCTAAAAAAATGTGTTTTATTGTTGGAGAAGAAGAAGCTTTTGTTAGTGCATGTAAAAAACTTGAAATTACTATTCGAGAATCTGTAATTAATGATATGCTAAGTCCAATTTAACGCAATTAAAAGAAACTTTTTAGTAATATAACTAAAATTTTTATGAGGATTAGATTTTATGATTACTTGGATGCAAAGACATAAAAGATGGCTAGTTATTACAATTTGGATAAGTACAATAGCATTCGTAGGAGCTGGTTTTGTCGGCTGGGGTTCGTATGAATACGGAAAACAGGGCGGTACAGTAGCCGTTGTAGGTGATAGAGAAATTTCAAATGATGAATATCAACAAGAATATTCAAGACTTTATGAACAATACTCAAATGCCTTTGGAAGCTCATTTAATAATGACATGGCTGATAAATTAGATTTGAAAAATATTGCATATAGACAAATTTTACAAAAAAACTTAATTTTAGCATATGGAAATTCTTTAGGAATAGATATTACAGACAAAGATATTGCAAAAGAATTATTATCTTACAAAGCATTCTTAAAAGATGGTAAGTTTGACAAAGCAACTTATATTAAAGTTTTATCACAAAATAGAACAACTCCTTTAAAATTTGAGGATTCTTTAAAAAGAAATATTTTATTACAAAAAGTTCAGACTTTATTCGAAGTTGATGTAAATAAAGTTGAAATTGAAAATTTAAGTAAATTACTTTTTGTACAAGATGATATTTCTATTAAAATCTTAAAATCAAATGATATTGTAATAAACTCATCAGAAGATGATTTAAAGAAATATTGGGAAAAGAATAAAAATTCTTATATGTCTGAAGTTTCTTACGAATTAAAAACTAGTGAAGTAGAATTATTATCTGCTAATTCTAGTGATGAAGATATTTCAAGACATTATGCAAAATTTAAAAATGATTATAAAAAAGCTGATGGAAAAATAAAATCTATTGAGGAAGCTAAACCTGAAATCATAAAAGAATTAAATAAAAAATTCACTAAAAAAAGTGCATTAAAAAAATATCTTCAAATCAAAAAAGAAAAAGAAACATTATTAAATGATGTTATCTTTGCACAATCTGAATTACCATTTTCATCTGAGAATAATGCAAAAATAAGTTCAGCAAAGATTGGAAAATTATTAAAACCAATTTTTGAAAATAATAAATATGTTATCGTTAAAGTTATTAAGAAAAATAAATCTAAAGCTTTACCTTATACTGAAGCATTAAATCAAGTAAAAGTTGATTACTTGAAAGTTGCAAAAGAAGAAAAGTTAAATGAAACAGCTAGAAAAGAATTAACTAATTTTAATGGTACTAAGATTTCAAATGTATCAAGAGAATCTATTGATAAAATTAAAGGTTTATCAAACCAAGAAGCTGCAAAATTCTTAAATGAATTATTTGCATCAGCTGTAAAAAGTGGAATTGTTAATTTAGAAGGTAAAGTTGTTTTATATAAAGTGCTTGATTCAAAATTAGCTCCATATGATAAAAATAAAGATGAATTAGTAAAAAATACTCTATCTCAATTAATCAATCAAGAATTAATGGTTAATTTAGTTAAAAGACTTGAAAATACTTTTGAAATACAGTCATTAATTCAAGAAAAGGAATAATAATTGAGTAATACTATTTTAGCAATTGATATTGGTTCCTATAATATTACAGCAGTAATTGCAAAGCATGACCTTGAAAGTAATATTAATATTCTTGGAACGGGTATTCAAAAAAGTGAGGGTATTGAAAAAGGCCTAATCATTAATATTGAAGAAGCTGCTAAAGTTATTAATGATGCTGTTAGTTTAGCAAAACGAAGCAGTTTTGATCAAATTGATACTTCAGTAGTTTCAATATCTGGTTCTTATACAAAAAGTATAAGAAGCTCAGGTTCTGTAAATGTTCCAAATGGGTTAATTACTGAGACTGAAATTAACCAAGTTATGCAAATGGCACTTTACAATGCAACAATTGTACCTGAGTACGAAGTTGTGCATGTTGTACCAATTTTCTTTAAAGTTGATGATTCTGTTGAAGTTGACAATCCTTTAAATATGAATGGTTCTAGACTTGAAGTATCTGTTTATATTGTTACTGCTAAAAGAACAGCACTTACAAATATTAAATCAGCACTTAAAGTTTCTGGTATTGAAGAATCAAAATTTGTATTAGATGGTTATGCATCTTCTTTATCTGTTCTTGATTATCAACAAAAAAAGTTTGGCGCTACTGTTATTAATATGGGGTCAACTACAACTGAATTTGTATGTTATAAAGGTAGTTCTATAATTTATAATGGATTTATTCCAGTTGGTTCAAATCATATTACAAATGATTTATCAGTTATGTTACATACTCCACCTTTAGCTGCTGAAAAAATTAAAACTGAATATGGGTCTTTAATTAAAAGTTATGAAACTGATAATGCTTTAGGCATTGCTAAAGTTAAAATACCAAGAATAGGTGATGAAGAATCAACTTCTGAAGTTGCACTTAACTATATTCAAACTATTATACATTCAAGAGTTGAAGAAGTTTTAGTAATAGTAAAAAATAAACTTAAAAAAGTTGGTATTTTAGATAATCCAGGTTCAGGTATTGTAATAACAGGAGGACTTAGTAAATTAGAAGGTGTTAAAAATTTAGCAGAAAAAATTTATGAAACAACTCCTATTACTTTATCTAATCCAAAAAGTATAAAAAATGGTTACATGAGTTTTGATGATCCTGCAATGTCAACAATTGTTGGATTATTATTATATTCTCTAGATACAACAAGAAGTTATGAATTAGATTCTAATAAAAAGTTATTAAAACCAGTTAAAAAGAATGTTGTTCAAGAAGAAACTCCTAATTCTAACTTTCAAAATAATGTAAATATGAATACTAATTCTAATACAAATTCGAATATTAATGCAAATACGAATCAAAATAATGAACAAGCACGAGCAGAAATAAATGACAACCCTGCAATCTTAACACCTTTATCTAAACAAAAGAAAAATAGTGTGTCAAGATTTTGGAGTAAAGTATCGGAGTGGTTTTAATGGATAATTTGTTTAAAGTAGATGACATAAAAGTAGATATGCCAAATAAAGTTTTAACTGATAACATTGCTAAAATCTCTGTTATTGGAGTAGGTGGTGGTGGTTGTAATATGATTAACCACATGATAAAAGAAGGCGCTCAAAAAATAGATCTTATTGCTGCAAATACTGATTTACAAGTTCTTCATATATCAAAAGCTCCTAAAAAAATTCAATTAGGACTTAAACTTACTAAAGGTTTAGGTGCTGGTATGAAACCAGAAATTGGTAGAGATTCAGCTGTTGAATCATATGAAGATATTAAAAATGCTCTTAAAGGCGCTGATATTATTTTTATTGCTGCTGGTCTTGGTGGTGGTACTGGAACTGGTGCTGCTGCTATTATTGCTAAAGCTGCAAAAGAAATTGGAGCTTTAACTGTTTCTGTTGTTACTAAGCCATTTACTTGGGAAGGTAAAAAAAGAGCAGGATTAGCAAATCTTGGTCTTGAAGAACTTAAAAAAGTAAGTGATTCAATCATCGTAGTTCCAAATGATAGATTATTAGAAATAATTGATCAAAATGTTGGAATGAAAGATGCATTTAAAATTATTGATAATATTCTTTTTCAAGCAGTAAATGGAATGTCAGAAGTGATTTTAAATCCAGGTAATTCTGATATTAATACCGATTTTGCAGATGTTAAAACAATCATGCAACATAGAGGTATGGCTTTAATGGGTATTGGAAAAGCAAAAGGTGAGAATGCTGCACAAAGAGCTTTAGAAGATGCTATTGACTCTCCATTATTAGATAAAGTATCTTTAAATGGTGCAAAAGGTATTTTAATTCACTTTAATATTCATCCACAAGTTTCATTATTTGCTATTAATGATGTAATGGGAACTATAAATGATAGAATGGATTCAAATGCTGAAATCATTTTTGGTACTACATCTGATAGAACATTAGAAACAGATGAAGTTAAAATTACTATTGTAGCAACTGGTTTTGAGTCTAAAAATGATGAAAAAGAAGAAACTACTGAATCAAATGAAGATTCTACAAAAGGTGCACTTACACCTGATGATGAAAACTATTTAGATATTCCACCTCTTATGAGAGATTATATCGTTCAGTATCAATTATAAGACGAAGAATTTATTCTTCGTCATTTGATATTATTACCATATCAAAAGAAGTTTTTTGAACTACTAAAGCTTTTGTATCAGGAACCATAGATAAGTCATTTGTATTTTTGATTTTTATCTTGTAGTTTTCTATATCATCTTCAAGTTTATTGATTTTTTTATTAAGTTGTAAAATTATATCAACTCCTGCTAAATTGACACCTAATTCTCTTGTTAATGTTAATACATATTTTATATGATCAATGTCTTTTTGAGAATAAAGTCTAATTTTACCATTTGTTCGAGAAGGTTTTATTAAACCTTCTCTTTCATATTGCCTTAGTGTTTGGGGATGAATATCTAATATTTCTGAAACAGCTGAAATTAAAAATACAGGTTCTATATAACTATTCGTTTCCACTTAATTACCTTTAGTTTTCTGGAAGTTTTTCTTCTAAGATTTTTATTAAATCTTCATCTAAATCTTCAATTTTAGGTAAAATTATATTTGCTTTTAAATATAAATCACCTCTTGTACTAGTTTTTCTATCTAATACTCCAAGTTCTTTTACTCTAAATTTTTGGTTTTGTTTTGTATTTTTTGGAACTTTTAATGTAATAGTTTTATGAATAGTTTCAATTTCAACTTTACCACCAAATAATGCAGTTTTTACTGGTACATCAAAATATTTAGTTAGAGTATCTTCATCTCTTTCATACTCATCACTTTCATAAACATTTATTTTTAATATTAAATCGCCTCTTTGTCCTTGGTAAGACTTACCTTTACCTTTTGCTCTAATTTTTTGGCCATCTTTAATTCCTTCTGGAATTTTGATATCAAAAGAGTCATTGTTCAACGACACGTGTTGTTTACCACCAATAATAGAAGTATTAAAGTCAATACTTATTTGAGCGCTAGTATCTAAATCTGGCTCTTGAAAACCACCTCCAAATCCACCTTGGTTAAAACCACCACCGCCACCAAACATTTGACGTAGAATTTCATCTAAATTTTGGTTTGAGCCTTGTCCTCTTGCAAAATCGTGAAAATTTTGTCCACCAAACATTGAATCACCATGTTGGTCATATTGCATTTTCTTTTCTTGATCACTTAGTACTTCATACGCACCATTAATTTCTTTAAACTTTTCTTCTGCTGCTGGATCTTTATTTACATCAGGGTGATATTTTCTTGCTAGTTTTCTATATGCTTTTTTTATTTCATCTGCTGATGAATTTTCGCTTACTTCAAGTGTTTCGTATAAACTTTTTGCCATTTATTGTCCTGTGAGTTATAATAATGTGTTAGATTTGATAAGAGTATATCACAAACTTGAGTCTAAGTCAATCAAGGTTGTGATAAAATAAATATTAAAGTGGAAATGAAATATTAAAAGATGCACCTGTATAGTTTTTATTATCATATACAAAATTTTTATTTTTTACAGATATTTTTCCATTCATATTTGTTCTAATTAGTTGATGTGTCATATATAAACCAAGGCCTGTACCTTGATTTTTGTGTTTAGTTGTAAAATAGGGTTCAAATATATTATGAATAATTTTCCTTTCTATTCCACCTGCATTGTCAGTGATTTTTATATTTACTCTTTTATTTTCAATTATTACATCAATTAAAATTAATCTTAATTCACTTCTTTTTGTTTTAAGTACTAATGCATCTTTTGAGTTATTAATTATATTTAAAAATGATTGTGTTAATTCATTTGGATAATTATATATTTCTACATAATCTGGAATATTAACTACAACTTTAATTGATTCATTTTTTAGCATACCCTCTAATATCGATAAGTTTTTATTAATATTACTTTTAATATTGAAAATTATTTGTTTCTTTTCACCTTTAATAAATTCTTTAAAGTCTTCAATTGTTTTAGATAAGTGTTTTGCATTTCTTACAATTCCTTCTAAGGCTTCGTCAAACATTTGATCAGATAAAATATTCATTTCTTTTTGAAATTTGATACCTGAAGCTGCTGTTGAAATAGTACTTAGTGGCTGTCTCCATTGATGTGCAATATTTCCAATCATTTCTCCCATTGCAACCATTTTTGATTGTTCTGCAATTAATTTGTCTTTGGCTTTTAATTCACTAATATCAATTAATGTTAAAACTTGGAAGTTTTTATTATTAATTGTTGTATCTTTTATTTTCATAAGTGCAGGGAATGGATTTTCATTATAAGGGGTAATTAGTATTTCTATTGGTTTTTTGTGATTACTTATTGCATTTAAATCGTAAGTATTATTTATAAAATCATAAAGATTTTTTCCAAATAAATCTTTTTTACTTTTATAGTTAAATAGCTCTAATGCAACATCATTACAATTTATGCATTTTTTATCATGAAAAAGAATAATTGATTCCATTGTTGTATTTAAAAGTAATTCCAATTCTTCATTTACATATTCTAATTTATGATTTGTTTCTCTTAACATTGTATTATCATAAATATATATAATTACTAGATTATCCTCTTTGTCATAAGGTGTAATAGTTACACCTTGTTGCATATTTTCAAATACCTTATCAGTTACTTTTCCTAATTCAATATTTAATAAAAACTTATCAATTTTTGTATTATAAAATGTTGGAGAATTTAATTTAATTGCAGTAGTAATTTTTCTTTTTAATTTTTTTTCATTTAATTCGGGATAAAAATCATGTAATTTTTTACCTTTTATATCAGATGCATCAATTTTTGTTCTACTTTCTAACCATGAATTCCAGAAATGAACTTTTAAATCTGTATCAATTAGTATAATACCATTATCAACTGTGTCGCATAAAACATCAAATTTACTTAGTCCCATAATTAAAGTTCTTCTAACATAGTATTTATAACGTCTTTAATAAACATAATTGAATCATCCGTTGTAAATATAAGTAATTCACCTTTTATATTTAAATCTTTAAAATTTAATTCAGTAGATATTATTATTACTTTTTCATATTTTGTGATAAATTGATTATCTAATTGATCAATGGATTCTAATATTTTTACATCAGGAGGAGAAAATGATACTTTTGTATTCATTTCTTGAGCTAAAGTACTTATTGTTGATGATGATAATATATTTGTAATTTCTAGAATAATATCTGATAATTCATCGTCATTTATTTCTTCATCTTCTAATCCAAATTTATGAGCAATATTATTTGAAGATTCTCTATCTATTATAAATAAATTTTCACCTGATAGTAAACCATTTATTTGTTGTATTGAAACAAAATGATCAGAATTAACTTTGATTTGGGTTGATAGATATTTTTTTAAATCTTTTGTATCTATTATTTTTATTTTAGGAATAGATAAAGTAGCAAAAGCATCTAAAATTTCTGTTATAGCAGCGGTTGCTGAACCATAAGCAATATTCATAAGTTCTTGTAAACAATCTTGTTCATCTTCGTTAAGTATAATCTCTGAGTTCATTTATGACCTATTTATATAATTTATAATAGCTTTTTAAATTTATGATAATTTATTAAGGCTTATTTAGCAATCATTGCATTACTATTCTAACAAATTATGTATTAGAAAGAGTTATTTTTTTGAGGAAATGGATAAACATGTTTGAAAAAGATGAGTGGACGCAGCAAGAGTTATATAAAAATTTAAAAGAACTTGAAAAAAATAATATAAAAGTTATACTTATTGATACAATTTTAAAACCTATTAATAATATTGAAACAATTGTTTATAATCCTTTTGAAATGTTATTAATGCCAAAAGGTTCAGTTTTTGTTTTTTATTGTGATACTGGAAAAACTACTAAATCAAGATTAGATTTTTATAAGAAAAAATTTCCAGAACATATATGTATTAGTTTAAAAGGTGGAAGAGGTTATTGGCGACCAAACTATCAATTATTAGAAGAGATAAATAAAAATGTATAATTATAAAGTATATGATTACGTTATTATAGGAGCTGGTATCACTGGATGCTGTACCGCCTATTTTTTATCAAAATATTCAAAGTCTATTTTATTAATTGACAAAAATGAAAAAGTTGCTTTTGGAGCAAGTGGTGCTGCTGGAGCTTTTTTGTCTCCATTGTTAGGAAAGCCTAATAAATTTAAAGATTTAATAACAAGATCTTTAACTTTTTCTACTAACTTCTATAAAGAGATAAATAGTAAGTCTTTAAACACTTGTGGTGTAAGTAGAATTCCAAAAAATAATGAAGATAGAAAAAAGTTTGAATCATATAAGCCTTATATGGATTTTGATTATTCTGTTTTAGATGATGGTTATTTTTTTGAAATTGGTTCACAATTAAATCCAAGTGAAGTTTGTGAATTACTAAGTAAAGATATAAATAAAAAATTAAACTATAAAACTGAAACATTGATAAAAGAAGATGATTTTTGGATTATAAATAATGAAATAAAAGCAAAAAATATTATATTAGCAAGTGGTGCTGATACAAAATTGATTAATGAAGAATATTTTGATGTAAGAGCTGTTTGGGGTCAAAAAATTGATATTTCAACTAGTACTCGCACAGAGATTAATTATCATAAAGAATGTTCTGTTTCAAAAGCAAATAAAATTGATGATTATACTTATAAAGTATCATTAGGCGCTACTCATCATAGGTTTGACTGTGATAAAAATATTTGTAATTATTGTGTTGAAGTTGCTAATTTAAATAAAAATTGTTCAAATTGTTATTCAAAAGATGTAGTTAATGATGATTCATTAAAATTGATTAAACTTGCTAAGGATATTATAAAACTAGAAGATGTTAAAGTTATTGATGTAAAAATAGGGGCAAGATCTTCTAGCCCTGATTATTTTCCAATGCTTGGTAAATTAGTTGATTCAAGAAAAAGTTTTGAAAAATTTCCACATTTAATAAATGGAACACATATTAAAGATGAAATGCTAGAGATGATAGATAATTTTTTTGTTATAAATGCAGTAGGAGGAAGAGGTTTTGTCCTTTCACCTTATTTAGCAAATCAATTAGTTGAAAATATAGTTAATAAAACTCAAATCGATAGTGAAATATCAACTCATCGTTTATTTAAAAGATGGGCAAAAAAACAAAAACAAAAAAAGCAGGAAAAATAATGGCAAATGTATTAAAAATTGTATTTTTAGGAATAATTGGATTTGGTTTATTAATCTATCTAACAGCACCTGAACAACCTTCTACTAATAAAAGTAAAATAGTGAACAAATCTGTAAAAATAACTTTATCGACATTACCAAATTATTTTGAGATTATTGGTGGAGGATATATGAGAAAACAAGAATTATTTAAAGGTAATGAAGAATCTTTTATTGTTGTTTTAAATCATGATTCTTTAAGCCTTGTAAAAAGTTTAAATAAAAGTTTAAATAAAAAAATGATTTTAGTTGCTAATATTTCAAATACACCATGGTTTATAAAAAAACTTGCAGTTAATGGGAAACTAGAAGAACTAAATATTAATTCAAAGATACCTTTTATAAATGATGGTAGTGGAGAATTGATAAATGCGTTAAATTTAAATGATGACACTCAAAACAAATATTTTATTTATAAAGTTAGTAAAGACAACAGTATTATAAAAGTGTTAGAATCTACTATAAAAGAGGGTGCTTTAGAAAATGGATTAAGTGATTTAGAAATTCAAAATTATGTTAGTTTATTATTAAAACAATTAAAATAAATAAAGATTACTCTTTATTTATTTACTAAAACTCTTCATAATATCTACTAATGCATCCATTTGTGCTAACGCATCAACTTCATCTTTTGAGTTTCTTATCTCTTTTACTAAATGCCCTTTTGCAAAATGTTCTACATAAGAGTTTATCATGCCATTTACTGCGCCTTTAATAGCACTTAGCTGTCTAATAACTTCATAAGGATCCTGATGTTCATTTTCATCCATATCTTTTACTAGCTTCTCTTTAACCGAATTCACTTGTCCTTGAATTCTATTTATTCTATTAATTAATTTTTTATTTTCAATATTACATTGGTACATCTAAATCCTTTATATATCACAATTTGTTTTGTTTTTTATATTTTTTTCTGAATCAACTTGAATTATTATATGATTAAAGCCATTTTCTTTTAATTCTAATTTTATATTTGTTGTAATTTTTTCTATTTCTCTTAGTCTTAAATTATCATTATTCAATACAATATGAAATGAAATAAAATTGTGTTTTGAACTTGGTTTATTGATATGTAAATCATGGTATTCAAGTATATTTTCATTTGATTTAATAATAGTATTTAAAGTTTTTTCTGAAATGTTAGTAATATTTATATCCATAAGAGATAAAAATGATTTCTTTAATAATGGATATGAATGAAATAAAATATAAAGTGAAAATAAAACAGTTAAAATTGAATCAATAAAATAAATCTTGAAAAAATAAATAAATATACCAGCAATAACAACAGCAACAGATATTAATGCATCGCTTAACATATGTAAGTAAGCAGATTTTATATTTGCATCTTCTTCTTTTCCATGACTGTGTGTATGTATATGTTCATTAGAATCTGAATGATTATGTGCACATGAACTTACTCCAATATTGTTTAATATATAAGCACTTATTCCATTTGCAATAACTGCAATAATCCCAACAATAATCATATATATTGGATTGATAATTTCAGGATTGAAAAATCTACTAATAGCCTCATAAATCATATATAACATTGTTATATATAAAAATAGTGTATTAACAAATGCAGCCATCATTTCTGCTCTTACGTAACCAAATGTTTGTTTAAATGTAGTTGTTTTACTTCCAAGTTTTAATGCTATATATGTAACAATAACAGCTAATACATCTCCTGCATTATGCAGTGCATCAGCAATTAGTGCAAATGAATTAGAAATAAAGCCAAATATAATTTCTGCAACAATTATAATTACATTTGCAACAATGATAAATAAAATTTTTTTTTCTCTTGACATAATTTGCCTTTAATATAATATAGTGGGGTATAGTATAGTATATTAAATAAACTAAGTCAAGATATAATTGTTTTTGCACTCAATTTACTATGGAAAATAGATTTTTATCTATTTTCCTGTAGCAACGTTAAATTTACCAATAGCACACGAAACAAAACTTTTTGCAGTTGTAGTTGCTTTGTCAAAGCCGCTTAATTCATCATTAGTCAAAGGATAACCAAGACCTCTTAATTTTAATTTTAAATTTTCAATTTGATTATTTTCAATATCTAATGATATTTTTCTAGGATTTACATCTAAGTCAACTTCAACTAACCCATAATCATCTTTTAATGATGAAATTAATGTATTTGCGCATCCCCCACATTTTACATTATACACTTCAAAAGTTTGTGTCATTTTATTTCCTTATTATTAGTTTTTTTCTAAGGTATCAATTAGTTCTTGAACTGAATTGATTGATTTATTAAATTCTTCTTTTTGATTCTCTTGTAAATTTAATTCAATAATTTTTTCCGCACCATCTTTACCAATCATAATTGGAACGCCAGCTACAATATTTTTGTATCCATATTCACCTTCTAACATTACGGCACAAGGATAAATTTCTTTTTTGTCTTCTAGTATCGCTTCAACCATTAAAGATGTAGAGTAAGCTGGTGCATAATAAGCTGAACCTGTTTCTAATAACTTAACAATTTGTGCTCCACCATTTTTAGTTTTACTCACAATATCTTCTATGTCTTCATCTGATAATACTTCTGTAAGTGCAAGACCTGCTACTGTTGAAAAATTAGGTAAAGGCACCATATCATCTCCATGCCCACCCATTACAGAAGCTTCAATTTGTCCTTGCCCATAACCTAGTTTCTCAAAAATAAAGTGACTCATTCTTGAACTATCTAAAATACCAGCCATTCCAATGATTTTATTTCTTGGCCATTTTGATGTTTTAAGAGCTGTGTAAACCATTGCATCTAGAGGATTTGAAACTATAATAATTATAGCATTTGGATTATATTTAATAGTATCACTTATAACAGATGTCATAATTTTTGCATTTATTAAAAGTAAATCATCTCTACTCATTCCTGGTTTTCTAGCAACTCCTGCTGTTATAACAACTACATCACAATTAGAAAATTCGTCAGAATTCATTGCTGCTGTTATTTTAGTTTCAGATTTTGCCGCATGTGCAGATTGAGAAATATCTAAAGCCATTGCTTGAACTATATTTTCTCTTACATCTTTTAAAACAATTTGTGAACACATATTTTTTGAGGCCAGTGTAAAGGCTAAGGTAGAACCAACATTTCCAACACCAATTATTCCAACTTTTTTATTATTCAAAAATTTCCTTTTATTTATACTTATTATAATTTTATGTAAAAAAAAAGGCAGACAAAGAATTGTCTACCTTTTTTATCTTTTTAATAAAGACTATCCAATAATTGCATTTAAAGTTGCAGATGGTCTCATTGCAGCAGAAACTAACTCATCATTTGGTAAGTAGTATCCACCCATATCAATTGAAGTTCCATGTGCAGCTACTAATTCAGCAACAATTTTATCTTCGTTTTCTGTCATAGTATCAGCAATAGGAGCAAATTCAGCTTTTAATTGTGCATCATCATTTTGTGCAGCTAATTCTTGAGCCCAGTACATTGCTAAATAGAAGTGTGAACCTCTATTATCAATTGAACCTAATTTTCTAGCTGGTGACTTATCATTTAAAAGGAAAGTTCCAGTAGCTTTATCTAAAGTATCAGCTAAAACTTGCGCTTTTGCATTATCTTGTGTATTTGCTAAGTGCTCAAAAGATGCAGCTAATGCCATGAATTCACCTAATGAATCCCATCTTAAGTAATCTTCTTCAGCGAATTGTTGAACATGTTTAGGCGCAGATCCACCAGCACCTGTTTCAAATAATCCACCACCTTGCATTAATGGTACGATTGATAACATTTTTGCAGATGTTCCTAATTCTAAAATTGGGAATAAATCAGTATTGTAATCTCTTAATACATTTCCAGTTACAGAAATAGTATCTTTTCCAGCTCTCATTCTCTCTAAAGAAGTTTTTGTTGCATCAACAGGTGCAGCAATTGTAATATCTAAACCAGCAGTATCATGTTCTGGTAAATATTTATTAACTTTTTTAATCATTTCAGCATCATGAGCTCTGTTTGAATCTAACCAGAAAATTGCAGGAGTATTAGAAAGTCTAGCTCTTGAAACTGCTAATTTAATCCAATCTTGGATTGGAGCATCTTTTGCTTGACACATTCTGAAAATATCTCCAGCTTCTGTATCAAAAGAGAACACAGTTTCTCCAGCTTTATTTGAAACAACAATTTTACCAATTGTTGCTGCTTGGAAAGTTTTATCATGTGAACCATATTCTTCAGCTTTTTGAGCCATTAGTCCAACATTTGGAACTGTACCAATTGTAGTTACATCTAATGCACCATTTTCTTTACAATCTTCAATAACTGCTTGGAATGATTGTGCATAACAACGATCTGGAATAACAGCAACAGTATCTTCTTCTTTGTCATCAGCATTCCACATTTTACCACCACCTTTAAGCATAGCAGGCATAGATGCATCAATAATAACATCAGATGGAACATGTAAGTTAGTAATTCCTTTATCAGAATTTACCATAGCAAGTCTTGGTTGTTTTTCATAAACAGCTGCGATATCAGCTTCAATTTCAGCTTTTTTATCAGCATCAACTTGATCTAATTTTGAGTATAAGTCACCTAAACCATTGTTAAAATTAACACCCAATGTTTCAAATAATTCACCATGTTTAGCAATTAAATCTTTGAAATATACTTTAACAGCAAATCCAAACATAATTGGATCAGAAACTTTCATCATTGTAGCTTTTAAGTGAAGAGATAATAATACATCTTGTTCTTTAGCTCTGTTGATTGCTGTTTGGTAAAATTCTTGTAATGATTTAGCACTCATACAAGTTGCATCAATGATTTCACCAGCTAATACAGGAGTTGAAGCTTTTAATACAGTTTCAGATCCATTTGCGTCAACAAAAGAAATTTTTAAATCATCAGCTGCATCAAAAGTAGTTGATAATTCAGCACCATAGAAATCATTTTCATTCATGTGCATAACTTCAGTTTTAGAATCAGATGTCCATTTACCCATTCTATGAGGATTGTTTTTTGCATAATTTTTAACTGCGCCAGGTGCTCGTCTATCAGAATTTCCTTCTCTTAACACTGGGTTAACAGCAGAACCTGTAATTTTTCCATATCTAGCAGTTACTTCAGTAGATGCATCATAATTAGGTACATCATAACCTTTTTCTTGTAATTCAGCGATACAAGCTTTTAATTGAGGAATAGAAGCAGAAACGTTTGGTAATTTAATAATATTAACTGAAGGGTCTTGAGTTAATGCACCAAGTTCTGCTAAATGATCAGCGATTTTTTGATCTTCTTTTAAGTTCTCAGGGAAGTTAGAAATAATTCTTCCTGCTAATGAGATATCTTTTGTAACCATTTCGATACCAGAACTTTTAGTAAAAGCTTTAATCATTGGTAAGAAAGAATAAGTTGCTAAGGCTGGAGCTTCATCAACTTTTGTATAAATAATCTTTGACATGTAATTTCCTAAATTTAAATTTTTATATTGCATATATAATAGCAACATTTAAATTTAGTGACATTGAAAGACACTTTTAAACTTGTGTCAAAAAAGTGTTTGTTTCAATTTTTCACAGTTATTATTTAACATTTCCCCAAAGTGCCTTAATTGTTGTTGGTTTTTGAGTAGAAACATCAGTTTTCATAATAATTTTTGCTGCTTTATCAATTTTTGTTTCTTTAACTTTTATTTTAGTGTATTTTTTAGGAACACCTCTATTTGAATTAATATTATTAACATGTCTTGAATAAGAACTTGAAAATTTATGTAAGCCTGTAGTATTGTCTTTTACAAAATAAAGATAAGAACTTTTTACTGGAAATATTGCAGCTTTTATTGCATTTAGGCTTACTGCACAAACAGGATTTTTTGGTAATCCAATATTTTTATAGGTGTTATAACTAGTATTATCTGTTCTGATTCTTTTTGATGTTACTTTAACATGAGAATATTTCCCATAGTTTAATGTCCCATCCATTTGTAGTCTCATTCCTTTTTTAATTCTATTATGAATTACACTTGAAACAATTGGCATTTCATCAATACTTGCAGCTTCTTTTTGGATAACAGAAGCTAAACTTAAGTAGTTATACCATTTTTTCTTATCGTAATAACCAAATATTTTTTCAGAAAATGCTTGATATCTTTTGTTACTTTGTGAAAATAGATAAAGCAACATATGTTCTTCTTTCATTCCATAAGGTAAAGAATATGTATCTGCTAAAATATTACCATCGATTTTATATGAATGTTTATTATATATTTTAAAAAGTTTTTCTTCTGATAAATTAAACTTAGAGGCTAACTGTTTTATAAATATATATGATGTTTCTCCAGGAATTAATGTAATTGATTTTAATGCTGCTTTTGAAGTTGTTATTTTATATAAAAAATCCATTTTAGTAAGATTATTTTCATTAATATCAATCCAACCACTTTGAATATAACCTAAGCTCATAAGAACCATTTTATCAACTATATTCATTTCAAATCCAGTTTTATTCAAATATGATATAATATTACTAGTACTACCTTTAGGTATATGCAATACTTTTGTTGATGTTAAAGGTATAGTTACATAAAAAAGTATTACTATAATTGCTATAAGGAATAATTCTATAATGTTAAAAATAACTAAAGTTTTTCTTGTTGTTTTCTTTTTATTAATAATCTCATCTGTTTCACTATTGTATATGGGCATAAAAATTAACTCTTTTTCTTTTAAAAATGTTTTGATATCGCAATTCTATATTAAATTGGATAAGAAACTTATTGTAAGTATTGAAAATATCGAATATAAAAGTAAAAAATCTGAAGTAAAAAATTCTTTTGATGACTTAAAAAAGAACATTGTTCTTCTTCCTAAAATTATGAGTTTGTTCCAAAAAATAGATATTGAAAGATTAAAAATTGATGGAAATGAATTTACAATTTCAATAAATAATAATTCAATATACTTAGATAATAAATTTGTAAATATTTCTTCAAAAGTTAATTTTTTAAGTAACAAAATTGTCTTTAATTTATACTCTTTATATTTAAAAGATGTAAAACTAATGATTGATGGAAAAATCAAACTTGATTATGATAAAGAAAAAATTGATGTATATGGTAAGTATTTTTATAAAAATATAAATGGAAATGTAAATCTTGAATTAAATAAAAATGAAGCAACTTTTTATTTAGATAGTCAAAAAATTAAAAGCTTAGCATTTCTAAAAGAATTTTTTAGACTGCCAGAGGTTGCTGAATCTTGGATGTATGATAATATAACAGGAGATATGTATTTAAAAAATTTTTATGGTAAGTTTGATTTAAGAAAAAATCAAATAATAGAAGAATCACTAAAAGGTGATGCTGTTATTCATAATGCAAAAGTAATGTTTCATAAAGATCTTAAAAAAATAAATACTCAAAAAATAGATATAAATTTTAAAAAGAGTACTTTATCTTTAAGCTTAATAAAACCAATTTATGATGGAATTAAATTAGATGGAAGTAATGTAATTTTAAATAACATTGCAAGTGCAAAGAATGGTGAAGTTTTAGTAAATATAAAAGCTAAATCAATTTTGGATAAAAGAGTTCTAGAAATATTAGATACTTATGATGTTCATTTACCATTAAAACAAAAAACTGGATTAACTGATGCTGTGGTCAATTTACAAATACCATATTCATTAAAAAAAGAAATGAATGTTAAAGGAAAATTTCTTATAAATAATAGTGAAATTTTAATAAATGATTTTTTATTAAAAGCAAAAAGAGCAAAAGTTATATTAAATAATTCAAAAATTGATATTTCAAGTCCTGCTGTTTCACATAAAGATATGTTTACAACTAAGTTAGATATGAAACTTGATACAAATACATTATTAGCCTCTGGAAATGTTGATATTAAAAGTTTTTTAATAAAAACAGATGATGAAAAAATTATTCATTTAAAAAATAAAAAAAGTACAATTTCTTTTGATTTTAATGATGCAACAAAAATTTCTTTAAAAGAGTTAAATACATTTATTCGAGTTGATGATAATATTAATGTTAGTATTTCTAATATGGCCTCTCTTTACTCTTCATCAGAATTAATGAAAAAACTTTCTATAAAAGATGGTGAACTTTTTCTAAAAATAAAAGATAATGATGAAATACTTTTTACAGCATTAGTAAAAGGTTTAAGTTTTCCAGTATATAAAGATGAAAAAATTGTTGATAATCTAAATATAGAAGGTCGAATATTTGGTGATAATGTATCAATACTTTCTCTTGATAAAAATATTAAAATTGATATAAAAGATAAAGAATTATTTTTAACATTAAAAAATTACGATTTAATCATTGATAGTAAATCAGGAAATAAAAATGAACTTCCAAAAATGAACATTAAAGCTCAAAATATTAAATTAATCATTGATAATAAAAACTATTTCATTAAAGATGGTACATCTGATATTTCAGATAAAAAGATTTCTTTTAATGCTAATTTTGAAAAACTTGATATTCCTTTATCTAAAAATGGAAAAAAAGTAGAAAATTTAAGTTTAAAAGGTTCTATTGTAAATGATGTAATTAATATTTTAAGTAATGATGGAAAAATAAAATTACTTTTAAAAAATAAACAATTAGATTTAGATATTAAAGAATATGATTTACTTGTTAATACAAAAGAAGAAGATGATGCTACTTTAGAAGATATAAATATAAAAGCAATAAAGTCTAATATTATTGTAAATGACAAATTTAAATTTTTAGCTGATAACTATAATATTAGAATACGAAAAGATAGTAGATTTTTTCATTTAGCTCATAATAAAACAGATATTATATTTAAAGAATCAAAAGATAAAAAAGTAGATATTTTTGCTAATAATATAAGTGACGTATTTATAAATACAATATTTGATAAAAACATTTTAAAAAATGGAAATCTTATGCTTTTAGGTAATGGAACATTAGAGAATTTAAAAGGTAAAATTATTGTTGAAAATTCTAAAGTTGAAGATTTAGCAATTCTAAATAACTTATTATTATTTATTCATTCATCTCCTGCACTTATAAATCCTTTTTTAGCTATTCCTTCAGTTGTAGGACTTGCTTCAAAAAAAGGCTTTAACTTGACAGGTTATAAAATAGTAGATGGAATCATTGAATACAATTATTTAAAAGAAAAAAATATACTTAATATAAATAAATTAGTAACTGTTGGTAATGGTATTGATTTTGATGGAAGTGGAAATATAAATTTAAATACAAATGAACTTAATTCTAAAATTAAGCTAATCTTCTTTAAAAACTATTCTAATATTGTAGGCTTAATTCCTGTTGTAAATTATGTTCTTTTAGGTAAGAATTCTAGAGTTGAAACAAAGGTAAATGTTTTTGGTCCTTTAAATAATCCTAAGATAAAAACAAATTTAACTAAAGATGCTTTTTCTGTTCCATTAAACATTGGAAAAAGAATATTAAAATCACCAATTGAGCTTTATGAGTTTATAAAAGGAAATAAAAAATAAGCTCAAATAAGAGCTTATTTTAAATAGAGGTAGTTTTTTGTTATTCGTTTCTTAAAACGTCTATTACATCAATTTTTGTAGCTTTAGACGCAGGATAATAAGAAGAAAGAATTACAATAATAGCTGAACCGATTATTATAGATATAAAATCACTTAATGCTAGGTCTAATGGTAATTTAGCTGATCCATATACATCAGCAGGTAAAGAAACAATATCAAATGTATCTAAGGCCCAATAACCAATAAACCCAAGAACAATTCCAGACACAATTCCTGAGAATCCAATTATTATTCCTACCTTTAAAAAAATAGTTTTAATTTCCTTATTAGATGCTCCCATTGATAAAAGTAGGGCTATTTCTTTTCTTCTACTCATTACTGTCATAAGTAAAGAAGATATGATATTTAGAGAAGCTACTAAAATTATCAACATTAAAACAATAAATAAAGCTGTTTTTTCCATTTTCATTGCAGCAAAAAAGTTTCCATTTTGTTGCCACCATCCAAGAATTCCAGCTCCTGTATTTTTTAAATCAATTTTTAATCTTTCAATATCTTCAAAAGCGTTTTCTGAAAATACGTGTATACCATCAAAAGAATCTTTTTCTTTTTTTAAAAGAGTTTGTAGTGCTTCAATTGATGTATACATATATGACTTATCATATGCATTTAACCCAGAAGTAAAATCATTTTGAAATGTAAATCTTTTCATTTTGGGAATCATAGAAAAACCAGTAGGGTTTAATGATGTAAAATATAAAGTAGCTTTAACTCCTTTATTTAAGAATAATTTAGAAGATATTCCAGAACCTGTAATAATGTCATATTTATTAAGTTCTAATTTCCCTAAAGCGTCTTTATAAATAGAATTTATTTGTGCTTCTTTTTGAGGTATTACTCCAAAAATTAAACCTCCACTAATTGCATCTCCGCTTTGTACGATTGCTTGAGAAGAAACATAAGGGGAGAATATTAGTTTAGGATATTTATTTTCAAGTGTAGTAAGTAAATCTTTATCAATAGAGTTTTCAAATTTTGAATAAATTGTAAGAGGATAATTCATCGTAAAAAGTTTTTTTTCAAACTCTTTTGCAGTACCATTCATGATTGCCATAGATAGTATTAAAACCATAACACCAATTGCAACACCTACAAATGCCAAAATGGCACTTATAGATATAAAAGGGTTTTTTTTATCAAATCGTAGATATTTTTTAACAATAAAGTTAACTAATTTTTTATTCAAATTAGTTTCCTGCAGCTAAACCTCTTTTAGGTCCGCTTTTTCCACAACATTGTTTATATTTTTTACCAGAACCACAAGGACAAACATCATTTCTAGCAATTTTTTTATCCATTGCTGCAACTTCTGCTTGTGCAACATTTGTAGTTGCATGTTCAGTTGATTCTTCCATTTGTTCTTTCATTTTTTCTAATGCAGCTTGTTCTTTTTGTGCATCTTCATCATTTTGAAGTTGGATAGTAAATAAAACTTTGATAATTTCAGTTTTAATATTAGAAATTAATTCAATAAACATATTGTAAGATTCTTTTTTATATTCAACTAATGGATCTTTTTGGTTATAACCTCTAAGCCCAATACCAGTTTTTAGCGTATCCATAGAATATAAATGTTCTCTCCATGCATTATCTAAAATTTGTAAGTAAAGAATTCTTTCAATTTCACTTTTTTGTTCAGGTGCTGCCATAGACATTTTTTTAGCATAAACATCTGTAATCATCGTAACTAATTTTTCTTCTAATTCTTCAAATGAACTTACTGTAATATCTTCTAGTGTAATAATTAAGTGTAATTCTTCTTTAAATTTAGTGATAATATAATCATATTTAAAGTCTTCTGCTGGCATTCCATCAATAATATCACCATTAGCTAATAAATTTTGAACATATTCAATTCTATTTTCTTCTAGTTTTGAATTAATGTCATAATCAGTTTGAAGTAAATCATTTCTAAAGTTATAAATTACTTTTCTTTGTTTATTTGCAACATCATCATATTCTAATAGATGTTTTCTTGATTCAAAGTGCATTTGTTCAACTTTTTTCTGAGCATTTTCAACTGCTCTTGTAACCATTTTAGATTCGATATGTTCACCTTCTTCAATACCTAATCTTTCCATGATTCCTTTAATTTTATCAGAACCGAAAATTCTTAATAAATTATCTTCTAATGATAAATAAAATTGAGATTCACCTGCATCCCCTTGACGACCAGCTCTACCTCTTAATTGATTATCAATTCTTCGTGATTCATGTCTTTCTGTTCCAATAATTACAAGCCCACCAAGGTCTAATATCTCTTTCGTAAGTTTAATATCAACCCCACGTCCTGCCATATTCGTTGCAATTGTAACTGCACCTCTTTGACCAGCATCTTGAATAATCTTACCTTCTTTTTCATGCTGTTTTGCATTTAAAACTGTATGAGGTATTTTTTTTGATTTTAATATTTCATGAAGTGCTTCTGATTTTTCAATTGATCCTGTACCAACTAATACAGGTTGACCTTTTTCATTTAATTCTTTGATTTTATTACAAACAGCTTCAAATTTTTCTCTTTCACTTTTATAAATCAAATCATTTTTATCTGTTCTTGTAACTGGAACATTTGTAGGAATTGATACAACATCTAAGTTATATATTTCAGCAAATTCAGTCGCTTCTGTTTGAGCTGTTCCCGTCATTCCTGCAAGTTTATCATACATTCTAAAGTAATTTTGGAATGTAATATCAGCTAAAGTTTGTGATTCATCTTGAATTTCTACATTTTCTTTTGCTTCTAAAGCTTGGTGTAAACCTTCAGAAAATCTTCTACCTTCACTAAGTCTTCCTGTAAATTCATCAACGATGATTACTTCATTGTTTTGAACTACATAATCAACATCCTTCTCAAAAATAAAGTTTGCTTTTAATGCTTGGTCAAGGTTATGTGAAAGTGAAGCATTTTCTAAAGAATATAAATTATCAACTTCGAATAGCTTTTCCGCATTTGCAATTCCATCTTCTGTTAATAATACAGCTTTGTTTTTTTCATCAACTGTATAATCACCAGTAGTAATTACTTTTTCATCAGGACTTTTAGGTTCAATTAATTCACCTTTTTCTAATGATAAAGCAATTCTATTTGCATTAGCATAATTAGAATTCTTTTGATTTGTTGGCCCTGAAATAATAAGTGGTGTTCTTGCTTCATCAATTAAAATTGAATCTACTTCATCAACTATTACAAAAGAATGATTTCTTTGCACTTTTTCGTTAATATCGTAGTTCATATTATCTCTTAAATAGTCAAACCCAAACTCATTATTTGTACCATAAGTGATATCACTAAGGTATTGTTCTTTTCTAACGCCATCGTCTTTAATTTCACCTGTTACTGCACCTATACTAAAACCTAAAAAGTTATATAAAGGTTCTAATTCCATTGCATCTCTTGAAGCTAGGTAATCATTTACAGTTACAACGTGTACACCTTTACCACTTAAGGCATTTAGTGAAACAGCAAGTGAACCAACAAGTGTTTTACCTTCACCTGTTTTCATCTCTGCAATTCTTCCTTCATGAAGAACCATTGCACCAATTAGTTGCACATCATATGGTCTCATATTTAATACTCTTTTACTAGCTTCTCTAGTAATTGCAAAAGAATCGTTTAATACATCATCAAGTGGTTTTTCTTCATTTTGTACTTGAGTCTTCAACTCATTAAAACTATTTTGTAATTCTTCATCACTTAAGTTTTCATATTTACTTTCAAGTTGAGTAATTACTTCAGCTCTTTTTTTATACTTTTTGATCTCTCTATCGTTTGTAGTACCAAAAATTTTTGAAAAAACATTTAACATAAACTTAATTCCTTTTTGTTATAATCCTAAAGATTATATAGAAAAAAAGGTTAAAATATGTTTTATAAAATGATAATTATATTAGGATGTTTTATTTCTTTTGCACAAGCTGCTTTAGATATTAGAAATTTAGAAACATTTACTGCTACATTTAGCCAGAATATCACTTCTTTGAATGGAAAAAGTATAAAATATAAAGGTGAAGTTTTTATCAAAAATACTGGTAAAATTCTATGGAAATATAAAGATCCAGTTGAAAAAAATGTTTTTGTTATTAATAATTATGTGATTATTGATGAACCTGAGTTAGAACAAGCAATATATACTCAATTAGAAAATGAAATCAACATTATAAATTTACTTAAAACATCTACTAAAATAGAAGAAAATAAATATATTACAAAAGTTGATAATACTGAATATCTAATCCTGACTAAAAAAGATGAGAATAATATTTCTAAGATTCAATATAAAGATAAACTTGATAATAATATTGAAATTATTTTTAATAATGTAAAACAAAATGAAAAAATCAATGAAGAAGTATTTCGTTTTACAGCACCTGATTATTATGACATTATACGAAAGTAATATTTCAGTTAATTTAGATACAATACGCGCAAAGGTAAACCTGACAATAGCTTGAATATTTATATATTCAAGAGGAAAGTCCGGGCTGCGGTGAAGTATAGTTCCATTTAAAGAATGGCTAGGGTAACCTAAGGGATAGTGCAACAGAGAATAGACAGCCAATTTATTGGTGATGGTGAAACGGTGGAGTAAGAGCCCACCAGACTTTTGAGTAATCTTAAGTGCTTTGTAAACCCAACTTGCAGCAAGAAGACCGTGGTATTTACTTCACAGTTTTGGTCTTTGCTTGACTACTAAAGTAATTTAGTAGCTAGATAAATTATTGTCTTAAAAACAAAACTCGGCTTATTGGTTTACCTTTTATATCTACTTCTTCAATCTTAATAAATTATACAACTACTCACAATTATTTCAAATAATACTATTTTATAGTATTGATTTTATTTTCTTATATTTATTATTTTATTAGTATATCTTAGTTTAGTTAATTAAAATTAAAAAACTAACTTGTAAAAAATACAAGGTGATAAATTTTATACAATTTTTTTATATAAAATTTATATGAACAAAATTCATTAATATAGTTTATATTAGAATTAAAAATCTATTAAAATATAAATTTTGTAAATTAATTGGTAAAAAAGATGTTGTAAATAGATTATATACTTACTTATGAGTTCTAAGTTGTAAGTAATTTAAAAAGTTAAATAAAATGATTATGTAAATTTTACAATATAAAAAATATTAGATAAAAAAAGTATTTTAAGGAAAAAAGTTATTTAAAAGTTTAAAAATAAAAAAAGTGTAAAAAAAAAAGAAAAAAATTTTCTTTTTTTTTAAAAGGAATAATTTCTAAGAATTAATTGAGTATCCAAGATTTGAATGATTTTTAATTAGTTCATAGTAAGTTTTATCTCTTAAATCTTTCACTTTATTTCTAAGTGTAAATCTTGACATATTTTTACCTTTCCAAACTATTTCATGAATAGTTTCAAGTGTAACTAAAGAATCTAAATTTTCTACTAATAATCTAAGTAGCTTATTTTCAGTTTTTGTAAGTGGGATTTCTCTTTCGTTAATATCAAATAATTTATTTAAATGTTTGTTATATAAATAACCATTTTTTAATTCAATAGTGCTATTTACATCTAGTTCGATTAATTTATTAATATACTCTTCAACAGATAATTCTTGTTTAGTAGCCTTCACTAATAATATATTTTGTTCTTCTTCTGAAATTTTAATTTCTAAAGTTATACCTTCCATTTTTATCCTTTTTTATAAAGATTTTCATAATAACATTATGTAGTAAGTTCTTATGAAAATCATTTTTTTTTTTGGAAGTATAACGAAAATTTTATATAATTACGTAAAATAGTAATAAATTTATCTTAATTTAGTTGATTTTTTACAAAATTGGCATAATGTCCTTCTTCTTCATCTAACTTTTTATGGCTACCTCTTTGTACAATTTTACCTTCATTTAATACATAAATCATTGATGCATTTTTAACTGTACTTAGTCTATGTGCAATAGTAATTACTGTTTTATTTTTCAGAATTTTTGATAAAGAATTAAATAATTTAGCTTCTGTATGAACATCTAAAGCAGAAGTTGATTCATCAAAAATTACAATTGCAGGATTTGCTATAACCATCCTTGCAATCGACAATCTTTGACGTTGACCACCACTTAATCTTACTCCATGTTTTCCAACAATTGTATCAAGTCCATTACTCATTTTTTCTATTACATCATAAAGCTGAGCAATTTGCAAGGCTTTAAAAATTTCATCATCACTGATATGACTAATTCCCATTGTTATATTAAAACGAAGAGTGTTATTAAATAAGATAGGCATTTGTAGAACTAGGAAAATATTTTTTCTCAAACTTTGTTTATTTAAATTATCAATATTTATGCCATTATAGAATATTTCACCATGATTTTTTTCATAAAAACCAGAAATTATCTGTGCAAGTGTAGTTTTTCCACTTCCACTTGCACCAATTAATGCAATTTTTTCTCCGTTTTTTATATCAAAAGATATATCTTCTAATATATTTTTGCCATTTTCATATGAAAAGAATAAATTTTTTATAGAAATATCAACTTCTTTTGTTTCATTACAAAGTTTATTTATTCCATTTTTTTCTAGTTTTAGATTTAGAATTTGATTAATTCTTTTTATTGCAGCATTTGCACTTGCATAAGAATATTGAATTGTTAAAATATCTTGAACAGGAGTCATAATAAACCAAATATATCCAAACATTGCAAACATCATACCAATTGACAAGTCATTATATTCGACTAAAATTAAACCACTTGCTCTAAATATTTCAAATGCGATTAAAAAAATTGTAAATGAAAACCTTTCATAGGCTAAACTTTTATAGTTAAATTCATTCGATGTTATTTGTATATTCTTTGCTTTATTTATAGCTTCATTAAAAAAGAAATCTTCTTTATTACTTGCTTTTATTTGTCCAAATAAATCTAAAGTTTCTCCAATATTATCTTGAAAACTTGATATTGCTTTATTTTCTTCTTGTTTTAAAACACCAGTTTTTTTAGATATTTTTTTTGAAAGTAGCATTATTATTGGTTGAATAAATAATATCATTAAACCCAAAATTGGATCAATAGCTATAATTACGATAGCTACTGCAATTAAAGTTAAAACAGAAGCTACAAATTTACTTGCTACTGAAATAATAAAATTATCTAAAGTATTAACATCTGTAATTAAATTTGCTGCAATTGCACCTGAACCTAAGTCTTCGTATTCATTCATATTTACAAGTTGTAAGTGTAAAAGCAATCTTTTTCTTATTTCAAAAGTTACATATTTAGAAATATAGATAAATATTTTATTTATCACAACAGAGAATAAAAAATGAATTAGTCTAAGTAAAATTACGATTGATGTAACTATTGCTATATAATAAAAGGCATCACCATTACCAAATATTGAATTTATATTGTTTACAAAAAAATCAGGTTTATTTAGAAGAATTTCATCAACTAAAATAGGTAGCATTAACGGAATAGGGATACTAATTAAAATTGCAATAAAAGTTACAATTTGGCCTAGTATTAGATATTTCTTATTTTTTAATAAGAGTTTAAAAATATATATTAAGGAAATTTGTTCTTTCATGATAATCTTTATTTTTTAAGATAAGATAGTTTTACAATAATTATGATGAATTAATTATTAACGCAAAGATATTTACCAAAGAAATAGATTATTCTCTATTTCTCACTTGGCGCTAACATCTGTGCACAAATTTCGCTTTTCATTCCTTCATGATATGTACAATTTAATCCACATTTAAATAATCCAACATCTTTTAATTGTAATATTTCCATTTGTTTAACTGATTCTTCTGTACATTGTT
>PJEL010000940.1_pt1 | contig 31866 bp, 28 predicted proteins | sample 1853271 | NCBI WGS metagenome assembly PJEL01 (sample SAMN08108733, study PRJNA415343) | Invertebrate metagenome, whole genome shotgun sequencing project. | host: Globobulimina | place: Sweden: Gullmar Fjord | collected 2015-08 | reverse complement strand
AAGCTCAATTCCTGTGAGCATATTACGATATATAACATCCCGTTGCAATAAAAACAAGCTTTTGCACTATGACAAGTAATCCTAGAGTAAGTACAGGAAAAATAGGCTCTCTTGACTCTCTTGCTAAAGCAAGAGAGGTTACCTACGCATCTTGCTCAAATATCTAAAGTTCTACTTTCTATTCTTTTCTTTATTATATAATATTTGTATTCTTATGACTCTGAAAAATACCTTATTCAATACATTTTATTTTCTTTTATTTGGTTTTTATAATATACACTTAAAGGCTACTAGTCCAAACTCTAGTGTGAATGATAGTGCAGCTGATATGGTTTTTGAAAATGTTAAAAATAAGTACCAAGAGCTTTGCGCAAACACTAAAAGTGCATATTGTATTTATGCAGAAATAGTTAATGGTGTCTCTGTTGAAACTACTAATCCTTCTCCCAAGCTTACTAAATACGATATTCAAATAACTACTAATAATGAGGCAATAAATCTTGCTTATTATAACCATGGAGTAATCCCACTAAGAGAGGCTAATAAGTCTAAAAGTAAAATTTTAGTAATAGGCTGTGGTAACAGAGCAATTACATGTAATGATTACATGCACCACCATAAATGCTCCTATACTGCTGATATTAATTTAGGAGTAAATCCCTAATTAGTTATTGATCTAGAAAAAAATCCTAATGGGCTAAGTTATTTTGAAGAAAATACATTCGATACAGTGTTTTTTGAAAACCTACCTACTTGCTACTATTCAATTGATCTTTTTAATCAATTAGGAAGAATTTTAACCACTGGTGGTACTTTGGTATTAAGTTATAGTGGTTTTGATATATATAAGCATGTTATAAAAAAATACCCAGATAGGCGTCTTTCAGAGCTATATAAAGAAGAAAAAGTTGACTCTAATACAAAAGAACAAGTAAATAGTTACTTCAATGAAGAACTTAATTATTCTAATGTAAGAGTAATTAATGTGAGTGAATTTCGTGAGTTTAATAGAACCATAATACATAAATGGTTTAATTTATCATCACCAGAAAAATTTCTTGATGAGTATGAGCTTAAAAGTAAAGTTACTTTTGAGTACTGAGTAAACAATTACGACAGTTTAAAAGAGAAAAACTTTGATAATATTAATTTAGTTGATATGTATGATTATCTAGTAAGTATTGGTATAGAGTTACCAAAAGAAAGGCTATTTTATAAAAATAAAATGCAAAAAGAGCTTGCTAGAGTTCAACAAGATAAGAGAAAAAGACAATGGGATGCTATACTAGAGCATGTTAAACATGTTCTTTATGTTTTATTTCTTTGCCTTTGTGTTTTCTCTATAATCTTCCTAAGTCCAATAAAATATTCTGACGAGCTGCAAAATGACGATGAGTTTTAAATAGTCGAAACTTCGGCTATGGTTTAATTATACAAGCACAATTTGTTAAATGCAAAGTAGCTAAATCTATCCCATACATTATGAAATATTATAGTTGAGTATTAATGCTTGCTTTTTGCTTATAAATAATTACAGTTTATTAAAAACCATTGTCTACATCACTATCGAATATTCTTAAGCCAACCGAGTTGGCTCCAAAGAGAAACTCGAATACAAAGAAAAAGCATAAAAAATAATATATTATTTTTTATTAAATATTCTATTAGCCTCTTCTTGGCTAATAGTACCATTAGCTAAAAGCTCATTAATAATGCTTTGTTTTCCAAGAGCTTCTCCTTTTTTTAGACCTTCGGCTATCCCTTCGACTTTTCCTTTGTCTTTTGCGCAGCGCAGCTGCGCTGCGCTATCCCATACATTTTTTTGCTCCTTTTCGTACAATCTAATTTGATTTTTTGTCCAAAAACATCTATCTAGTTCTCCTATCGCCTTTTTTATTATGTGATTTTTTAATGTGAGAAACTCTAGTTGCTCGGGGGTTATTTGATCTGCATTTGTTAGAAAATAGTAAAACTTCTCTTCTTCGGTTAGTTTTCTTATCTCTTTACTTCGTTGCTGAGCAAATTTCTTGAGATCTACAAAGGTAAAACTAAGTTTGTCTAAATCATTTTCTCCTGTATTTCTATCTAAGATAACATGCTCACTTTTATAAGCTTTTTTTTTGGGAAAAACATTGAAGTTGCAAAAAGCTAAAAAGATAACTTCTTTTAGATTCTCATATTTGCCACCTACATTCATTTGAGAGATAAAAGCTTTGGATGCGTAAAACTGTGCGCGAGCTTCAAACCCTTTGGTTTGGGCAACTTGCATTTCCACAATAAATTGTACCCCATCAGTATCTTCACAAAGTACATCCACTATACTTTGTTTGTTTTCTAAAGCTTCGGGTAGTTGTATCGGACTCAGAAATATTACCTCTTTTATTTGTTTTTGGAGTTGATTTTTTAATACTTCATTTAGCAATGAAATTAGTATGTCTTTGTTTTTCTTTGTTCCAAATAGCCGCTTAAAGGCTATGTCGTTTTGCGGATTTAAGTAGTTGCCAATCATATTTTTAATAGTTGCTTAGCTACATTTAGCTCGGCTACAATATAATATAAAAATTCTATTTCCCAAAAAGTCGATTTAGAGTTATCAAATTGCCCTTTAAAGCTCCATGTTTTAGTGCAGAAATATAAGGTGTTTGCTTTAGTTCCTTCATAGGTTCTCACCTTTATTTTGACTTGGGAAAAGTCAGGTAATGTTTAAAAAGCTAGTGCTCATAGCAGATTTAAAAAGGATAGTGATAAATATCTATAGTCTATTTTTGGCTATACACCTACAATAACTGTTTGAATTAGCTCTTATTATATTTTTATCTTCTGTTATACCTAATTATTTAAAAGTATTATTGTCATATTTATTACTACCTTCAGTAAGTATTTAACTACTTTTGAAGTTGTTGCTAACTTTACTTTTAATGATAATATTTTGAAAAAACTTTTAAAGAATAATAAACCATTTAGTATAGAAAATTTGTTAAATATTATGTACCTATAGCCAACCAAATTAGTTTAAACTTTGTATGTAAAAAAATACTTTATTGTGTAGTTGTTTAAATAACCATTAAAGCATTCTATGAACTACCTATAATTTATTACATTTTTGTTTCATGTTTCCTATGGAGAATAAATATGCCTTACGCTCAATATTTTTATTTAGTCTATTATCACATCACTTAAAAGCCACTACTGTGGATGATAGTGTTTTTGAAAATATTAAAAATAAGTACAAACAGTTTTGCGAAGAAGCTGACAATACACATACAGTTTATAATGAAGTATTTAATGGCTCTAAAGATCTTGAAGGACTCACTAAAAAGCATATTAATATAAACACTAGCAATGAGGCAATAAATAACGCTTATAGTGAATTTAAAGTAATCCCTTTAAGAGATTCTAATAAGTCTACCAACAAAACTCTAATTTTAGGTTGTGGTAATATAAAAGAAAACTATATTCATAATAGTTCTAGGTATAAAATAAATTATCCACATACCCATTCTCACCCAAACTCAGACACAGCAGATATAGGGCTAAGAAGAAATCCTTCCATAATTATTGATCTAGAAAAAAACCCTTCTGGGCTTAAGTACTTTGGGGAAAATGAATACGAACTAGTTATTCTAGAAAAACTCACATTCGATTGTTATTCTAATGAACTATTTCGAAGCTTAAAGTTCATTTTAAAAGATGAAGGGAAGCTACTAATGTCATACGATTCATATCGCAAAAGATTTGGGAACATTCATAATATAGAAAAATACTTCAAAAAATATTTCTCTATTAATGTATTTGATCAGTGGGAATTCAATGATATTAAGTCTTTTTTATCAACTTATCTTGAGTTTTCACTTTCACTTAATTGCTATTTAAAAAATTACGATAAACTTAAATCTATAAATACGTCAATTTTTGATATAAATTATTTGGAGCTGTATGACTATCTAGATAAAATTAATATAAAACTACCTCAAAGTAGTTATTATTATAAAAAAAAGGGCATAGGTGGAATAAAACTTTCACCTATTAAAAATAAAAAAAATACCAGTAGTCCACTAAGATCATTACTTTATTGGGTTCTTGGATTTTTGGGTTTTTTTGCTGTGCTGCTAGTTATTTTAAAAATAAGTCTAAGTTTTTCTAATGAAGAGCAATCTCTTAATTAACATTTTGAATATAGTTAGTTATTGCCTTCATAATAAATCTCTGATACTTCACAAAAAAGGTTTTCTGTATCTTTTTCATAAATAATCTTTGTTGCATATTATAAATAATAAACCTCGATAGTGCTAAAAGCTTTAGATAGATCGAATGTCTTCACAAAAAAGCTTTTTCCCCCATATATAACTACAATAAAATTGTAAACACTCCACCTATTAATAGATTATTAAACACAATTAGCTTAATATAACATAACTTTGTCACCTTTGCGTTTGTAAAACTTTTTCTAAGGACAATGTACTTTTTTTATATAAAACAATTAGTCTGCTTTTTTTTTCTATACCAATCAACTCTAGCAACAATAATCAATAATCCTACTGAACTCGTTAAAAGTAAACGCATAGAACTTTATAGAAAGTTTATTAGTCAAGGAGATCTATCTGATTCTTATATAGAAGAATCTATTGCAACCGAAGAGAAAGAAATTAATAGTAGTAATATTAAAGTTGATGCCGATTGTAACCATATTATAAATAGCTTTAATAAGCATAGTGTAATTCCTTTAAGAAACGCTAATGCGTCTAATAATAAAATTTTAATTTTAGGTTGTGGCAATAGAGAAGGGGATAAAAAACATGCTCATAAATGTTGCGATACAGTGGATCATGATTTAGCAGTAAATCCTTCCATAATTATTGATATTGAGGAGAACCCTAATGGTCTCAGGTATTTTGAAGAAAATAAATACGACATAGTTATTTTTGAAAAATTTCCTTCTGGTGTTTATTCGGAGTTGCTTTTTGAGCAATTAGGAAGAATTTTAACCCCTGATGGTACTTTGGCAATAAATTTTGAGTTATTCAGTAAATTTATATATTTGATTGAAAATCATCCGAATAGGAAACCTTAACTCTATGCTCAAACGAGAGATATCAAACTCTTAGCGACGAAAATGTAAAAAAACGTTTGAAAAAATTCAACCTAAATAATGTAGTTAATATGCATGTTATAATTTCATCTAGAAAAGAAAAGCATTTTGGTAGTAAGGTTCGTTTGGAAGATTGGATAAAACATTACGAAGAAATTAAAAATATGGGTGGTTTGGCAATATATGACTACTTAACTAGCAAAAATATAGAAATAAAAACAACCCGTGAGCTTTATAAGAAGAAATTAAAAGAGTCAAAAAACAAAAACCTTGGTAATAAAAAGCTATTAAATAGATTCCATTATTTAGTTGTGTTATTATTATTTACTCTCTGTATGGCTTATATAGTTATTAGCAATAAATCAATGGATGAATATCAGGATGATAATGATGATGATGATGATGATGATGATTTTTTTGATTAAAACATTTAGAAGACAATGAGTTATTACCTTAATAATGATAAGCTATAATATTTTTTGAATAAGTTTTTTATTTATATTTGGTATTCATATGACTAGACAAAAATTCCCTAAATCTCAGAGACTCAAAAGTAATAAAAAAATTCAAAAGCTTTTCGTTGATGGCAAAACTATTCGATACAAACAAATCATTTTACGCTATTTATTCTATAATAAAGAAGTTGGGGATCTACCAAAAACATTATTTATAATTCCCAAAAAAGCTCTCAAAAATGCAGCCCATAGGAATAAAATAAAGCGTCAACTAAGAGAAGCATACCGTATAAACAAAGAGGCTCTTAGGTGTTTTTGTGAAAAAAAGTCCTTATTGTTATTAGGATTTATTTATTATCCTGAAAAAACCCAAAAAAAGAATTTCTCAGAGTTGATGTTGGAGCTGTTAGGCCATCTCCAACATCAACTCTCAAGGGAAAGCACTACCGATTCTAATGAAAAAAAATAACATTGATTTCTATAAGTATATATAAGCGCCTTTATTAAGGTGGTTGTTAAACTTCTAGGCTATTATATATAAACTTTAAATAAATTTAGGTATTTATTATTTTCTTCTTTAAACGATTTAAATATTGGTTTCATTACTTCATTATTAGTTAATTCCTCAATTACATTATTTGCCTTGTTAGTAGATTGCTGGAGGATTTTTTTATCAAATGAACTTTATTAAGAGTATTGAGTAACCATGACCCCTTAAATACTTCTACTGCTTTCCTTTCTATTTTCTTTCACTAGAAAAAATAAACTAATTTCAAGGGGTTTTATCTGCTTGGGTTGTGTTCTGCAGGCATGCCCAAATACCTTACTAATTTCATAGTATAAGTAAAAAATCAAGAATTGATTTTTTACGAGTGAAAGGGCATGCGGCAGTGATTAAATCTAATTAATAATCTTGTTTGCTGATGCAATTAGCAAACAAATAAAAGTACTATATGTTGTTCTCTATTTAAGGTTAGCCTTTAAGTGTAGAAGATGGGCAACTAATGTGATAAATGTATTAAACCTGTTGTTTTTTTAAAGATCTGTAAAGAAGCTTCATGCGACAAGGAGCAGCTGTATAGCTAATAACTACTTTTCTAATATATGTTGGACAGTAGTAGCACTCAGATAAAATTTTAATTATACTTCTACTTTGTTCTTCAAACGAAATTATTTCTTTTGCTTCTAATTCCTTTTTATAGTTATGACTTATAAATTTCTCTAAGTTGCTTATTTGTTCGTTAGTCATTACTACTTTATTAGGTAAGGTTTTTAAAAAATCTTCAATGTTAATTTTGCCATTCAATATATTAGGAAAGTCTAATTTGCTTTCTACTAGAATTTTTACAGCTTCTTGGTCTTCTCCCATTAATGCTCTTATTAAAGCTGTTTCCCCATATTCGTCTTTAGCTTCAAGGTTTACTCCACTATCTACTAGAGCTTCTAAAGCTTTTTTGACTCCTATATCTACTGCTTTTATTAAAGCTGTTTCCCCATATTCGTCCTTAGCTTCAAGGTTTACTCCATTATCTGCTAAAATTTTTATAGCTCTTTGGTCTTCTCTCATTACTGCTCTTACTAAAACTGTATCCCCATATTCGTCTTTAGCTTCAAGGTTTACTCCACTATCTGCTAAAATTTTTATAACTCCTTTGTCTCCTCTCATTAATGCTTCCAATAAAGGCATACTCCCATATTCACCTTTATCTTCAAAGTTTGCTCCATTATCTACTAAAATTTTTACAGCTTCTTGGTCTCCTATTATTACTGCTTTTATTAAAGCTGTATGCCCATGCCTGTCTTTAGCTTCAAGGTTTGCTCCATTATCTACTAGAGCTTCTAAAGCTTTTTTGGCTCCTATATTTACTGCTCTTATTAAAGGTGTATACCCATATTTGTCTTTAGCTTCAAGGTTTACTCCATTATCTGCTAAAATTTTTATAGCTCCTTGGTCTTCTCTCATTACTGCTTCTATTAAAGCTGTATACCCATGTCTGTCCTTTGCTTCAAGGTTTACTCCATTATCTGCTAAAATTTTTATAAGTTCTTGGTCTCCTCTCACTACTGCTTCCAATAAAGGCATACTCCCATATTCGAGTATATTTTTGGAGTCAATATCATTGACTCTAATTAGGTTTTCATCCTTATTCAAGTTATCGAACTCTAATGAATATATTAATTTGCTACTATTACTATTTGTTGCTAAAATGCTTTCTGTCCCAAGTGTAAAAGACATAGCAAATACTAATTTTTTTATTTTTATGGCCATATAATGATGCTTTAAATTGCTTTTATACAAAGGTAACGCGATAAACTTAATAAGTGGGATCACACAGGCTTGTATGAGCCTAAAAGCATAACAATGCTTAATTTCGTATTTGTATCAAATATTTTAAGAGGAATTTATGGAGCTAGATTAAAGCCAGCAACGACCACTATCGCCTATAGTCTGATCATTAAATTTATACTTTTTGGTAGCAATAATATCTTTTACTGAGACGAAATTTAATCTACTATGGGTATCTTTATTAACAGCTAATGGCTTTCCATTAAGCTCATAATGATAACATTACATCAAATCATAAGTTTAGTTGTGGAAATAGAGCCAAAAAGAGACCTTATAGTGTTTATTTAACAAGATTTGTAGAAAAAATGCTCATAAAAATCAAACACAAAAAATATGGTTAAATTGGATATCACTACATGTGTGACTATGAGCAAAATAAAACAGAGTAGCTTTTGCACAATAAACTATTTTAAACTACCTCTTAAGAGTAGTGCAAGCTTATTTATTCTCATCTAGCTATTCATCAATGTCTCTATTTGCTCAACTGTAGTTGGAATAGATTGACTCAAGTTTTCTACGCCATTTTCTCCAATAACAAGGTTTTCTTCTATACGAATGCCCAATTTTTCCTCCAAAATATAGATCCCAGGCTCTAGAGTAATAACCATATTAGTTTGTAGCTTTGTATCAGGGATATAAACATCGTGCGTGTTTAGTCCTAGGTGATGTGAGACTCCGTGCATGAAATATTTTTTGTAAGCTGGATTTTTAGTACTTTGCTCTCTTACTTCAGATAGTTTTAAAAGTCCCAAATCCAATAAAACTTCTTCAACTATTTTCCCTACTCTATTTTGAAGGCTTCTTAAAGTATGAAGACCTGGCTTGAGTAGTTTTTTACTCTCTTCTAAAATTTGTAAAACTCCTTGGTATATTTGTTTTTGACGATCTGAAAAGTACCCCGAAACTGGTACCGTACGTGTTATATCTGAGCGATAAGGCCCATAGGTAGCACCAACATCTATTAAAACCAAGTCTCCTTTTTCACATTTTTGGTTGTTGGCTTCATAGTGTAGAATACAAGCCCTTTGCCCAGAGGCAATTATAGGATTATATGCAAATCCTCTCGAACCCTGTTTAACAACTTCACCAATGAGATTACCCTCTATTTCGTACTCCATCATATTTGGCTTTATTTTTGGTAGGGTTTTAAGAAATGCATTTGAGGTAATTTGACAAGCCTTTCTTATTTCTTCAATTTCTACACTATCTTTTATCATACGTTGCTCTGCTAGTAGTGGAGCAAGACGGTTATACTTGTGAAGTGGATAATTCTCTTGACACCAATGTGCAAAACGCAAATCTCTGCTTTTTACTAGCATCGAGTCTAATCTATGCTCATTAAGATTGAGATAAATATTATTTGCAAATCTCATTAAACGGTGAACAATAGGATAAAATGAGTCTAATGGATAGATTGAACTTATTGATGATCTTTTATATGCTTGCTGCCTATCATATTTTTTGCCCTCCCATAAAGTAAGTTTTTGTGAAGTGTTACGTATAAAAAGAAGCTCTCTTTGGCTTTCTTCTGATGCATCTGGATTAAGTATTAAAATTGTTTCTTCTTGATCAATTCCACAAAGATAAAACAGATCGCTACTCTGCTTAAAAGAAAATACCCCATCTCCATTAAGTGGCATTTGATCGTTTGAATGTATTATTGCTATGCTGCCTGGCATCAATTTACTTGCCAATTTTTCTCTATTTTTAACAAAAAAGTTAGCTGACATTGCACCATAGCGTGCATTGGAACCTTGAAGCTCTATTGACATAGTGAGTTTAAATTATTAATGCAATATAATATAATGAAGGGACAAAGTTTTAATAAATTAGCGTAGCTACTACTATAGATCTTCTTGTAGTAAAAAATTATAGTGATTATGCCTGCCTAAAGGAAGTGATCTTAGATATTTAATGCTTGAATTGGATGCTTTAAGATTGCTCACATATAAACAATCTATATGAAAATGATCTCCTCTAACATTAACAAAATTATATTCTTTTAATATTAGAAAAATCAACTTTAGATTAAACTTTTTACAGAAAGCATTAAAGTAACCACGCCCTGACCAACCATCTGAATTTTTTACAAAATTTTGGGTCACTTTAAGCATCATAACTATAGATTTAATTGTAAAAGGATCATTAGACTTAATTAAAATGTATCCCTCTATTTGTAAGATCATAACAACTACCATAATATTCACAGCGTAGCTCATCATATTCTTGGTCTTCATTGAGGTATTGTAGCTTATTTTTGATTCCTTTTATTGTTTGGGCTTTTGTAAGCAATTTTATTGGAGCATCACCTAATGGTGGACACTATATATCTTGTATAAAAATCCTATAGGGGATTGGTATCATTGCGATTACTCTAACGTTATAAAAATAAACGAAGATGATATTGACAGAACGAATACTCGAATATTATTTTATCTGCGCCGAAATGCTCTAGAAAATCATAACCGACAACACAATCTGATATAGTACTTCGCTAATTCTTATGTAATTTTAAACAATAAAATTTTATAATCGCTTTTCACTAGTAAATTAATTATTAATCCTCTTTTAATGAAAGCATAAATCTTAAAAAAAACAGATACTATCATTCTAAATCTTCTCTTTAAGGGTGCATGGCAAGACTTCCCAATTTAACCTAGCAGTACAAGTAAAAAAATCAATACTTGATTTTTAGAAGCGTTAGGGCGTGCGGTGGTGCTTCAAGCTACTGAAAGTAGCTTGTTTGAAACTTGTTTCAAAGGAATAAGCCTACTACTGCTTAAGCCTTTAGTAAAGTGTAGAAGAGAACTAACTGTAGCTTTATGTCTTTTTAGAAAAGAAAGCCCAGTAGCCTAGTCCAATGCATAAAGACAAGAAGCTACTTAAGCCTAGGGTGACTCCCACCATTTGATCAACTTTCTCCTTTTGTATTTTTTGTATTTTTTGTAGTTGCCAGGGGCTATAAAGATATATTTTAATATAGAGTTGGGGTAGGTATAATTTGGGATATTACGACGAGCTGTGTCTTCTTGGCTGGTTAATTGATCCCATATGCTAACCCACTCATAGTTGGGAAATAAATTTAGTATCTATTCTGCTTGCTTTGTGTTATCTGTAGCTGCTACATATATTAGTATATTTCTTTTTTTTTGGGTGCTTTGATTTGAAACTAAGGAGGGTTGTAGTTTAATGAACTTTATGGCTTTATTTACTTCGGTTGCTATAACCTCTTTTTGCTCTGCTGCCTGCTTAGCTAAAGGTGAGGTGTTTGAGGGGTTGTTAAGCATTTTGATTAAATACCAGAGGTCAATGGTTTCTATTTCACCATTAAGAATGCTGTTGTATTCGGTTGCTAAATCATTCAAATTGTCATCGTTGTTTTTTGCATCTTGAGTTGTCAAGCTTGCGCTTAAGTATGGTGCTTGTATTAAAGACAAAGCTACTAATTTTTTTATTACTGTATAATTCATAGTGTAAAGATAACAATTAGCATACTGGAATCTTTATGTTAATTCTGGCTTATTAACTAAGTTGAAGAAATATTTTCTCAAAACTGTATATTTTACCCTCTCCTCTCATTATTAAGCGCCCAGACGCTTATTTTTAATTTTAAATCGCATATCTGTGATTGCGGAGTAAAATAGGCAGCACAGCTGCCGATTTACGGTATAAAACCAAAAATTACGCTACTCCCTCAATAAGGCCATTTTGTATTATTTTTAGATTTTACTGTATTAATATTATAAAAAATTTTAGCTAATTTTTCTGGAAAAAGGGTTTTTGAAATTCTCCTCTTATAAAGTGCATTTAACGCATGCGGGTGGTCTTATTAACAAGGGAGATAAGACCATTCGAAAGAGGTGAAGAAGGGATTTGTTGTGGAAAAAGGGGACTATAAGTGAAAAAAAAAGCGTTTTAAGCGCTGAGGGGATGATTCCTAAGAATCGGCGAAAATTGTAATAATTAGGAAAAGTCTAAAATGTGTTAGATTTTTCCATAAAAAGACTAAAAAAGACTACTAAAAGTGAAAAAAATGGTCGTTTTGTGAAAAAATAAAAAGTAGGTTATTTATCTTTATACTACTATTAAAACAAAGAGTTGGTCTCACTTATGTCTGTTGTATGAGGGGCAGTCAGCAGAGTTTAACAGAAAAGGTAAACAAAAAGTGTACAAAAACGATAATCCTCTTATAATAACATGTGCTAACCGCTCAATCCATGATGTGATGAAAGAAGCCTTTAAAGGAGACTATGAAAGACATATAATGGATACCCGTGTTTTGGATTTAGAAATAAAAAGTAGGGCTACTCTTCATTTTTTTGTAGATAAGGTGTTGAAAGCTAAGAGGTAGGCATATAAGCTATGTTTTTAATCTAATGTAAAAATAAGAAGGAGTGGATATTAGAATAAAAACAAAGAAGATAATAAATGTGGCGTTACATATTTTTTGGTTTTTTTTAATCTGTTGGATGATTTTTGGTGATATGATGAAAGGCCTTGGTTGAGGAGGAGTGAGGCGGTTAAGGCTACCCTCAGCGGTAGTACTGCTAAATTCGCTTCCGCTAGTATCGCCTTCTTGAAGCTTATTTTTAGTCGTGGTGCTTAGGGTGTCATCTTTGTGCTCAGAATATTCAATTGCTTTTCTTTGAGCTTCTTCAGCGGCTGTTAGAAGTGAAATGATTTCTTTCTTTGATGCGACCTTTAAAGCTGTGTTCCCATCCCTGTCTTTAGCGTTAACATTAGCTTCTCTCTTAAGTAAAGTTTTAATTATACTTGTATGTCCATGTACTGCTGCGAGCATGAGAATTGTTATATTGCGGCCTCCAGGGATTGTTTGGTTAATAATGTTTTTATCGGAATTTACTTCGGTAGCTAGAACCTCTTTCAGGGGAACCACTTCTTCATGGGTTAAGTTTTTGTTACTTAGTAGATTAAAGTGCTTATAGATTCTATTTACTTCATGTTGAGTTTCTTCAGCGGCTTTTAGGAGTTTAATTATTTTTTGCTTTGCTTTATATTGATTATTATTAAGTTTATTGTTTTCATAAGTATCATAGATTAATTTTAAAGCAGTTTCCCCAGTGTAGGCTGCTAGAAGAGCGTTAGCCCCTGCTTTTAGTAGTAATTCTACTACGTTAAGGTGAAGGTATATTGCTGCTGGCATTAAAGCTGTGTATCCATCGCTGTCCTTAGCGTTAATATTAGCACCTCTGTTAAGTAGGGTGTTAATTATGTCTATATATCCACGTTCTGCTGCGCGCATTATAATTGTCTTATTGCACTTATTAGGGTCGGGGTTTCTTTGGTTGATAATGTTTTCATCTAGGTTTACTAGTTTTACTATTTCGGCTTTATAAGTGTTTATTTTTCCCCTCATGATGTTTTGTTTAGTTGCATCTACGTGTTTCATTGATTCGTAGCTTTGGTCAATGCCACCAAAGTATTTAAAAATTAGAGCTGCCCTGTCTTTGGTGGTTCCTGGTATAGTTGCTGTGGTCGCGCTTAAGTGTGATGTTGATGCCATAAGCAATAATACTGTTTTTACTTTTATATAGTTCACAATATAAAGATAATAAATAGTATTCTATAATCTTTATAAGGTTCAGGCTGTCAGCTAAATATATACTATTGTGCTTTTAGGCAAATCAGCCACCAAATGCGACACCCTCACTCATTAAATTAAATATTTTGATAATATGTGTTGGATGTATCACTATGCAATAGTGAGTTGCAGGTATTGAAATTTCATTATTTTTTAATTATTGCTATGTTAAAAAAAGAGCCTTTGTTTGGGAATCTGCGTGGTGAAGAAAAGATGTATGGCGCAGAAGCCATGCATCTAATGCGAAACAATTCATAGTTGAACTGTATTAGTGCCCAAACATACATAAAACAGAGTGGTTTGAGTAGGTTTTGTTGCGTTCTTGTTGTTTTTTATTTGGTTGCTTGTATATTTATAATACGAAACAATTCCATAGAATTAGAACTGTGTTAGAAGTATGGGGGTTGCTACAACCCCTTTTAAATACTTCTTCCCTTTAGCAAAAAGTTATAATGCCCATTAGAATAAAGAGCTATTGTTTTTAGATAATTGTCATTTAATGCATGAATTTTCTTTGATTCTTCTTCAATCTTTTCTAAAGGCATTAAAAGAAGATGATTACTTTTTTGAAGGTAAAGCAACCTAATGTCAAACTCAAAACAAAAATACTTAAAATAATCACTACTCCCACAACCTCTACCATCAACACGAAAATACTGAAGGATTTCTATTATTTTAACTACATATTCCATATTAAAATTTATTAAAATCTCTTCTTTTATGTATAAGTTCAAAGCTAGTAGCATTATAGATCTACTATATAACTTATCAGCTTCTTGATCTTCATTGAGGTATTTTAGCTTATTTTTGATTCCTTTTATTGCTTGTAATTTTATAAGCAATTTTATTAAGGTGGGTATTGAGCTTCTAAGTTCTTGTATGTAAGCTTTAAATAAATTTAGGTATTCATTATTTTCTTTATTTAAAAATTTAAATATTGGTTTCATTACTTCATCATTAGTTAAATCCTTAATTACATTCTTTACTCTGTTAATAAACCGTTGTAGGCTTTTTTTTGTATCAAATATTTGAAGAGAAATTGAGGGAATTACAGATTCAACCCAGCAACTACCATTAGCACCTATAATATGCTTATTGAATTTATATTCTTTGGAAGCAATAATATCTTTTACTGATAAAATATTATATTCACAATCAGTAGCGTCATTAACAGAGAATGGCTCACCATTGAGATCATAAGGATAGTTTTTGTTTTTATAATTCGCATTGCTATCGTTTGTGATTCCTTTGTTCTTATAACTACTGTTAGTTGTAGTATTATTTATAATATTGTTGCTGATTGTATTGTGGTTGATTTGACTATTGTAGATACTTATGAATACAACAACTAGTAAAATAGCAGCACCACCAAAAATTAAGCCAAATGTTTTTTGCCTATAATCATTATCAAGATCAAGCTCAGATTCTTCAATATCTTCAAAGACTTCTTGATCTGAGTATTGGATTGCTTCTTCACTATCTTGAAGTGCTATTACTTTATGAAAAAAGATTCCTTGAGTTAATATTAATGTAAAAATATTCCGAGTTGATTTTTTTGTTGACAACATAGTACATAAATATAAAATATTTAAAATAAAAGTAATCAAGTTAGAAGCTCAATAATTATCTATAAAGCTCCTTAGATGATAGGTTGCTTGTGCAAGCAATCTCAGATCATGCTGATATAGAGCAACTCTATGTCAATAGGATTCTAGTAGAACCTATACATTATATAATTTTAATTAAATTATCCAAACAAAATCTATCTTAAAAAGTCAGTCAGAATTCGATAATAGACTGGTAAGCATTGTAATTGGAAGAATAGCTTTTTTAAACCAAATTAAGATGGCAAATACCTTACTTGCTTGTTTAATTTTATGCTACTCTTTTATATGGCGATATCTTCACAGATTATCTGTGCTAAGTCAATACACTATGACCATCTACTTGTTCAAAGAACACCTTAATTTATTTAAGTTTTTAAACTGTAGATTAAATATTGAAACACACACCTTCTATCCCTGCACCCAGCAAAGGTACTTTACGGTGCAGTGTGGTAAAAAATATTCGCTACTCTGGTATTATTTATATAAATTTGCAGGCAATTGTAGAGATGTTTAAGATATTTATTATCTGTTATAAAAGAGGGTTGGCAGAGTGGACGATCGCACCGGTCTTGAAAACCGATGTACCTTTACGGGTACCGGGGGTTCGAATCCCTCACCCTCTACCACTTAAAAGAAAGTTATCGTATTTTTTTAATTACTGGAAGTACTTTCACTTAACAACAGAGGATTCAATATTTTCAAATATTACACATTCTAGCAACGATATTAAAGTTCCTCCCAGAGTCACTAAAAACATTCACTTGGTAATATTATATTCTTTATGTCATTAATAACTATTTATACCGACGGTTCTTCAAGGGGAAATCCAGGTAAAGGTGGATATGCTGCACTACTACGATATGGTAGGCATTATAAGGAGATTAATGGTGCCTATGAATATACAACCAACAATCGAATGGAGTTAATAGCAGTAATAAAGGCATTAGAGGAAGTAAAAAAAAAAGATTTGTCAATTAAAATACATACAGACTCTCACTACATTGTTTCTGCCTATAATCAAGGATGGTTAGATAAATGGATAAAAAATGGTTTTAAAAAAATAAAGAATGAAGATCTATGGAGAAAATTTTGGACTCTTTCAAAAAAATTTATTTTAGAAATTGTTTGGGTAAAAGGACATTCTGGAGATCCTCAAAATGAAAGATGTGATTATTTGGCAGTTTATGCAGCAGAAAATGGTCCTTGGCTAATTGACTCTGGTTACTGTAAAGATGAAAATGATGATCTTTCCCTTCCAATAAAAAAAGAGTTAATAGATAATTAGTCTAAATATCATTGCTTTAAATAATATTACAGTGTAACTTTGCGTATCTTATTTAAGATAAGTTTCTATTAACATAAGAATAATATGCAAAAAATCAGTATAACAAAACTCATCTACAAATATAGCAACCCTTTTCTTGGGGATGAGGTTATTGCACGTATGATGGCCTCTTCTAAGTGGAGTGAATCTAAGTATTTTGGAATGAGTGCAGAGGAAATAAAAGATAGTTGGAAAAAAAAAGCAACACTAGCTGTAGAAAAAGGTAATAAATTACATAATGCAATCCGTAATTTTTACGAAACAAAATATATAGTTCCTGAAATTGAAGGATTTGATAATTTTTTGCAAATCGCAAAACGCATTGAAAATAAAGGAGACTTTAAGGCAAATCCAGTCTTAGAAAAAGAAATAAGCTATAAAAACCTATGCGGAGTACCGGACGCTCTATATTATCACAATGATGGGAGTTTGGTTATTATTGATTGGAAAATCAATGAAAAAATAGCTACCACAAATAATTATCAGAAGATGAAATATCCAATTGATCATTTAGATGATTGCAAGCATAACCTTTATGCTCTTCAACTTGCTGGTTATAGCTATTTACTGGGGAAAAAAGGATGCAAAACACACAGTATGCTCTATTGTAACCTCAATGGAGCATATCCTGATCTTGTAGTGGTTGATAATCTCGAAAAAGAGTTTGGGAACCTATTGGAACATTATAAGAATTCTTGTCCTAAAATTTCATTAAACTCCAGGCAAGCTTCTCTTCCTTTTTAAAATTGTAAAAACAGAATAGATCAACTGAATATTTGAAGAAACTGAGTTATTTTTTACATCAAATAATTAGTTGCAATCATAAGGGGCTCTAAGAAGATATGCTTCTTTTAATGTAATATAATTATTCTAAGCTCATTTTCTTTTGACTCTATTTAAAATAATATTAGATTGTTTTTTTTTACCTTAATTGGATTTATAATTTTTTTAAAATTAATTTTAGGAAAATGGCAACCATAAAAATAGATTATAAGTGTAAAATATATATTTATACTGTGATTTAATTTTAGAAAAATTATATTTGAACCATGATTAAGAAGAAACAAGAGCAAATAAAAAGTAAAGGAGGTTTTACTTCACTCTCAGGATTTTTATTAGCTGCTGTAGGCTCTGCAGTAGGTCTAGGAAATATTTTACGTTTTCCTTCAGTAACTAGCGATAATGGTGGTGGTGTTTTCTTAATAATATATTTATGCTTCGTATCCCTACTAGGATATCCACTTCTAGTCAGCAAGCTTGCTTTAGGAAGAGCATTTAAGGGAACTCCTTATAATGCATATAAATCTTATAGAGGATGGAGATTAATTGGTAGCCTGCCTGCACTTATAGCATGGGCAATGCATTCTTTTTATAATATAGTTATTGGATGGTTGCTATCATATACTTGGAGATTACTATCAGGTAGCCTTTTTTCGCAAAATAATTTTGAAGGCTTATTTGAAAGAGTAAAATATAATACTATTATTCATAATTTATTCTTCACCGCTTTGACATTCATATTAGTTGCATGGATTAGCAGAGCTGGTGTAAGTAAAGGAGTAGAGAGGCTCTCACGATACTTAATGCCAATATTTGTTATAATAATGCTGGCTTTAATATGCTATTCACTAAGCCTAAAAGGTGCTAAAAAAGGATTATATTTCTTTCTTAAGCCAAGCTGGAGTGGCTTTAAAGCTAACTATAGGACTGCATTGTTGACTGCACTAGGACATGCGTTTCTCTCTTTGAGTATTGGAGCTGGGCAAATGGTTACATATGGTGCATATACTGATAAAAAAATACCACTTGCAAGATCTGCTTTCTTAATTGTTGTTGGAGATACTCTTGTTGCCCTATTAGCGGGTGTATTTTTATTTTCATTTATTAGCTCTCAAGGAGGTTCAACAGAAGCACAAGGAGACGCACTAGCATTTATATACTTACCAAAAATGTTTAGCCAATTAGGAGGTTTATTGGGAAGTATTGTTGGGTTGCTATTTTTTACACTTCTTATTTTTGCTGCTTTAACTTCTTCTATATCGCAAATAGAGGTTCCTGTAAGATATCTTCAAGAGCGTTTTGGATGGGAACGTGAAAAAAGTGTTTTTGCCTCATCTGCTTCAGCTTTTTTATTAAGTATTATTTGTATCCTTGGCAATAGTGGAGTTATTTTTAACTCTATTTATTTAGGTAAAAAATATTTATTTATGGAGTTCCTTGAGTTGATAGTTGTTGAATTAGGAATGCCTCTTGTAGCATTACTTTTTTCTATATTTGTTATCCATACATGGGGGATTAAATCATTAATCAAAGAGCTGAAGGAGGGTGAGACAAATCTAGGTGAAGGCTTTTCTCGTTATCTGCAATTTGCCTTGACATTTATAGTGCCATTATTTATTGGGCTAACACTAGTTGTAAGTTTACTAAATCTAGTAATGTAAAGCTATACATTTAAGGAAAAAATTTTAATTCTACTAGTGGCTTTAGAATTGCAGTTTAATTATTTTGCAAAAATTAATCACAACAGTGTTGAACCATCTTTAGGTTAGTTTAGGCTTTATGATGATTTTTCCTTTGAGCTAGTTTGTTATTATTTCTGACTAAGAGAGCTAATTTATTACACCTGTCTTTTAAGGCTTTAAAACTAACCTTCTAAAAAACCTATACCTTTCATAGGCGTTTTCCCTTCTAAGGATATCATAATCTTAGTCAAGAACAGCTAACCCCACTAAAAGTTTTCCACAATCATTATACTTTTTTATGGAAAACAATATATATAGATAAACTCTTTAGATAAGATAGTTTTGCATTGCGGAGCTGTGGAAATTTTTAGAAAAAAATATTCATGGTATTTTTAAGAAAGAATCTACCAATTGGGGAAATAGCCTTTTTGCTTTTAAAAAACCAACCAATCGAATATTATATATAAATTTTATAATATATTAGTTATAACTATATTACAATTCTGGTTTACTTAAATAAAACTCTCTTGCTTTGTTCAATAGTTATAGTACGCCTATTTTTACATCTATGTCAATAATGTATCACAACTGTTTTTGCTATTTATTATTTTTGGCATAACATAAAATTAATACTATTCTTCCAAAAACAAAGTTATAAAAAATATAGACTCTCTTTTGATTATTTGATTGGGCAGCATAAGTTAAACAACATAGCTAAACAAAATAATAGGTAATAAATTTAGTGATGTAAGTCAAATGATAGAAGCAATTTAGACAATTACCACCATGGGGTTCGGTGCTTTTGCCTATAGTAGCTCACTTAATAGCTCATTTATATTAGAATGGTTTCTAGTAATAATTACTGATCCAAGATCACCTATATAATTTTATACTATATTAACCTTATTTTTTTTAAAAATCCTACTATATAGTATATATATCTATAAAGAAGCACCATTTGATTAGATGAGCTCCTCTTGCTTTAGTTCATGGTTGTTTTCATAGATACTTTCACAGTTATCATGAATTTTATCTAATTGTAGTGTATTATTTAATTTTCCAGAATAATGTATAGCTTGAGATGGAGTACTATTATTATAATTTTTAGAATCACATTGTACATTATTGAATAAACTTATTGCTCTAATCTTTCTAACACCAAAGCTTCTTGAATAGCTATTATCATTTTTCAAAGATAGAGTAAATTTTGCACTACTATCTTTATTGCTATTCTCCTTTTTAGAATATTCATTATTACGACTAGATGTTTTAGAGATCTCTTTAGGAATTATCTTATCTTCCATATTTACTTTGACCATTTTAATAGATTTTATAGACTTATCTATCTCCCTACAAAGATCTTTGCAATATAAAACCTTATTATGATTAGAAAAATGTTGGTTATTTATTAGATTAAGCATATTATGTGCATTAATTAGACGCTCATTTTTTACTTCAAGATTAATTATTATCTCTATATAGCTTTTTAAAGTATCACTATTTACTCTTTGTATCTCTTCTATAGGCTTACCATTGTAATTAATTACGTCATAGTGGACAGCTTTTTCTAAATATTCTTTATACGCAAGAGAGGTTGAATTTTTCTGGTACAAAACTGTACTCAATGGAGGAAGAGGTAGTTCATCTATAGTATTTGATGTTGCCCTACAACAATAAAATAAGCTAGAGAGCACCTTATCAATACAGCTGGGTTCTGGATTTCTTCTTGCTGCTTTTTCTAGCTCAACGAACATCTTTTTTCCTCTCTCTAGGAGAGCATTATCAACTATCTGTGAGCCAAATTCTTGGCTTTTGTTATATGTACCGATATAAGGTATTTCCATGTTTGGAGATTCATTAAATTGACTGACTGGCGTTGGAAATAACTCAGAATTATTGGATATAGGGCTACTAGTCGATTTCAGCACTACAACATTTATTGTATAAAATATTGACAGTAAAGTTAATAGTCTAATTTTAGTTTTGAATAACATTATTTAATCTAGTGACAAAGTTTAATTTAGTTAAACATGTAGGCATAATCAACTTTTGTTTTTAATATTTTAGTAATCTCATTTTAGTTGTCTCTACTCAAATCTCCTAACTACTTCTAAGATTGCAAAAAATCCATCGTTACATTATTACAGTTACTTGATTAAATTTCGGAACTATATTTATATTAACGCCAACCCAAAAAACATTGTAATTAATGTAATCGGCAATAAGTATATAAACAACAGTATCATTAATTCAAAAGATAGAATCACACCCAATATAATATTTTTAATTAACCATATGGCTAATCTTATGGCAAAAGAAAAAAGTTTCCATATCAATAATATAAACAATGAATATATTGCAATGAGAGCTATCTGAGGATAATTTCTTCTTAAAAGCCCTTTATTTAGCCCTACCCAAAAAAACAAAACATTTACGAAAGTAGTGGCACAAACTTTACAACAATAATTCAATTGACCTATTAATCCTTTTTCTGATATACTTTCTAAATTATGTCTATTGCAGTAAAGAGAAATTTTCCCAACACTTCTTAGCCCAAATAAAATTCTTGATTTATCAATAACTCTTTTAATATTTACAAGTGTCATTATAAAAAAGCCAAAATCATCTGTAGTGTTCCTAAGCCTGTGTTCTTCTTCAGTATGAGAATTATATTGGGATTGATTTATTACAATTTGAGGATTGTGCTCAAATAATGTAAAAAACTTTTTTTTACAACTATTATAACTCTCAATATTCGACCCAATATATAAACCCACTACATTACTAAACATTGCGCCTTCCTTTCCAATTGAATTTGATCCAAATAGTGCGGAAGTATTAAAAAAAGCAATTGTATAAAAGCCTGTTCTTCTAAAAAAACTTAATCTCATGATAAAAAATAATAACTTTATGTATTTAAATAATTATAACTTTAATATATTACATAAATCATAATAAACCTAACAAATAAAGCGTCTTTCTCTTTATATTTATTAAATACAGCACTTATCAACATTAAAAAGTGTATTAAATTATTATTTATAGCTAAAATAAAGCACTTTATCTCGAATTTCTATTCTGTGGTTTTTTATTTAAATCAGAATAATGTAAATAATTCTGAACAATAAATAAATTATTGATTGTTGTTTCAGGACTTTAAACCATTACTCTTACATTTTGCTAGTTTATAAAGCAGATTTTTTTTATCTTGCGGATTGAAAACAGGTGGTGTAGCTCAGTTGGTAGAGCATCTGATTGAAGATCAGGGGGTCGCTGGTTCGAGCCCGGCCACCACCACTTTAATGATAACCATTTATTACACTATGAACTTATATGTTTTCGGTTCAGGTTTATCAATCCTTGCGTTAGTTTCTCTGTACCTAGGTATTAAATCAAGTTCAAATACTTCTGCAGAAAAAGATTTTTTCCTTGGAGGCAGAAACTTAGGGTTTTTTCAATTAGTTTTTACACTAGTAGCTACTCATTTGGGAGGTGGTGCGGTATTAGGAGGTGCAAAAGAAGCATTGGAAGCTGGCCCATTTGCTCTTCTTTATTCTTTAGGACAAGCCTTAGGACTAATTGTTTTGGGCTTAGGAGTTGGAGCGAAGTTACGTAACCTAAACATTTCAACTACTGCTGAAATTTTTGAAACCAAATACAATTCTCCTTTTTTAAGAAAATTTGCGGGGTTAATATCTATCATTTCATTGACAGGAATACTTATTGCAATGGCAGTCGCATCCAGAAGTTTTATTAAGTCTGTTGGTATAGATAATGAATATATCTTTATATGCTTTTGGATGGTACTTGTAATTTATACTGTTATTGGTGGATTCCAGGCTGTTGTAAAAACCGATGTTTTCCAAGCTATAGTATTATTAACAATTCTGTTTTTTACAACAGCCTACACCCTATATTATAATCCTAAAATAATAGATGAATTAGTTGTTCTTTTTTCATGGGAAGAAGCTCTTGCTTATAGTAGAGGTAAATTTAGGGAATGGTTTCTTATTCCCTTTCTATTTACATTTGTAGAGCAAGACATTGCTCAAAGGTGCTTTGCTGGAAAAACACCTAAAATAGTTACATATTCAACTATTTTCGCAGCTTTTATATTGATATTTTCTGCTTTTATACCTGTGTTTTTTGGAATGATAGCAGCTACGCTTAACCTACCCATAGATGGCAACCCATTTATGGGGTCTGTTATGGCTACAACTAACCCAATAATCTCGGCCTTAGTTGGATGTGCGGTTTTATCTGCTATTATTTCAACAGCAGATTCGATATTAATGGCTATTAGCTCAAATCTTTGTCTAGACTTTATAGAGTTAAATTTTAAAAAAAAAAATAAGTTGGTTAAATATGTTACAGCTATTATTGGAATTGGAGCTTTAGGAGCTTCCTACTTATCAAACAATATTTTTTCTATATTAATTAAAAGCTATGAAATATCAATTAGTTGTGTTATAATACCTGTACTGTTTGCACTTTTAGATAAAAGAAAAAAATTTACTTCAAATATGGCTGCATGGGGAGCAGTAATATTTGGACTATTGGGCTTTATTAGTTTTAGAATAATTCCTTCTCCAATTGGAAGTGAAATCAGCACAATCCTGCTCTCTTTGTTAGGATATATAGTTGGCCATCTATTTTATACTACAAAAAATAAATAACCTTAAAGTAAAAATATTTATTGTCTATTCTCAACTGAAGATTCCATATTCATATTAATATTAATTTATTAGTTGTAGCGTGAACTACTCTTAAGAAGAAGCACAGGGATTGGGGGGAAGGTGGTATGCCTTTCTTTTTTGACTATTTGCTTACCTCAGGAGCAAGTTAGGAGAAGAGTTATTACCTCTTATTTTAGCTTCAGACCCACTACCACAAAGATAAAACACCTCTTTCTGGGTAATTACTTGAGTTTTGTATTAATTTTATTGCCCACTGCTCAATAACCCCTTAGGAATTCTTATCGTAAGTTATCCCTACGTCTGCATTGGTAGGTAAAAATATAGTTTGACTCTTAGAATTACCTAAACTGAAAGTGAAGACTTAGCTGGGTCACAGGTATTATGATAAATCAACATAGTTTAAAGATTACTTTGTTTTTTGATTTGTCAGTGATAAAAGCTTCTTCCAAATGCTAGTCCTTATCGACTAAGAGTTTATTTAAACCTGCTTTCCTACTCGCTTTTGTTTTTAAGTCTTAAAATACGAGAACCTTTTTTTATCAACTTTTTACTGCTTATTCGATAATCAAAATTTCCTCTTATTTTCTATGCTTCTTTTGTGAGTAAGGGAAGTTTTTCCTTTGTAGAAAATATTTATTTTACTTGGTTTTTTTTGAAATCGCCTTAGTAGGCTCTCTAAAGTAGTTTTCTTATTCTTTTTTTCTTTGCTATGGTCAAAAGATAGCTTACTACTAGAACAGTGTATTTGTATTTTTTCTCCTTCCTAGTATCTATGGTATGTTTTTCGATAGTAGGCTTCACTTTGCTTTTTAGAAATACTCGTTGTTGTTTATTTTGAGCTTGGCTTACATAACAAAAAGAACCCCATAGTACTTATTTTATACCTCTACCTCTTTTTTATGTAAATAGAGTTTGGCCTCTTCTATGAGGTAGTTTTTAATACTTAAATACCATGTATTATTCATTTTAGTCCCTACAGGAGGCAGTAGAACCCAAGCATATCTTTAATAAACCTAAAAGCTAAATAGAATAGTTCTTTAATCGTATTTTCTTTTGTTTTGGTGGCAATAGCAACGTTTTTTAAAAAATTTTGGAGAACTTTTATACAAATTGGAGGTGGACTACTTGGGGAAAACGCTCATATAATCAGAGAGCCAAGGAGTTTTGTATTTTATTTTATGGAAACATGTTTGATGTAGGGGATGATATTTATCTTCTTTAGATAGTATAACTCTTTCTATCCCCCTCTGTTTTTTGCATTACAAATATGGGGGACACTGCCCATCACTTGAATTAATATTTTTTTTGCATAGGTATAGGTTGAACTTTTAAGCAAATTTTTATCTATATATTGTAAATATAGCATATCCATACATACAATTAATCAAGTCTTTGTGTTGTAGGTAGCAATTATAATTGATGATGTGGAATGTATTGTGTATTTAAAACTTTATATACTTAATTTTTGTAACAAAATACAAGAGAGGTGCTCTTACTAAAGAAATGTTATCTAAAATGAAAAAACCCCTCTTATGTCTTAAGTAAAAAAAGAAATGCGAACTTTTAGAATTTGGTGGTGAAGATGAAGTAATAAAAAAGTTTAGGAGTCAACTAAAATCTAAGCTATGGGTTTCTCATTTATGTTGTCCTTGTTATTAAATAGGGTGTCTTGTGCTGGAGGTAGTTCAGATATAATTAAAGAGTATATAAATAAGCGTGCCTATCTACCTAAAGGGTGCTAAACAATCTATGAGAGAAAGATCTATGATGAATAAAATAAGTAGGAAGATGAAAAAATAGGCGTAGGTGACATTTGTGAGATAAAGCACCTAAGGTTATCTACGCCGTTTTGTTCAAAGAATATACTTTTACTAAAAGATTATTTGAGATGAAAGAAAATGATTAAATTTTTATTAATAGTTTTCAAATTTGTTTTTTGGTTTTTATGACAGAAGATAAGCACTCTAAGGATTTTAGTTTTAATATTTCTAAGCAGCACACAATCTGAACCAACTATTTTAACATAACATCTAGTAACATTATAAATAAAAATGATTATTTCAATGTTATTTAGTTTACCAAAAGCTACTTTTTCTTTTTCAGAAACATATCATAACTAGTGTGTATGTTGTATAAACATTATTTGTTGTAATTTTACAACAAATTAGTCCTATCTAAGTAGAAAAATCAATAGGCTATTATACCTTTTTTTATCTCTATGCAATTTGTAATTGAAGCAACAGACACAACAACAAAAGCTCGTAGTGGATTGCTAACTACAGATCATGGTATTATTCCTACTCCTATATTTATGCCAGTTGGAACACAAGGTAGCATAAAAGCTATTCATCAAAAAGAAATAAAAGAAGTTTTATCAGCTCCTATTTTTTTATCTAATACATATCATCTCTACTTTAGACCTGGAGAGAAGGTTATTAGAGCTGCTGGAGGCCTACACTCATTTATAAATTGGGATGGAGCATTGCTAACTGATAGCGGAGGATATCAAGTTTATTCTCTATCTAATAGATGCAAAATTACCGAAGAGGGTGTTTTATTTAAATCACATCTTGATGGGAGTAGTCATTTAATAACGCCAGAGAGAGCAATGGAGATTCAACGTAATATTGGTGCAGATATAATCATGGCTTTTGATGAGTGCACTCCTAATCAATGCCCTCATAGTTATGCTGAAAAATCCATGGAAAGAACTCATCGTTGGTTAGATCGTTGTATTTCATATTGTAGAGAAGAAAAAGAATATTACGGGCATAAACAGGAGCTTTTCCCTATTGTGCAAGGCAGTATCTATAAAGACTTAAGGCTACGATCTGCAAATGAAGTAGCCAGTCGAGAAGCAGCTGGATATGCCATAGGTGGTGTTTGTCATACAACAGGACATCTATATGATGTTGTTGGCTGGGTTTGTGAGATTCTACCAAAAAATAAACCACGTTACTTAATGGGAGTTGGAACTCCGCAAGATTTACTTGAGTCAATTGCTTTAGGTGTTGATATGTTTGACTGCGTTATGCCTACACGTAACGCACGCAATGGGACTTTGTTTACAACACAAGGGCAAATAAATATTCGAAATAAAAAATGGCGTTATGAATTTTCACCGATTGATAGCCCACTATTAACTACTAGCCAGACACAGTATAGCTACGCATACCTACATCATCTAATACGATCAAAGGAGCGCTTAGGAGGGCAAATTGCTTCATTGCAAAATTTAAAACTTTATCTATGGATTGTACGCAAAGCACGCCTAGAAATAGCTAAAGGAACTTTTGGAGCATGGAAGGATAATATAATCCCTCAACTTATGCGAAAACTATAACTAAAATTTATTTTAACACATAATGGTTTTTAGTCTTATCTATCTACTATCCTTATTTTTAAGACTAAATACATAACTATAATGATTTTTTATTTTGCATCTCAACTTTTTCACAAAAATATTTTATTATTTACAATAGCATTATTTTCTATACATCTTAGCTTTTTTGCTACAACATATAATGCAATGGATTTAGATGAACCACAGTTATATATAGAAGACGACACCTCTATATTTGATTTGGATATTGAAGATGACCAGGTAGGTGATTATGAAGGAAAGAAAAACACCTCTTTTTTTATATATTTTTTAGTTTCTGTTTTATTTTTGTTTGTAGTGATAATAAGTTATAAATTTTATTTTTCCACCATGTTTATGTTACAAGATGATCTACTTAAATCATTGCCCAATATAAAAGGATTTTATAATAATTTAACCTTAGCTAATAAAAAGAACTTTTTACTAAAATTAAAATTAAGTGATAAAAAAAAATTAAACTCTATACTTCCTTTATTCAAAGAACTACCAGAAGAAGAAAATAAAACTATCTTTGATGCTATGTTAAAAACTAGTATTAATGTTGAACTTGAGAATATATTAGCAAAATGGTGTATAAATGGTGTATGATAGATTATTAGTTTAACCAATGGTTGTGGTTTACATTATATATAAATAGTTTTTATTAACTGGAAAGTAGCTTCAAAAAACAAATAAAAATTTTTAGCTTTGCACTAATTTTAGAATTTATAACAATAGCTTTGTGCTTATTCATCAGAGTCAGAGTACAAAAATACTCTCAGTTTATCTATATAAAATTTATCTTTATCACTAGCCATGCACAATTCTAAAAAAAATACAACTAGTCCCATAAAAGAAATGCAATTGCGTGAAATGGTTAGTCAACAAACAGAAGGCTTGGAAGAAAAACTAAGAGAAAAAGAGAATGGTATTTATCTAGGTATAGATCTAAGTGCCTCATCTCTGCATGTAGGACATTTGGCTTCATTGATTATACTAAAACATTTTCAAAGATCAGGCCATCGTACATACCTACTTTTGGGTGGAGCTACTAGCCTTATTGGAGACCCATCTTTTAAAGGACAAGAACGCCCATTAATTGATAAAAAAACAGTTTGTTTATTTCAGGAATCTATTCAAACTCAGATAAAAAATCTTTTTAGAGAAGAAAGTAATGATAAAGAATTACTCCCCCTACAACTAGTCAATAACTACGATTGGTTTCAGGACTTATCTACTCTAGATTTTCTACGAGATATTGGAAAGTATATTACAATCAACTATCTTCTGAGCAAGGAAGCTATTAAAAAGCGACTGGTTAGCGGAATATCTTATACAGAGTTTGCCTACCCTCTTCTTCAAGCCTATGACTTTCTATTTCTTTATAAAAATCATAATGTAACATTACAAATTGGAGGATCAGATCAATGGGGCAACATTACAACTGGAGCTGAACTTATAAGAAAACATCTAGGAGGAGAGGCAGAAGCTCTTACTACTCCACTTATTACACGTTCTGATGGGACAAAGTTTGGCAAAACCGCTATTGGCACAAACATTTGGCTAGATCCAAAAAAAACTTCTCCTTACCAGTTCTATCAGTTTTGGATTAATCGTAGCGATTCTGAAGCCAAGGATTTACTAAAGCGGCTAACCCTCATCCCCTTGGATAAAATTTCTGATTTAGAAAAAACCCATCTCTGCTCACCCAGTAGCCGTATATTGCAGCAAGAGTTAGCCAAATATATTACTACATGGATTCATGGCGAAGATGCATATAACAAAGCAGTTACCACAAGTGCAATACTATTTGGTGAGAAAAGTATCGAAGAATTAAAGAATGAACCTAAATCACAAGATGAGCTTCTTGAACTTTTATTGGGACTTCCTTTGTTTAATGTCAATAGAGAACAACTTACTACAGAAAGTAGTGTTGAGGATCTTTTATTTGAAACAACTGAGGTGAAGATATTCTCATCTAAAAAAAAGGCAAGAGACCTTATTAGTGGAGGTGGACTCTCTATAAACAAAGAAAAAGTAAGCACATTGACTCAACCTATTTCTAGCCTACCTATATGGATGGGTGGCAATGCATTTCTTGTACAAAAAGGTAGCAAAACTCACTACCTTATCCTGCTTAAAGATTAAACTAATTAAACGACTCGCTAAGATATAGTTTTTTTATACTGATAAAATTTTACTTTATGGTTGTAGCTTATTTATCCTCAAAAGCTCACTTATAAAACTCATTAATATGTCTAATTTAATATCATCTAGTTGATATTTTTACACCCCATTAATGACTCTATGATAGAGCTTGCTAACTCCTATTCTGCTATTGTTACAAATCTATTTTTATCTTCTGTTATTTCTAAATCTAGTTTTTGATTAACTTCTTTTACTTTTTGTTCATTTTCCTCTATAACATTAACTATCTCCTAGTATCTAGTATCTAGTTTTAAAAGCTCTAATAAGGCGTAAATCATGGGACTATATTTTCGTATTTTGTAAAAATAACGCTTATGGTTAGTTTTTTTAATATCGATTAATTTATTTAACCCTAATACAATATGATCAAAGTATACTTTTGGCTCTCCACAATTATTCCCATCAATATACAAAGCAAAAGTTTTGGACTCTCTATACATATTTAAGTCATCTAGTGATATAGTTTTATTTTGAATAGATTTATTAAGTTTATAATCAAATTATGCTTGTGATGATAGGAGCAATGCTTTCTAAACTCTTAAGGATTTTCCTTCCCTTTGCTCTAAATAATATTTTATCATTTCGGGGATTTTATCTAAATATTTTTTTTCTTTTTCTTGCTTTTCGTTTACATTTAAAATATATGGATGATATTTTTTTTCATCTCAATAGAAGCGCCTACATAGTTTCTTAAAGAATCCTCTAGTTTAGTAACTAAGTTAGTAGGAGAAAAACTTTTTTATTTTTTTGTATATCTAAATCCCACAAAACCAATAAGTACTACTAAAACACGGATAGCTGGTATAATCAAATGTATTGTTGTTGTTATTCTGAGTCTAAAAAGCTTTCATAGTTTTTAGTTTCTAAAAATTCTTCCTATTCATAATATGATGCTTCACTTACAACACCAAAGCTGCTTCCTGCAGTTAATAACTATAATGGCAACTTGTATAAGCATGAACTTATTTTTTTTGCGTTTTAATTTAATCTTATTTTTTATGTATTTTTATAATTATGCTTCATAATATAACTTCTAGTTAACTCAAACACACATCATACACTATCAACAATAATATACCATTATTATAATAAAAGACTTCTTCATACAACTACCTTTAAATCATTTGGTGACTTTAATACTGACACCTCACATAACCTTGGTTATGGTATTCTAGGTTCAACAAAGCTTCTCTTGAAAGCAAAATATATCAAGCCTCAAACCTACCTTGGGAAACATTATAGTTGAGGTGGCTCTGAGGCTGGATTTTTCAAACCAAGAGTAATGTATGCAAGGAACCTAGTACTTGTTTGTTTAATTTTAATCATAGAAGTGTGTGGGATAAATACCTTAGGCATGCCTTTTGTTCTTGAGCAACTATGAGAGTGTTGTCTTCTACTTCACTAGCCATCTTTGACTTAGTGACTTATTCTTCAAGCCGCCACAATTACATGCAAATATCTTTCTTTTTTTTTGAAAGTACTTATCTTCTCTACTTTTGGCAATAGTATTTTCAGCTTTGCGTTTTAATATTTCAACAAATAACTCCGCAGCATCTTAACATATGGAGCTTCCAAACAACTTTTGAGATGGCTTGTAGTTTAGTTTTTTTATCATTTGCTTATCATTTAAGTATTGGAATAGGAGAACTTTAGCTTATTTATTATCGTAAACTATATTGCGGATTGTTCTTTGACAAAAACTCTCCCCAGCTTGCTATACTTTTTCGTTTGTGAAGAAAGCATTACCTTTTTTTCAGACATTTATTTTATTTCATTTTTTTTGCATTGAAAGTTTTTTTTGAAACCCTCTTAGCTGAGGCTATAAAATAGTTTTGTTTTTCCCCTTCTTTGCTATGCTAAAAATAGCACTCACTGTTATAAAACTGAAGTGGGATTTTACTAACCACTCTAATCTATGGTATGTTTTTCGATAGTAGGCTTTTCCTTACTTTTTTAGTGAAGCTCGTTGTTGCCTTAGTAGTTAGGTTCTTGTTCATTTTGAGCTTGGGTTTCATAGCAAGAAGAAACTTTAGTTTAAAAGTGCCTTTTTTTTATGTTAAGAGAGTTTGTAATTCTCTATGAGATGATTTTTAGTCACTAATAGGATAAGTTATTAATTTTACTACTTAATAAAAAGTCGCATGATCCCATGCCTACCTTTAATGAATCTAAAATAACTTCAGCATTGAGAATTCTTCTTAAGTTATCTTTTATTTTGCTTTTGTGGGCTAGAACAACGTTTTTTAAAAAAGTTTTTGTAAGTGTTATACAAGTTCATTGTGGAATTGCTTAATATTTTATTAGTACAACTAAACAGCCGAGATTTTTGGTCTTTTACCCTATATTAATAGTATTTTTTATTAATATCAGGACATTTTCCTTATTTAGATAATCTGGCTCTTTTCTCTTCATCTGTGTTTTTTGTATTCCGAATATAGTTACACACAACCCATCGGTTGACTTAACATCTTGCCGTCTATATCTCTACAATTAACCTCAGCCCCTTTTTTAATAAGTATTTTTACTAGTTTGGCATTTTGGTTTATAGCAGCATAATGAAGGGGTGTCTTGCCGAATAATTTATTTTTACCCTTTTTAACATCAGCTCCTTCTTTAATAAGCTTGGCTACTGCTTTGTAGTCGTTGTTTCGAACGGCCTGATGAAGGGGTGAGTATAAACTTTCTGCAATAGCCTTTTGTAAAGGGATCACAAA
>PJEL010000938.1_pt1 | contig 31938 bp, 30 predicted proteins | sample 1853271 | NCBI WGS metagenome assembly PJEL01 (sample SAMN08108733, study PRJNA415343) | Invertebrate metagenome, whole genome shotgun sequencing project. | host: Globobulimina | place: Sweden: Gullmar Fjord | collected 2015-08 | reverse complement strand
TCTTCTGATCCTTTTACATTGGCAATTGATGGTGAAAAAATCACAGGCCGCGGTGTTGCAGACATGAAAGGCGGAATTGCTGCAATGTTAGCCGCCTTTGAAATGGTGATTGCACACTTAGACTTTGACCAATTTACTTTTTATTTTTTAATAACAAGTGATGAAGAAGGCGAAGCGGAGTTTGGCACTCAAGAAATCATCGACAAATTAGAGAATCGTGGCGAGTTACCGCATTTATGTATTGTTGGAGAGCCTAGCAGTCAAACAGTGGTTGGCGATGTATTAAAAATAGGGCGTCGAGGTTCATTATCTGGGGAAATTACCATTCATGGCCAGCAAGGTCATGTTGCGTATCCAACCAATGCGAATAACGCTGCCCACAAGGCAATGACGTTAGGTAGCTGGTTGAGCAGTTTGTCATGGGATGAAGGCACTAAGGATTTTCCAGGCACTCACCTACAAATTACCGCCATCAATACCGGCGAATGGACAGACAATATAATCCCTGGTCGATGTACATTGCAGTTTAATGTTCGTTATAGCCATAAAGTCAGCCAAGAGGACATTGTAAAACGTATTAACGATGGCTTAATGCAGTTAAAACAACTCACTAGCGATATCAATATCGAATGGTCCAGACCATGCGTGCCTTACTTAACAACCGCAGAAAATATTGAGTCGCATCACTTTTCCAACGACATTGAGTCGACCAAATTACTGCAAGATTTTGATTTAATTGTAGAAGCGGAAAAAGCTATCTTCAGTGAAGTGAGCATATTTCCTAGACTGTCAGTTTCCGGTGGTACTTCAGATGGCCGGTTTATTTCGAATAAAGGCGCACAGGTGGTTGAACTTGGATTACCAAATCATAGTATCCATAAAACTAATGAACACATTCATAAACAAGACCTATTAAGCTTAACTAAAATTTATAAGCGCTTGTTATTAAATATGATGACAAAATAATCTAGCATTGCTAGGGTTAACAGCGATCTAAACCTTTGCAGTTCGCTTTTGGCGGTAAAGTTGTTAGCATCCCCATTAATAACAATAATTTAGGAAAAAACACCATGCAACTTAATACCGAGCTTGTAAATAAAGCGATCGATATGGGCTTTGAATATGCCCCAAAACTAGGTTCAGCTATTTTAGTTTTAATCATTGGTTTATTTGTCGTTAAACTATTGAGCAAAGGCTTTGAAAGCATGCTTAATAAAGGCAATACCGATGCGTCACTAAAACCATTCTTATCTGGCATCGTAAACATGCTACTCAAAGTGATGCTGTTTATTACTGTGCTTGGCATGATTGGCATCGAGATGACGTCCTTCATCGCTATTTTAGGTGCGGTTGGTTTAGCTGTTGGTATGGCTTTGTCTGGTACTCTGCAAAACTTTGCAGGCGGCGTAATGATTTTAATATTCAAACCATACAAAGTAGGCGACTTCATTGAAGCTCAAGGTTACACAGGTACTGTTTCTCAGATTCAAATTTTCAACACGATTTTAAGAACGGGCGATTTCAAAACAATCATTATCCCAAATGGTTCACTAAATAACTCGTCAATGATTAACTACTCAAAAGAGCCTCGTAGACGTGTAGATTGGACGTTTGGTATTGCCTATGGCGATGATGCTGACGTTGCAAAACGTGTATTAAAAGAATTATGTGACGCTGATGATCGTATTTTAAAAGATCCTGAAGTTTTCATCGCACTTCATACACTAGCTGATAGCTCAGTTAACTTTGTTGTACGTGCATGGGTAGATGCTGCAAATTACTGGCCTGTATACTTCGCGATGAACGAAAGCGTTTATAAAACCTTCCCTAAAGAAAACCTTAACATTCCATTCCCACAAATGGATGTACACGTTCATAAAACAGATGCGTAGTTAAATCTGGGTGCTTGTATAGACAAGCAGAGGTTAATATTAGTAACTCATTAACCCACTAATAACTAGACTAAAAGCGGCCCTTGGGTCGCTTTTTACATTTTTGTTACAACCACATTACACCTGACATAAAACTTTAACACTCCTGTCGTCTAACTGACATTTACTCTCAATAGAATTGCTGCATCTTGATTTGATGGAGTAGTTTAATGAAACGGTTCACTTTAGCAGTAATTACAGGCGCTTTAGCCTTAAACGCTGCCTTTGCTGCCCAAGCAGACGACCTTAAGCCGGTAATAAAAGCTGGAAAAGAGATATCTAAGCTAGCAGTGTCTTCTCAACAAAAAATTAATGGTATTGCCGAGCAAACTCAAACAAAGTTTCAGCAATACCAAATGGTCAATAAAGAAATTGAAGGCCTAAACATTTATAACGCACAGCTTCAAAAGCAGCTTCAAAGTCAGTATGACGAAATGAAGTCTCTGAATGTCGATATCGACCGTGTTTCTGTTATTGAGCGTCAAATTACACCTCTCATGATTCGTATGATTGATGGCTTACAACAGTTTGTAGAACTTGATGTGCCTTTCCTCCCAACAGAACGCGCTGAACGTGTTACCAATTTAAAAAACATGATGGACAGAGCCGATGTTGCGGTTTCAGAAAAGTTTCGTCGTGTATTAGAGGCCTACCAAGTTGAAATGGGATACGGCCGTAGCATAGAAGCGTACTCAGGTTTAATTAACGTTGAAGGCCAAGAACGTGATGTCGACTTCTTACGAATTGGTCGTGTAGCACTTATGTACATCACTCGTGACGGTTCAATTGCTGGTGTATGGGACAACGAAGCAAAAAACTGGCAACCAGCTGAAGATGAGTTTCGTATGCACATCACAAAAGGCCTAAGAATGGCTAAAAAACAACTAGCTCCTGATTTATTGGTAATGCCAATAAAAGCAGCGCCATAACCACATAGTAAAATTAGAAAGGTTTATACAAAATGATTAACTTATTTAAACCAACTTTGTTGGCTATATTAGGCGCCGGATTAGCCTTTTCAGTAAGTGCTCAAGCTGCTCCAACGGCTTTAAATTTAGATCAACTATTACAACAACTTGAGAAAGGTAAGCTTAACCAAACTCAAGAAAACAAAAACCGTGAAGCGCGCTTTAATGCAGAAAAAGAGGCGCAAACTGGTTTACTAAATCAAGCAAATAAAGAGAAAAGCGATGCATTAGCATTGTCTGAAAAGCTTGAAACAGAATTTGAACAAAATGAATTTAAGCTGGCTGATGTTTCTGAAGCACTTAATAAACGCATGGGCTCTCTTAAAGAGTTGTTTGGTGTTTTACAGCAAGTGTCTGGCGATACTGCAGGAAAACTAAAGAGCTCTAACGTTTCTGCTCAATTCCCAGGAAGAGATATATTTTTTGAAGAACTAGCTCAAAGCATGGGTGGTTCTTCAAAGCTAGCGTCTATAGAACAGATTGAACAAGTATGGTTTGAACTTCAAAAAGAAATGACAGAGCAAGGCAAAGTCGTTCGTTTTGAAACGGACGTTGTTGAAGCTGGCGGCGCTAAAGTATCTAAAGAAGTAGTTCGTGTTGGTGCTTTTGCTCTTGTTGCTGACGGTAAATACCTCACGGTTTCACCAACAACAGGTACAGTTGCAGAGCTTGTTCGCCAACCAACAGGGCGCTTTACTGATACTGCAGCTGAACTGCAATCTTCAAACAACGAAGTCGTTCCTTTTGCACTAGACCCTACCGGTGGTTCAATACTAAACCTTTTAGTTCAAGCGCCTAGCACTAAAGAACGTGTAGACCAAGGCGGTACCGTTGGTTATATCATTATTGGTATTGGTTTAATCGCTTTCTTAATTGCATTTGAGCGTTTTGTTTCACTTAGCCTAATCAGCGCAAAAGTTAAACGCCAAATGAAAACCGATACACCTAAAGATGACAATCCACTTGGCCGTATCTTAAAAGTTAAAGATCAATATCCGCATGTTTCATTCGATACCTTAGAGCTTAAATTGAGCGAAGCTATTCTGCGCGAGATGCCAAAGATCACTCGTAATCTTACCTTGGTAAAAATCGTTTCAGTTATTGCTCCGTTATTAGGTCTACTAGGTACAGTAACCGGCATGATTAAAACATTCCAAGCAATCACTTTGTTTGGTACTGGCGACCCGAAATTAATGGCTGGCGGTATATCAACAGCGCTTATGACTACTGTACTCGGCCTTGTTGTTGCTATCCCAACGGTTGTTTTGTCTACCATGTTGAATACGCGCAGTAAAAGTATCTTGTTTGTACTACAAGAACAGAGTGCCGGCATTATTGCTGAGCGTTCTGAAAAGCAATCTAACGCTGAGTCTAAACCGTCTGCTTCATCGACGAGTGACAAACTGTAACGTATCGCAACCAAGGAGTGCACTGTGTTGTTTTTCACAGAGACCTTAGAAGCAATTAGAGAGTTTATGGACACGGGTGGCGTTGTTCTCAGCGCCATCGCAGCAATGATTTTTGTGATGTGGTTGTTAATTTTAGAACGCGTTTTATACACGCTTAGCGGTTACAAACAATATCAAGGCGAATTAGTTCGTCGCTGGAAAACTCGAAGCGAAAGAGACTCATGGAATGCTGAGCAAATTAGACAAGCTTACATTGCCAGAGCAAAACAGAAATTAACGGTTAACTTGCCACTCATAGCAACGCTAGTTGCACTGTGTCCGCTAATGGGCTTGCTAGGCACGGTAACCGGAATGATTGAAGTATTTGATGTAATGGCGATTAGTGGCAGCGGCAACGCACGCTCAATGGCAAGTGGCGTATCAAAGGCCACGATTCCAACAATGGCTGGCATGGTTGGAGCATTATCAGGGGTTTTTGCTAACACATGGGTGCAACGCAAAACCAAACGTGAAATTGAACTATTAGAAGACCATTTGCCGATGGACCATTAAGGGTCCAGGCATTTGTTAGGAGAATAAAATGAGAGCGCCATTAGCCAACTTAATGCAAGAAGAAGAACAAGAGAACATTGATTTAACACCTATGCTAGATGTTGTTTTTATCATGTTGATTTTCTTCATTGTTACCGCGTCTTTTGTAAAAGAAGCGGGTATTGACGTTAACCGACCTGAAGCCGCAACAGCTGTGAAGAAGGAACGAGCCAGTATTTTGGTCGCCATTTCTGACAAAGGTGAAATTTGGATTAACAAACGCCAAGTTGATGTTCGTGCTGTTCAAGCAAACATTGAACGCCTAAAAGCGGAAAACCCACAAGGTTCGGTGGTAATTCAAGCGGATAAGAAGGCCACAACCGAAACGTTAATTAAGGTTATGGATGCCTCTAGAGCTGCGGGCGCATATGACGTCTCTATCGCGGCATTAGAAAGCTAGGAAAAGGTATTATGTTCATTCGTTTATTAACAGCCGTTGTGATTGCAGGAATTATTACAACCGCTTTATTTTACGGTATGCAGGCGCTTATTAAGTCTGGTGACTCGGCTATCACCGACCCAGCACAAGGCAGCGTTTTAGACTTTATTCGATTAAAGCCTGAAGAAACCGTACAAAAGAAAGATCGTAAACCGAAAAAGCCACCTCAACCGCAAGAACCACCACCGCCAATGGAGCAACCTCAAATGTCTCCTGATATTGCCGATGCAGGCGATGCTGGTTTTGACTTTAGTGCAGATGTTGGTGGCGATATGGCTTTACAAAGTGGATTAGCGCTTGAGTCAGGTGACGGTGAATATTTACCAATTGTCAAAGTATCGCCTGTATACCCTCGCAGAGCTTTACAGCGCGGTATTGAAGGCTACGTTATTGTTGAATTTGTGGTTGATAAAACCGGCGCAGTTAAGTCACCTACAGTGATAGAAGCAAACCCAGAAGGCCTGTTCAATCGAGCGGCGTTAGACGCAGCCCTTAAGTTTAAATATAAGCCTCGTGTAGTAAATGGCGAAGCAACAGAAGTAAGTGGCGTACAAAACCGCATTACTTTTGAAATTAACGGATAATTCGGAGCAAATACTGTGAAAACACTTATTACGTCCTCTCTCATCGCGACTAGTTTACTTTTAGGCAGCTCATTTGTTGGTGTTGTACCTAATGTTGATTTTGCCAAAGCGCACGCCGAGCAAAAGCGAAAGCGCACGCCATCATTGAACTCACGAGTATATAGCCAGTTAGCAAGGGCACAGCAACTTGCTGATGGTGGTGACGTCAAAGGTGGATTAGAGGTATTGGACTCAGTAAAAGCTAAATCCGGCAGTTTGAATAGCTACGAAACCGCTATGATGTATAACTTTTACGGGTTTATCTATTACAACGCAGAACAAATGACCGAGGCAATGGCAGCTTTTGAACAAGTTGTCGCGCAAGATCCAATTCCAGAGTCATTAGAAAAAAGTACGCTATTCTCGTTAGCACAACTTGCCATGGCCAACGAAGAGTACTCTAAAACCATCTCATTTTTAGAACGATGGGAAAGCATTAACGAAGGTGACATCCCTGTTAAGAACAATGTACTTAAAGCGCAGGCAAGTTATCAAGGCAAAGATTATCAAAACGCAGCTCAATATATTGACCTGGCATTAGCTGAAGCAAAAGAACAGGAAGTTGAGCCAAAAGAAAACTGGTTTGTGCTGCAACGTGCAGCATATTTCGAATTAAAACAGCCGAAAAAAGTAGCCTCAATTTTAGAAGAAATGGTACGCCGTTTTAACAAGCCTGAATATTGGGTACAGTTGGCTGGGATGTATGGTGAGATTGGCGCTGAAGACAAGCAACTGGCGGTATTAGAAGCTGCGTATCAGCAGGGCTATATTTCTAAGCAATCGGACTTTAGAAATCTTGCTCAAATATATTACTTCAACGGCCTTCCATATAAAGCGGCATCAGTAATGGAGCAGGGTATTAATCAAAAAGTACTTACAAAGAACGTTAAAAACGTTAAGTTTTTATCGCAAGCGTGGATAACCGCAAAAGAACTCGACAAGGCAGTTGAGACGTTGGAAGTACTTTCTACATTAGAAAATAATGGCACCGCCCACCAGCAAATAGCGGAAATCAGACTTCAACAGGGTAAATACAAAGATGTGATCGAAGCTGCATTTGAGGCTGAAAAGCGTGGTGATTTAACAAACCCTGGTAATTTGTATCTAGCTTTAGGTATGGCGCACTTTAACTTAAAAGAGTTTGAAGCTGCCATTGAAGCATTGAACATGGCCAGTGAATACAAAAACGTACAACGAATGGCAACGCAATGGTTAAAGTTTGTTGAGAAAGAAAAATCAACAATGGAACAACTGGCCTTCAATTACTAGCCCTAAAAACTGGTAATTTACCAAGCGTTACTCACTAAAATTTCATTCTAACCTATACTGAATATTTAATTTTTCAGTATAGGTTTTATCTATGTCACTCCATCAACTGGTTTATATTAGCCGTGCTACTCAGCCTTTTTCCAATGAAGAGTTAACTGACTTATTAGTGAACGCTAAGAACAATAACTCAAGCCAAGATATTACCGGCAATTTGATTTACAACGGTGGAATGTTTTTACAGGTACTGGAAGGTGATAAAAAAAGTGTTCAGGCACTTTATGACAAAATAGCGCTAGACAGCAGGCACACTAAAGTACGAAATATCTATTTTGAGCCAGCTGAATATAGACTGTTTAGCCGCTGGTCTATGAATATGGTGAATTTAGAATGCGATAAGCCTAAAAACATTCAAACCATTAAAGACATTATTGATGCCATTGATGAAGATAAGCTTGTGGACGGCATGTCACCGCCCGTGAAGCTTTTAAAAGAGTTTTCGACGATTCGTTAATGCAAACAAAGAAAAGCCGACTTGGATATTCGTTACATTAACGATGAATTACGAATAACGCCTACCGCTAAACCTTCAATAGCAAAGTCTTGGTAGTTTAGGTCTACATTAATTGGTGAGAACTCAGGGTTTTCAGCATGCAATATAACCTTGCTACCTTTACGCTCAAGTCTTTTAACCGTAACGTCTTCTTCAACTCTTGCAACTACAACCTGACCATCTCTGGCGGTTTGAGTTTTATGAACAGCTAATAAATCGCCGTCTAAAATACCAATATCCTTCATACTTTCACCTTCAACTTTCAACAAAAAGTCGGCCATTGGTGAAAACATAGCTGGATCAATATTTACATGACGGTCAACGTGCTCCATTGCTAATATTGGCGAGCCGGCTGCAACTTTACCAACAAGCGGTAAACCTGGATCGTCGTTAGCGACTTCTTCTGTTAGACGAATGCCTCTAGAGGTGCCAGGTAACATTTCTATGAAACCTTTTTTAGCCAGTGCTTTTAAGTGATCTTCAGCGGCATTAGCCGACCTAAAGCCCAACGTTTTAGCAATTTCAGCTCGAGTTGGTGGCATACCTGTTGAGGTAATTGAATCTCTAATTAGATCTAATATTTCTGATTGTCTAGCAGTAAGTGGTCGCATCATCTGTTTTTCCATACAGTAACATAACTGTCAGTATATACAGGCATCGAGGTTGTGCAACATAAAATTTAATAAGAATGATGGGTTTTTAGCTAACCTTTGTTAAAATCCCCTGCTGCATTCATTTTTGTATTAAGGTTTTTATGTCCATTTTAAATGTTTTAATGTATTGGTTAACTCGTCCTTTCATTCGCACTCAACTAGTTACTGACGAGAAAAATAGCGAAAGCGGTATAGATTCGTCTAAGCCAATTTCCTACGTATTGATGACAGATTCATACACAGATAAGCTTGCTTTAAAGCAAGCGGCCAAGCGTCTTAACTTACCATCACCTTTTGGCTCTATTGATTTAGACAGCGACTCAGTTAAAAGAACGATTGGTGTTAAGCCGGTAGATTCTATCTTTTTGAACAAAGACCATCACGCTAAAAAAACCGTAAAAACGGGCCAAGCGATGCTGGAATTAGTAGAGCGTACGGGCAAAGATATACAGTTTGTACCGGTTATGATTTGCTGGGGTCGTAACCCAGGTGTCGAAAAAGACACAAATCGCAAAACTCGCTTAATGGACATTATCACACAAACTTTACAAGCATCTCCGTTTCGTAAGTTCATGATTGTATTGCTTTATGGTCGCAGCAGTTTTATCAGAATTAGTAAGCCAGTTTCATTGCAAAAAATGGTTAATGACTATGGCCCATCTGAAGAAACGGCACACAAACTAGTACGTGTTGCACGTATTCATTTTGAACGCCAACGCATAGTTGCAACCGGCCCTAAAGTGATGGAGCGTCAGGCTTTTTTCAATAGTATGCTAGCCAGCCCCGCACTTAAAAAAGCGCTTCACGAAGAAATGGAATCTAAAGATATTTCCTTGGAAGAAGCAAAAGCAAACGCTAAAAAGCTTCTTGAAGAAATTGCAGGCGACTACAACGAAAACTATATTCGAATGGGCTCTCGTATCCTGACTTGGGTATGGAACAAAATTTATAACGGTATTCGTGTTCACAATGCTGACAAGTTAAGAGACTTAGCACAAAAAGGTCATGAGATTGTTTATGTGCCGTGCCATCGAAGCCACATGGACTATCTATTACTAACCTACGTTATTTATCACGAAGGCTTAGTGCCGCCACATATTGCTGCCGGCATTAATTTAAACTTCTGGCCTGCGGGACCTGTATTCCGTAAAGCTGGTGCATTTTTCTTACGCCGAAGCTTCAAAGGCAACAAGCTGTATTCTGCAGTATTTCGTGAGTACCTTTCGCAGTTGTTCATTAAAGGTTACCCAGTTAAGTATTACACCGAAGGTGGCCGTTCTAGAACGGGTAGATTGTTATCACCTAAAACTGGCATGTTAGCCATGACGATACAGTCAATGCTTCGTGGCGTAGATCGCCCAATTACCCTTGTGCCTGTTTACATTGGTTACGAACATGTAATGGAAGTAAATACCTACCTAAGTGAATTAAAAGGCAAAAGCAAAGAAAGCGAATCCATTTTTGGTATTTTTAAGGCAATCAAGAACCTTAAAAACTATGGCCACGGTGACGTGAACTTTGGCGAGCCAATTAGCCTAAATGAAATAATGAACGAACAAGCTCCAGACTGGCGATCGTTAATTAATCCAGTGGATGTGGTGAAACCAAATTGGTTAACGCCAGTTGTTAATCATACAGCCAATAAAGTTATGGGCTCTATTAATGATGCTGCAGTTTTAAACACCGTTAACTTGTCGGCACTGGCGCTACTAACCTCTGACAGCCATGCTTTACCACGAGTAGAAATGGAAGCGTTGATTGAGTTTTATATTGGCTTACAGACTTCGGTCCCTTATTCAAACTTAGTGAAAACGCCAACAGAGTCAGCCTCTGCCATCATTGATGAAGCCATTTTACTAGAGAAAGTAGACTCTGATAGTGACGAATACGGCACTATTATTAAGCTTGATGACAAAAATGCCATTTTAATGAGTTACTACCGAAACAACGTGGTTCATTTATTTGCCATTGCCGCTATTGTTGCAGCTGAGTTAACACACTCTAGTAAAACATCTTCAGATAAAATTAAACAAAAAGTGACAAACATTTTACCGCTACTTAAAAACGAAATGTTTATTACCACAGAAGATGTAGACGGTTATGTTGATAAGATATTAGGTTACTTTGCCCAAAACGATATTATTGAATTAAGCGATGACACCTTGTCTATTCGTAATCGCTCTTCGTTAGGCAGCCTACAATTAAGCCTACTGGCGAAAATAATGAAAGACACATTGCAACGTTATGCATTAGCGTTTAACCGTATACAACAAGTTCACGGCATACAGCGCAGTGAATTAGAAAGTGACTGCTTAAAATTAGCCAAGCGTCTTCTTACTTTGCACGACATCAAAGCGCCAGAGTATTTTGACAAGAAGATCACCTCAAGCTTTGTATCTTGTATTAAAGAACAAAAGTATGTTGAGACGGACGAAGCTGGCTTGATGCACTTAACGGACGCGGGTAAAGCCACCGCTGAAGATATTAACTCTCTGCTAGAGTCAGATATTTTGCAGTCATTGCAATCACTGGGCTAGGTTCAGGTTCAGGTTCAGGTTCAGGTTCAGGTTCAGGTTCAGGTTCAGAAAAACACAAAAAAACCTTGTTGAAAAACAAGGTTTCTTTTTAAGAGATCAGTATATACGACTTTGCGATTCTACGTTTTTGGAAACGCCTTGTAGTCTCGAATCACGCCTTCTTGCATTGCCGACGCAACTAACTCACCTTGCTGGTTAAAGAACTGCCCTTTAACCAATCCACGGCCTCCGCTTGCGCTTGTGCTGTCCATATCAAACAATATCCACTCATCCATTCTAAATGGGCGATGGAACCACATAGAGTGGTCAAGCGTCGCCACTTGCATATCTCTTAGAATGTGGCTGCGGCCATGTGGGAATAATGCCGTTGGTAAAAAGTTAAAATCCGATGCATATGCTAATAAATAACGGTGGATACGCTCATCATCAGGAAGACTACCATTCGACTTTATCCACACTTGGCGACGACCTGGCATTTTTTCAGGTGCGAATGGGTCATTAACTTGTACGTGACGAATTTCTATTGGTTTTTCACCGGCAATAATAGAACGCAACGTGCCCGGTATTTTATCAATGTTTTCTTGGAAAAATTCATGCTCAGACTTTAAGCCTTCAGGGCCAACAACATTTGGCATTTCTGGGCTATGTTCGTAACCCACTTCTTCCGTTTGAAACGACGCCGTCATATAAAAAATTGGCTTACCATACTGCAATGCTCTTACACGACGAGTACTAAAAGAGCGACCATCACGAATATTTTCTACGTCATATACAATTGGTTTTTGATCGTCACCAGGGCGCAAAAAATAACTATGGAACGAGTGAACAAAACGGTCTTCAACAGTTTCTTTTGCTGCACTTAGCGCTTGGCCAATAACCTGACCACCAAAAACACGCCCAAAACCTAAGTTTTGACTTTGACCTCGGAACAAACCTTCTTCAATTTTTTCCAATGCCAAATGGCCCAACAAATCTTCTAAAACTTTACTCATTTTAACCCTTATTTAATCACGTACTTGCTTACTGCTTGCCAATTGACTTCATTAGCTATGATGCGTTGTTTGGAAATATAGTGGATGACACACCCTGGTTTGATCACATAATCGTTACCCGGGTTAAGCTTCATTTCCATACCAATTCTATCTTTGGCAACTGCCAACAGAATTGCATCGTGGTTTTGCTTTAAATAATAAAACAACTGCCCAAATTGACTTGATGGCGCACCCTTTGGTATTTCAGTAGAAAACTGAGTAACACCACGAAGTGTAGACATCATTTCTTCTAATAGCTTGCTGCTACCTGGATCTTGCATTGACCTTACTAACATTTCTGCAGTTCTAGACGAGTTTGCTTCAACATTGGTTGTGTAGTTTTTTAGCATCTCTACTTTTTCGTCTTCATCAAAATACGCAGAAATATGACAATCATCAGCAATGATTTTGCTCAACTTTAATGCGGTGGTGAAAGTCATGTCGTCGTTTTCACAGTCCACAATAACTCTATCCGCCTTTTTAGCAGCAATTCGCTCTAGCTCTTCATTATCTGTAAACGAACGCAACCTAGCGAATTCCACCATGCCATTTTCATAAAACGGATGCTCCATCTCTTGTGTTACACACAGCAATATTTTTCGCTGTTGGCGCTTGTCGTCGCCTAAGATGTGCTCGATAATTTTTCCAGTACGGCGTTCATGCCAACCAAAAATTAAAATGTGTGTATCTAAATAACGAAAATCTTTTTCACCCGTCATAACTTGCCTCAAAACCTTTCCAACCGATTGACCCATCTTGCCAAGGAGCGCACCAAAAATAGCGAGCCCTAATGGAATTTGAATTAGCGCAACAATGTATTTGCCCGCTTCACTTGTAGGACTCAGGTCGCCATAACCAACCGTACTTGTTGTCACTACGTAATAATAGAGATACTCATGAAAATCTAGTAAGGCGAGTTCGCCTGCCCATCTCAACAACACCCAGCTTAAGGTTGAATGTAATACCAACAAGGTGACAAGAGCAGGCCAGGTAATCTGACTAAATTGTTTCCATAAGAATCGGGTAAATTTGTTTACCACCAAAATGGATTCCTTTATTTTTTAATTAGTTGAATCTTGTAACTTCTGTTTTTGTAACCTTGCATCAATATAATGCTGAACTTGGCGTTCTAACTGAGATAAGGTTACCGAGCCGTTTTTCAATACTTGGTTGTGAAACTCTCTGACGTCAAAGTCGTTTCCTAACATTGATTCTGCCTTTTTTCTCAAGCACTTAATAGTAATCTCACCTATTTTATAAGACAACGCTTGTGCAGGCCAAGAAATGTATCGGTCTACTTCAGTTTGGATGTTATGAGCCGACAACGCGCTATTTTCTGTCATTAAATCAATAGCCTGCTGTCTAGTCCAACCCTTCATATGCATGCCAGTATCAACCACCAGCCTTAATGCACGCCACATTTCATAAGTTAATCGACCAAAGTTTGAATACGGATCTTGATAAAACCCAACTTCCAGCCCTAGCCACTCAGAATACAACCCCCAACCTTCGCCAAATGCGGAAATATAATATGACGAACGATATTTAGGCGTGTCTTTTAACTCTTGCGTAAGTGAGATTTGTAAATGATGTCCTGGTACTGCTTCATGCAAGGTTAATGCTTCAAGCTCATAAAGAGGGCGTCGATCTAATGCGTAGGTGTTAACCCAATAGTATCCAGCGTCTGTGTCGCTAGAAGCCGAAATGTATCGGCCTGTTGTGTATTTAGGTGCAATGTGAGCTGGCACTGGCGCAACGCCATAAGGCGTTCGTGGTAACACATTAAATAGCTTAGGTAATTGCGCATCCATTTTTTTAGCGATAAAGCTCGCTTCCATTAATAACTGCTTTGGAGTGGTTGCGTAAAATGCAGGATCAGTTCGTAAATACGATAAGAAGTCTGAAAAGCTTCCGTCAAAGCCTGTTTTAGCAATCACTTTTTCCATTTCAGCTCTTATACGCGCGACCTCACTTAGACCAAGCTGATGGATCTCATCAACGGACAAATCGGTTGTGGTGTAATGCTTAACTCGGTTTTTATAGAACTCAATACCATTAGGAACCGTTTTAAACGCAATATCGTTTTTGGCCGCAGGTATATACTCTTCCAACATAAAGGTTCTAAATGAAATATAAGCCGCATTTACCTTTTCTGTAATCACCTGCTTTGCTCGGTTTTGAACTTGTTGCTGTTCATCCACTGACAAAAAATCAATGTTTGTGAAAGGTTGATAAAAAACGCTTTGTTCCGGTTCTATAGCGACTAAACCATCAATGCTTTGCTCGTAGCCTTCTAGTACCACTTTAGGCTGGGTATAACCGGTTTTGATGCCTTCTCTCATCCACGCTATGTTTTGGTCAAAATAAACCCCAAAGGCTGACAGCCGTTGAAGGTAGAACTCTATGTCTTGTTTGGAATTGAGCTTTGTACTGCTTGGTAAAAAGGCTAACGATGTATGAAAGCCACCCTCTGATGTCAACGGAATATAGTGGCCTTTGTAGACAATTTGGTCATATTCGTTTTGTAGGCGGTGTAATAACGTTTGCTGATTAATTTGATCTTGTTCCGATAACACAGCGGTTTCAAACTGCTTTATTTCAGATATCCACTTGGCTAGTTTTTGCTGTTTTGCTTTGATGCCTAATGGTGATAAGTCAGGTAGGGTACCGGCTAAGCTGTCCGCATCCTCAGCTTTTGATGTAAAAGGATTAGACGCTTGGTATTCTTGCCATACTTGCTTAGAAACTTCAGAAAAGCGTTTTTTAGACTCAACCTCAAGACTCGCGCACGCACTCAAAGACAATGCAAGGAGAGAGAGCAGGACAACTTTTAACACGATAACCTTTGACACGATAGTTTTTGACAAGGCTGCCTTTGATAATGCAGCTTTTAAAAAGGCAAAGAGGCTCAAACATTTTTTCATTTTCATTCCGCTTATTTATTTTTCTGTAAAAAAGAGCGCCACGGTTTACTTTTTTTAGATTGCGACTTTGTTTTTATGTACGCTTCCCAGACTAGCTTTGTAGCATCTGTTGCCATCGCGATAAACACTTCTTTTGTAGGTTCTTTTTCATCATACAGAGATTCTTCCAACCAAACCAATTGGATTGAACTCATGGTGAGTTTGACCATGTGATGCCAACGATCACGTTCTTCTTTAAGCACATTTACTGTTTGGCTATTTGTTAAAACGTTATCTAATGTATTTTCTCTATCCAATAGATATTGTTGTTTATCTTCAATAGATAAACTAGAAATAAGCATGCCATCCGCCAAAGACATTAGCTTACTAAATATAGGTTGCTCAAACCAAAACAACGCCACTTGCTGAATGTCTTTTAAGTGTAATTCACGCCTAAAATTAGATACACATTTTGCGTACAAGCCTTGATAAATATCTAAAAACAAACGTTCTTTGGATTCAAAGTAAATATATACCGTTCCTTTGGCAAACCCCGCTTGCTTAGCAATCGCTGATACTGGCGGAAGTTCACTTACATTACCCGATAACAACTCAACGGCTGCATCAATAATAGATTGTTTTCTGGCTGATTTTTGAGCGTCGCTGCGTGCTTTGGATGTCGCCATTTAGTTACTTTAAGACCTTTTGCTAAAAATTATGAATTAAACGCCAATTATTGCAGTATTTCCTTGACCTGAAAATAAAAGGTAATTAGTTTACTAGCCTAACCTATAAAATTATTCTTGTGTTGTTGAGATTGTACATTCATTTTTCCCATACAATCCCCATGAAACATTTTAGTGTGTCGTTCGGAGTCGTTAGTTCATGAAATATCAGGATACTATGGAGCAAGCAGACCAAAAGCTACAAAAAGCTTTGGGGTTTTTAAAGCAATTTCGCTTGCCAGCTAGTCCAGTTAACTACAGCGTTGTGTATGAGTATGTTTCTAACTCAAATGCTGAGCTTTGTTCTGAATTAGATGCTGATATAAAGGCTGGCCGAACCATTGACTCTTTCTTAATTGAGTCTTTATATAATCGCCACATCCTAGTAGCGGACACTTCACAAGGTGCTTTAGTAAAAGACATTAACGCTGTGGTTAATGCTACTAATCGACATGCCTCTAAAGCTCAAAAAGACACCTCAAATTACATCACAATGTTAGATGAAGGCTTATTATTGCTAGACAAGTCTGACATTCAAACATCGCAACAAGTAATAGAACGACTGCTAAATGTGACCTCATCGATGAAAAGTGCTCAAAAGGTGTTAGTGAATGCACTTAAACAAGCACAAAAGCGCACTGAACAATTGCAACAGCGCATAGATGAAGTTGAAGAAAGCAGAAAACTAGATCAGTTAACTGGCTTATTTGATCGAAATGTCATGAATACCACTGTAGATATGTGGCTGCAAAGCGACATCAACAAAATTGCTGCTATTGCAATTAATCTAGACCACTTTAAACAGTTTAATGACAATTACGGCGTCACAGTTGGTAATGTTATTTTGTCTAAGGTAGCGCAAAAGGTTAAGAGTTATGTATCTGGCTCGGGCTTACCAATAAGAACTGGCGGTGAAGAGTTTTTAATTCTTATCCCTGAAACGTCAAAACAAGCAGCCAAAGAAGTGGCTGAAAAAGTAAGACTTGGCGTAGAAAAGCTGCAGTTTATTAATGCCAAAAGCAAAGAAAAACTACCGAAGATAACGGTTTCACTTGGTGTGACCGAGTATACCGAAACACTAGGTTTAGAAGGCACTATTCAACGTGCAAACTCCGCCTTAAGAATGGCAAAAGCCACAGGCCGCAACCGAGTATTTGTTGACTAAACCTGCTCAAATATAGAAATAGGCTTAGCAATTTTAAAGCCTTGTATACCAGCACAACCCACTTCTTTTGCTAACTCAATTTGTTCATCCGATTCTATATTAGGAATAATAGCTTTAACGCCTAATTTTGAAACCAGTTCACATATCATTTTTAGATAATCACGATTATTATCTGTTGAGTCTTTTTGTATATATCGACTGTCTACTTTTAACCAATGTAATTTCATATCTGAGAATCTGGATAAACTGCTAGAGCCTCGTCCAAAGTGATCTATCGCGATTTCAATACCATGATTAGCTAGCTTGAAGCTGATATCTCGGGCATTAGAGGTATGCGCTAAATCAATTTCATCAAACTCCATGATGATATTTTTCGCTAACGCAGGTTCTTCGTTCAACCATTTTATTAACCAGGTTTGAAAGGCTTCTGAGTCGAATGAGAACGCAGAAATATTAATAGAGATTTTGTCTTTAAGTGCACCCAACTGGTAGTGTTTTTCCACTTCCATTAGTACCTTTTTATCTAAAGCCGGAGTGACTTCAAATTTTTCCGCTAAAATAAGCACCTGAGGTAACGACAGCGGTTGTTCATCAATAGAAAGCTTTGTATAAAGCTCAGTAAACAACTTTTCTCCGCTTATTGGATCAATGACTGGCTGAGTAAAAAATTCGACTCGTGAGCGTTCTATGGCGTGTACAACTTCTTGTTTAGATTTAAACAATGCATTGTTATTTGATTCGCCGGTGGACTTGTCCATGTAAAAGCGTTTATGGCTTTTTTTCGCATATTTTAGTGCTTCGTCAGTTCTTTTAGTGAGTGACACGGATGTGTCGTGCTCTAGTATCTCACTGGCACCAACAAAACATCCACCAAGCTGTTCTAATGGCTCGCAATCTTCAAGTTGCCTAACAATTAGTTTACTGGACTCTAAAATATCGGATGTTCCCTGATGTAATAACAGCAGCGCAAAATCTTGCTCATTTAGTTGAAATAACGGGGCGTTTTTCCCCATACCTGTCACTCTCTCAACCACTTTGACTACATAGCTAATCACATCTTGATAAGCGGAAAAGCTCTGGTCATGACGTAACTTGGTTAAGTCATTTAAATGAATCATTACCAGACCGCCCATTAGGCGTTCGCTTTTACGGTTTAAGAAATCAGCAAGCGTTAGTTGAAAATACTCTCGATTAGGTAAGCCACTGCTTGCTTCGTGATATAAATTGTCTTTTAAGTCGTCTAATTGCTTTTGTTGCTGGGAAAAGAGCGCCTGAATTTGAGTTGTCATACTGTTGTGTACTTCAATAAGCTGTTCGAACTCAGCAATACCAGAATGATCAGTGATTTGGGTAAAGTGTTTATTTGTGACCGCGGCGGCTTGGTTTTTAACTGCAAGAATTGGTTTTAGTACTATGTTAATCAATGCAATGCCCATGGCCCAAGCAATCACACCAACAAATAATGTCACTAACAAAATATCTAAGAACTGACGCCAAACAAATTGATAAAAAGCAAAAGGGTGAGTTTGAACTTCTAAAAATGCGACTCTGTCGAGCCCATTATATATTTCTTTTTCGCCCACAATAGGCTCAATTGGAAACAGTTTTATAAACCAACTAGGCACATCCGCTACTTGGTCTAATTCACTACGTTCATAAAGTACCGGCATAAAGTTCTCATTGCCGTATAACGTGATACGCGAGTAATTTCCAGAATCATAAAACACATCTATTTTTGATTTAAATCTGTCTTTTTCACCCTCTATCACTAACTTTGCAATAGGTTCAACTAGGTATTGTGCTGAGGTGCTTGATTGATTTACTAACTCTTGAATGGTCAATTGACGAATATTCAATAAAGACAGCCACGCATAGCCGATGACTAACAGCCCAATAATTACACTGTGGATGACCACCAACTGACGTGATAACTTCATAATTTCCTGCGACTTTTGTTATTATTTTTATATTGTGTCTGAGTTCTACGTATTAGAAGAGCGAGTGTGACTGCGGTTTGATAAAACTAGTTCAGGATTTAGAACAGACAGAACATCAACTTCTGACTGAATTCTCTTCACTGTTTTTGTTCGGTCGAAAACATCGGAAGACGTAATAAGTTTAATTTTATCAGCGGTATACCAAGCTAACCAAACTTGTCTAGACAAGTCTTTTTTATCTTGCACATACACCAGTCTAAATTGTTCTTTTGGTAAGCCAAGGTCACTTAACATTTGCCACTTTGCAAACGCTAATTCAGCTTCGTTACCATAACCACTTTGAAATAATTGTTCAGGGGATTGAACTAATTTGGTTTGTTTTTCATCTTGAAGGTTAATTAATGTGCTTAGCGCTTGAATGCGATCCACTTTTTCTAAATCTGTTAACATTGCACTTTGCAATGTCAATTGTTGCAATTGAACGCGCAGCATCGTCTGCTGATTAGCGTCAGCAAGAGATATAGTAAAAAGCATAGTTACGAAAACAACAAAAATTCGCATTAGATGAGCTCAAAAATTATTCAACAAATTCCAGTTTAGCAAATACTCATGATTTTTAAACGGTATTTTTCTAAACCAACCTCAAAGAAGTAAAGTATTACATTCTTTGGTAACTGACTATTTGGTATTCCACAAACATTTCAGTAAACTAACCACAACTTATTCCACTATGACGCGAAGATCAAATGAAAACTGAGAATGAACCTGCAGGTAAGACCCATTTTGGCTACCAAACGATAGATAAAAACGACAAAGAAAAAATGGTAGCAAGTGTTTTTCATTCAGTTGCAGCAAAATACGACATCATGAATGACTTAATGTCTTTTGGTGTTCATAGGTTATGGAAACGTTTTACCATAGATGCGAGCGCCGTTAGGCCAGGTAATAAAGTACTCGACTTAGCTGGCGGTACAGGTGACCTAACCCGCAAGTTTAGTGAGATTGTGGGGCCTACAGGACAAGTTGTATTAGCAGACATTAACGATTCAATGATAAAGGTTGGTCGTGAAAAACTTCGTAATAAAGGTTACGTCGGCAACATTGAATATGTTCAAGCAAATGCAGAAGCATTGCCTTTTGCTGATAACACCTTTGATTTAGTAACCATCGCGTTTGGTTTACGAAATGTTACAAATAAAGATAACGCTTTAGCTTCAATTTTTAGAGTTTTGAAACCAGGTGGCCGACTATTGGTCTTAGAGTTTTCAAAACCGCAACAAGAATGGCTAAACAAAGCGTATGACTTTTATTCATTCAATATTCTACCGTCTATGGGTCAAGCTATCGCTAATGACAAAGAGAGTTACCAATATCTGTCAGAGTCAATTCGCATGCACCCTGATCAAGATACCCTTAAGTCAATGATGGAAAACGTTGGTTTTGAACAAGTTGGCTACCATAATTTAACTGGTGGTATTGTTGCACTCCATAAAGGATTCAAATTTTGATTCTATTGCAGCAAGCACTATTTTCTATTGCAGAGCCAGCTTTAAATAAAGCGCTAAGGCATGATCATTCTGCTGCTGCAAAACTTGCGTCACTCGAAAACAAGTCGTTAAGTGTTGAGCTGACGGATATTAAGTTGTCCGTCAATATTGGCGTGTTTAATGGTGCAGTTCGTATTTCTAGCGAAACTAGCCAAAGACATTGTTTTGTAAAAACCGAGCTATCACAACTTAAAAAGTTGTCTGATGCTTCCCAAATCACCTATCTAATTAAACAAGATTTATTGGAACTCGAAGGCGAGTTAAGTATTGCTCAACGGTTTTCATCACTATTTATTGAAAATGACATAGACTGGCAAGAGTGGGCTTCTAATTATTTAGGTGACGGCTTAACTCACCGTTTATTTAGTTCAGGTAAACAAGCAGTTGCCACAATTAAACGCAAACAAGTTGATTTGGATTACACAGTGCACACAGCACTAACAGAAGAGCTAAAAGTAGTTCCAACCTCAATTGAACTGAGACATTTCTCTGACCAAGTTGATTCTGTTTCAGCAAGAACTGAAAAGCTGTTGGCATCAATAAAATCCGTTAAGGACACACTGTGAGACTAGTGCGATTTTTTCAAATATTTCATACCTTCCTTTATTTTCGTCTGTTTGATCTAATCCCAAAGCGAGTTCAACCTTGGTACTTAAGAGTCTTGCTTGGTTTCTTTTTCTGGTACCCAAAAGCACCTAAAAATCAGTCTAAACATATTAACTTAAGGCTGGCGCTTGAAGGCTTAGGGCCAGTTTGGATTAAGTTTGGTCAAATGTTGTCGACTCGCAAAGATTTACTTGCTCCGGAGCTAAGCTTAGAGCTTACTAAGCTGCAAGATCAGGTACCGCCGTTCTCCTCTGAGTTAGCAATTAAAACCATAAAACAAGAGCTTAACTTAACAAACATTAACGACTTACTCATTGATTTTGAGCCAGAGCCGTTGGCATCAGCCTCGATTGCACAAGTTCACTGCGCGACTATTAACTTAGGTACCGTAGAATCGCCCGATCATAAAGCTGTTGTTGTAAAGGTCATCCGCCCAAATATAGAAAAGCTAATCCAAGCTGATGTTGCACTCATGTTAGTCTTCGCTAAGCTTGTGGACTTTGCTCTGGCTGAGTCTAAACGACTTCGCCCTGTTGAAGTGGTAGAAGAATACAAAAAAACCATTCTGAACGAACTCAATTTACAACAAGAAGCGGCTAACGGCTTGCAACTTAAACGTAACTTTGAACAGTCTGATGATTTGTATATACCTGATATTTACAGCGATTTTTGTACTCAAAACGTGTTGGTTATGGAAAGGATATACGGAATCCCAGTTTCCGACATAGCCCAATTGAATGCTCAAGGCTCTGATCTTAAAAAATTAGCAGAACGCGGTGTTCGAGTGTTTTTCACTCAAGTTTTCAGAGATAGTTTTTTCCATGCTGATATGCACCCGGGCAATATTTTCATTTCAAAAGAAAACCCTTCAGATCCGCAATATATCGGCATCGACTTTGGCATTATTGGGACATTAAATTCTGAAGACAAACGTTACCTAGCTGAAAACTTTGTCGCCTTTTTTAATCGCGATTACCTTAAAGTTGCTCAATTGCATGTTCAATCTGGCTGGGTTCCTAGTCATATTAACGTTGAGCAGTTTGAGATGGCTATACGCTCTGTGTGCGATCCGATATTTAACAAGCCTTTAGAAGATATCTCTTTTGCGCAAGTATTGATTGGTCTGTTCGATACTGCTCGTCAATTTGAAATGCAAGTGCAGCCTCAATTAGTACTACTGCAAAAAACCTTACTTTATGTTGAAGGACTTGGACGTCAGTTATACCCGAAGTTAGATTTATGGGAAACAGCAAAACCATTTTTAGAAGACTGGGTAAGCGAACAGATGGGCGTTAAAGCTTTTTTAAAGCAAACGAAACAAAACTTGCCTTACTGGTTAGAAAAAGCGCCGCAAATGCCTGAATTAGTGTTCAGCAGCTTAAAGAGTATTGAAGCTATACCAAAAATGAAGCAAGACTTAGTTAGCGAATATACGCTTATGCAACATCGCCAACAGCAGTTTTTTAAGCGCTTGTGTATCTTTAGTATTAGCTCACTAGCAGTGCTTTTGATTACTTTGTTTGCCGATGTAACTAATGACCAACGTTGGTTTGTAGCCGATTGTTTATTAGCTTTGTTGGCAGCGATTAACGCTTGGAAATTGAGAAAGTAGCGCCTTTAATTGAAGCCATAATGCGCTTCAAAACGCAGTGCAATTCCTATGTCCCTTTCAAACTCACCATAGATATGACCATTTTGAAAGTCTTCAACTAATCTAGGACGATTAAACTCAACGAATGGCTCAAACTCTATAAATATCCAACTTCGAATGGCTTTTTTACGGATTCTTACGCTTAGTTTATAAAACTCGGGCCTATAATTTGGCTCCACAACACCAGCTGCAGTCGCACCAATAATAAGCGCAGTTTCATTACTTAATGCTGATATAGAGTAAATACCATTACGCCATTTTGGTGCTTCAAAGCTTTCTCTGTCTTGGAGTAAGTAACTGACTCGTAGTTCATTTTTTAAGTTTAACGCATAGGCACTGTCAAACAACAGCCGGCCACCAAGCCCATCTGAATAGTAGTATTCAATCGCTGGCTGTAAATATACTGTCAGCTTATTCGACAACAGCTTTTTGTTGTATGTAAAACCGGAACGAGCATAAACTTGGCCATCACCTGTACCAATTCTCGAGGCGCTACTTAGGTTTTCTGAAGAGCTATGCATAAATCTAACCGCTGCGCCTAGTGAGCGTTGACTCGACTTTAGAGCTTCTGGACGAACGGTTTCATAAGGTAAGCTATTTAGGTCCTCTTGCTCATTATCGGAAAAGATAATTTCCACTTTATTTTCCAAATTAGGCAACTTTGCCTTTACCCTGAACTTTATTGGAAAATTGTCCCACTCACTTTCTTTTGGCTCCCAACCCACATTGATATGTCCCCACGCTTTTGCTTTATTTCGACCCATTTCCGATTCAGTAAACTTGCCATCTATCCAATTAGCAGTCCAATCCATCGATGAGCCTACGGTTTCCATCATAGAGTTAACGTCGACGAATAACACTTTTAGCCTTTCTTCTTCCTTAGGGCCTTCAACTTCACGTGAGACTTTACATAAATCATGGGTGGCTTTTGAATTTTTGGTTTCAACTGGCGCAGAAGCGCATGCACTATTTTCTGCATTTGTTTGAAATAGGACTGGTTTTGCGGAAGTTTTGTTACAGAACAATAATAGAACTATAACTACTAATCCGTGTAGGTTATATTTGTACATAGTGTCCATATTAGTGAGTATTAAAAAGAGTCATATACATATGATTTGGTCTAATATCACTTTATAATAGCAGGAATTTATTAGGAAGGGGTTCATTATGGGTTTTGGTGGCATAAGTATTTGGCAACTAGTGATTATTTTAGTAATTGTTGTGCTTTTATTTGGAACAAAAAGACTAAAAAATATTGGTTCAGATCTGGGTTCAGCAGTAAAAGGCTTTAAAAAGTCAATTAACGATGAGCAAGCAGTAGAAAAGAAAGAAGATGCATCTGATCAATTATCAAGTGATGCTGACTTTTCATCGAGCACAAAAAAAGAATCGGAAAAGTAACTAATCATGGGCTTTTGGGAATTTATTGTAATCGCAATTGTAGGCACTATTGTTTTAGGTCCCGACAAATTGCCAGGCGCATTACGAAAGCTCGTTCAAATGAAACGAAAACTATCTCAAATGACTCAAGGGCTGAGCGCTGAAGTTAACGAACAACTACGTATTCATGAGCTACATCAAAACCTCAAAGAGGCTGAGAAGAACGGTTTAACCGGTCTATCACCTGAGGTTCAAAATTCCATTAATGAACTTAAAGATGCAGCCCGAAGCGTAAATCCTAATTTTATTGATGATTCGCCAGCGCCTTCTGTGAATAAACAAGAAGAGCATCAGTTACCAGACGCTGAACAGGAACACGCAGTGCCTAAAATGGACGTTAAACAAAAATAATGACGACTTCATCAACACCACCACTCATTGAGCACTTGATTGAGATAAGGCAACGCCTTATTAGGTCTGTTTTAGCTGTACTAATCTGTTTTATTGGCCTGGCTTACTTTGCTAACGATATTTATACACAAGTATCACAGCCCCTTCTAGATGTTATGCCAAGTGGTGCAAGTATGATTGCCACTGATGTTGCAGCACCCTTTTTCACACCTTTTAAGATGGCCTTCATGTTTGCCTTAATGTTGGCATTTCCAATTATTTTGCATCAAATGTGGGGGTTTATTGCACCTGGATTATATAGCCATGCGAAGAAACTCGCGGGTCCTATATTATTCTCTTCTGTTTTCTTGTTTTATGGCGGCATAGCATTCGCTTATTTTGTTGTATTTCCTATCGTATTTGCGTTTTTCACAAGTGTTGCACCTGAGGGTATAACTATTGCCACTGACATTAGTAGTTACTTAGATTTTATATTAAAGCTATTTTTTGCTTTTGGGCTGGCTTTTGAAGTGCCTATTGTCGTTTTTGTTTCTTGTTGGGCTGGTGTAACGACGGTTGATACTTTAAAAAATAAAAGACCATTAGTTATTGTTGGTGCATTTGTTTTAGGGATGTTACTGACTCCACCCGATGTTATTAGTCAGACATTATTGGCTATTCCTATGTGGCTGCTGTTTGAGCTTGGTTTATTCTTAGCCACTTTGGTTAAGCCTCGCAAATAAAAGGGCGGTTAATTACATGCGTAATTTGGTCTTGATATTACTTTTAGTTCTGTCTCAGACAGCTATGGCCGAACCCACACCATATCAAATAGATTTAAATAAGGGATCAGTAAACTTAGTACCCTTTCTTGAATATAACATTGGTAATGATGATCCTCTTGAAACCCCGCCAATTGAAGGGTGGAGCACCTTATCCGAAGATTTTATCAAATTTGGATATGATGATCGTGTTCATTGGTTTCGCTTTGGTTTACAGAACATAAATCCAAACCCCACTTCATTGTATATTGAACTTGATAATGCGCTTTTAGATAACGTCACTGTTTATACTTTGCATAATGGAAAAGTTCGCAGTGTACAAAACCTAGGTGATAACTACTCTTTTGTACTTCGTCCAGTCCTGCAAGAAACTTTTATTATTCCCATTTCATTATTAACCGATGAGTCTTTAGAGTTTTACATTGCAGTTCAGTCTCAAGGCACGGTGAACTTTCCACTAACCTTGTGGCAAAAAGAAAGTTTTCAGCAACAGGAAAACTATGATCGCCTTTTAGCGGGTTTATTTATCGGCATTATTTCTGCTGCAGTTTTCGCTTATCTTATTGTTTTTATTTTTAGCCAATCAAAAAATGCTTTGTTAGACGCGGCACTAATGATGTCGTTACTTATGATTACTCTGACAATGAATGGCTATGCATTTCATTATATTTGGCCTGAATACCCATTGATGCAACAGCACGCTGTGTACCTTTTTAGTTGTATTGCAATGGCTTGTTCGGCTCTTTTAGCAAGAAACTATATCCATAGCGTTCAGGCAGGACATCCTCTTACCGTGAGCTTTATTGGCATTGCTATTGGAGCAGTCGTTATATTGCCACTTACGCTTTATGTTAGTTATCAATGGGGCCTTTATTTGGTCATGGTTGCGGCAATCACATTGTGTTGCTTTCATATTTATTCTGGCTTTTGGCTTTGGAAGCAAGGCGTTCATGAGGATCAAGATTTAAACCTAGGCGTAGCCGTTTTATTAGCCGCTATGTTATTTATTGCGGTTAATAGTTTCACTGACGCTAATTTGCCCTTTACCAATCTAGACTTACTACAGCTGGCTATGTTGGTATTAGTAACAATTTTGTCGGTCAGTATGATTAAGAAGAGAATGGAAAAAGATCATGAAACGCCATTTACTCTTGCACACGAAGACTTTGAACAATCTGATGATTTGCAAACCCAACTTGCTGAACAAAACCTTGAGTTGCAGTTAACTCTGCGTGAACTGGAAGATAGAAATAACGAATTAGAGAAGATAAATACGTTAGACGCACTTTCAGGCATCCATAACCGCCGCCATTTTGATAAACGTATCCAAGCTGAAATTAGGCGTTCTAGAAGAGAGTTAACGCCATTGTCGCTAATTATGTTTGATATTGATCACTTTAAGGCGGTCAACGACAAATTTGGCCATGTTGCAGGTGATGAAGTTATCCGAACTGTTGCTCATACGGGTGAAGAACAACTTAATCGTTCTTCAGATGAAATATTTAGATATGGCGGCGAAGAGTTTGCCATGTTACTACCGAACACTGATATTGCAGGTGCAGAGGTATTAGCTGAAAAAGTTAGAAAGAATATTGAAGAAGCGCAAATCGCAACTTCATCTGGCACCGTAAAGTGTACCGTTAGTTTAGGCGTTGCATGCACAAACAAAGAGCACAAACTCACACCGGAGCAGTTTGTTGAACTTTCAGATAAAGCATTATACGCAGCAAAAAATAACGGTCGAAATTGTGTTGTTGTTCATAAAATAGAGGATTAATTAATGTTAGATAAAGGTTTAGGTCAATTCCCAAATACACGTATGCGACGCATGCGCTCGGATGATTTTTCTCGTCGTTTGATGCAGGAAAACGCATTAACAGTGAATGACTTAATTTATCCAATGTTTGTATTAGAGGGTAAAAACCGACGTGAGAGCGTTGACTCTATGCCAGGTGTTGAACGTTTATCTATCGATCTTTTATTAGAAGAAGCAAAAGAATTGGTTGAATTGGGTATTCCGGCTATTGCCATTTTTCCAGTCACGCCAAGTGAAATAAAAACAGAATTAGCTGAAGAGTCTTATAATTCGGAAGGTTTGGCTCAAAAGGCTATTAAAGCCTTAAAAAAAGCCTATCCAGAGTTAGGTATTATTTCTGACGTTGCATTAGACCCGTTTACCGTGCATGGACAAGATGGAATTATTGATGATTCCGGTTATGTTCTTAACGACATTACAACGGAAGTGTTAGTGAAGCAGGCGTTGTCTCACGCTGAAGCGGGCGTAGATATTGTTGCTCCGTCAGACATGATGGACGGCCGTATTGGCGCTATTAGAATAGCATTAGAAAAGGCTGGCTTTCACAATGTAAAAATAATGGCTTACTCAGCTAAGTACGCCTCTAGTTATTATGGTCCGTTTAGAGATGCTGTGGGCTCAGCTGGTAACTTGAAGGGGGCTGATAAAAAGAATTATCAAATGGACCCTGCTAATTCAAATGAAGCTATGAAGGAAATTGCTCTAGATCTTCAAGAGGGTGCTGATATGGTAATGGTTAAACCTGGTATGCCTTATTTAGATATTGTACGTCGTGTTAAGAGTGAATTTGAAGTGCCTACTTTTGCTTACCAGGTCAGTGGGGAATATGCGATGCACATGGCGGCTATCCAAAATGGTTGGCTAGCGGAAGAACCGGTAATCATGGAATCTCTACTAGCATTTAAACGTGCGGGAGCAGATGGCATCCTTACTTACTTTGCAAAAACCGCAGCCAAGTGGCTTAAGCAATAGTATTTATAGCGTTTGTAGTATGCGTTAATTACTGAGCAATTGGCGTTATTTCTTTTGTGAGTGGTGTTCAGCAATTTGATAGTTAAAGGTTTTTTCTTTTTTTGTGGTGGTTAAGGTTAACTAAGTTAGCTTTAACTGCCAGCCCTGAAGCGCTTGGTAACTTGCTTCTTGATGCAACTCTGCGGCACTTAATGGATTAGCTTCTAACCAACCATTAGGAAGATGTATAGACAACTCTTCACCCACAATCGACACTTCAATATTAGGTAACACTTCATCTGTTCGTCGCAATGACAAAATGACTGATAACCTCAGTATACGCACTAACCGTATCGCTAATAACACTGACGTTGTGGTTTGCGCTGATAACATTGAGTGATCGATATCGTCACGATGGTTGCGCACTATAGCTGTTAATAAGTTCTTTTGGGCCGTAGTAAAACCCGGCAAGTTCGAGTTGGCCAACAAGTAACTCGCATGAATTTGCTGATCTTTGTAACTAACCTGTAAACCGACTTCGTGAACCAACGCCGCCGACTTTAATATATCGATAGCCTCAAATTGATTTAAGTCCCAGCTCGGAGCTAGTTGTTCTGCTAATTCTAAACTAAGCTCTGAAACGCGCTGAGCGTGTCTAGTATCTATATGGTAGCGTGTCATTACGCTTTTTATTGTTCTCTCTCTTACGTTCAACTTCGTAAGCTCTGGCAGCATTGAGTAAAGCTGTCCTTCTCTAAGTGCACCGCCAGCGAGTGTCATTCCAGTTAAATTTAACTGTTTGAATATAGCAATAAGAATGGCTAAGCCACTTGGGAATACTAATCTTCGCTCTTGAACTAAGCCCTTAATTGCCAGCTTATCAAGAAATCCAAATGATATGGATTGCTGCATAATCGAATTAAGCCTTTCTAGGGTAATTATTTCATCAAAACCCTGGGCCATCAGTATTTCTTGAATAGCCTGAACGGTACCCGATGCACCAACTTCCTCTTGCCAATCAAACGCACTGTACTTTGACTTTACCTTGTTGATTTCAAGTTCCGCAGCTTCAATCGCGCTATTAAAGTTAGCTTCACTTAACACACCATTTTTAAAGTACCTGTCTAAATAGGTAACGCAGCCTACATTTATACTAGTAAACACTTGAGGCAAATGGCCCTCACCAGCTATAAGCTCTGTGCTTGCACCACCAATATCTATAACGAGTTTCTTTTTATTTGAACTTGATGTGTAAGCTGCACCTTTATATATAGTTTGAGCTTCTACTTCGCCAGAAATGATTTGGATTGGGAAACCAAGAATTTGTTCGGCTTTTTCAAGAAAGGTATCTACATTTTTAGCGAGTCGGAGAGTGGCGGTTCCAGAAATTTTTATATTTTCTCGGGGGATATCTTGTAATCGCTCTGCAAAAAGATTGAGACATTCCCAACCCCTTTGCATTGCTTCGTCAGATAAAAACATGTTTTCATTTAAACCTGACGCTAGTCGGACTTTTCGTTTAACCCGACCAATTATTTGCACACTACCTGCAACAACTTGGGCAATCATCATATGAAAGCTGTTTGACCCAAGATCTACTACTGCATAGCTTGTGTTATTTTGCATCCAATTACAGCCTTAACTGTTATTAGTTACTTCTGCGGCGCTGGCCATGATGATGTCTTCTCTTCGTATAACGAGGTTTAGGTACATCATCCAACAACGCTTCAGAATCATATTGGCTTACAGGAATAGCATGACCAATATATTCTTCTATTGCAGGTAAGTTATATACATAAGATTCGCACGCAAAGCTGATAGCTGCGCCACTGGCACCCGCACGCCCTGTACGTCCTATTCTATGTACATAATCTTCACGATCATCAGGTAAGTCATAGTTATAAACATGAGATACTTCTGGAATGTGTAGACCACGAGCTGCAACATCTGTTGCTACTAAGAAGTCGATATCACCTTTTGCGAACGCTTCTAAAATAGATAAACGCTTACGTTGGTTAACGTCACCAGTTAGTAGCCCAGCTCTATGTTTATCAGCCTTTAACCAATTATAAACTTGCTCACATGCATGTTTAGTATTGGTAAATACGATGGCTTTTTCTGGCCAGTCATCTTCAATTAAAGATAAAAGTAATAAAGGTTTTTTATCTGATTCTGGATAAAAGAGCTCTTCACTAATACGAGTACCAGTCATTCTCTCAGGCTCTACTTGAACATGAGTCGGTTCGTTCATGTGCGAATAAGCTAATTCTTTAACTTTATAGCTCATTGTTGCTGAGAAAACTAAGTTTACTCTTTCTGAACTCGCTGGCATTTTACTAAATAAGTAACGGATGTCGTTGATGAAACCAAGATCAAACATTCTATCTGCTTCGTCTAGAACAACAGCTTGAATGCTATCTAGGTTGTAAATACCTTGTTTTAAATAATCAATTACGCGACCCGTCGTGCCAATTAGTACGTCTACACCTTGTTCTAATTGTTTGCGTTGACTTTCGTAGCCTTCGCCCCCATAAACTAGTCCAAGAGTTAAACCAGTAGCTTCAGCAAACGCAATTGCGTCTTTATGAATTTGGATGGCTAACTCACGGGTTGGGGCTAAAATAATAGCTCTTGGCTGGCCTTTAGCTTCTACGGTAAGAAGTTTATTAAAGGTCGCTGTAAGAAATGCGATGGTTTTCCCGGTCCCTGTTTGTGCTTGACCTGCAATGTCGACACCTTTTTCGATTAAGGGCATACACATGGCCTGAATCGGGGTACAATTTGCATAACCAGCAGAGGATAGGGCTTTTAATACATCTGGATGTATTGAAAAGTCGGAAAATTTTGTTTCAGTTAAATGTGTCTTATTCATAACGAATAAGCATAACCTTTAGCCTTGCAATAAGAAACAAATTAATCACAATAGAAGTATATTATTTATATATTAAATGCGGAGTATTAAATGAGCGATAAAATTATCAACATAACTGACGACAGCTTCGATTCAGTTATCAGCAGTGACAAACCAGTTTTAGTAGACTTGTGGGCAGAATGGTGTGGTCCTTGTAAAATGATCGCTCCTATTCTTAGTGAAGTAGCAGAAGAAATGTCTGACAAAGTAACTATTACTAAGTTAAATATTGACCAAAACCCTAATACACCACCTAAATTTGGTGTTCGTGGTATTCCAACATTATTACTATTCAAAAATGGTGCTGTTGTAGGAACTAAAGTTGGTGCGTTAAGCAAAACTCAATTAGTTGAATTCTTAAACGACAACGTTTAATTATCAATTTAGTTAGCCGTAATTTCTATTAAGCTTGTAGTTTCAAGCTTGTATATACAAGGAATGACGAACTATTTGAGTTCAGTATTAAGCTGGGAAAACTTTAATTTCCTGATTTGACTGGATTTCTTTAAGAAGAGACTCTACGAAAGTAAGTCTCTTTTTTTGTTCCCAACATTCTGCTTCACCAATACCCCATATAGGACCTGGCCAGGTTAGGTCATTTTCAAACCTAGCAACTACATGCCAATGCAATTGCTCTACTACGTTACCTAAGTTAGCGATATTAACCTTTTTACAACCAGTTACTATAGCCAGTGCGTTTGCAACGACATTACTTTCTTTTAATAACTGCTGAGCCTCGTCAACTTTAAGTTCATGAACTTCTTTAGCACCTTCTACTTTCGGGACTAACACTAACCATGGATACCTTTGATCGTTCTGTAGCCTCAACTGACTGAGAGGTAACTCTGCAATTAAAATCGAATCACGCTCTATTCTGTGATCTAAAGTAAACATATGAAGCCTTAATTTTTAATATTATTGATGAATTATACGTATTTTTTTCAAAACAAATAGATCACGGGAAATGTAAGGAGCCTTAGAGCGGCTGAATTTGTAAGCTTTGTCATTGATTTTTCTTAATTCCAAACGTAAAGAGGTGTTAAGAAGAGTCAGGTGTTAAATCGCAGGCAATAAAAAACCCCTCGCACCATGTGCAAGGGGTTAGTATGGGAGCCTGGCGGTGAGCTACTCTCGCATAGCAAATGCTACACTACCATCGCCGCAGCTGCGTTT
>PJEL010000937.1_pt1 | contig 31967 bp, 24 predicted proteins | sample 1853271 | NCBI WGS metagenome assembly PJEL01 (sample SAMN08108733, study PRJNA415343) | Invertebrate metagenome, whole genome shotgun sequencing project. | host: Globobulimina | place: Sweden: Gullmar Fjord | collected 2015-08 | reverse complement strand
TCTGGATATGGATGCTGATCTGGGCGGTGACATGGACATGGATGGCGATCTGGATATGGATGCTGATCTGGGCGGTGACCTGGACATGGATGACGATCTGGACATGGATGCTGATTTAGGTGGTGACATGGACGGTGATCTGGATATGGATGCCGATCTGGGTGGTGATGTGGACGGCGATCTGGACATGGATGCCGATCTGGACATGGATGCCGATCTGGATCTGGATATCGACGCCGAAGTTGATGCGGGTGATTCTGATTCTGCAAATCTCAGTGCAGATGATACGTCTTCTTCTGAAGGAACAGGTCTTGATCTCTCTTCTCTAGAGGACGAATTAGGACTAGAGGAATCAGACCGGATCGAAGAACCGGACTTTGAAGAGATCAGAGATGTTGAATCGGAAGATGAACTGGAAAAAGAACTTGCCAGTTTCGGGTCAGATATAGGCTCGTCATCAGATGACGACGACTCATCCGCTTCAGATGATGAACTCGACCTTTTGGACGATGATGGGTTAGAATCAGAAATGGACGAGGATATTGGGTTGAGTGATGATCTTCTTGAAAATGAGAGTGAAGAAGATCTATCATTGGAAAATGAAATCCTAGGTGATGCCGATGAAGGAGATGCCTTAGAAACCGACAGCCTTTCCATGGATGATGATATTTCGCTAGATGATGACATGAATAGCGATCTCGAGAGTATGGATGAAGATATGGGTCTTGGGGATGACATTGATAGCGACGAGGCTGGTCTCCTTGATGACGAACTCTCTATGGATGATGATGACGACGACGGTTTATCAGACGATCTTGATCTGGATGACGGTGATGATGGAATGATGATGGAAGAAGATGAGCTTTCTGATAGTGAATTATTGGCTGATGATATGGGAGAAACGGAACAGAGTATTGTTTTGGATGAATCCATGGAAGTCAGGGATCTTGAACCAAATGACATGAATGAGATCGAAGACGACGATAGTCTTTTGCCTGACATGGAAGATGGTTTGTCGGATTTGGATACGATGGAAGAAATGGTCTTAGACCCTGAAGAGGAGATGTCAGGAGATTTGTCAGTATCGGACTATGAAGAGGCAGAGGAGCCCGTTATTGAACTCTCAGAGGTTCCGTTTGAAGAAGATATGGATCTGGGTACAGATATGTTTTCTGATGATACTATTGATGAGCAAGATGTTGAGTTCAGCGAATTAGAAGCAATGGATGATGATAGTTATATGGACGACTCAGAAATGGATCTCTCAGAATCACTTGATGAAGATCAATCGCCTATCGTCAGTATTCAAGAAAATACACAAGTTGATCTTTATAACGAGCCCAGAGAGATTAAAACGGAGGACAAATCTGAAGCAGTCATTGACAAAGAAATACTTTTCAAATTACCACACCAACTGACTGTAGAAATCGGAAAAGCGAATTTGAAAGGAGAAGATATTACTAATTTAACGTATGGTTCAGTAATTGAGTTAAACCGCAAAAAAGGTGAGCCTGTCGACATCATATTGGGAAGTAAAATTATTGCCAATGGTGAAGTGGTTCAAATTAATGAAGAACAGCTGGGAGTTCGAATCACACGTATAAATTACTAGTACATTAATAGCGACACATAAGAATTCATTTATTATTTGACCGGTAAGCGCTGCTTGAGCGGTCAATCAACATATTCGTGAAAGCAAACTAAAATGACCACTCCAACCGATTTTATAGCGTATGATATCACCTGCGGTGAGACTGTGCATTACGGGTATTACGCTGCTTTAGAAGTTGTTTTCAATCAATATCTAAACGAGTTGGAATCCTATTTTTTTGATGAGTTTAATACATCCCTTGAGTTCAGTTATGAAATCATTACGGGAATGAAGTTTAATAAGTATCTGGACCGTTTACAAAAACCACAGCCAATATTCTTGTTTAATCTCTTCCCACTAATTGGCGATTGCCTGTTGGTGATGGAAAATCGAGCCGCTAATCTGCTACTGGCCAAACAGAAATTGAATAAAAGCCGAAAGACTGGCGTCAATAACCAATTCTCTCTGAACACAGAAAATTCACAACAGATACAGGCAACTATAAGCCGGTTGTTAAATCTTTTTTCAGATTGTTGGGAGAAAATACTTCCAGTGCAGGGCAAGCTGAAAAAGCTGGTTTCAAACAGAATTAAAGCCCGTATCATGTCTCCGGCAGAGGCTAGCGTCATTGTACGAGTTAATTTGAGCCAGAACCAATTTTCGACATATTGGGAGTTTTGTTTTTCTGATTATCAATTGGATCAAGTTATTAAAAAATATGGTTCCAAGCTGTTGCTGGCTGGAAACGGAGAAACCCGGGAAAACAGCCTGACGAACAAATATTTTTCAGAACTGTTACTCAAAGAGTCTAATTATCATCTCACAGGGGTTTTAGGTGAATTGCATATTTCAGAAAAGGAGTTACTGGACAGTTATCACAATCAATCGGTGATACCAATTAGCAGTGATATCAGCAAAAACGTTATTGTGACTGTGAACGACAAACCTCTTTTATCCGCCAGTGCTGGTGTCACAAATGATCAAATTGCTCTTCAGATCAATGGAAAATACGAAAAGAAAAAAGTTGAAGAACGAATCAGACAGAAGCCGTTTCTCAAACTCGAATTTCCGACTGCTTAAAACCTGCTGTCTTCCGAAACTGCATCGACACTTCCTATTAACAGATTTCTCTCGTTCAGATTTAATTTTTCTGATCGTTACTCCTTATCAAGCAATTGACAATGAATACACGTTATGGCGATTGACACCATGCCGGATTAACTGTAACGATTAAAGGCAAAACACAGTTTTTCAAGTCTATTGTAAAATAACAACACGCCCTCCATTGGTGATCTTATAACCAGGAAGCAGCCCCGGCAACTCCGACACAGCCTTCCTATATTTTTCGGATACTTCAAGATGCATTTTTTATTGATCAATCCCTTCTGTCCTATATCAGAAGGACCGACTCCACCCTTAGGTATTGCTTTTTTAGCTGCTGCGCTCGAAAAAGCAGGAATTAACGTCAAAGTTTTAGATCTGGCCATAACACCCTATAGCAAAGAACGAATGGCAACCATTCTGGCTGAGTTCAAGCCTGATATTGTCGGGACCACTGCAGTGACTATGACCTTTTTGGATGCTATCCAGGTAATTAGAGATGTTAAAGATATAAAGCCTTCCATTTTAACTGTTATGGGCGGTCCCCATGTCAGCTTTTGTGCTATGGAAACGCTTAATCAATATCAGGAACTTGATTTAATAGTCATCGGGGAAGGAGAAGCAACTATTGTCGAACTGGTCGAGGAAGCTCAACAGTCACTTGACTGGTCAAAAATCAAAGGTCTTGCTTTTCGAAATGGATCTGACGTTTGCATTACACCAGTGAGAGAACTCGCAGATGTAAATACGCTCCCGTTACCAGCTCGGCATTTGCTGCCCATCGGTAAATATCGCGCGCTCAATACTGCTATCAGTATGACAACAAGTCGTGGGTGCCCCTGCCGTTGTATATTCTGTGTGGGCCGAAAAATGGTCGGCGCCAAAGTTCGTTATCGAAACCCTCAAGATGTAGTGGATGAACTGGAATACCTAGCAACACTTGGATTCCCGCAAATCAATATTGCCGATGATCTTTTTACCGCTAAAAAAAGTCATTGCATCACCATCTGTGATGAAATAATTCGTCGCAAGCTGGATATAAAATGGACTTCGTTTTCCAGGGTAGACACAGTTTCTCCTGAAGTGTTGCAAAAAATGAAAGAGGCCGGTTGTACAACAATCAGCTTTGGCGTGGAATCAGCAAATGCAGAGATATTAAAACTGGTTAAAAAAGGGATCACTATCCCCAAGGTCATCAAAGCGATCGAAATGTGTACCGAGGTGGGTATCGACCCCCATGTTTCTTTTATCCTGGGTCTCCCAGGTGAAACGCCGCAAACACTGAAAGAGACTCAGGATTTCGGTGATGTTCTCGATAGTATCGGTGGATCTTATGGTTTCCATCTACTGGCACCGTTTCCTGGGACTGCTATCTGTGACGAGAATGACAAATATGATTTGGATATTCTCACGAAAGACTGGCCTCAGTATCATGCAAACAGAGCGATTGTCGAAACCGCAGCTGTAAATAAAGAGATGTTGAATGAAATTGCTGAGCGCTGGGATTCAGAAGTGATCCTTAAACTCGAAGGCATCAAACAACAAATGAAAAACGGAGAAGCGTCTGAATTTGATGCCTGGCAAATATACAACCTGGAACGATTTACGTTCCTGTATGATTTGATGATGGCCGGTCTGATTGAAGCAAATGGATCCTGGCATAACGGCGAAAAACCGGTTGAAAAAGAAGATGCTTTACAAACGCTGGCAGAAAAGATTCACCAACAGGCTGGAAAAACCCAGGATGAAACCATCGATTTTCTTAAAGATCTCGTTCTCAGAAATGGGTTGAATTATGTTCAGGATGAGGGAACAATCAGATGGGAATGGAATGAGTATCTTGCCTGAAGTCTTAAACAGCAGCTTCCACAGTCGAACGAAAAGCTTTAACAGAAGTGATTGCATTGAGCTTGTTAAGAATTTTATCTAACTGTTCAATGTTATCAACCTTGATAGTCAAATCCTGCTCTGTTGTTTTGTCAATCAACTGTAGATCGTTTTTGACAAGGACTACTTTTGATCCTGCCAGAATTTTCATGATCTGAAGGTTGGTCTTAATCAGATTGTCGAATCTCAGGCGAATACGGACAGGCAATTTTTCAGAACTCGATTTGATCCACTCGACATCAACAAGCCTTTCAGGATTAAACCCCCGTGCCCGAACATTTTCACAATCAGCCAGGTGAATGGAAACCCCCTGGCCTTGAGTAACAATACCGACAATCTCATCGCCTTTAACTGGGTTGCAGCAATTGGCGTATTTCACCAGCATGTTTTCGATACCGCCTATCCGAACACCTTCACGTTTTCCGGTTGAAGTGAGCGCCGTTTTTTGTTGGGATTTAACCGCCGGACGATTTTTTGGGGATGGGGGTTCAAAAAACCTGACTATTTGATTGATATTCGCTTTTCCATAACCTAAAAGTGCATAATAGGCATTGAGATCATTCTGGCCTGCCTTTTCAAGAAACTTCTTCATATCTGGCGACTTGAGCACATCTTTCAGGCGTTTTCCCAGCTTCGAAATCTGTTCGGCGAACAGCTCCTGCCCCAATTTTTCAGCTTCCTGACGCTCCTCTTTGCGAAGATGGTTACGAATATTTGACAACGCCCGAGTTGTGATAGCATACCTCAACCAGTCCCTGGACGGTTTTTGCTTGGAAGAGGTATGCACCTCCACCTTATCTCCATGTTTCAGTTTTGTCTTAATCGAGACATTTCGACCATTAATCTTTGCTCCGACACACATGTGCCCCAACTCAGTGTGGATTGCAAAAGCAAAATCGATCACACCGGCACCGGACTGTAACTTGATTATTTTGCCTTTTGGCGTAAAGACATAGACAAAGTCTGAGTACAGTTCTCGCGTAAATATCTCCAAAGACTCTCGTGAATCGCTGGCAAAATCCAAGCTATTTGAAAGATCATGCAGCCAGGATGTATTTTCGTGACTGCCGGCGGAAACAGTACTATTCTCTTTGTAAGCCCAATGTGCTGCCACGCCCCTATTTGCGACTATGTTCATCTCATCAGTACGAATCTGAACATCAAATCCAATCCCATTCCTGTTATAAACATCTATATGAAGGGATTGATATCCGTTCGGTTTCGGAAAAGAGATATAGTCTTTGAAACTCTCAGTAACCGGCCGATAATTGCTACTGATAAGTCCTAACACCTTATAGCAGGCGTCCTTATTTTTTACGATAATCCTTACACCTAAAAGATCATGAAGTTGATCGTATTCGACGCCGATTCTTTGGGCTTTTAAAAATATGGAATAGTGATGCTTGATACGGACTTTAACACTCGCTTCAATCTGGTTTGCCGGTAAGAGAAGTTCGAGTTCTTCATGCAGTTGATCCAAGAATGATTGATGGATCAAGTTATTTTGATTGCAAAAATCATCAATTTCTCTAAATGCCTTTGGATTTAGATAGGAAAAGCATAAGTCCTCTAGTTCGGTTTTAATATGAGAAAGACCTAGCCGTTCTGCTATCGGAGCGTACGTTTGAAGTGTCTCGTTGGCAATTTCTCTGATCTTGGACTGGGAAAAACGTTTTCCAAAACGGATTTTTACTAAGCGGGCGGCCAGATTTACAAATATGATCCGGATATCCTTAGAAGAGGCAAAAATCATCTGCCGCATCTTTTCAGCAATCCGCTCTTTTTCATCAGGTATATCGGAAACCTGAAGAATATTGTGCATCCCTTCGACGATATTCGCAGTTTCAACCCCCATCAGATCTTTGATCTCATCCAGGCTGATTTTTCCGTTTAGTAAAACATTATGCAGCAGACCCGATACGATGCTCTGAATATCAAGTTTTAAATCTACTAGAATTTTGGCAACTTCCAGAGCATTCTGAAGATCCGTATTTGGAAAGAGCTTAAGGTAGGGCTGCGATTTGGCGACAAGTACATACGCCTTTTGGATGGGGCTACAATCGACCTGGTTATCCGTATATGCTTGAAAATCAGCAATTATGTTTTCTATCCGGATCATTTTATCAAGAAGCTGATTAATCGATTCTGACGCTTTGGCAAATGTGTTTTGCGCACATTGCAATCCATTAGAGGTCTGCCTTTTTTAACTTTGTTAGGAGGCGATCAACATCAAGTTCCTTACCACCTTTTAAATCATAGCACTCATTTATGACAACCTTCAAAAATGCATCCACAGCCTCATCCAAATCGTCATTAACTACCTTATAGTCATAACGGTCCATGAATGTCATTTCATACTCTGCATTATTTAGCCTTTTTTCAATAGATAACTCATCTTCAGTCCCTCTATTGATCAAACGCTTGGATAACTCTTCGAGAGAAGGTGGTGTAATAAATACAAAAACGGCATCTAGATTTGAGGCTTTTTTTAGCTGTAGCATCCCCTGCACATCAATATCCAAAACAACAATTTTGCCATCTTGTTGCGAACGACGAATGAAATCTTTCGATGTTCCGTAGAAATTGCCATACACTTCAGCCCATTCTAAAAATTGATTCTCTTTAATCATTTGGCGAAATTGATCTCTATTTGTAAACAGGTAGTCTACACCATCAACTTCACCTTCTCGGGGTTGTCGCGTCGTATAAGATATGGAGAAAAAAAGATTGGGCAAAACGGCCCGGGCTTTTTTGAAGATAGACGTCTTTCCAGAGCCGCTTGGCGCTGATATTACGATAAGTTTTGGGTTTAGAAACTCCATGAAATGTGGTTTCCAAGCATCATTTGAGGCGGGGTCGTGCAATAGGAAGAGCTTTCAAGCTTTGATGCTTGAAAGCTATACATGGGAATCTAGGCTCTAAGCTGAAATAACTTCTATTTCATGGTTCAGAGTCGTGCTGAGCGTATTTCGGATAAAATTCAATGTCCCAGTCGCGGCACTGGCACATCCGTTACAAGCACCTTCGTAATTAATGAAAACTTTATCTTCTTCTATTTTGAGAACCGATAAGCCCCCTCCATCTGCAGCAAGTTTTGGACGGACCTTCTCGTTCAATACGCCCTCAATTTTATCTGCCCATTCTGTCTTTGGCAGGCTCTTCAGGATGACTTCGTCTTGAGACGCATCCAAGGCAGCCAACAGTTTTTCGTTTCCGCCATTGACACATGAGACATCGGAAAATCCATTGTCTACCAACAGCTTGACAAAACCAAGAGTTTGCTCATTATCACCATCACCGCACAGAATTACCTGTGCATATGGAGGTATTTGAGTAAGATTTTCCTTTAAATATTCACCGGGAAAAGAATATGCACCCACAAGATGACTCGTTTTGTAGTCGTCCTGAGATCTAATATCCAGAATGATTGGAGGCATATTCTTTTGCCTCTCTTTCAGACATGCTTCAGGTTCAATGGTATGTTTGGATGCGTCGAACACGTTTTTATTGGTGAATTTCATTTTTTCCCCCACTTATATATGAATCAGGTAGCAACTGCTACTTTTCCAGAACGTATACAACTTGTGCACACCTTCATGCTGATATTATTTCCATTACTCTTTTTAACATGAACTTTCTGAAGATTTGGCAACCATCTCTTCCGCGTCTTGTTATGAGCATGACTGACGTTGTTTCCAGTGGCAGGACCTTTGCCACAAATCTCACACTTATTTGCCATGGTTCGTTTGCTTTGCTGAAGTCAAGAAAACAGTGTTACCAAAATCCTATGAAACACTTGATCGGTATTCAAAAAATATCAGTGTTTGCAGATCAGAGCTTAGTAACTGAATAGTCAATCTTATATACTAGCAAGCTTAGAATACTAAAGCAATGGATAAAAGCGTATTTGAACACATTTTATCACCCCTTTGCTGCATTAACAGTGATCACCCACAGGACGTCATCCTAACAAATCGATGCGGCATAAATTTCTTCTCGTCTTCACTAAATAGTGAATTCGACATTTCTTGGCTTATGTATAGAATTTGTGAACAATATCTTGTACAAGCATTCTACAGATGGTGTTCTTATTTTATCGGAAAAATATTCTGAATACCAGAGACATTTTAATTCGGTGGTGGGTTGGTGCGGCTCAAGATTGCGAACAACTCAGATTTCCAGGTGGATATCAGCCGAATGGATATCATCTATCTGCTCAATTTGTGATTTTAGATCACGGGCAATCTCCTTGGCCTCATTGATTTGTCGAAATGGGTCCACGGCAATACCGATTTCAACAAGCAACGTTTCGTTTGGATAGTGGCAGAGGACATGAGTAAGAGCTGTAATTTTCTGGAAAGTATTGACAATTGTCTGAGCAACCCAGACAGCAATTATTCTAGGTACAACAGGTTTGTTGAGTTGATTAATACTGTGTGTTGCAATACCAAAACCTGCTAAGATCAGCATAAGAGATATAAAAAACGTACCAACAGCCTCAAATTTTCCATGTCCATATGGAAGGCTGTCGTCGATCGGTCTTCGGGAGATATAAATTGCCCATAAGGTGACAGCATCAGATAACAAATCAGAAAGAGAGTAGATTGCGTCGGCGATCAGAGCGGATGAGAGTGATAAGGCAAGATTAGCAATTCCACCAACAACAGTAAGCTGCACAGATTCCTTCCCGCTTTGGTCGAGCGGCGTATTCATGGGAAGATTTTAATAGGATTCAGTCACAATTCTGATCAGGATTGTGACAGATTCTCCAGGCTTGTTACCAGCAGCAAGCTTGATTCTTTGATGATATCTACCTGGCTAGTACCTGTGGTTGTGCTGATATCAGAATTTGATTGTTGGTCATACAGCTGGCTCAATGTATCTTTATGCCCTTTGATCTCCTGAATAAGAATCTCAGTGTTATTTGCAAAAACCTGGACGATTCTTTCAAAAAGCTGAATAACCGAAAAACTGTTGGTGTGCTTATCGGGGTGCAAAACTGCCAACAGGTTTAAACTTGGGGTGCCACTCGTGATGGGATTTCTTTTTTCCCATGTATCTTTCATCAGTGGGGAAAGTAGTGGCGTCAGCTGGTTAGCCAGAATATTAAAAGCCGGACGTGATGCCCTTCCAGGAATCTTTTTGACGATCCTATTCAAAGCCGGTATTTGGCCGACGATGTCATACAGCAGGTTCCGCCATTTGGTATAAGCTTGGTTTCCACATTGTTCGATAGAAAGTTCAGGATTTTCAGTTTTTGTCGAATGTAGAAAAGCGTTGTATATTTTCTTTGAAAGCTGGCTCGATACAATTTCTTCAGATGGGTTGAGGGATATGTTTAATGTTCGATTCAGCCAGGAAATAATCCGTTTCAGGTCATCTTTTGGCAGTTTTAGCGCCTTTTTTTCAAACAGCTCTATCTTGTTCGAACGGATGAGACTATTTCTAATTTCAGTCCATTCATTGACAACACGATCTCGACTATTAACAAGAAATGAAAATTGTTCCAGGCATTTATCAATAAACCACTGCATTAACGGCAAATATTCATCAACAAGAACTTCAGGTTCAGGTTTTTTTTGAACAATCCATGGAATTTTCTCTGGAGGAAGAACAAGAAATAGTGTCTCTTTTTCGGATGAGATGGTGTATTTTTCGTCATTCGATCTCTTTTCTCCGTTGCCGTCGTCTCCCCCGCTCATTAAGAATTGTTTACCTGTTAACATGCATGATTTTAGACTTGCAAGTTGAAACCCGCCTACATTCAAGCTGACTTTGTCTGATAATGGAAACCAGAAATTTTTTAGTAACTCTTCTTCCGGAATCGTATCCCCCCTTTCCATAGCGCACAGGTGAAAGGTTCGATGTAAAACTTCATTTGTCAGGTATTCTGATTGGAATGCAAGACTGTTTACAAGACTTATGTACGCTTGACTTATCTGATCCCGGGTGAATTTTACCTTATGAGATTTGAGCAAACCGATAAAGTTTGGAACGGTTTTAGGATTAAAACTTATCACTCCCAGTGTTTGTCCCTGCACTGTATTGGTTGTATTTTGAAAATGTTGAATACCGCGAGCCAAGGTCGCTATCCATGACTGTACCGCAGATGGATCGGTTTTAGATTCGGTCGCTGTTTCGTCAAGTGACAGGTTTCTGGTTTTTACTTGCTCAATAAAATTTTGCATTTTGACAACTGAAGAATTGAAGCTATTTTCGCACTCAGCTGCAATCAATGCACATTTTTGGGCAACCTGAGCCATCAATCGTTTTGAGTTTTTTAACTGATAAAATGCTTCAAAATAATCCAGGTATTTTGACAAGTTGAATTCATTGGAGCGGTCTCCCTTACCAAAAAAGGCTTCAGCAGGTTGTTTTTTTTGTCCCTCTTTATGTTCGATATTTTTCTTTTCATATCGATTTTGCAGTTGATTCAGTAGCCCCGTAATCCGCATTCGATAGATATTTGGATTAAACAATTCAAGATCAAGCGGTGGAATTGGTTTTGCTTTATCGGGTAGGCTTTTTAAGATACGGCTACTGATATTAGAAAGAATGCTCCGCCACTCAAGAGTTTTCTTGGTGATGGCATCCGGTTTTGATGTGTCGGCGTATTTTCGATCCAGGTTGCGCCTGAGAAACGCATATAGGGTTTTCTCGTTTATTGGTATGTTGGTGGGCCAGGCTATGTTGTATTTTACTTTAAGATGGTTCTGAACGACCTGCCAGACCTCCGGATTCCAGCCTGGATCTTTTTGATTATCCAGTTGTTTTGCTAATATTTGCTCATTCAATTGTCGGGACATGTTTGTTACTTTTTCCCATAACGACTTCTGCAAATAAATGAATTCAAACAGTCGTTGCTGTACCGCTTCAAACACACTTTCAAAAATTCCTTGTTCCTGGGAAAAACTTATATCAGGAATTTTTTTATTCTGAAAATCCCGAATAAAACTTTCCATAGGGATTTTTAATACTAGAGCTGGCCCGGAGCCTGAGATTCTGATGGTAGCAGCGCGTTGTGAATTCAGAGAGACAATCCCTTTGTCGCCCACCAGAGTTGGTGACGGCATTTCTACTACAATTTGGTTCTCAACGAGGACATCGATCTGCCCGCTACACAACATAAAAACATCGCGACCGGATTCCCCTTGTAGAATGATATCAGTTCCAACGTCAAAAAAACCAAACACCAGCTGATCTTGGAGTTTCTTTCCCAGTATCCTCAGGCAACCCCTTGTCAGAGAGTATGACTCAAGCAAACTGGTCGCTAACTGTACACAGGCATCATTTGTGTCTTTGAAAGAGTAATCGCGGTTAGGTGTCCACTGGGTCATGACTGATTCTTTTAATCCTTCTTTTTTGTTAATCTCTTCTAATTATATCAACGACTAAAAAATGTTCTAGTGGATGAACTCGGAATACCGATGCCAGCTATCCTGGTTGTTTGTGTTAATCAGAATGAGTTTCGAATTTGGACTGATGCGATAATCATGGGTTGGTGATATAACCACATGATTCGGTATAAGACTTTTCACTTTAATCAATTCCTCAACCTGTCCTTTAATATTGGATTGAATTTGTGCCTGATGTATCTTTTCCGACTTGCGCGCGTAGTAATTCCCTGTATCTTCTAATAACCCGATGAGCATTTTTCCATGTTGATAAAACGCTTTGTAGAACTCAATAAAATTATGATTCACGTATTTAGCCTCAATGTCCCTGATTTCTATCAGAGTGTGATTCAAATTTATCATTTCGCTTAGCACTTTTGTTATTCCCAATCCATGAGAACTGTTGGCAAGCATAATTCTGATAAACTCATCTTCTAGAAAAATTTCCTCAACATTTGCCTGAAAGAGCGCTTCTTCATAGCGTTGATCTAGAATTTCGGCAGCCTTATAAACCTGCTTATTCATACTACCTATCAGCATCGCCGCAAGAACTGTTTGAGCGTCAATCTCTTCAAATGTCTTCCCGGAATCCGTTTCTGCCAGAATAATAACTTTTTTTGCATGCAGGAGACCCGCTTGCTTCAGGTTTTGTTGATCAGCAAAATCACCGTTGTGTAACTCTACAAACGGAACATCATGATAGTGAGAATTGAAATTTTTTGCTGTCGCTGCATCTATACTAGCCACAACCGAAATTTTATTCCAATCTACTTTATGAAATTGATGTTGTTTAATTATAAAATCCAACATTTCAATAAGCTGTGGTTTCCAACCACAAATGATAAGCACCCCTTCTTCAGACTGAACTTTGGCGCTTAATGTATATTTTTTCCCTCGATATTCACTCATGAATTCAAAGAGTGTCAAAAATTTACTCACTTCATCCAGGTCGAGTATCGCTTTTTTGGGCGTATCAAGTATCTCCTTATGCTTCCCAAGTTGTGTTATCATTTCTGGGTCAAGCCCTAGAACTTTATAGCTATATCGTTTTCCATCACACATAACTCCATAGGGTCGGTTTCGGTATAGATATATCTCGAGTCCATCCATCTGTAGCAATTCGTAAAAATCAGACCAGTTTTCCGATTTCTCCAATGCGATTTCAATTTTTAGGGCAATTGATACCTCAATTTTAATTTTCTTTTTTTTCAACGCATGGATTTTAGCCAATTGTTTTTTGGAGATTGCCAGCGCAGAAAACGGGTATCTGGTTTCTTTAAAAATAATACCGCTCAGCTTGTTTTCATAATTGTAGGGTTCAAGAGCAACTGTCTTCAAGCCGTCCACAAATTCCATCCAATTGTTTGATTTTTCGGAAAACTTGGTAATCTGATGGAGAATCATTTGTTCAACTGATTTCTGCCGAGACTTTTCCTCTTCAATGTTCTCCTGGGGGTGTTTTTCATTTAGTTGATTTGGTGACACCTTCAGTACAATCAATGAGCTGTTCTCGGAGAGAAGATAGTCCGGTGCAGGGTGGAAGACAGGACGGTTACTTTCCATTTTCTTGATTTCAGTGAGCCCTTGAATTGCGTCTCTGATGGTTACGGATTTTTGAATCTGTCCCATCTTTTCATGTTTGCGAATGCGTAAATTCCCAGTATTTTCTAAAATTCCAATGACAACAGCATCTTCGATATGTTGTTTGACTCTTTCATAGGTATTTCCTACCCATTCAGCATCTATGGGTACGATCCTTAGAATTCCAGACTCCATAGAAAAGAATTTCTTAAATATACTGTTCACACCGGAGGAAAGAGCCATATTACAAACCAGCGCCCTGGCAATAAAGCGGTTGAAGATGATCTCTTCAGCCTCGACATTTTCTAGATAGTGTCGAAACTTTGTATGAATGATCTCTACAATGGTATATATGTGCGGATATATTCTTTTAATGGCAATAGTGGCTAATACAGATTTAAAATCAATCTCATCTACGGTTTTCCCTGTTAGTTCATCCGCTAGAATCAGGGCTTTTTCTGCTTTGCTCACACCCGCATTAATCAGCACTTCTGTATTTGTATAATCTCCGCTGAAATAGTGAAAATCCCTCAATATGGGATCCTGCCGCAGTTCATTGACTTCGTGTGGATCTGCATCATTCACCAGCACCAGTTGGCTGGAATCAATTTTATGCAGGCTGAGAATTTCTTTCGCCAAATCTCCCATTCCCTTTTTCCAACCACAAATCATTATCGGAGAGCCGATCTCCTTTACAGGAACCAGGCCCAACGTTCTTTTTCGGTTACGCTCTACCAACCAGCTGGTAATATTAGCGGTGAGAACCACGACATAAACAGTTCCGATTAACATTATCGCGATTGCAGCTAATTTCCCTATTGCTGAAACAGGAGATATATCGCCATATCCAACAGTTGTTACAGTAACAATCGAAAACCATAATGATTGAAAGAAGCTATTGATTCCGGATTCGCTCTCTGTCGATTCTAATACCAACATGACAATTGCCGCCAAAATCACGAAGCTCAAAAAGCTTATGGCATTTTGAAACAGAGTATCTTTTTTCAACCTGGATAGAAATTTCAAGACATTTTTCATAAATTTTGGATCCAAAAGATGGCTCAAATGCTTCAGAGTTAAGAAAGTATTTGCTTGTTTCGGACTGAGCTACATTGGCATATTCACGCCGTAAAGATATTCATTTTTAGTGCCTTTTTGAGTTTCACCGTTTGACTTAGGCACTTCCGATTAACCGGCAAGGAGGCCGCATGGCTAAAATCCGATACCGGCAGAAATCTGAAGCAACCAGTGATCAAAATTTATCTGTTTTCCACTGAACTGATCTAAGTTCACTGCACCTTTGAAAAAAATCAGTTTACTATCAATAACCAAAAACTTCTCCCCTCCATAAAATCCGAATACAAAGAGTGTTACTGGGACATCGACATTTGTTTTAGCTACACTTTGAGCCAGCTGGTTTGAGTTGATAGTGTAATTGTGTGTGGATAATTCAGCATTGATGTCCTGATATCCGATGCCAGCATATGCTGTCAAAAAATCGAATGGAATTGCGCTCTGTTTATTGAAAGATCTATAGTCAATGGTTCGCAGCAATATCGGTAACGCCAGATCTCCTGTCAGGTCATAGGCGGAAACAGAATTTGGAAAACTCTCAAATTCAGTCCTCTCACTGAATTCCACATCGGGAATAATGGTATATCGTACTCCCCAGCCGTTGTTGTAAAAAAAAGTAAAATCATAACCTGGCAGATAACCCCTTGTAATTTCATATCCGGTTGTCATCGAGAAGTGAAATCGAGATTGGGCAATCGAATTTAATGGGTGCAGCAGGCAGAATAACAGCAGGCCATACAACGCTATCCAAGGAAGTTTATGAAAAAACTTCTTCATCCTTCTACCGATTCGAACAGTGATCCAGGCTTGCTGATGACCAAACCCTTAAGCTCCAAATCTGTTAAAATCGCAAGTAACTGGTGGACTGGTATATCAATAAGATTTGTCAGACTGTTTTGATGAAGCGCTCCCTTTTTCAGGGCTTCAATTACCTTTTCCTCCTGGTTAGTCAGATGAAGTGGATTGTCATCTTTCAAAACACTCGACAATTCCTGCTGTGAGGGATCAAAGTCAGCGACGATCTCCTCCAGGATGTCTTCAGGTTGAATGATAAGTTTTGCCTGTCCTTTTTGAATCATACGATTGGACCCTAAAGAAAACTTGGAATCAGCTGGTCCCGGGAGCGCAAACAACTCTCTATTCTGTTCCAAAGCATATCCGGCTGTGATAGAGGCACCGCTCCTCTCTCCGGCTTCAACTACCGTCACCCCTTTTGATAAGCCACTGATGATTCGATTACGCAATGGAAAGTTACTTGCTGTCGGGCGTACGGTTGTTGGAAATTCAGTTACCAGAGCCCCGTTTTCAAGTATTTTTTCACTGAGAGCCCTGTTTTGTGCGGGATATATGCTGGAAAGACCCCCAGCCAGAACAGCGATTGTTTTTAATCCATTCTCAAGAGCTGCTTTATGGGCTGCACTGTCAATTCCAAGTGCTAATCCGCTCACTATGACCGTGTCGGGCCTGAGATCTGCTAACCCACGAATCAATTTCTGACAGATGCTTTTTCCTGCAAAAGACGCCTTGCGAGATCCTACAAAAGATAGGGGAAGTCCGGTGTTAAAATCAATATTGCCCCTGGTGTAAAGAATTGGTGGCGCATTATAAATCTCACGCAGAAGGTTAGGGTAGGCATCTTGTGTATTATCTATTACTTGCAACTGATATTTATCAATAAATGACAACTCCTGATGCAATGCCTTTGAATTTAAACCCTCTGTTATGCCTTTGATCAATTCCGGATCCAATCCAGTAATTCTGGTTAGATCAGTCTGAGAAGTGTTGAAAATTGCATCCAGGCTTCCTAGTTGCTGAAGTAATGTTTCGATACGGCGGGGCCCCATGCCAGGAATCAGCCATAGAGCTAGCAACCCCTTCGTCGTCTTTGATTCTATCATGGGTTTAGAAGGAATTTATTGCTTGAATTTCCAGACTTGCCTTCACTGCTGAACGCGAATCTGGATACCGCTGCACAACCATGTCAAAATAGTACCGTGCCTTAATCGGTTTTTTTCTGATCAAATATATCCTCCCCAGCATCAGTGTTGCATCCGGAGTTTTAAATCCTCTGCGAGTGGGTCCATGAGCATAGTTCTTGAGGACTTTTCTAAAAGACCGTTCTGCCTGCAGGTAGTTCCCCAACTGAAAATGAGATTGACCAATCCAGAATTGGGAATTGTCGGCATCCTGATCGCTAGAGTAATCTGCCACAAAACGATTGAACTGTTTGATACTTTCTGAATAGTTTCTGTTTGAGTAAATTTTGAAAGCCTGCTGATAACGTCTTTTTGCCCCAGAAACAACTTTTAATTGAATTGGTGAAAGCGGTTCATTCAGGTCTGGGTCTTCCCAAACCTGACGGGTGATCGGAGGCTTCTTTTTCTTACCGATTGAGTCAATTCCCACAATCGGTACTGATTTTTGGTTAGATTTTTTCGTTTTTCCTGAAGGCTTCTTTTTTTTAAGACCGGAGTTCAGGAGAGAAACAGTTTCAACTGCCTTTGATTTCTCTGGCGTGCGAATTTCTCCGATCAAACCTGTATGCTTTTGTAGCTGGGGTGTCTTGGTCGGTCTCTTTTTTACTGATTTATTCTGATTTTTATTTGGCTTTACCTCCTTCTTTTCGAGCTTTCTTCGCTCGATCTCACGTACCGAACTTTTGATTTTAGAAATATTATTTTCCAATAATCCAATGGTACGATCCATATCTATGAGCTGGGCTTGATGTTCAAGCTGATTCTGCTGCAACTTTTTCTCCAGCTGTTCAACCCGTTCAATGAGTTTTATTCTTTCTTCCTGCAGGGTTTTCAGCTGAGACTCCGATATAGGCAAGACTTTTTTTTCAGGCAAAGATTGATTTTTCCGCGGCGCGCTACTCACCCAATTACAACCATTTACAAAAAATAGTGCAAAACCAATGACTATAGCAGTTATTACCAAAAATTTATGGGTTTGACCGCTAGTAGGCTGAGATTTTGAGCAGGATATATTTGGTGAGATCATCATATTATCAATTTTTCAATATTCATTCTGGAAGCACCGATCACTTTTTTTCTGCATCAAAACAGACGTCAGAAAACCAGCTCCTATCTTTTTTACCGATTATGTTTCGGAAGACATTTTTCTTAAATTATAAATCTGTTGTAGTTCATTTGCCAATTCGGGCTGCTGGTTCTTTTTATACGAATCGATGAGCATTTCGACGACTTTTTCGTTTTTTTTGAAATTTGGATAATTATTTAAGATAAACCGAAAACGCGAAATAGCTGCGGTGTAAAGGGATTGGTCATAGTACCATTGACCTATTTGAGTCTCATGCTCGGCAAGGGCATCAATTGACTTGTCCAGATATTCGCTGGCATCTTTAAGATAGAGACTGTTTGGATATAGTAAGTAAAAACGTTGATACTCGTTGATGATTTTTTTAAAGTGTTCAGGATCACGCGCAAATGCGTAGGATTCTCCGAATATCATACTGGTATTACGCTTATAGTTAAGCTCGATCAACCTTGAGAGAACGTATGGGACAAGATGACTGTATGAGCTATAATTTAAAAATATTCGATAATTGGTTTCCGCTACGGTGAAATTTCGATTCTCGCCTGATAACAAATAAGCATCCGCAATTTTCAAATAGGCATATGCGGCAAACCGGGTTCCCGGGTTTTCGTCGATGAGCTCTTTTAACAGTGGAATAGCCAGTGAATAATCTTCCTCATCCATATGTTTGATGGCTGCATCGTACTTATCTTCCATTAGCACAGGTTCTACACTGCTACAGCCAACAATCAAAATCACTGCACATATTTTTATTGTAAAGCTCAGAAACTTTCCGATATCGTTTTTTAAAGTTATAACAGGCATTTGTTGCTTCCTTTTTGTATTTTGACAAAACAGCTACTTCTTTTTCCGGTTATCTTAAACAAAAATGTCTTGATATTCAATGGGATACTTCAAGTTTTTAATGATGATGACATATATCAACAGCGGTTTGCTGCTGAATGCACCAGAAAACAATACGTATCTCAAAATATTAGGAGGAAAATGAGATCGTTCCTTCCGGTTCTAACAGGCTGGGTTTGTCGGTTTTAAAGATATTTATAGTCCTTTTATAACCTTTGCTAACTTTGTTTGTGAAGCGGATAATTAAAATCTGAGGCCCCTTTCCTTTTTGAGTCAGGGTTGATAATAGTATAAGACATATCAAATCGAAAATATTTCTGATAGATTTCTACCGAAATTATTGATTAAACTGTTCTCAGGTTCTTGTCACACTATTATACTAGCTGTTTTAGTCATAAAGTTTTAGATTTTTTCACTAAACTTCATTGTACTTCAAGCAGCCAATTCACCTTCAGAGTTGTATCGATGTAGCAAGCTTCGTTTAAAAAAGTTCATGAATTAGCTTCCAAGGATAAAATGCTGGATTTAGAGACCATTCCGCCTGTTATTTATCAGTCAATTTTGCCCATTATGCTGCTGTTTGCGATCGAGCGAATCAGCCTTTTCAGTCTTGCCAGAACACACGGTGGACGAGAATGGGTTCGTTCTAAATTCTGGCTTCACCCAAACTTTATCAGCCGTTGTCGCTATCCAATGGGGGTCATCAGTATTTTACTTTACCATACCGGAACATGGCTTTATCCAATGGATCCTTCAAATGGATGGCATCACGCCGGCATTCTCTGTTTTGCGTTCTGGATGATATCAGACATTACTGACGGTACAATTGCCAGACTGTTTCAGCTCGGTTCGGAGGAAGGAGAGAGTATAGACCCTCTCTCTGATAAACTACTGATATTCCCTCCATTGTTATATTTTGCCTACCTTAATTTAATTCCTTTATATCTGGTACTGATATTCTTGCTTTTTGATATTATCGGCACATTTTCCCGATATTTTATCGTCAACAAAGCCGCCAATCTATTTGGTAAAGCAAAGATGTTTCTGGGAACACTGACACTAATATTGATTGCTCTTCAGCAGATTTATTACTCAGGAGAGAAATGGAATATTACGATAGCGATGCTGGCTTGTTCGGTCTTTCTCTCTTTTTGCAGTATGTTCTTAAAAGTGATTCCTAATTACTGGTATGCTAATCTACTGAGTATCATGAATCTCATCTGCGGATTAACTGGCATTGCCCTGGTTATCCTGTTCAATCAGATCGGTTTGGCCTTTGCTCTGGTTTTCCTGGGACAATTTCTTGATCTTTTTGACGGACGTGCGGCGGATCGCTGGGGAAGTACTCCCAAAGGAGAGCTACTGGATGATCTGGCTGATGCCACTAATTTCGGTGGCACGATCTCTCTAATCATTATGGCAGCTTTTCAATATTCGACTACCGGCATCGCTTTAGGATTGTTGCATTTTGCCTTCACAATCTACCGACTCTATCGCTTTTTGAAAAATAAACGAGAAGCAGGTATAGAAGGTGGTGTAAAAATCTTTTCTGGATTACCATCACCGGCAGCAGCCCTGATATCCGGATCTGTTGCCTTGATAGATACGAATAACATCTTTAAATCTGGGTGCATCATTCTCGTTTCAATCTTAATGGTTTCCAGATTACCTTATATCCACTTCGGAAGAGTGGTGTTACCTGCAATTCCAAAACTAATACAGGTTATCTTACTAACTCTGGTTATGTTAGCTGTCTGGATCGGTTTTAGACCTGGAAACATTCAAATTCTATTTTGGACTTTCTTTTTGGTTTCGTTCTCATATCTTATTCTTGGATATAATTGGAAACGATATCAAGGGGTACAAGAAAGCGAAAAATAACGACCAACGCGGAAAAAGATAGTAAGATACAATTTGATGAAACCCTTTTAAATAACCGCAAGAATAATAAATTGATCTATCAGGAGAAATTTTATGGATATTTATGTTGATACAGCCAATCTGGCTGAAATTAAACAAGCTAATCAGTTAGGCTTAGCTGATGGCGTGACTACGAACCCGACTTTGATTGCTAAAGAAAGCGGTGAATTCAAAGAAATTTTAAAAGGGATCTGCCAGGAAGTATCCGGACCTGTACATGCAGAAGTTCTTTCGCTGGAATTTGAAAACATGGTCAAGGAAAGCAAAGAACTAGCGAAGGTTGCAGATAATATTGTGATAAAGATCCCTATGATTCACGATGGTTTAAAAGCAGTTAAGGCACTAAAATCAGAAGGAATTCCAACTAATGTGACCCTGATTATGTCAGCTGGACAAGCCATACTAGCGGCAAAAGCTGGTGCAACTTATCTCTGTCCATTTTTAGGTAGATTGGATGATATTTCATCCAATGGTCTGGACTTACTTGGCACCATCCGTACAATCCTGATTAACAATCCGGATCTTGATGCAAAGATTATAGCGGCCTCAATTCGCACACCGATTCACGTTGTTGAGCTAGCCAGCATGGGTGTTGATATTCTTACGATTCCGTCAAAAGTATTGAATCAGCTTGAAAATCACCCATTAACAGATATTGGAATTGAGCAGTTCACAAAAGATGCTGAAAAGTTCAAGTAACAGGCAAATACCACAGCAATTTTTGAAAATAAAACCAATGCAGCAAAACAGGAAGATTGGAGAAAATCTTGATTGTCTAACTTCACTGTCTTAATTTGAACACAGAAATTCAACACGTAATGACCATTATAGCTGACATTAAAGCAGTCATTGAACTGGAAATCAATACATTGGACGATTTGCTCAAATCCATTGACACCCCATTTGAAGAAGCAGTTCAACTGATCCTGGATTCTCAGCGGAAGATTATCATCAGCGGTATGGGAAAATCGGGACTTGTGGGAAGGAAGATTGCTGCGACCTTTTCCTCAACTGGAACCACTGCTGTTTTTCTGCATCCATCTGAAGCACTGCATGGCGACCTCGGCATGGTCGAACCTGGTGATACGCTAATTCTGCTTGGAAAATCCGGCGAAAGTGATGAAATGGTCGGTATGCTGCCAATTCTTAAAAAGTTGAACTGCAAAATAATTTCTATTACGGCCAACAAAACCTCAACGCTGGCAAAACATTCAGATGTAGTTCTCTATACACCCGTTGAAAAAGAGGCTTGTGCATTGAATCTTGCTCCTACATGTTCTACAACCACCGCTCTTGTGGTAGGAGATGCCTTGGCAATCGCTCTGATGAAGATTAAGAACTTCAGTAGAAATGATTTTGCTTTGTTCCATCCGGCAGGCAGGCTTGGAAAACGATTGCTTTACAGGGTGGAAGACTTGATGAAATCCGGTGAGGAAAACCCTATTGTCAAGCTTGAAACACCATTTGATGAACTCCTTTCCGCCATTTCAGAGGGACAAGTCAATGCCGTCTCGGTCATTGATGACCAAGGAGAACTGAAAGGCTTGATCACAGGCTACGATCTGAGAAAAGCAATGCAGCTGTATGATGATCTTAAAGCCCTAAAAGCCAAAGACATTATGTTCGATAATCCCACGACCATCAAAAAAGGGGCCTACGCCATTGAAGCGCATGAGATCATGAAAAGTAGTCAAAAACCGCTGCAACTACTTCCTGTCCTGGACGGCACTCAGGTTGTGGGTCTTATTACCATGCACGATATGATTCGAGCGGGTTTGTAACCCTTCGCCACTATTCCACTAACGTCAGGCTTCATTAAAAAAGTGAAAGATCGAATTGAGTATCTGCTGTTCCGCCTATCGCTGCTGATAGTCAGATTAATTCCGAAAAACTTGCTTCCACCGATTGGGAGAGGTTTTGGAACCCTTTTTTTTCATCTGGGTGTAAGAAAAAAGGTTGTTCAGCGAAATCTGGAAATCGCGTTTGGCAATGAATTAAATGCAGAAGAAAGGACTAAACTGAGTAAGAAAACATACCAAAATTTGGGTATCGTTTTGTTTGAGGTTCTGCTGCTAAAGCACATCCCACCTGAGAGTCTATCCAAATACGTTAAAATTGAAGGACTTGAAATTCTTAAGTCGGCCATTGCCGAGGGAAAGGGGGTTGTTCTGGCAGGCAATCATTTTGGCAACTGGGAGTTGGGTTCAGCAGCCATTTCAACCTTGGGGGCTCCCATACATATTTACGCCGGTAAACAGAGAAACAATCTGTTTGATGACGCATTGAACGGCATCCGCAACAGATTTGGAACCGTGACCATCTCCAAATCTAAAACAGCGACTATAGATATGGTAAAGGTCTTGAAGAATAAAGAAGTACTTGGGATGGCAGGTGACTTAAACGTTCCCAACAACAAACTATTTATCAATTTTTTCGGGAAGAAGGCAGCTGTTGGTAGAGGTTTGGCGACCTTAACGCTGAGTCGCGATGCACAACTCATTTTTATGTGGTGTGTACGCACTGGCCCATTGCAGCACGTCGCCCATTTATGCAGAGTACACTACGACCTGACTGGAGATAGAACAGCAGACCAACTCGCGATTTCCCAGAGCCTGACCCGGATACTTGAGCAGAAAATCCGCGAGTATCCAGATCAATATTACTGGGTTACCAAACGGTGGAAAACACGCCCTACAGATGAGAGCGGCTCTGATATATACTGATCGGCTGATCAACACGCGAGGACTGTAAATAATCTAACGGAGTCCTTTCTATTTGTTGACAATATCCCTCAATTCTCGACCTGGACGAAATACAGGGAGTTTTTTAGGCTTTACTTTGACTCTCTCACCAGTTTTTGGGTTCCGGCCGGTGTACTCGCCGTATTGTTTGGTACTAAATGAACCAAACCCCCTTATTTCAACTCTATCACCACCTTTAAGGGCATCTTTGATAGAGTTAAAAAACAGATTAACCGTCTCTCTTGCAATTTCTGTCTTCTGTTTGCTGCTTGCTTCTTCTGCAAAATCCTCCATCTCGAGGACTAGTTTTTCAATGAGTTGCGATTTTTTCATCTTCATATGGCAAATACCTCCGTTTTAATATATCAATCCGTTAGATTGTTATTGAAAATGTGACGCTGATTACAGTACAAGGTCTATTGAATTCCCATTTTGGCTTTTAACGCAGCCAGTTCAGCGGTTTTTGACGTTTCAGTTCCGGAGTCGTCACTTATTAAGGCTTGATTAATTTCGTCTTCAATATTTGTGTTTATTTTTGACATATCGCCATAAGCCAACGCCAGATTTTCTTCAGCTTCGACTTTCTCTTTCATCCTTTCCAGCAGCGCGACGGTTCCAGTAGAATCAAAACTGGCAAGTTGTTTGTTAATCTTTGATGTCGCCATCGCTGTTTTAGCGCGTGCCTTTAACGTGACGAGCTCATTTTCGTACTGTTGAATATTTGATTTCAGAGACTCAATGTTTTTTTGAAGTGTTTGGACAGCTGAATTTTGTGTTTCATTGGATTGTTTAGCAATCAGATACTGTTTATTGCTCTCCTCTTTTCTGGCGAGAGCTTCAGTTGCCAGTCGCTCCGATTTTTCTTTATCGAGCTTTCCGGACTGTCCCTGTTGAAGCAGACTCATCGCTTTACGCTCCCAGTCCAAGCTGCCGTTCTTGCTCTTTTCCATATCACGTTCAGCTTTAATCGCAATCGCTTTGACTTCCGCAAAGTTGTGCATCGCTTCATCCAGGTCTTTTTTCAAATCTCTAATCCCCTGCTCAGTCATTTTGACAGGATCTTCAAGTTTATCTATGATTGAATGAGCTTCAGCGCTTCCCAAGCTGAACAGACGCCGAAAAAAACCAGCCATTTTGACTCCTTCCCTGAATTATTGTTGATTTAATTTTAGTAGTGTACCGGAATGCTCTGCCAAACCCAGAGTTAGAGCGTTAATGGTGCCCTCTAATTCGTTAAAATCCAGATTTTCCAACTGAAGTGTGTCTCTAAAAATGACCTGGCTCTCTTCTTCGTCTATCACAAAAGCGCCATGAATCAGATTGCGATTCATCTTCAACAGCTGCAAGAAGTGATCACCTGACTTATTTTCAATTTTGTAAATGAGTTGTTCAATGATCAGAATCGGATATTCACAGTCTATGACCATTTGAAAGATGCCTCTGTCTTCATTGCTGACAACAATCAATTCCTCTGAATCGTCTCGGTGAACGATGTCCAGTGCCAGTTTTACCGTATAGTCAAGTACCTTATTAAAGTATTCATTCATTTACTAACCCCATTTTTACTGAACTTTTTATTAAGTAGGCTTGTTCTTAATATATTGCTATTTAATTCAAAATGCAAAGATTGATTTCCTCTAACCTGTTTTATTTAAACACGATCATTACAAACTATCAAACTTAATCGAAGAGATTGGACCATAATGATAAAGGAATCAACGCCAAAAAAGTGAGTTGAAACAGATGTTTTTCTGCCAACCTCTGTTTTTACGGAATATTAAAACTTCAGTTTTTTCAGGAATACTTTGATGTTGTTACTGTTTTGATTCAAACGGGCAATGATTACTGGGTCCTGCGGATCTTAGTATAAGTATTTAGACATATTAATACAATTTTTTTCTTTTATTTGATGGTAAGATGTTCATTGCTTCTCTATACTTTGCTACCGTTCTACGGGCAACTTTGATCCCTGCATCTTCCAGAAGTTTGTTTTTTATCTGCAAGTCGGTGAAAGGCTTCTTCTTGTTCTCAGAATCAATCAGCTTGCTGATATAGTCCTTGATTTTTTTTGATGAAATAATGTCGCCGTCGCCCTGGTCGATGCCGCTGGTAAAGAAATATTTCAGTTCGAAGATGCCCTGCGGTGTGTAGACATACTTATTTGTTGTAATCCGGCTCACTGTTGACTCATGAACATCAATATCCTCAGCCACATCCTTTAGAACAAGTGGCCGCAGATAATCAATTCCCCGCTCAAAAAACTCGTACTGAAACTTCAGTATGCTTTTAGCTACTCTAAATATAGTTTTTTGGCGTTGTTCGATACTCTTCATCAGCCAATCGCCTGATTTAACTTTTTCCAGGATGTACTGATAGGTCATGTCCTGATTTTCATCAGTGCTATTCTTTTTATTCTGGGCATTATCCTGCTTCTGGGTCTTGAGCATGCTTTGATAATAGGGATTGATTCGCAGCTTAGGTATGCTCTCCTGATTCATGTTGACGACGTATTCACTACCTCTTTTATAGATAAAAACATCAGGAATAACGTATTGCGTAATCTCTCCACCGAAAGGCCGCCCAGGTTTTGGTTCAAGTTCCGTAATGATTTGATAAGACTTCACAACTTCTTTGATGTCGGCTTTTTGCAATCTGGCAATACGCTTCAGATCCTTCTGTTCAAGAAGCTGCATGTTCTCACTTAAGATCCGCATTGCCAGGGAGTCTGACAGTTTTAACATGATCAGCTGATTTGCAAGGCATTCTTGTAGTGTACGGGCTCCGACGCCAGGAGGATCAAATTTCTGAATTTTTCTCAGAACTGATTCTAAAACGCCGCATGCATCATCGGTGATCATGGAAATATCTGGTGCTTCCTCGGGATTTTCTTCTTCATCCAAAAGAGGGGCTGGTTTTTTGCGCCCTTTTTTCTTAATTTCAACTGCTGATCGAGACTCATGAGCTGTATCAAATAATAATGCAGTCTCTGTCTCCATGACAGGCAGGATGCTATTATCTTCGAGACACTCAATGACCAATTTCAGCAATTTGGGCGTTGTGGCAAGAAGTTCTCTCAGAGAGATAGCAAGGTAACCTTCCGTTTCGATATTACCGATGAGGTACTCTGCAATTTTATTTTCAGCTGGGCTGAAATTTGACATGTCCATTTGCCAATGGAGATGGTCTGACAGCGATTTTGTTTTCGATATGGTGGCTTCCAGTGGATTTGAGCCTTCATCTGAATCGTTGAGACGACTACGAACCTCATGCATCACACCGGCACCAGATTCAATATAATTTTGCCATTCGTCGTCTACAGATAATTGCGATTGCTCATCCAGAAGGCTCTTTGCTTCTTGAGGTTGCTCTTCTTTCTCCTCTGAGTTTTCATCATCGTCTTCATTTGCCGATATCTCCAGAGTGGGATTTTCCACTAAGTTTTGATCGATTAATTCTTCCAGTTCAATTCTAGATAACTGCAGAAGTTTTATTGCCTGTTGTAGCTGTGGGGTCATGATGAGTTGCTGACTCATCTTCATCTCTAACCCCATGCGCATTGTCGCCATAGCCTGGTTTTTGCTAATGGAAATTATTGATCGATCTCGGAGAATATCAGCATTCAGAGATACTCCCGCTAAGGTCCATAGTAAGTCTGGTTTTTGAATCTTTTAAAGAAGACTCGCTGCTTAACCAGAAGTCTAAACTGGATTAAATAGTTCTGATAATAATGGATAAAGTTATTAAGAAACACTTCAGATTTCTGAATATCTCTGAGTTTGTTCTTAGATCATTAACTCTTAATCCGTGTATTGTCAAAAATCGTGCCGTACTCTGTTGCCTTTTTGTGACTCATCATAGCCCATCAATCATTAAAAGAAAATCTTAAAAACATTGATTTTGAGATTTTATCACAAATCGGTTGGCATCTCGCATGACGAAACAAAAAATTCGGATTGTTTACCTAGGTAGATTGAGTTAGTGCTAGCTAATTCGCACAATATAACGTAAATCAGTATGTTTTTCCAAAAACCTGACAGAACTATCCAAAAACAAACCAATGAAACCAATTGCGATGACCAATGCCAAGAGGCGATCATATTCCAGTGTATCTCTGGCATCATTAATACTATAACCGAGACCACTTGAAATACCGAGAAATTCGGCAGGAACAAGAATAATCCAAGAGATGCCAAGTGCCATCCGCAAACCGACGATGATGGAGGGAATCACTGTGGGCAAGACTACTTTGAAAACTAGTTGAGTGTCATTTGCCCCCTGATTTTTTGCCATAGCCAGTATTTGCGGATTAAGTCGGTTGACGCCCTGGGCAGTGCTGAGAATTATCGGCCAGATACAGGCCATGGTTATTAGAAAATAAATTGCTTTTTCAAAGCTGGGCAGGATCAGGATTGCTATCGGCATCCAGGACAGCGGGCTGATCATTCGAAGGAATTGAATTGGAATATTCGTCATCATCCAGATACTGTCATAATATCCAATCAAAATGCCTACCGGAACCCCTAGAATAAAGGCGAAACTTAATCCAACCAATACTCGCCTGAGACTCGCGATAACAGCTTCCCAGAAACGCTCACTTTGTAAAAGATGAAAAAAGGCCTTAAATGTCGCCAACGGATGAAACCCGTAGAACTGGGCATAGTCCGGATACTTGAGCAGAGTGTGCCCAAAAAGCACCCAAATTGCTAAAAATATCAGACACCCGGTAGTACCAAAAAATAGTTTTTGTTGAAAGCGGATTTTTTTTTGATTCATATTTTTCCAGATAGTCGCATCAACCCCTTCTTAAATAGCAAAATCTATAATCTCTTCACGTTCCCAAGGGCTTGTGAGGTCCATATGGGGGAACTTTGACATTCCTCCTAGATTGTCAATCGCTTCTATAACGAATTTTTTCTCGATGAGGTCTTTCTCAATGAATGTAGGATCCAGTTGATTTAAAAATTGGGAATTACCTTCGACGAGGGTTTTTTTCATCTCATTCAGTATTACATGTGTCGCCGATGGATAAGGGTAGGGTTGGAAATCAACCCGGTTTATTTTCCATTCAGGATGCCGAATGGCATGGATGGGACTATCAACACCATACATGTCCGTCGAATATTCGTTCAATGCATGATGCAGTATTCGATAGCTCTGGGGCAAAAGACGGGTCTCATCCCTCGAAAGAATTTTTGCTGTTTTTTCACGATTATGATTAATCCAAAGTTGAGCCCTAGCAACTGCATGAACTACTTTGGCGGTAAACACCGGACTCTTTTTTACAAGTGCCTCCTTCATAACAACAACGCAACACGGATGATTTTTCCAAATATCCCCAACAAATCGCATAATTCGTGCTTTTATTTTTAACTCTGCCAGAGCATTGAATGGTTCGGCGACAATATACCCGTCGATTTTTCCACCTAGTAGTGCCGGTGCCATTTGTGGCGGTGAAAGGACAAACAGATTAACTTGGTTTTTTTTCAATTTCCTGTTTTGGGGCTGAATAACTGGTGACAAGCCGGCCTTGCGCAGTCCCATCTGTATAATCATGTTGTGCATGGAGTACCAGTAAGGTACGGCGATTTGTTTGCCACCAAGATCTGAAAAACCATGTATCCCTGAATCCGCCCTAACTGTGATTGCGCTTCCGTTAGTATGATCCCAGGCAAGAATTTTAACAGGAATTCGATTTTGATAGCGCATCCACAAAGGAATGGGGAAAAGCAGATGCACTAGATTAAACTTGTTCGCCATAAATGATTCAGAGAGTGTTGACCAACTTCGAATCATTCTGGGTCTTGCTAGTTTCAATCCCTCATCCTTGAAATAGCCATTTGCATACGCTATGAGCAGGGGTGCTGAATCGATGATGGGCAAATAACCGATTCGAAGAGTCTGCTCTTCAGCTGATAGTAACTCTGGAATATAAAAGGCTGAGCTGGCCCCTGCAACGCCGACTATTTTTGAGGCAGTTTTGATAAAATCTCGGCGGGAGAAATCATTCATCAGTTATGCTCCTTAATTTGTTAGAAACCAGACTGAATTCATCCAGCAACTCCTTTTTTAACCGTATAAAGGCTTCGTCAGTGATTAACCTGGGATACGACAATGGAACTTCCATTTGATAGGCAATAGATCCGGGATCATTATTCATTATCAGTATTCTCTGCCCTAATTGCAATGCTTCTTCAATATCATGAGTCACATACACACAAGTCGTCTGAACTTTATTCCAGATCGATAGCAATTCATGTAGAAGCCGTTTCTTAGTGTAGTAGTCTAATGGTGCAAATGGTTCGTCCAACAATAGAGCTTTGGGGTTACCAATCAAGGCTCTAGCAAGATCTACTCTTTTTGAAAGCCCGACTGAGAGCTCCTGGGGATAATATGAACGGTATTTTTCCAGGTTCATCATCCGCAAATACTTATCTACTCTGTTAGGTAAATCCTTAAAATCTTTGCGTATGCGACACCCAAATTGGATATTGTCCGAAACGTTCAGCCAGGGTAGAAGTGTCGACCCCTGAAAGAGGAGTGAAATTGTCGGATCTGGTTTGGACAAAAGCTGACTATTGACAGTGATTTCTCCCGCAGTGGGGAGAATAAGACCGGATAGCAGTTGCAGAATGGTTGACTTTCCACATCCTGATTCTCCCAATATAACAATGAACTCACCCTTCTGGACTTTAAATGACAGATCCTCGATCACTTTGATTGGTGTTTCGTTATGTTGCATGAAAGCGTAATCGAGATTACGTACTTCTATGTCGATCATATTTAGTCGCGAATTAATATTGATATCAGGACGATTTAATTAGTATTAAGAAGGAATAACATGAATACATGCAAACTAACTAATTGAAAAAGTGTTTAAATACGTCATCCACCGCATTTTTAATCTGATTGGTCTTTTCTTCTTTATCCAATGAATAGGTTGAAAGGAATATCTGTTTGACCTGCTGATTTAGATTTTTTGAAGTTTCATCCAGAGCCATGTCTATTCCAGCCAGAATTTTCAGTCGCATTTTCCATTTTTCGTTTTCCGCACTTAGACGATCTTCTTCGATTTTCTTACGCATGGCTTTAAAAAACCCTTTTTCATCAAAAACTTCATATATCTGACGAAAATCCTGCAAAATCAAGTCGACGTTTTTTTGGCCATATTGACCAATAAGTCGGATTTTAGCTGCGTAATTTCTTACTAGATGGTAAATGATCAAATCCATCTTCACATCATCCAGATTGATTTTCCCGAGGCTGATCATTCCAACACCCGGAATAGCAATATACGCTTCTTTACGCACTACAGAACCGAGTAGATCTTGAAAAGCCTCTCTATCATCTTCCGCATCAGTTTGATAGAGACAATCCAAAATATCAGGATCTAATGGGATGTGTTCCGGATTATTCTCCCAATCTTCAAGTGAGCGAAGAATCGTGGCACAGGTTTTAAACAAAGCATTTGGGCTGACGATTTGCCTGCCATAAATTGCAGACATAATATTCAAACGATTACCAATTTTTACCAGGGTTTTCCCCATGTTCACCAAACTCACAAACAAGCCGGTTCCGGGAATGTTGGTCGCCACAACCGCTCCTAATCCAATGTTGACAGAGAGATCAAACCGCTTCAAGTACTTTTGAAATGCCGGGCTGTCATAAGGATAAAACTCATTGATCAGTTTTTCATGATCAGAAGTCGAAAGATGTACGACTTGATCCAAGCTATTTATATCTGACCTATTCAAACTCTCGTTTGCCCGTTTGAGGATCCAACTGGCTGCATCCTCATAGAGCAATAATTCCAGGCCTTTTTCTATGAATGTCAGCGTGAGTCGCTTGGCTTTCTCCTCTAAACCGCTGTATCCTTTTTTGGCGATTTTTTGGAAATCTTCGGTTGCGAGATTCAGCTTTTCAAAAAAACCGGATAAAGACTCAGTGGATTGTTTTTCTTTGATATTCTGAACAATTTTAGAAACCTTTTGTTGAGTGCGGTTCGCAAGCTTTGTTTTCGATATCCAATCACCCGCCTTTGAGCTGCTGGTCTTGATCTTTGAGAGTCCCTTCTCCACACCGCTTCTGGTTTTTTGTATGGTTTCAAGACTTTTTTTACCTGCAAAGGGCTCAATAACTTGGTCACGCGCTATCTGTTGCAGTGTTTCCAAATCTTCTGTTGAAAATCCACTGGGAAGTGACGATTGATAGATCAGATCCGTTGTTTTTTTATCCATTGATATTGAATATTTCCGTTACTTTCGCTAATCAACGTGAATTTAAAGCATAATCAAATTCGAATTATTGGGTAGCTTACATATGTTTTTGTCCGGGATAAATAAAAAAACAGCTGAAAGATTGATAGAAGCGCGAAATTCCTGAATTACCAAAAGAATCATTGATTGATACAAATTCGAAATGTTATAAAAACGGATGGATCAGGGTATATAGGTCTTATTATACTGGGGTACCACCCAAAATGTAATTGGAAACCTACCATGCAAATATGCACTCAGCTCTGCTGTCCAAGATCTGGGTTTCATCCATCTGGAAAATGAGGGGTACTAGGGACCGTTTCTTTGTTTTGTGAAACCTATCTTTAAATGCTAGATTCCTTTTTTATTTATCGAAGTAACCTTAAACAAATGAACAGATGTCTTTGATTGAAATTGTAAATCAACAAGATTATCCACTCGATGATCTGATCCAAGTGCCAATCGACAAAAGCTTGACCCAGCAAGTGTCAAAAATTATCAGCAGGGTTATGGAATTTGGTGA
>PJEL010000936.1_pt1 | contig 31975 bp, 17 predicted proteins | sample 1853271 | NCBI WGS metagenome assembly PJEL01 (sample SAMN08108733, study PRJNA415343) | Invertebrate metagenome, whole genome shotgun sequencing project. | host: Globobulimina | place: Sweden: Gullmar Fjord | collected 2015-08 | reverse complement strand
CGGGCTCTGGGGCCTCGGGCTCTGGGGCCTCGGGCTCTGGCTCTGCGGGTGCCTCCGGCTCTGGCACTGCGGGGACCTCGGGTTCGGGCTCGACCTCGGGTTCGGGCTCGACCTCGGGTTCGGGCTCGACCAGTTCCGTCTCGTCCATGGGCTCTTGCGCCGCTTCTTCGGCGACGACTCTGGCTCGGTCGAGGTTGACGGTCGCGGCGTCGAGAGCCTCCTGGGCTTCGGGGGCGTCGGCGGCGTCGAACACACGGGTCAGGGCGTCCTCCGCGGCGTCTATCGCGGGGCTGGCGCGGCTGGGTGCCTCCTCGCGGAGGGCCGCAATTGCTTCCCCGAGCTTCTTGGCGTCGACATCGACGTCGGCGAGTGCGCGGGCCGATTCGACGGCCTTTTGTACCGCCGCCTCGGCGACATTGCGATGTTCCTCGAGCTCCGGGAGCGCGGCGTCGATGGCAGTGAGGTCGCCGCCCTCGGAAAGAGCGAAGAGTTGTTGTGCACCCTCGAGGGCGGCCTTCGCCGTGCGTTGAGCGTGCAGGCTTCTGGCGCTTCGGGTTTCGGCGAGGTCGTCGAGGGTCGAGGCGGAGACGACCGCTTCATACGCCTCTTTCAGCTTGGCAACTGCTGCGTCGACTGCCGCGGAACGGGCACTCTGTCGGGCTTCGGCGATCTCACCAGCGGCTTTGGCGATGTCATCCGCGGCCGTTTGGAGCTCCTTGAGCTGTACGGCGACCGCTTCGGCGTCCGTGGCCTCCTTCGCCTTGGTCGTGGCCCCGGTCGCGCGCGCGTCGGCGGCCTCAGCGCGCTGGAGGGCAGCCTCGGCGGGCTTTTGCGCTTCGGCGTCTCCGCTCTCGGTCAGCTCGGCCAGGTCGGAGCGACATGTCTCGAGCGCCTCGGCAATAGCACGCCTGACATCGTCGACTTCTTCGTCGGCATCGGAGAGGGCCTGGGCGGCGACCATCAACGCCGCCAGCGCTGTCTGGGCCTTGGCGAGTGCGTCCGTCGCCTCCTGGGCGGCAGTGTGTGCATCTTCTGCGGATGCTGTGGCCGGCGCAGCGGTCTCGGCAGCGGCCGCCTTCGCCGCGGCTGCTTCGGCAAACTCGGCCGCGTCCAGTGCGGCCTCGGCAGCCTGCCGGATCGCGGCGAGCGCGTCGGCGGCGACGGTGGAGCGCGTCGTGGAGATTGCCCCCTCGGCCTCGGTGACGACCCCGGTCGCTTGCTCCGCCGTGACCCGTGCGTCGGTCGCGTGGTTGGCGGCGGTCTTTGCGGCCTCGGCGGCGATCTCCAGAGCTGCGGCCCGCTCCTTGTCGGCCTCGGCCAGCGCATCGCGGAGCGCATTGAGGCCCTCGACGGCGGATCTTGCGGCGCCTTCGGCCGGAGCGCCGTCGGTCTCTGCTCGAGTGACAGCGACCTCGGCGACAGCTGGATCGGTTGCGGTGCTCGCTTCGGTGGCGGCTTCTCGGGCCGAGGTCGCTGCAACGTTCGCCGCTGCCTCCGCAGCTTGGACCGCGGCGGCTGCCGCGACGATCTTGGGTTCGGTCCGATCGAGGGCGAGGTCGCGGGCAGCGTTGGCAACATCCGAGGCGGCGCTGGCGTGTTTCTCAGTTGCCTCCGCCACAGCGGTGGCGCGCTCTACCGCTGCCGCGAGACGCTCTGCTCGGTCTGCTGCGTCGGCGATGGCGGTCTCGAGGGCCGCAGTGGCGGCCTGGAGACCTTCCGCGGCCGTCGCGGCGGCATCTGCGGAAGTTTCCGCACGGGCGGCGATGGCAGTGGCAGCCTCCGCTCCGGTGGCCTCCTCGGCGGCGGCTGCGTCGGTTTTGTCGGCGCTCGAGGTCGCGGTGGCGATGAGCGCGAGGAGAGCGTCCCGGGCAGCTTTGATCTCGGGGTCGTCACCTTCGGCCGTCGGCGTGGCCGATGCTGCGGCCTCCCTCGCTGCGGCTGCGCGCTCGGCGGCGTCGCGGATTCGCTCCTGCGCAGCGTTCAGGGCTTCTGCTTCCGCTCGTGTGGCTTCGGCGATGGCCTGGTCCAAGGCTTCGATGGCGGCGCCGACTCTCTCTGCGGCCTCGCCAGCTGTGGTTGCCGCGGAGTCGGCGTCGTCGGCGGCTTTGATGGCCTCGGCGCTGGTGGCGGCTGCGGCGGCTCGGTCTGAGGCTTCGGTGGCGGTCTTTGCGGCGGTCGCGACCCCGGCGGAGGCTGTATCCACTACAGCTCGTGCGGCAATGATGGCGTCGTTGGCGTGCTCGGTATCGGGCGGCAACTCGATCGTGACCGCTTGGTTGGCAAGTTCCACGGCCTGTTTTGCGCGCACTCTGGCTGCCTCGAGAGCCTCCGCTTCGGCGGCTCGCGCGGCGGTGGCTGCTTCGATGGCGACCGCGACCGCTTCGGTGGCGGCGATCACTGCGGCGGCACTCTCGGCGACGGCTTCGGCACCGGCGCGGGCGAGGCCGGCCTGTTCTTGGGCGACCGTGCTGTCCGTTGCTGCTGCCGCGGCTTCGGAGGCTGTCGCCGCATCTTCGGTCGCCCGAACGGCCGTCTTCTCGGCCTCGGCGAGGGCTGTGAGCGCCTGGCTGACCTCCTGTTCGTCAAACCCTGCAGCTGCGACGCGGCTGGTCTCGGCGGCCTCGGCTATGGGAGCGGCCGCACCGGCGGCGCTGTCTCGAGCTGCAGCGGCGTCGTCACGCGCCGACTGGAGGGCTTCGGCTTCCGCCTCGGCTTCGGCGATGCAGACCTTCAACAACTCCAGGTCAGATGCGGCTTTTGCGGTGGCTTCCGTCGCGGAGTCTGCCGCTGTTGACGCGGCGGCGGCGGCTTCCGCTGCAGTCGCACTCAGCCCGACCTCGTCTGCTCCTGCTGCGGAGGCGGCGGCCTGTGCGGCGGCTTCTGTGGCGTTGGCGACGGCGGCAGTGACGGCATCGCGGGCGGTGATCACCGCTTCCGTGGCGTCTTCTGGGAGCTCGGGGATCTGCAGGGAGCTGGCGTCGGTGGCAGCCTGAGCGGCGCGCTTCTCGGCTTCCTTGGCTTCGCTTCTCGCGGTGGCGAGTGCTTCGGTCTCGGCAGCCCGCGCGGCGTGAAGTTCCTCGATTCTGATGGAGATCGAGGTGGTTAGAGCCTCGACTTTGGCCGCTTCGGCGACCGACAGCGCGGAGGCCTCCTCGGCGATTGTGGTCTCCTGTCTCACCTTGTCGAGGGTCTCGGCGTCACCGCTCTCTTCCGCCGCTCGCTCGGCGTTGTCGGCGGCTTGTTGAGAAGCTACCTGGGCCGCTTCGATCTCGGAGAGCAGATCGGCCAAGGCTTCGGCCTCCGGGACGATCTCCTCGCGCGCGGTCTCGAGGGCTGCCTCGGCCTCAGCTGCGGCGATGAAAGCATTTGCATTGGCTGTGCGAGCGCGCTGCTGGAGCTCCAGGATCGCCTCGGCGGCGCCTCGAGCTTCGTCGATCGCGACGAGGAGTTCGGCCGCGGCGGTCTCCACGGCCTTGGTCGCCTCGCCTGCTGGCTCGGCCATGGACTCGAGGGCGTCTGCGGCAGCCTGCGCGTCTTTGGCGGAGCTGGTGCCCAGGGCCTCTGCGTGGGCGGCCTCGGCGTCGTCTGCGATCCGCCGGATGGCCTGCACCGCCTCCTCGAGAGAGGCTTCGGCGTCGGTGACTTTCGCCCCGGCAATCTCGGCTCTGGCCGTCTCGGCTGCCTCGGTCGCCGCATCTCTGGCGACAAACACCGAGTCTCGGGCTTCGCCGGCTCGGGCCAACGCCGCAGCGCGGGCCTCGGCCTCTGCCGCCGCTTCGACCAGGGCCGCTCGGAACGCCGTCAGGGCATTCTCGGCCTCGACAGCTGCTTCGCGGGCTCGCTCTGCTGCGGCCTCGGTCTCTGCTGCCGCCCCCTCGGCATCCGCTCGAGTGTCCGCCTCGGCCGTTCCGACACGCGCGGCCTCGGCCTCTTCGGCGGCACTGCTGGCGGCGGCGACTGCAGTCTCGATGGCGGCGATCGTCTCGGCCACCGCCTCGGCCTGGTCTCCGGCCTCGGCCCGAGCGGTCTCGAGGTGTTTGGTGGCGAGCTCCATCGCCCCAGTAGCCGCGGCCGCGGTGATCTCGGCTTCCGCTTGCGCCGTTGCCCGAGCCTCTGCGTCGGCGGCGGCGTCGGCAATCGCCTGATCGGCGGCGGCGACCACCGCAGCGAGCGCCGCCGCGGCGGTGGAGGCCAGCTTGGCTGCGACGGCCGCTTCCTCGGCCGCGGTTCTTGCGCGGTTGGAGCGCTCGAGGGCATCTTCGGGGTTGTCCGGCTCCTCTGTTGCTGCGTCTCTGGCGATGTCCGCCGCGGCGCGAGCATCTTCCACCGCCTTCTGGAGGGTCTCTGCGGCGGCGGCGATCTCCGCTTCGTCCCGGGCCTTGGCGGCGGAGAGCTGGTCGAGGGACGCTTCGGCCTGCGCGCGGGCTGACTCCGCTCTCTCGGCTGCTTCGCCGGTGGCCTTTCCGGCGGCGGCCAGCGTTTCCGCTGCTGCTGCCGCTGCTGCCGCGGACGCCTCGACAGCCTCGGTGACGGCCTTGCTGGCGTCCTTTGCGCGCTTCACTGCTGCCTCGGCAGTGTCCGCCGCGGCAGTCGCGTCGCGCTGTGCGTCGGTGGCGGAGACCAGATCTCCGGGCTCGGTGGCTGCAGCCTCTGCAGCGGCAGCGCTGGCGGCCGTTGCTTCGTCGACGATGGCCTTCAGGGTGGCGGTCGCGTCGGTCACCGCACCTTCGAGGCGGCCCTCGGCAGCGATCGCCGCATCCGCCAGGATCGCATCGGCGGCGGAGCCAGCGGCCTCGGCACGTCGGGCCTCGTTGCTCGCACCTTCGCAGGCGGCGGCGATGGCCACAGCAGCCTGCTCGGCGTCGGCAACCGCGGCGGCGATCGCGGTGGAGAGTCTGACCTTGAGGTCGGTGAGGGCGGCTGCGCCTTCTTCTGCGATCGTCGCGGCTTCCTCGGTGGCAGCCAGGGCGTCGCGGGCGCTTTCGGCGCTCGAGATCTCTGCCTCTGGGAGCGATGCCGCATTGGCGACTCGATCGAGCTCAGTTTCCAATGCAGCGAGCGCCGCCTCGACGGCGTCCTCAGTCCGGCCAGCGGCCTCTGTTCGCGCGCTCTGGCCGAGGTCGTCGGCGGTTCCTGCGGCCTCTTCCAGCCTGAGTCGCGCCGCTGCGATGGCGGCGGTGGCAGTGGCGATCGCCTCCCGCTCCTCGCGCTCGGTCTGGGCAGCGTCGACGGCCCGGGTGAGGGCGTGGTGCGCGGTGGCAACGGCTTCGAGTCCGGTCTCGGCGGCTGTCGCGGCCTCTTCGGCGGCGGCCCGGTTGGCCTCTGCTTGAGTGGGGTCATCGGTCTCGGAGGCGGCGTTGGTGGCCAGTTCTGCGGCGTCGGCAACCACCGCTGCGGCGGTCTCGAGTTCTTCGGTGGGCACGCCGGAGCCATCGGCGGCAGCGGTGCCGTTCTCCAGGTGTTCGGCGGCGGCCTTCGCGGCCTGCTCTGCTCGAGCGATGGCGGCGGAGATTCCGGTGTTGGCGGCTTCGACAGCGGCCTGTGCCGATGCGCGAGCCTCGGCGTTTGTGATCGCGTCGGCCAGCGCCCGCTGCGTTCCGGCGACGGTGGCGCTCGCGGCTTCGATCTCCTCGATAACGGCCTCGGCGGAGGCGATCGTCTCGGTGGGATCGTCGCTCGCGGATAGCGTCATGGCCCCGATCTGTGCCGGCAGCTTGGAGAGCGTGGTGAGGGCGGCGTCCAGGTCGCCTATTGCCTCTGCGACCTCGGAGTCCTCAGTGTCGGGCACCTGCTCCAAGCTGGTCGATGCGGCCTCTTCGACCGCGGCAACAGCCTTTTGTGCCCGCTCGAGACACTCCGCGAGCTTGGCGCGCCCGGCTTCGAGGGCTTCGGCCTGCTCTGCTTGGGCAGCGCGCGCGGCCGCGATGGCCTCGCCCAGCGCCTGATGGGCCGCGGCGACCTCGACCGCGCCCTCTTCGGCCCGATCTGCGGCGCTCTCCCCGTCGGCGGCTGCCGAGATGTCCCCATCGGTGGCGCGGGCTGCCGCGGCCGCGGCCTCAGAGACGGCGGCCCGGATGAGCTCCAAGACACGGTCGAGCTCGGCCAGCGCGGTGGAGATCGCGTCGCTGGTCTGACCCTCGGCTTCGCCACGACCGGTCTCGACCGTTCGCTCCGCACCTTCGAGCGCTTCGGTGGCGCGCTCTCGAGCCGCGGCGGTGGCGGCCTGCGCGGCTTGGTGCGCGGCGGCTTCGGCCTGGTGGGTGGCGACCTCTTCAGAAACAGCATTGGCGGCGGTCGCCGCGCTTTCTTGGGCACTCTCGGCTTCAGCAGCGGCGTCCACAGCGGCCCCGTGTGCCTTCTGGGCGGCGTCGGCGTCCTTGGCGCCCTCTGCTTCGTCGGCAGCCGATTGAGCAGCTTCGAGACTTGCAATCGCTGCGCTGACGGCGACATGCACTCCTTCGACAGAGATCTCCAGTCCCTCGGCGGCTCCGGTGGCCTCGCTGGCCGAGACCTGCGCTGCTTCAACGGCCTTCATCGCCCGGTCGACGGCGGCGGTGGCTCCCTCCCGAGCCTCGGAGATCGCAGCGCGCTCGGCCTCGGCCTCGTTCGCCCGCTTCTGATCTTCGGCCTCGGCGGCGTCGATGGCGGCGCGGACAGCTTCGCTGGTGGCGGTCACGTCCCGCAGCGATTCCTGGGCCATCTCTGCGACTCTAGCCCCTTCCTCCGCTGCTTTTTCGGCAGCGACAGCGGTGGTGGCTTCGGTTGCGGCCCCGAGAGCCTCGACAGCTGCTGCGCGGTGCGCCTCTACGCTCGACAGGGCGGCGCGCAGTGACTCCATCGCTTCGGAGACCTCCGGCCGGTCGCCGCCTTGGACCTCGGAGACCAACTCAGTGGCGGCCTCCAGCGCTGCCTGTGCGCGATCGTCGGCATCTGCGGCGGCCTCGCGGGCGGCGCTCAGTTTTGCAGCTTCGGCCGCTGCCTCCTCGGCCTCGGCGGCCAACGCTTCCTCGGCGGCTGCGACGGCCTCTTCGTACGCGGCCACGGCTTGGGCGACCTTAGCGGCGCCTTCTTCGCACTTGTCGGCGAGCTTGTTGGCTTCGATTGCGGACTCTGTCGCGCTCTCCGAATCTGTTCCCGCCGTCGCCGCCTCCCCGGCTCCAGCGGCGTCGGCCTCGACCGTCGCGAGCGCGGAACGGACCTCGGCCACGGCCTCGGCGACGCTATCCGTAGCGTCGCTTCGATCCGTTGCTTCGCCGGCGCTGGCTCTGGCCTCCTCCAGGGCCGCGTTGGCGCGCTCTGTCGCTGCCAAACCCGCCGCTCTGGCCTCTTGCAGGCGCCGGTCTTCGGCTTCGGCCTCCTCGGCGAGGCGGGCGGCCTCGGCATCGCAAGCCGCGATGGCCTCGTTCACGGCAACACCGGCAGTCTCGGCATCGTCGGCATTGCCCTCGCACTTCTCCGCTGCAGTCTCCGCCCGGTCAGCGGCGGTCCGAGCGTCGGCAGACGAGGCGGCATTCGCGGCGTTGATGGCTGATTTTTCAGCGTCTGCTCGATTCGATTCCGCCGCGGCAACGGCGCCTCGTACCATTTCGACGGCCGCTGTGACCGCGTCTTCATCCCGACCGGACTCCGCTGCGGTCAGCGATGCCCGGGCTCTCGCGGCTGCCGCCTCGGCGCGCTGGTGTGCGGAATCGGCGGCTTCGCGGGCCTGTTCGACTTGAGCGGCCTCGGCTTCGGCCGCCTCGGCTTTCACCTGGGCTTCGGCCTCAGCTGACGCGACGGCCTCTTGGAGGGTCTGCAGAGCGGCCTCGGTGGAATCTGCAAGCGATTCGGCAGTCTCGGCATGGCTGGTGGCGTCGTCTGCCGCAGCTCTGGCCTCGTCGGCAGTCGTTGCCGTCGCGGCATTGGCGGCCGATTCTCCCGTTGCGGCACGCTCCTGCTCGACGTTGTTGGCCTGCTCCCGGAGCGCGGCCATAGCGGCGACCACGGCTTCCTCGTCTCGGAGGAGGGCTTCGGCAGTCGCCACGGTGTTCCTTGCACGGCCGAGGGCCACCTGGGCTCGCTGGTCGGCCTGGCCAGCTCTGGCCCGGGCTTCGTCGATGCCGGCTGTCTCGGCTGCCAACGCCTCGGCTTCCGCTTCGGACTCGGCTCTTGCGGTTGCGTCCGCCATGAGCTTTTTCGCCGATGCGATCTCGGCATCCACCCCGACCGCGAGCTCGGCGATCGTGGCCACACTGGACTCGCAGATCTCCGCCTGGGCTTCGGCGTCGGCGGCGTCCGTTGCTTTCTTGGCTTTGGCCACAGCAATATCGGCTGCATCGGCCGCGTCGGCTGCCCGGTCGCACAGGGCGTTCGCGGCGTCGATCAGCGCTGTCACACCGTCGATTTCCTGGTCCAGGTCTGGCGTGTCGCGATCCAAGACGGCGCCAATCGCGTCAACTGCTGATCCGGCCCCGGCGGCGGCCTTTTTTGCGCGCTCGATTCCCGCCTCCAGGGCGCCGTCGTCTTCGGACTCGGCCAGGCCTGGGAGGTGCCAGCCCTTGGGCAGCGGGGACTCGACATCGCTGTCGTACTCGGAGGCCTCCTTGAAGACCTCCACCAGGGACGGCCCCTCGGCATCATCGAGGGCGGCGCGGAGCGCGTCGGTGAAGTCCAGAGGATCGCAGCGCTCTTCGGGGTCGGCGGCCAGAGCCTTGGAGAAGATGTCCAGAATGTCGGCGGGGAGCCCCACGGAGTCTAGCTTCTCCGTGGCTTTCCCGGCCTTCGCGAGAGCGACGACTTCTTTGGCTTTCCCGGGGTAGAGGGGCTTGCCGGTGATGAACTCCACGCCGATCAACGCGAGCGAGAACAGGTCCGAGAACGCGTCTTCGGCGGCTTTCTGGAGGCGCTCGGGCGGGCAGTAGCGAACCGAATCTGCCGGGGGGAGGAGGGTCTCGTCGGCCAGGTAGTCGGTGACTGCGAGGGCGGGCAGGCCGTAGCCGATCGTTGCGACCTCTCCTTCCTCGGTGACCAGCAGCGACCAGCCGGTCAGGGAGCCGTGACAGAACGCACCTTGTTTTTCACCGGCCTCCGAGGCGTCGGATAGAACTTTTCCGGCCCGTATTAGTAGTTCGTAACCTGCTTTTGCCCCGGCACCACCGGTCTCGGCCATGATGCTGGTGAGCTCGCGAACGGTTCGTCCGGAGGTCTTGTAGGCAAAACAACCGCTCTTTTCCGGGTGAATTGCCAGTCCGATCAGCCCATCCACCATGGGCAGCTCGATGAACTCGCGGATCTTGTCCAGACCCCCGTCGAGGGCCGGATCGTCGCGGTAGTCCTCCTCGAAGAGGATCGCGGTCCACTGCGCCCCATCGCCCGTCAGTTCGATCAGGTCGTAGATGGGACCTCTTACCCGGCGTCCAGACGGGGCAAGATCCCCGAATCGCGTGCCCATCCATAACCCTCTCGCGACGGGGCAACCCTATCAGAGGAGACGCGCTCAGGGGGGGGAGTTGAGTGCCCAGTCGTACTCGAAGAAGGTGTGTGGGCAGCCCTGCTCCGCCAGGTCCTCGAAGAGCTTCACGCGTTTGTTCGATGCGTAGCGGGACGCCAGTGTGCACAAGTCGGTGCCCGCCGACAAGAATTCGAAGTCCCGGGCGTACATTTCGAAGATGGGGCTGAACACCGCGCCGTTCTCGTCGAAGCGCACGCCGCGGCGCGGATCATCCACCCAGCGACCAAACTGTTCTCGCAGCTGTCGCGTCAGGGTGTATTTGCTGTACAGCTCTCGTCGCATCGGTGGCGAGGACTTGGTGCCGTGGTTCATCGCCGCGTGGCTGCGCAGGTCGAGCTCGGACATGCGGATCCGCTCGTGTTCGATCTCGCTGAGGGACATCGTCTCGGGGCCGAGGCGGAACGCCGTACCGCTGAAGAACTTCGCAGCGGGGCCGCCAAACCATCCAGGCACGTCCTTGACCGACGCCGGTGTGTCCCGTTCGAGGATCTGGAAGAGGACCAGAGCGTTGAAGGCGTTGAGCCAGTCGGCGTGCCGGTCGGTGGGGCGGGCACCCTTCCAAGCTCTCTGTCCGTGGAGCCAGGCAACGTATTTATCCAGGTATTTCCTGTTTTTGCGGAGCTTCTTGTAGTTGACGTAGCCGTCCCGCGTGACCACCTTTCGCAGCAGAGCCTCGTACTCGGCCTCGGGATTGGTCTCGGGCCGCGGCGCCTTCGAGGTCATCTCCTCGCGGCAGCCAAACATCAGTAGCAGGAACAGGAAAGCGGACATCGGGCCTGTCAGGGGGCGGTCGATTCACTCTCTACTTCGTTGGGGACGGGCTCGGCCAGTCCAGCGTCCCTGGCGAGCAGCTCGGCGTTCCACTCGGCGAACACGGGCTCGACCGCCTGGGCGAGGTCGCCGTCGTGGAGCCAGTACAAGGTGCCCACGGCCGTGACAGCGGCGGAGAGAAGAAACGTCAGGAAGCGTCGCATTGGATTGTCCGGGGAGCGGGGAGGTGCTGCGGAGCGGGGAGGGAAGGGGAGGCGGGGGCACCACTATGTTACACGCGCGCCATGGAAGAAAGCCCCTACAAGTCGACCCACAAGATTCGTTTCGTCACTGCAGCCAGCCTCTTTGACGGGCACGACGCCGCGATCAACATCATGCGGCGCATCTTGCAGTCATCGGGGGCAGAGGTCATCCACCTCGGGCACAATCGGTCGGTTGATGACGTGGTCACCGCCGCGATCCAGGAAGATGCCCAGGCCATCGCGATCTCGTCCTACCAGGGCGGACATGTCGAGTACTTCAAGTACATGCGACGCCTCCTCGACGAGCGCGGAGCCAGCCACATCAAGATCTTTGGCGGTGGCGGGGGCGTGATCATTCCCGACGAGATCCGCGACCTGGAGTCCTCGGGCATCGATCGGATCTACTCTCCGGAGGACGGTCGAAAGCTAGGGTTGCAGGGCATGATCAACGACATGCTCCGCCGATGTGATTTCGCGACGGCCGAGGTGAGTGGCAGCGCCCTCGAAGACGTACAGAAGGGTGAGGTCGGCGCCATCGCGCGCATGATCAGCCTCGCGGAGGTCGACGTGACAACCCCCGGAGATGGCCTCGATCCGAAGGTCCGCAGCGAGCTCGAGAACGGGATTGGATCCCAGCCCGTTCCGGTGGTCGGCATCACCGGCACCGGAGGCGCGGGCAAGTCCTCCCTCACCGACGAACTCCTTCGTCGATACATCATGGACTTCCCAGAGAATCGGGTTGCCGTGTTGTCCGTCGATCCCACTCGAAAGCGCACGGGAGGTGCACTGCTCGGCGATCGGATCCGGATGAACGCCATCGACCCGGATCGTGTCTTCATGCGCTCCCTGGCCACCCGAGACCGCAAAGGCGAGCTCTCCGGCGCGATCCGCGAGGCGGTCAGCATCTGCAAGGCCGGCCAGTTCGACCTCATCCTGCTCGAGACCTCGGGCATCGGTCAGGGCGACACCGACATCGTCGAGATCAGCGACGTATCCCTGTACGTGATGACACCCGAGTTCGGCGCTCCGAGTCAGCTCGAGAAGATCGACATGCTCGACTACGCCGACGTGGTGGCGGTGAACAAGTTCGAGAAGCGCGGGGCCATGGATGCTCTGCGAGACGTGCGCAAGCAGGTCCGTCGGAACCGCAACCTCTTCGACGTCGAGGATGAGGCGCTTCCGGTCTTTGGGACTGTTGCCAGCCGCTTCGCGGACCCCGGAGTCACGGGCCTGTACCTCGAGCTGCTCCGGTTGGTTGCCGAGCGCTCCAAGACCGAGCTCCAGTCTCGATTCGAGGCCCCCGAGACTCGTTATTCGCCGGCCGCTAGAGCGCTGGTAGCCTCGGGGCGGGTCCGCTATCTCGCCGAGATCGCGACGACGGTTCGCGAGTATCACACCACCGCAGCAGAGCAGGTCCGAGCCGCACGCCGCAGCCAGCGCTTGAGCGAGACCCTCGAAGAGGTGAGGGGAACCGCGGCCGAAGAGGTGCTGACCGCCAAGGTTGCGGATGCCGCCGCAGATGTGCTGCCCGAGATCCGAGCCTATGTGGACGGCTGGAGAGACCGCGTCGCTCGATATCGGGCCGACGAGTACGTGTATGAGGTGCGCGGCCGAGAGCTGCGACAGCCCATGTACCACACCAGCCTGGCCGATCAGAAGATCCCACGCGTCGTGCTTCCCGACACCGAAGACCACGGTCAGATCGTGCGCTATGCCTTCAAAGAGGGCGTTCCAGGCGAGTTCCCGTACACGGCGGGGGTGTTCCCGCTCAAGCGTCTCGGCGAGGAGCCCAAGCGCATGTTCGCCGGCGAAGGCGGTCCAGCAAAGACCAATGCCCGCTTCCACTACCTATGCGAGGGCGAGACCGCTCACCGGCTCTCGACGGCCTTCGATAGCGTCACGCTCTACGGGGAAGATCCGGACGAAAGGCCAGATATCTGGGGCAAGGTCGGCGTCGCAGGTGTGTCGGTTCCGCACCTCGACGACATGAAGATCCTCTACGGCGGATTCGATCTCTGTGCGAAGACAACCTCGGTGTCGATGACCATCAACGGTCCGGCGCCCATCCTGCTCGCCATGTTCTTCAACACCACCATTGACCAGCAGATCGACCAGTTTGTGGAGGCCAACGATCGGCAGCCCACCGACCTGGAGCGAGCCGAGATCCGCCAGCGTGCGATTTCCACGGTTCGAGGGACCGTACAGGCCGACATCCTCAAGGAGGACCAGGCTCAGAACACTTGTATCTTCAGTACTGGTTTTGCCCTGAGGATGATGGGCGACATACAGCAGTACTTCACCGATAATAACGTAAGAAACTTCTATTCGGTGAGCATCAGCGGCTACCACATCGCCGAGGCGGGCGCGAACCCCATCACCCAGCTCGCCTTCACCCTCGCCAACGGCTTCACCTTCGTCGAGTACTACCTGTCCCGCGGCATGGCCATCGACAGCTTCGCGCCGAACCTCTCCTTCTTCTTCAGCAACGGACTCGACCCGGAGTACACCGTCATCGGTCGTGTCGCCCGACGCATCTGGGCCGTCGCCATGAGGGAGCGCTATGGTGCCTCAGAACGCAGTCAGAAGCTGAAGTACCACATCCAGACCAGCGGTCGATCGCTGCACGCCCGCGAGGTGCAGTTCAACGACATCCGCACTACCCTGCAGGCGCTGTTGGCCCTCACTGACAACTGCAACAGCCTGCACACCAACGCCTACGACGAGGCCATCACCACGCCCACCGAGGAGTCCGTCCGGCGAGCCATGGCCATCCAGCTGATCATCAATCGCGAGTTCGGGCTGTCTCGGAACGAGAACAACCTCCAGGGCAGCTACATCGCCGACCACCTCACCGATCTCGTCGAGGAGGCGGTCCTGCAGGAGTTCGAGCGACTCTCGGATCGCGGCGGCGTACTCGGCGCGATGGAACTCCAGTATCAGCGGATGAAGATCCAGGAGGAGTCGATGTACTACGAGCACAAGAAGCACGACGGATCCCTGGAGATCATCGGGGTGAACACCTATCTCGACCCGACCACACTGCGGGACGACTGGGAGCCCGAGGTTGCCGAACTCCGTCGCTCCTCCGCCGAAGAAAAGCAGGAGCAGCTCGACTCGGTTCGCAGGTTCCAGGTGCGACACGCCGATAAATCGGCAGGAGCGCTCGAGAAGCTCAAGCAGACGGCGCTGGACGGCGGGAACATCTTCGCCGAACTCCTCGACACCGTACGCGTTGCTAGCCTCGGCCAGATTACCCGCGCACTCTACGAGGTTGGCGGCGAGTACCGGCGGAACCTGTGACGAACGCCCAACGACTCGGCCTCGGGGCCTTGGTCGGTGCAGTGCTGCTCGCGCTGGCCTGGATGGGCATGCGGACCGTGGACGCCGGCCCTCCCATAGACGTCTCCTCCGACGCGGAGATCACCAGGTCAATACCTCCCAAAACCGAAGCCCTAGAACGGGAGGCGTCGGAAGGCTCGCTGGCCGATCCGGTCGCTCAGGCCTTTGGACAGGGAGACACCGACGAGGGCATGGCCGGTGGTGATCGACTGATAAAAGACGGCCTCACACCTGGAGATCGCCGCGCCAATCGCGTCGAGAGTTCCGTTCACCTGGTCCTCGGCACCGTCGCCCCGGAGCTGGATCTGAGCGAGGTGCTGCGCGAGTGCACGCCCGACGGCCGCCGCTGCACTTTTGGCGGGCCGTGGCCGGGCGACGACTTCCTGGCGCGGTGGGTGCGGGCCACCAGCAGCGGTGAGATCTCCAGCGAGCAGCTCCGCGGAGTGACCTTCGAGAAGTTCGAACCGGTAGATGTCGAGGACGGCGAAGGCCGTTTCCGGATTATCGCGCTTCTGAAGCGCAGGAGGGTGGAGGAATAGAGCTGACGTCAGTCGCCCAGCGTTACGCGTAGGGAGAGCATGTCCGAGGGGTCTGGGTATTCGAATCCGGCCGCGTCAGTGCCGTTGATTTCCACCACGTTGCCGCCCTCGTCCTCTCCGCTGCCCGGGGCTGATTGGCGTGGGGCTTGGCTGTCGCCGATCCCGGGCTCCTCGTTGATCTCCGTGCCGGCGTCCCACAGGGTCAGGTCGGCGGTCGCGTCGGTCTCCAGTGCGTTTTCATCGACGTCGAACAGGGGGATGGAGAGGGCGGCGACAAAGACGTCGTTGCTCTCTCCGTACATGGTCGCGACGGTGATGCGTTGGCCTGGAACAGCATCGACGGACTTGGTGGCTCGCTCGCCGGGCAGCATCGGCGAGTCCTTGTAGGAGGCGTCGAGGGCTGCGAAGGACTCCGCTGAGATCACCCCTGACTCGCCATCCAGGTCCGCGATCAGGTCCGCGTTCGAGCCATCCTCGACCATCGCTTCGAAACCCGGGTACAGCGATGGGGCGCCGGGCTCGATGAGTGCGAAGTCGTCGGTGTGCAGGATCAGGATCCCCGGGGCAAACAGGATGTCGGTTGGATCACCGACGCTGGGAATCAGGTCTCCCGCCGCCGAGGTGTTCTCCATGTTGATGTTGAACTGTATGGGTTCAACGGGCTCTTCTTCGCTGCACCCACCGCCGAAGATTGCCAACGCCAGTGCGGCGACTGCCGTGCGCATGTGCACCTCCATGTTGGAGTATGCCAGCTTGGGGCGATGGTTACGCCGTTCGTCGCACGCGGGGTGTCGTCGGTGTGGCTGTCCGCTTTCGAACCTCGACGACCGTGGTCAGCCGCGCGATCTCACCCTGGAGACGCAGCCGGTGGCCGAGCTCGTCGTGCAGCAATGGGCTGCTCGCACCCCTGAAGATCACCAGCTGGCGAGCTCCCTGGGCCATCAAGAACGACGAGACTGCCAGGATGGCGAACAACGCCGGCGCAGTCATGCCGGCCGCGGTGTCGAAAACCAACAACAAACGTGCGATGTCGAGGCTGTAGATCGGAAGGATCAGCGCGATTGCCGTTCCTCCGGCGAAGGTCGCTGCCGCGGCGCTCATTACGTGCCACATCAGGATGTATGGATGCCAGGGGCGGTCGACCACCAGGCGCTCGATCAGACGATCCGAGGAGACCTCGTGGTCGAGCCTCGACAGCTCTTGTCTTCGATCGACGATCGCGGTCTTCAGTCCCGACTCGGTGAGAAGTTGCATGCCCACTCCTAAACGTTGTGCTCTCCATCGCTCTGCAGTGAGTGTGCCAATCTTGATTGTCTAGGATGTCCCGTGCATGGGTATCGGATGACGGGCCGATTGGTGCCAAAGTCGTCCTCTTTGACACTGACAATGTCATTTGCGTGTGTCATTTGCGGGACGTATTTGAGGTTTTGTGCTGAACCTAGCCACCGACACTGATGCCTCTTGGAGCTCGCGAATCCTCGCCGATCTGGACGAGCTGCTCCTGGACCACACCCACTGTGAGAAGAAGGCCGCTTCGACCGCGATCAATCTGATCTTCCACTATCAGGAGCGGGTGGAGATCATGGCTCCGCTCTCCGAGGTCGCGCGGGAAGAACTCGGGCACTTCGAGCTTTGTCTCGAGCTTCTCGCGGCCCGCGGGATTCCGTTTCGAAGGCAGCGGCCGAGTCCGTACGCACGGGAACTCCGCGATGTCTGCCGGAAGTCGGAGCCGGGGCGCTACATCGACGTGATGTTGTGCTGTGCGATCATCGAGGCGCGCAGCTGCGAGCGCATGAAGATCCTCTCCGAGACGCTCCCTGATCGCGAACTGGCAGCCTTCTATGCCGACTTACTCGCCAGTGAGGCTCGCCACCACACGATGTATGTGGACCTCGCGGCGCTGGCGACCGACCGCGCGAGTGCTCAGGCCCGCCTCATCGAGCTCGCCGCCATCGAGGGCGAGATCATCGCCAACGCGCCTGCGGAGCCCCGTATGCACTCGGCCGGTGCTCATCACTCCTCGAAGTAGAAGATCGCGTCGGTGTCCATCGGCCCACCCTGGGGTTCCATCAGCTCTTCGATGAGGTCCATGTTGGCCTCGGCGGTCCTACCTCCCATTCGCTGCAGGGCCTGAGCGGCTCGGCGAGCGTCGGCGAGGGCTTCCTCGTCGTCGGGATCGGCATCGAGGAGGGCCGCCAGAGGCTCGGCGGCTTGGCTTGTTCCCATGGACTCGAGGGCGGAGATGGCGGTGCTGCGGAGCTGTGGGTCGTCGTCGTGCAGGGCGTCGGCCAAGACCTCTCGGCCCTCGGCGCCCCCGTTCCAGGCGAGGTTGTGCATGACCTGGGTGCGGAGATTGGTGTCGCGCTCGGGATCCCGAACCAGGTCGAACATGGCGGTTCGAGCGCCCTCGGTGCCGAGCTGGGTCAAAGCTGATGCCGCCGAGTTGGCGAGCTCTGGATCGTTCAGGGCGTCGATAATCCGGGTCTCCGCCTGGTCGCCGCCGATCTGCGCTAGCGCCTGGACTGCGGCGGTCTTGGCCTGGGCGTCCCCGGTATTCGACATCTCGAGGAGCCTTTCCCGGCTGTTCTCGGTGCCCATTCGCCCCAGCGCCTGGGCGGCCATCGAGGTGAGCTGGGGGTTGTCTTCGGAGGCTGCTCGCTCGACAATCGCCTCGAGGTCGGTGGTTCCAGAATACAGGAGCGACTGGTAGATCTGTTGGCGCAAGGCCGGTTCTTCGGCGGTATCCAGGATGTCCACGAGGGACTGAACGTGGTCTGAGCTCCCGCTGTTGGCCAGGGCGTTGATGGCGTTGGTCCACTCCCGCTGGGTGCCATTCTCGATCCTGGCGACGACTGCGTTCACCGCTTCGGGGGTTCCGATGTTGATGAGCGCTTGTTCGGCGCTTCCGTAGTCCTGGTAGGGAGAGTTCGCGAGCTGGGCGAGGAGGCGCTCCTGGAGGACGTCTTCGCTCCCGCCGCGCTGCATGAGCGCATTGACCGCCGCCTGTCGCACGTTGTTGTCTGGGTCGTCGACCATCCCCAGGAGCAGATCGGTTGCCATCATCGACGGATCGCTCTGAAGATTCCAGACCGCCTGGCTGCGCACGGTTGCCGGGCCGTCGAGGAGCACGGCTTCGACCAGCAGCTCGTCGTCCAGGGTGCCGTGACGCATCAGGAAGCCCAGTGCCTCTCCGGCGCGGTTGCTGCGCAGGTTGACCGTGATCTCGGAGCGGGCGAGCTCGAGGACCTGCTCCGGCACCTGTCCTGGGAGCCATCCCGCCGAGTACAGCCTGGAAGCGATGGCCTCCCTGACCTGGCGAGGGCGGTTCTCGGAGGCGCTGAGCAGTCCCTGCCAGATGTCCGGCTGCTCCACCCCTTGCACTGAGTACGCAGCTTGGGCGCCGATCTCTGCGGCTCCGACGTCGATGATGCCCAGGAGAGCTTCGGTCGCCTTCTGTGTGCCGATCTGACCGAGGGCATTCAGGGCGCTGTGCCTGGAGTTGCGATGCCCGTGCAGGGCGGTGTCCCGGAGATGCGCGATAGCTCTGGGGTCGCCGAGCTGACCGAGGGCAATGGCGGCGGTGCCCTGGCGGCTGGCACTGCCGGTGCGGAGGTCGGCGATGAGGATGTCGTAGACCATCGGATCGCCGCGATCGGCCAGGGCGTTCAACGCGGCATCTCGCTGGAGGTGAAGCGCGTTGTCCACCGCGTCGTAGAGGATCTCGCGGGCAATTGGGATGTCTTCTGGGAACCCGGCGAGCACGCTGGCGATGGATCGCGCCATGCTGTAGTCGGCGCTCTTGAATCGCAGGGCGAGGCGTTCGGCGGCCAGCTCGGTTTCGAATGCGCCGATCGCATAGGCCGCGGCGGGTCCGAGCCGCGGGTTGTCGAGTATTTCGTCGAGAGCCTCGAAAGCTCGGGGGTGACCTGACAACCCGAGGGCTTCGATGGCGCCAGATGCCGTCTTCGGATCGTCCGTCAGTCCGACCAACAAGTCCACCGCATCGTCTGTGCCAAGGCGTCCGAGGGCGATGACGCCGGGGCGGGCGATCACATAGTCTGTGGACTGGGCGAAGCTCGCCAGCAGCTCGAGATCGTCGTCGGTCGCCACCCATCCGAGCATGGTGATCGCTTCGACGAGGGCGGCGTCTGCCTCGGCCTCGTTGAGGACCTCCAGAGCGCCAGCACGCATGGATCCAGCCTCGGCTGTGGTCCGCACAGCGTCGAGCGCCAGCCTCCAGTCTGGATTCTCATAAGAGGCTTTCTTTGCGGTTTCTTCTTCGACTTCCGCAACTGGCAGGCCGCGTTCGATTGCGATGCCGAGGCCGACGGAAAATCCACACAGCGCGACGACGAGAGCGCGATTGAACCACTTGCTTGCCATGGATACCCCCAGGGACTGCGACCCCAACGCCCGCGCGTGAGGTGACTTACACCGACATCACCAAAGCTATGTGGTTCGTCATGGGTTCGTCAGGTGCCAGCGATCATCGGTCGGGATGGCGATCCCGTTCTTCGACAGCCAGCGCAGGTGCGACGTGATCTGGATGGCCGCCAGCGGGTGCAGCTGCGCCTCGAGCTCTGGGTAGACGAGGGGAGCGATCTCTAGAGGAGTGGCTTCTCCCAGCTGGTCCAATGCTCGGCGGATCTGGTCGGTGCGCTGGTGGCGGTGGGCGATGTAGAAGCTCAGCAGGGTCTCGGCGTGGGGAAGGGGACCGCCGTGGGCGGGAAGCAGAACGCTGGCGTCGAGCGCGCGCATCTTGTCCAGTGAAGCCAGGTACTGCTCGAGGTCGCCGTCGTCCGGAGCGATGACGATGGTGCCGACGCTTGTCACCATGTCGCCAGCGATCATCGCCTTGGAAGCTTCGTCTTGGAAGACGAGGTGCCCCGGCGCGTGCCCGGGAGTGTGGTGGGCGCGGAGCTGGCGTCCTCCGCAGTCGATAAGCTGCCCGTCGTTCCATTCCTCGTTCACTGGGAATTTCACCATTGCCGCTGTGGCTGGGTGGGCGACAATCGGCACTCCGACGGCCTCTTGGAGTGCAACCGCACCGCCTACATGGTCTTGGTGGTGATGGGTGAGTACGATCCGTTCGACGCGCTCTCCGCAGTCCATGCGATCCTCGAGGCTCTCCAGGAGCATCTGCTGCTCCTCTGGCCACGGGCTGGCGGGATCGAAGATGGTCAGTGCACCATCGCCGACAACATAGGTGTTGGTGTGCGTTGCCGGCGGCAGCGTCGGGGTCCGAACCGGGACGACACGGATTCCGGGGGCCAGTCGATCCATGCCGTCAATCTAACGGGCTTCCGAGTGGCGTTGCGGATTTGCCGGCCCGGACCTGCGCGGCGCAAGTCCCGATTGTCGTCGAGAGCATCGCCGGCAGGGCCGGACGCCTGTCCACACGGTTCTCTACGACAATCCTGTGCCGAAGGATAGGCAGTATTGATCCTGGATTATCAGGCGGCATCCGTCGTTGCCGGCCTCCGGGCTGCGGTGCCCGAAGTCCTCTGGTGAGCAAGCTATCGCCACTTCCTCCGATGACAACTAGTAGGATTGGCCGCTGGAGGCATAGTGCGCCCACCTCTCTGGTTGATCGCGATGGTTTCGGTAGCGCTCTTGGGGTGTTCCGATGGGAAGCCTCGTGACTCTGGCCTCACCACAGACACGGACGCCGACACGGACACCGACGCTGACACCGATGCTGACACCGACGCCGACACCGATGCGGACACCGACGCGGACACCGACGCAGACACCGACGCCGATACGGACACCGACACGGACACGGACACGGACACCGACACGGACACGGATACCGACACGGACACCGATACGGACACCGGCACGGGCGACACGGGCGACACGGGCGACACCGAGCCGCAATGTCTGCTCGTCGACGACGCCTTGGAGGAGAACGACACCCTCTACGACGCGGTGAATGTGTTCGATGGCGTCGATCTTGTCGTCGATCTCGGAGATCCCGACTGGTATGGCGTCTGGACGGTTCCCGATGGCGAGATGGTGACGATCGACGTGCTTTTCGTCGATGCTCTGGGTGACATCGATGTCTACCTCGTCGACGTCTCCAATCCACTTGGCTGGCTCGATCGCGGCTTCTCGGGCTCCGACGACGAGCATGTGGTCTGGGTCAACAACAGCGGCGCTTCGGTGGACGTCGCAGTACGCGTCGAGGCGTACCGATTCTCCGATTGCAACGAATACGACATGACCATCGCCTTCAGTCGGCTCGATACCGGCGTCAACGTCGTGGACACTTCCACCACCTCGGACACGTCGGACACCTCGGACACCTCGGACACGTCGGACACGTCGGACACGTCGGACACGTCGGACACCTCGGACACCGCCGATACGGCTGATACGGCTGATACGGCGAATACATCCGATACAGCGGTCACCGACACTGCTCCGCGGTCACGGTGATCGCGAGGGGACCAAGCAGGTTTCTCAGAGGAGAGTGGAGAGCATCCACAGCAACATCGCCAGTCCCATTACCCCCACAAAGGCCATGGCTACGCGCTGCGCCGTCATGTTTCGCTCGGGCAGGTCGGCTGGCGGAGCGATCTCTTCGGGATTGCCGAGAGCGGGACCCGACGGCATGTCGTTGCCGATGTTTGGCATGCGGCCTGTCCCCAGACCTGGCTCGTCAAGAGATTGTGCCTCGCCGCCTGGTAGTGAACCTGGCCGCGGGATTTCTTCGCTCGGATCTCTGGAATCGGTGGTTGGGACTGCGGTGGGCCCCTCGGCTGGGGGCCCCTCCGACGGGGGCGTTGGGTCGTCGTCGGTGAGCTCGACCTCGACGGGCAGCACATAGGGCCCCGACCGATCGGGGGCGATGGGTGCGGCGAGGATCTTGTCGATGGCTTCGCGGCCATAGAGCACTGTTGCGGCCTCGTCTTCTTCGTCTTCCTCATCATCTGCGAAGGAGGCCGACAGGGGGGAGAGTCGGTCAGGATTGGCCGAGGCCAGGGAATCGGGAGTGTCGGAGTCGTCGCCTTTCAATGAATCCGGTTCGGATCCCACAGGGTTCGGGTCGCGGGGCGTCATCTCTGGTTGTCTCTCACTTTCCGCTTCGATCGTACCATCCTCTGGCTCGGAAGTGTTCGTTCTGCCGAGGTGGGCGGTTGGCACGTCTCCTTTCACGTCGGGTCGCACGACCGGGATCTCCTCTTCAGGGAGTTTCTCCTGAGGTTTTCGCTCGGACTCCGGCAACTCGCCGTCACCCACTACCGCGGCGATGGGGATCTCGTCCTCGCTCGGGGGGCCAGCTGGGCTCTCTTCCGCGGAGGGCTCCTGCTCGACCTCCGAACCTTCGTCTTTTGGGTGCAGGACGAAGTCCTCGAGGGTGGGGGCGCTCTCTGGTGCCGTGGCTGCGGCCTCGGCTGCTGCGTCCCGCTCATCTGCGGCCTCTTGCTCGGCCGCTCGTCGCCTGGCCAGGAGCGCACCTAGCTCCCGGCGCTGGGAGGTTCCGCCTGCCTTTCGGGCGAGTGCTAGTAGCTCTTGCCGGACTGGATGCATGTTTGCATGGCGGTTCTCGGGTCGGGTGTCGAGGAGCCGCTGCAGCAAGCGCGCGAGGGCGGGCCACTGACTCATGATCGGCTCGATGATCGGCTCGATGTCACCCCGAGTAGCCTCGGCGCCGGGATCGTCGGATTGCCAGGGTATTCGGCCGGTGACCAACGCTCCGCAGATTGCCGCCAGACACCACTGGTCGGTCGCCTGGCTCGCCGCTTCGCCCCGCGCGCGCTCCGGCGCTTGCCAGCCGCTTGCGGGTTCGGCGTCCGAGCCCTGCCCGACGCCGAAGAGCCACACCTTGCCGTCCGGGGCAAGCACCACATTCTCGGCGCTCAGGTGGCCGTGGGCGTTGCCGGTGTGGTGCATATGCTGCAGCGTCTCGGCTATCTCCAGGGCGATGTCGAGGAGGGTGGCCGGACTCATCTGGATCTCGTCGTCGGTCCGTCGGCGCACCAGCTCGCCCAGGGGCGTGCCGCGAACCGCGTGTATGGCCAGCGCACCCATGCCTTCGTACAGGGCCACCGCTGCCGGTATCCGGGCGTCTTCAATTCCACGGAGCAGGTCGAATTGCCGCTGTAAATCTGCCCTTTCGGCCGTGGAAGCGCTTGGATCGAGGAGGCGTACGAGGACGTCGTTCGGGTGGCGTCGCGTCTGGCCGGTGCGGCGCGCGTAGCACCACGTCCCAGGCTCTGGAATGCTCGCATTCTCGACGATCTCGAACGGCCCGACTCGGAGCCCGATCACCGACATCCACACCTCTCATACGAATGGCTCATACTACGACAGCCTGTTCCAGAGTTCCCGACCGCATCGCGCCCGTGAGTCCTCGTCCGACGGGTCGATTTCGCCGATGTCGATGACGGGTACGTCAAGGATCTCGGTGAGATCGGCCAGGTTGCTCGCGGCCGAGGCGTCGTCGGTGCCGAGGCCACTGTTCAGGATCACAGCTGCGACCTCGAACCCATCCCCCTGGATGGCCTCGACGGTGAGTGCGGTGTGGTTGAGGACGCCGAGACGATTGGCGGCGACAACCAGCACTCTGCCGCGAGTGGCGCGGCAGAGCTCGAGCACCCATGGAACCCGCCAGCCGCCGGCGCCCTCCACCAAGACGGTGTCTCCGACCAGCGCCGCGATCCACCTCGAGATCGCGCTGAGATCGACGTGTCGACCCTCCAGCTTGGCGGCTCGATGGGGTGAGACAGGTGCCTCGAAGGTCTGGCGCGTCAGGGGCGAGTGGCCGGCGGCCCGCCCAAGAAGAGCGGCATCATCACCATAGGAGCGACTCTTTGGGACGCCCGACTCGATGGGCTTGACGGCGCACACCTCTCCCGTCGCGGCCTGGGCCAGACAGGCTGTGACGACGGTCTTTCCGACTCCGGTGTCGGTTCCAGTGATGAACCAGCGTTTCATGGACACCCACGTTAACCCGCTCTGATGAGGGTTCCCGTACATGTGATCGGCGGCTTTCTAGGCGCCGGAAAGACCACCGCACTACTCTCTCTCCTCGGGCGAAAGGCCGGTTCGGAGCGGGCTGCCGTGGTCATCAACGACTTTGGCGAGAGCGCCGTTGACGAGGGCAGGGTGGATGCCGCTGGCGTCGCGGTCCGCGAAATCCGCGGGGGATGCGTCTGCTGCACGGCTCCCGAGGGATTCATGGGTGCGGTTGGCCAGATCCTCGATGAGGAGAGCCCCGACCGAATCTATATCGAGCCCACCGGCCTCGCTCGTCCCGCCGACCTCATCGATACGCTTCGCCGCGCACCCTACGCGGATCGGCTGGACATCAAGCCGCTGATCATCCTGGTAGATCCTCACAACCTGGCCTCGGATCTCCACGTCGCCCAGCAGGCAGAGGTTGCCGATATCCTCGTTGCAAACCGCATAGATCTCGCCAGTGACGAAGAGATGCAGGCCTTCGATGTGTGGGTGGGTGGTCTGTGGCCGCGGCCGCTCCAGGTCCACCGCGTCGAGCACGGCGAGCTTCCCGAGACCGTGCTCTCGGGCTCCTCTTCCGCTCCCGCGCCTCACGATCACGACCACCCCCATCACGGTCACGACGACGCCCATCACGGTCACGACCACGCCCATCACGACGACGACGCGATCCACGGCCACCGTGTTCGCACCTGGATCTGGCCCGCCCACGCCATCTTCGACCGCCGCCGCCTCCTCGCGGCCCTCGAGACCCTGCAGGCGGCCTCCCGAGTGAAAGGTATCTTCCGCACCGAAGAGGGGGTGGCTCGTTTCGACGTCGCGGGCGGCGTCCTGCACGAGGCGCCCAGCGACTACCGCCGCGACAGCCGCGTCGACGTCATCGCTCGAGACGAAGCCCTGATCATCGAGTCAGAAAGGCTATTCTCGGCGGCTCTGCGCACCGACGAAGAGCAGCTGATCGCGGGATCGTGCATCGAGTTCGCGCTTCCGGATGGCGTCACCCGCCGCTTCGATCGCGCCGCAATTGCCGCGCTGCCAGACCCGGTTGCAGATGTCTCCATCCTCGTCCCCGATCGCGCTGGGGTCGCAGCCCGAATCTCGTCGCTCTTCGCTGCCGCCTCCGCTCCCCTCGACAGCGAGATCGTGGTCGTAGCTGCCGATGGCTACGCTACGCCGCCGGTTCCCGCCCGCGCCGTCCAGAATGGCCTGCTCCTCCACACCCTTGATGGCGAGCCTTTGCCAGCGGGGAAGGGCGGTCCATTCCGGCTGTTGATCCCCGGTGATGCCGGTCCCGGCGGCCCGTGCGCCAACGTGAAGGCGGTCGTTCGAATCGCTCTGCGGACCCAGTGATCCGGCAAACTCTGCTATCCTCCTAGCATCCCTCGGATCCCTCCCCCCGATCCTCCCTCCTCCCCTCCCTCCCCAAACCCCGAGCATCCCATGCGAAATCTGCTGAAAGTCGGCCTGCGCCGGCTGGTGAAGACTCCTGAACGCCGCCCGATCGGCGGTCGCCACGCCATCATCATCGCCGTCTCGGCACAGAAGGGCGGCGTCGGCAAGACCACGACAGCCGTGAGTCTCGCCAGCGCGATGGCCCGCTTCCACGACAAGCGTGTGCTCCTCATCGACCTCGATCCCCAGGGGCACGTCGCCACCGCCATCCAGTCACAGCTCAGCGGCGGCGGCGGATCGCTCTCGAACGTGTTGGAGGATGACGGCGGCGAGGTCCTCGATGCGGTTGCCCCGACAAGCGTTCAGGGACTCGACGTGACGCCCTTTGATCCTAAGCTTTCAGCGACCGAGGACCTTCTCGGAACGCGCATGGGCAAGGAGTTCATCCTCCGGGATCGGCTCAAGGTCACCCGCACCCACTACGACATGATCATCATCGATTGCCCGCCGAACATCGGCAATCTGTGCGTCAATGGACTGGTCGCTGCCGACTATGTGCTCATCCCGTGCGATCCGTCACCACTGGCGCTGAAGGGCGTCAATGCCCTCGTAGACACGGTCTCCACCATCGCGGTGCGGCTCAATCCGAACATCGACGTGCTCGGGGTCCTGCTCACCCGGGTCGACGGCCGAAACACCACCCTCAATCAGGCGATCATGTCCGAGATCGAGGAGACCTATGGCCCGGCGCTGTTGCCGGTGCAGATCGGCATCAACAGCAGCCTCGCCAAGGCCCAACACGCCGGCAAGGACATCTTCTCCTTCGACGACAGCAGCCGCGGCGCCCAGCAGTACCGAGAGCTCGCCGAGGTCGTCGCTCTTCTATAGTCACGGACTGAGCGTAACAACTCCGACCATGGCCGCGCACATCTCGTCGGTTGCGCCGCTTCCCAGTGAGACGTCGATTGGTGCCGCTAGGCCTGCGATGTGCAGCTGATCGACGAGATCCTCGTTGTTGGTGGTGTTGTCGAAGGTGCACTCCAGCCAGACGGTGTCGCCCTGTCGAAAGTGGGGGACCTGGTCGGAGTCGAAGTCCAGATTGTAGAACTGCTGCCAGGAAAAGTCCCAGACTGGCGTGTTGAGCAGGCACTCCTCGGCCGGCTCGTCGCCCTGAGGACTGGCGTGTTCGACCCAGAGTCGCGCGCTCTTGCCCACGAAGTGCATGTGGTTGGCGACCACGAAGGCCGCGTGTTCGCCGGGCATGTCGATGCGGAGGGACATGCGCTCGGTGTGGTTGTCCACGTTGGCCGGGATGAAGAACGCCGGACCTCCCGGCGGATCGTTGGGGCCGGATTCGAGCCCTCCCCATGGTTTGGGTCCGCTGTCGTTTCCGATTCGCATCATGCGCGGCTGGAATAGCGGTTCGTCGGTGAACTTCAGACGGAGCGCGGTGCGATCGAAGTCGATGTCCGCGGCGGGGATGTTCTCGTCGGGGTGGTAGTGGATCTGCATGACCAGCACGCTGCCGGGCTCCACGGCCATCGCCACGTCGGTTGGGAACTGCACCGGCGGAGTGCCGGGAAGGTAGCCACCAATGTCCTCGCCATCGAGGGCTCCAGTGCACTCGTACCAGCCGTCCTCGTTGACGGTGCGTTCGACGCCGTCGTAGTCGATTCGCAGCTGCACGTGGTGGACCGACTCGGTGACACCGGGAATGATCTGCACCGCCTCGAGCCACTTGGTCTCGGCAACCTCGGCCGGGAGCGGGAAGCAGATCTGCACATCGTCGCCGGGGGTGGCCTTGTAGCCGACTGCGGGGATCAGCTCGAGATCCCACTCTTCGAGCCCCTGTGGAATGGGCACCTCGAGGTCGGCGGCGGTGTTCGCTTTGCCGAGAGGAGCACCGGCCTCGGCCCACTCGACGATGAGATCGATGTCTCTCTGGTCGAGTCTCGGATCGTGGAGCCAGCCGAATCGAGGTGTGCATTCGTCGGTTTCGCCCGCATAGAAGGGCGGCATCACCCGGGATTCGACCTGCTGGGCGATCAGGCCGGCCCAGGGCTTGATGTAGTCGTCATAGGGCATCTTCCAAGGGCGATATGCGGCGATGCCTCCGTCGTCGTGACAGCTGACGCAGTTGAGCGTGACGATCGGGGCAATGTCTTGGTGCCAGGTCGGGCTCTCTGTTTTTGGATCGCCGATCTGTACGTCGTCCTTGCAGGCCCAGGAGGCTGTCAGGAGAAGTACGGGTAGGAGGCGATGCAGCAAGGCCCTGTCCTGCAAAATACCTACACAGGATAGCGCGGAACCTCGAAAACTGCCGGTCTGCTTCTGCACTCAACCAGATCAGCCCTGACCTTGCCTACTGCACCGTGCCGTTCGTGACCTCGATCAAGTCGATCCAGACCTTGTCGCTTCCAGAACTGAGCGAGCCGTCTTTGCTGTAGGTCCAAGTAATGGTGTGCAGGCCAGCGTTGATGTTGTAGACCTGTTGGGTCCAATCCCAGACGCCTCCCCACTGCTGCTGGTCGATGCCGTCCATGTAGATATGCAGCTCGTCCCAACCACTCTCGGTGCTGCCGCGATGCCAGAAGGAGAGGGTGCCGGGGGCGCTGAAGTCGACGGTGACGGACATCGAGGACGACTGGAGGTCGACGATGGTGCCGCTCGCTGCGGCGGAGCTGCCCTCGTACGTGTATTGACTCTGCACGGTCCAGGGCTGGTTTCCTCCCGCGCTCCAGTGGGCACCCAGGCTGCCGGTTTCGAAGTCTTCGACCCAGTCCTCCAGGCAGTCCTCGCCGTCGCAGTTGCTGTCGATTCCGTCGTCGCAGATCTCGGTTGCGCCGGGGTAGATGGTAGCGTCGAGGGTGTCGCAGTCGTCGCAGGCGAGGCTGCCGTCACCGTCGCCGTCGCCGTCGACAGAGCCATCACAGTTGTTGTCGAGCTGGTCGCAGATCTCGTCAGCTCCAGGGTACGAGCGCGCCTTTTCGTCGTCGCAGTCGTCACCACCGTACGCTGTGGAGATGTAGCCGTCGCCATCGGCGTCGCAGAACGACAAGCAACCCGGGTCGTCGCAATCGGTCATTCCGTTGTTGTTGTTGTCTTGGCCGTCGGTGCAGTCGGACTCTGGATCCAGGTTGTCGCTCGACTGGTCGTCGGAGTCGACCTCGCACGTGGGGTCGTCGCTGTCGCAGATAGGGACATCGTACTGGGCTAATCCCCCACACGAAGAGAGCGCGAATAGACTCGTTAGAACAATCGTGTGGCTCGTTACCCCGCGCATCCGGCGCTCCAGTGGAACGCGTTTTACCAGTGATCGTTGCCGATCGCGACCTCAAACACCCGATGGTCGGCGAATGATGCGATAATGCGCGCCTTATGCGGATGGAGATCAGCGGATGCGATGGGGTTGGAGCATCACGATTGGTGCGTCTCTGTATGGAGTGGCTCACGCCGTTCAGCTCGAGCTGACGCGGGGAGAGCTGTGCGAGCTGTCTGAAAAGGTTGTCGTCGGTGAGGTGAGCAGCACCGAGACACGCTGGGCAGACGTCCGAAGTGGCGCCATCGAGCGCAGCGCGTGGATCTCGGTGGCTCTGGACGTGAAGGGCCAGAAAGCCGACACCGTGGAGGTCATCCTCCCGGGCGGGTCGATGGGGGAGCTCTCCCACTGGGTCGAGCACACCCCACGACTCATCGAAAACGGGCGGTATTTGCTGTTTCTCAGTCAGATCGGCGGTCGGTGGTTCGTGACCGGGGGCGAGCAGGGCGCGGTGCGCATCACCCCACAGGGCGCTCGTATCGGGGAGACCCAGGAAGAAGCCCTCCTCTCCGCGGAGGCCTGCCGTGCGAAGTAGGCTCCTCCAGATTGCCGGCGGTGCGGCCTTGGTCCTCTTCGCAAGCAATGGCCTGGCCTTTGTTCCCTCCGGAAACGACTGGACCTGGATGGCGAGTCCCATCAGCGAGCCATTCGAACTCAACACAAACACCTTTCCTGCTGGTGCGGGTACTTCGCCCACGATCGAGGCGGCCTATGTGGGTGCGCAGGACGCCTGGAACACCCAGGGTGGGGCGCCGACGTTTTCATTTGTGTACGGCGGTCTGACCGCGAACACGTCGTGGTCCAACGACGACCGCAACATCGGTCAGTGGTACACGAGCGCGCCCGGCTCGGACGGGACCCTCGCCATCGCCCAGTACTGGATGCAGGGAGGCGGCCAGATCGTCGACTGCGACATCCGCTTCTATGGCAGCAACGGCTTCGGGCCCATCGACTGGTCCTCGGCGGCCGCCGGGGCTGCCTTCGGAGAGATGGATCTCCAGCTGGTCGCCACCCACGAGCTCGGACACTGCCTCGGACTCGACCACTCCAACTCGCCCTCTGCAGTCATGTACTACGCGGCATCATCGGGAACAGGTCCCGCGGAGCGCTTGTTGGATCCCGACGATATCCTGGGGATCCAGGCGATCTATGGCGGCCCGACCGACGCCGATCTGACTCTGGTGACCCACTCCTGGGTGGAGATCGGGGATGGGGACGGCGCCCTCGAGCAAGGGGAGCGGGCGGCGATCACGCTCGACGTCGACAACAACACGACGATCACCGCCCTGAACGCCTATGGGGCCATGACGACGACGGAGCCCGACGCGATCATCACTTCGGCAACTGGACTTCCGGTCACCGCGCCAGACCACGCTTCCTTCTTCAACGACGACTACGTCGGGCTGGAGTTCGAGATCGGGATCGGCTGCGACTACAACGGCACCTTCCTCTTCGACCTCGATCTGAACGCCGACAACTCCAACGGTAGTCCATACGTCATCGACATCCCCGTCGAGTGCGCTGGGCCGGATACCGACGGCGACGGCGTTCCCAACAACTTCGACATCTGTCCCGGCTACGACGACAACCTCGATGGCGACGGCGATGGCGTCCCGGATGGTTGTGACAACTGCCCGGTGAACGCCAACGCCGGTCAGGCGGACGCGGATGGCGACGGCGACGGCGACATCTGCGAGATCTGCCCGGGCTTCGACGACACTGTAGACACTGACGGCGATTCGATCCCCGACGGCTGCGATCCGTGTCCTCTCGGCGACAACGCACTGGATGCGGATGGCGACGGTGTTCCGGACGGCTGTGATCTGTGCGCCGGCTTCGACGATGCCATCGACGCCGATTTCGACACGATCCCGGATCTCTGTGACGTTTGCCCGAGTGCCGACGATCGACTCGACGCGGATGGCGACACGGTCCCCGATGCCTGTGACATCTGCGCTTTTGGAGACGATCTCGTCGACGGCGATCTCGACACCGTTCCCGACGCTTGTGACCTGTGTCTGGGATTCGACGACCGGGCGGACGCTGATGGCGACGGTAACCCCGATGGATGCGACATCTGTCCGGGTGCCGACGACTTCGTGGACACCGACACCGACGTGCTCCCCGATGGGTGTGACAACTGCCCGTTGATCTCCAATGCAAGCCAGGTCGATATCGACTTGGATGGCGTCGGGGACCCCTGCGACGTCTGCCCTGGCGGGGATGACACCATCGAAACAGACGGCGATGGAATCCCCGATGAATGCGATATCTGCGCGGGCTCCCCCGATCAGATCGACGGCGATGGCGATGGGGTTCCCGATGGGTGTGACGCCTGCCCGGGCGCCGACGACAACATCGACTTCGACTCCGACGGCGTGCCAAATGCCTGCGATGTCTGCTCGGGCGGCGACGATAACCTCGACGCGGATGCCGATGGCGTTCCCGACTACTGCGACATCTGTGCGGGAGGCGATGACGGTGACGACGCCGATGCCGACAGCACTCCCGACCTCTGCGATGCCTGCCCCGGATCCGACGACCGCTTAGACAGCGATGCCGATGGCACCCCGGACGGCTGCGACGCTTGTCCGGGTGGCGACGATGTTGCCGATGCCGACGGCGACGGCGTGCCAAACGGCTGCGACCAGTGCGCTGGTTTTGACGACTCCATCGACGACGACGGGGATGCAGCGCCGGATGCATGCGACGTGTGTCCCGGCTCGAATGATGGCTTCGACGCCGATAGTGATGGTGTTCCCGATGGCTGCGATGCCTGCCCGGGCCATCCGGACTTCTTTGACGGTGATGGCGATGGCGTACCGAACGCCTGCGATCAGTGTCCCGGCGGAGACGACACCGCCGATGCCGACGCCGACGGGGTTGCCGACAACTGCGATGCCTGCCCCGGATCCGATGACAGTGACGATCTGGACGGGGACGGGGTTGCCGATGGCTGTGACTCCTGCGCTGGTTTCGACGACAACACCGACACCGATCTCGACGGGGTCGCCGATGGCTGTGATGCCTGCCCCGGTGCGTCGGACGCTCTCGATGCCGATACCGACGGCGTGCCCAATGGCTGCGATGCCTGTCCGGGGTTCGACGATGCTGTGGATGCCGACTCGGATGGGGTCGCAGACGGGTGCGACATCTGCGCGGGTGCCCCAGACAACGCCGACTCCGACGCCGACGGAGTTCCAGATGGTTGCGACATCTGCGCCGGTTTTGACGACGGCGCCGATCTGGACGGCGACGGTGTCCCGAACGGCTGCGATGCCTGCTCCTCCCCGCTGGACAGCGACGGCGACGGCGTTCCCGACGACTGTGACATCTGTCCGGGAGGCTCCGATACCGCCGACGCCGATGGGGATGGCGTCGCCGACTTCTGCGACGTTTGTCCCGGAGATGACGCTGCAGACGCCGATAGTGACGGAGTTGCGGACGGCTGTGATGTCTGCCCGGGGTTCGACGACAACCTCGACAGCGACGGCGACGGCGTGGCGAATGACTGCGACCTCTGTCCGGGTTGGTTCGACAGCGCCGATGCGGACAGCGATGGCTTTCCCGACGGGTGCGACGTCTGCTCGGGTGGCGACGATGGCGACGATGCCGATGGCGATGGAGTGCCGGACTTCTGCGACATCTGCCTGGGCGGCGCTGACAACACCGACGCCGACTTCGACGGGGTGCCGGACTTCTGTGACGCCTGCGCCGGAGCCAACGACGCTGCCGACAGCGATGGCGACAACGTTGCGGATGGCTGCGACGTCTGTCCGGGTTTCGACGACGGGCTCGACGGCGATGCAGATGGCGTGGCCGACGGCTGCGATGTGTGTCTTGGTGGCCCGGATGGCTCGGACGGCGATGGCGATGGCGTGCCCGACTTTTGTGACGCCTGCGCGGGCTTCAACGA
>PJEL010000935.1_pt1 | contig 32016 bp, 21 predicted proteins | sample 1853271 | NCBI WGS metagenome assembly PJEL01 (sample SAMN08108733, study PRJNA415343) | Invertebrate metagenome, whole genome shotgun sequencing project. | host: Globobulimina | place: Sweden: Gullmar Fjord | collected 2015-08 | reverse complement strand
TGCGAACGGGCGACAGGTTTGTCACGATTTGTAATGTCTCTCGCTCCGAATGCGCTTCAAACTGCCGCCACACAATGGATGGAGCGAACGTTAGATGACTCGTCCAATCGCCGACTTGCCTTGGCGGAGTCATTCCTGGCGTTGGATGGTGCACTCGATGTTGCGCACAGCATTGTCGATGGTATGGTGGTGTATGAACATACGGTGCATCAGAACCTGATGGCAGAATTACCCTTCATGGCCAGTGAAAATATAATGATGGCTGCAGTTCGGCAAGGGGCGGATCGGCAGGATGCACATGAACACATTCGGGTGCACAGCCAGGCGGCGGGGCATACCGTCAAGAATGAAGGCAAGCCGAATGATCTCATCGATCGGTTGCGCGGTGATGCAATGTTCGCAAATGTCGATCTCGATGGTTTACTTGATCCACAGCTGTACGTTGGTCGGGCACCGGAACAAGTCGATGTGTTCATTGAATCGATCGTACAGCCGATCCGAACGCGGTTTGCTTCGACACTCGCTGCTCCACGCGATCCGAAGGTATAGAAACCTATTTCCAGATCATCATACAAAGCACTTGACGATGCTGATAGGAAGCCCACATCAATAAAGAAAGGCACGCCCCCGATGAGTCGTGCCTTTCAAATCTTATAGATTGTGGTTGAAACAGGATCGTGTATTATGTTACTTGATGTTTAGTACACCAATGCGACGGCGTTTTCGACTGCTTCGATGATCTGCTTGATGTTGAAGGGTTTCTTGATGAAGTCGTCAAAACCGTTTGCCCGTAGTTGATGAGCTTGTCCATCGGTCATTCGACCGCTCATAGCGATGAGCTTCGTCATTTGGAGATCGTCAATTTCTCGGATAGAGGTGCACAATTCGCGAGCTTCACAGCCTTCGATATGCGCATCAATGAGAATGACATTCGGACGAAAACGCTCACACTCCAAGCCTGCAAGGAACGCAGATGTGCATGTGCGAACTTCGTAGTCTGTGTGTTCAACGAGGAGGCGGCCAACTGTATCGGTGATTTCTTCATCATTGTCAACGATGAGAATTCGTGTTCCACCCGCCATCAAGCCATCTAGCGGAATACCATGCGACTTCATGAATCGCACAAGCGAATTCAATGGAATACGCCGGTCTTTGGAACCTGGAATTCTGTAGCCTTTGAGTTGACCGGAGTCGAACCATTTGGAAACGGTTCGTGGTGCAACATTACAGATTTTGGCCACTTCACCAGTGGTTAGCACATCTTTTTCGCGCGGCATGGTTGATCACCTTTTTGCCCAAGTTTAGTAAAGAACCGATTCTCAGAGGCCCTCATTCCTCTAGAGAATTGTCTTGTCATCATCGGCAGTTGAAAGGGGCAGGTTAAGCGGTGAAGAACAATCGTAACGTTCGAGACGATAAGGCGCTACGGGATACCGGACGGTCCAGAAAGTAGGCTCTTCCTATTCGGTCCTTTATCAGGTTATGGGTGGCGATTCTCAGACGTATGATTGGACGGACATGCGCCTGCACAACCTGTATTCAAATGTGAAATGGGTTTTGGAAGAGAATCATCAACTTTTTATGGGGTAGTTGGATTTGCGGACTCTTCGTCACTGGCGGTAATGATGTGTTGCACCTGTGCATCATCAAGCCACGGCAACTGAGAAAGTTTTTCTCGCAAACTTTTCGGAAAGGCCTTTCCAAGCCGTTCATGGCGCGGGCGAGATTTCCAACGGCGGTGAATCCAAAAATACTGATCGGGAGCACGGCGGACCATGTCCTCAATTGCTTTGGTGTATCTCGCAGTGATGTAGTACAACGGGTCCGGTTGGTTTGCCCAATCTTCAGGCTCGATAATGTGCTCAACATTAATCTGGTAGTGAAATTGATTGGGCATAACGCGTCTCGCCAATCCGCAAATGATCGGCGTGTTGAATCGCATCGCTAGCAACCCAATTGATTTGTACGCTGAGGCCAATCGTCCGAAAAACGGAACGAACATTCCTTTGTCCCCGGCGTTCTGGTCCGCGATAAATGCAATACGCTTTCCATCTTCGAGCAATTTCGGCAACTGTTCCATGGCACCAAACTTGGTCATGATGGACATGCCACGATGCTCACGAATACCCATAACGTAATCATTAATCCTTGGTAAATCGAGTGGGCGAGCCAAGGCAGTCAACGGAAAGCCCGCAGTGGCTAGGGTGAATCCTAGCAATTCAAAATTCCCGCAATGTCCAGTAATAAAAATCGAAGGTTTCGGCGACGAGAGTATTTCAATGGCTCGACCAAGATGACCGAAGGTGACGTGGTTCTGCCAGGTTGTGGGGGTGATTAGCCGAGGCGTCATTTGCACTTCGACGATGAAGAGCTGCAATAAATGTCGCATGGACAACCGGGTAAGCTCTTGAACTTCGTCATTGTTCAGATGGGGCAGCGAACGTCGAATGTTGCCTGCAGTACGATCTCGTCTTCGCGAATCTCTCTTGTACCACAGGTCTCCGATCGCACCTAGAGCCGCCATGTTGCGATCCACTGGGAAGGTCTGCAAGATCGTGCCTACAGCTCGTAGGCCGCTATAGGCGAGAGCGTTGACAATGTAGGATTCGTTGCGAGCCATGGTGTGTGGTATCAATGCACTTGATCGGCACAATGGAACATTGTGCACAAAAAACCGGCCTCACCATTGGATAGGATGAGGCCGGCTGCAAAACTTTCTTATCTCACAATTGCTCCAAGATGACGACGACGACCTCAGGGACCGTAGTAGCCGATCAACGTGAACAAGCGATTCTGATTCAACACTGGGACGGACATATTTGTCGCTTGGGCAACATTGTCCTGATAGGTACGGAAATAATTTCGTGCTGCGACATACCGTTGCACAGTCGGGCCGTCCGGGCTCGGCGGTAGTGGGCCAGGCTCTCGAGGTTGAACACCGATGACAAGGAAGTCGATATCTGCACGGAATTCATCGACAATGTTGCCGCCCCATTCCCGGATTCTACTTTTGACTGTTTCGGTTTCAAATTCAGTCGCACCGCCGACGCGATCCAGATCGAAATCGCCGAACACAAAGAATGTGTAGGACTTGTTGCGATCAAAGAGTGGGTTGACGAGAATGTCACCTGAAGTAACGGCTCGGCCTCGCGGATTGCGGATGATTCGAGCAGTGGATGTGGTGGCATCTAATCGAGTGACTTCAACGGTTGCCTTCCCCGAGGGGACTAGGCCGTTCGCATCAGCTCGTGTATCCGACACATCGCCATACACTTCAAACCGCATTCCCAATACAACATGGTCCTGCTCACCAAGGCTGATAAACACGCTGCCGTTATCCATGACATCGACGACTTTACCGTCGGCAATGGTGTCCTCGTGCATCTGCGGACGAACTTGAGCCAAGCGATTCTGCAATGAATTCACCGCATCGTTCAAGCTGGCGACCATGTTGTCACGTTCTTCGACATCGGCATTCAGATCGTACACTTGCTTGTCATAGTCAGCCCGAATATTGGCGACACGTCCATCCATGTCACGCTCAGCTGTTTCGACGCGTTGCACATAATCATCAACCCGAGCCTGCATACGGCCGACTTCTTGGGTCAATTCGTCCACGGTTGCGTCATGGTTGGCGCGAGCGCGTTCCATGTCAGCAGTGAATTGTGCTTGGCGTTGACTGGAAATATCCAGTTGATCTTGCAATGAATTTGCTCGATCTGCTTCGGAAGTTGCTTGGCTGCTTATGTTTCGGTAGGCAGTTAGGATAGATGATCCTTGCAAATTCTGATCGCCCGCCATGACTGACTCGAGACCCTCCGGTTTCATTTCCGGATTGCCCGTGCTAAGTTGCATGGTTTTCTTCAGGCTATCGTTGAGAAACGCAACGACAGATTTGTTGCCCGCTTCGTTTGACAATCGCTTGAATTCATCACGTTCGCGTTCCTGAGGGCGTATGTACGCTCTAAGGTCGTTCTCGATCGATGCGAGTCGTGCTTCTGCTTGGTCCTTTTTGGTGTACATCAACATGCAAACCAGAACGAGCGTTAACACTAGCAGAATCGAAATCACGAGGGCGACTGTGACGCCCATGCCTCCGCCTGACCTAGATGCCATAACAAATCCTCCATCGTTAACCGGGTTTGCAGCCTCATCGAGCAGTTTCGAAGACGCTGCCGTTCCAATTCAACGTGCCTTGGGTTTCTTCTGAGGGAACCAAACAAGCGGAAGGCGACCGCTTGTGGCCATTCGTACGGGGTTGGGAGCCCATCGCCTTTGCAGTCCTGGAATCACGATCATCGTAATCCACGAGGAAAAAAAGCACGGTGGGGCTTAGTTTCGCAGATTCCACGCCGGTCGTCAACCCTGACATCGGGAGAATCGTCGAACTTCGCCCATTGTAGGGGGCTTATTGGCTACTGGCAGCCTTACGAGTACGGAACTTTAAGCCGCGAGGTGTACAAATAATTTCGCCAGACCGAGGAAGGTCAGAAAACTCATGGAATCCGTCACCATTGTGAGGAAAATCGTCGATGCTGTCGCGGGATCACGTTTAAGATAGTGAAGCAGCAAAGGGACCAATGTCCCGGTCATGCAGCCAACCGCCAATGAGCCGGTCATGGCTAACGCGACCACCCCTCCAAGGGTCCAACTCGCATCCTCCACCATCCCTCCAATTGAGAGGATACCGACCAAAATTCCGACCAATGTTCCCACCAAGAGGCCGGTCAATAATCCCAAAGCCGTTTCACGTAATATGAGCGGCCAAATGTGCTTGGTACGTACTTCGTTCAGGACCAATCCACGGAGCGTCACTGCCAGAGATTGTTGGCCGGCGTTTCCTGCTTGGTTTGCGATCATCGGCATTAATACCGCGAGCATGGCAATCTGGACAATCGTGTCTTGAAATTGGTACACCACGAACGCAGCGATCAATGACGTAAACAGATTGACCACCAGCCACGGGATGCGGCCACGAAATTTCTCACCCAAACTGCTGTACACCGCTTCACTCTTACCCGCACCGACCATTCGGTAGGCATCTTCGGTATGCTCTTCTTGAATGACTTCGATGACATCATCCACGGTTACAATACCGAGTAATTTATCTTCATCATCAACGACCGGCATGAGGGTGTATTCATATCGCTCAAAGGCATCTGCTATCTCTTCCTGATCAAGGTCAGGTTTGAGAATCTCAATGTCGCGACCCATGAGGTCACTCAAGAAGGAACCATCAGGAGCAATGATTAATGCTCGCATCGTTACTTCGCCCACCAGTTTACCGGTGGAATCAACGCAAAAGACGCGATGATATTTCCACCATGGGGTGGTCCTTAGTTGTTCAATGGCATCCTCTTTGGTGCCCGTTGCATCAAACACCAGACAATCGGGCCTCATCATCCCGCCAGCACTTTCGGGATCGAATGAGAGCAACATCCTCAGGCGATTGGCTCGTTCGACCGGAACGTGGTCAAAGACATTTTGCCGGAGATAACTTGGCATTTCTTGCAAGATGTCGGCTGCATCATCGAGGTCCATCAATGTGATGTATTTGGCGGGTTCCTCGGGGCCGTGTTCTTCCGCCAAATCTTCGAGCAATGTGATGGCCAGTGGAGTCTGCATTTCTGCAAGGTCTTGCGCTGCCGTCAGGTCAGTCATCTCATGGACGACATCTGCAGCATCATCAAGATCCAATTCTTCCAGCGCATCTGCAGCATCTGGCGCATCCATCGCCTCGACGGCTGGTGTAAATGCCGACAGATCAATGCTGTGCTCCATCATCACTCGGACGCGAGCATCCTCTGGGGATTCAACTGCAACATCTTCGAGTTGCAGGAGTGGCTCACGCGGCGAAGTGGTTGGAGTAGATTCAGTTTCAGAATCTGCTTCAGGATGGTCAATTGGGTGGTCTTCAGACATTCGCGACATCGTAGGCCCGATCGATGCGATACAATTGGATCCTGTTCGCCAAATCGAGTGGGGGTTGGAATCCGTGGCCTTCAGCCACACGGGTATCGAATACAAATTGCATGAAGAAGGAGTCTAATACATGTACCCTTTAATGATCAGAGCTGTATCCATACTCATGATTTGTGGGATGATGTTAGCGTCAAGCCAGACAGCGGTGGGGCAGGCGGAAGGTCAAGTGGAGCCCGCCTTGGATGACAGCCGCGTGTCAAGATTCGCTTTGCCCAACGGCGTGCGTGTACTTTCTATTTTCGTAGAAGATGCGACCCGCCAATGTACCTTTACGTTCCTTCCGCTATCACTCGCAAATGATCCCGTGCATCAATCACAATGGTCGCATTTGGCGGAACATATGTTGATTCGTTCGACTGACCCGGAGAATCTGAGCGTTGTCGGGATGGAGTTCAACGGGGAAACCGGCCCCGATTACTTACGGCTTGATTCCTACGCTGATGCGAACCATTGGCAGGAGTCTTTAGATCGGCATGCTCGATGGCTGATCGCGCGCACCTTTGATGTGGAAGGTTTGGAAGCAGAGAAAGCAAAGGTCGCCGGTGAGGAGTCATTCGTTCAGTCAAACGGCTACACGCATAAGTTTGCCTTAGCCGCTTGGAATCAGATTGTAACGCATGGGTTGGATCGAGCAGCAGTGCACGGTGATGTCGAGAATGCGACAGTCGAAGCACTACAAACATATGTCGAGTCACGAATACCGATCAATCAACAAGTGCTGGTCGCCACAGTCGGACCGACCGATCCTACAACTCTCAAGAAAGTACTCACAGAAACGCTGGGTCAACTTCCAGAGACGCCGATTCAGAATCTCACGCCAAACGGTAATAGCAAAAGGCAACTAGAAGGAATTGTTGAAGCTACTTGGGATCTGCAGCAGTGTCACGTACTCGTGTGGTGGGAGCTGCCAAATGACGATAGTCCCAGCGGCATCGCAACATCACAATTGCTATCTTCGGTCATGATGATGAATCTCAGAAATCCTGTCACAGCGGTTGATCCCACTGCCAAAATACTGGTTCATGCGAACGTCCATACCATTGCAGGATCATCTGCAATAGTAGTGAATGTTTCGTTTGCAGATGCTACGAAATATGATGAAATGAACGCTGCAATAACGACTGCGGTCATGCAATCCAACGGTTTTGCGCAGCAGATTCGCCAGTACGGTGTAATGTTCGCCCAGCAATTTCAAATGCCGATGGATTTAGGTCCGCTGCGCCAACAGATGGAGCGAGCGAATCCAGGCATTGCCCAAATGCTCGAAGCGAATATCCTGCTCGGCTTGGCGCAATTGGAATTCAAGGCAAACAAACCGTTTGGCAAAGTCGTGAAAGCGATGCAATCACTTAGAACGGAAGATGTGCAGCAGGCAGTTGATCGAATTGCCCAAGAACCCACTGGCATACTGTTTCTCCGGCCTGAAGCGGTCAATCAACCATAACAACCATGTCCATTCCATCTTAAGAAGACACTCTGTAGTATTGGATTATTCAGACTGGAGGAGTAACTGCTCGTGTATCTGCGCTCTGGTCAACCATCAACATGGTTCCAAGGAGATGCAATCACATTGCTATTCTTGCGGGCTAGAAACTGTAGTTCGGCTGGTGTTGTTTGATTTGTTGTTTAGCTTTTCTTGTTGCGCAACAACTGCCGAACCTCAGCTGCCATCTCTTTCCCTACTTCGTTTTCCTCGTCGATAACCACCCCAGCCCCAGCGTTCATCAAATCCTGCGCATACCGATGATATCGGGCGCGCGCTATGATCGGCACTCGTTCGGAAATTGATCGGACATTCGCCACCACCCGATGCACCGTGGCTGGATCTGGAAGTGCCACTATAACTGCTCTTGCGCTTGCAACCCTGGCATGGACAAGCGTTTCACGTTGAGTCGCGTCGCCAATTCCCACCCGAAGCCCGTATGCACGCGCGCTCTCCAATCCTTTGGGGTTTAGGTCAAGGATAAGGAGTGATGATCTCTTTTGGCTTTTCAATCCATTTGCAACGCACTGGCCAGCAGGTCCAAAACCAATGATAACAATGTGATTCAGTAGATCATCACCCGATTCCATCCCTTTAGTTTCACTGGGCGTTCCAAGAAAAAGTGGCGCAGCAGTTGAATATTTGCCAACTAAGATTGCCAATGGTGGTGCTAGGCTCACTAGAAATGGGGTTAGGAAGAGTGTCCCGATGGTTACCGAAATAGTCAAATTGAATAGGTGATCATCAAGCATTCCGCCGGCCCGCGCAATCTCCGCGATGACAAAAGAAAACTCACCAACCTGGGCTAGGCATACTCCTGTTGCTAACGCGTGGCCCCAAGATGCACCGAGTATCTTCGTCACGCTCGTAGTTATGATGGTTTTGCAAAATATGATGGCGAAGGTCACACCAAGAACCAAGGGCAAATGCTGCCAAACGAAGATAGGATCACCTAGCATCCCGATTGCACTGAAGAACAGAGTTACAAAGAGCGACCGCAATGAGGACACATCTGAGTAGAACTGATTCGCAAAGGGTGAATCCGCAAGCATCATTCCAGCGATGAACGCTCCTAAAACCGGCGACAATCCTAACTCATGCGAAATCCAAGCTGACCCTATAGCTGTCACCATTGCCAATAGCACTGGCACATCACGATTTTGCACGATTTGATCTGCCCGTAGTAGGCGCGGCAGGACATGATGAAGGACAACATAAAGCCCTAATATCAGAGTCATCGCAATCAAGGCTGACCCGCCAAGCGAAAGAAGGATCTCTCCAGATGAAGTTCCTTCGTCATGACCGATCGCCGAGACAATGAGAACTAACGGGACGACTGCAATGTCCTGTAATAGAAGAATCCCCAATGCATTTCGACCATGCACACCGTCAATCTCGGATCGGTTTACCAGCAGTCGAAGAACAAAGGCAGTGCTACTCAATGCGATGATTGCTCCCATTGCAATCGCGGTGGGCCCATTCATCCCGAGCACCATACAAAAACTTCCCGCGCTCACTCCAGTAATGAAGACCTGAAGTGTCCCTCCACCCAGGGCAATCGTGCCAATACTGCGAAGCTTTTGCCAAGAAAATTCCAACCCAATTGTAAACAAGAGCAGAGCAATGCCAATCTCAGCTATCTTCCCGATGGCTTCATGGTTCGGCATTAAATCGAGAGCCTTCGGGCCAAGTAGCGTTCCAGCCAGCAGATACCCGAGGATGGCGTTTTGCTTCAAACGCTCAAAGATCGCTCCGAATACCAAAGCAGCAGAGAGGAGAATCAGAATGTCGAGCAGGGCGGTCCACAGGTCCATACTAAACAACGTCCTTCAACACTTGCACTCAGGCAAGAAATGGCATCGGGCCCAGCGCATCAAGTTTGAATTGTCTCTTTTTCACTTAGAGCTTTCGTGAAATGAATCTGTCAATGTGATCAGTGTATCGACTATTTGTTGAGGCTGTGTGCAAATTGCTCATAGGAAATACGGGAAGGTGAATATAGGGAAAACAAGGGAGCATGGGGGGGGTAGATGGAGCAAACTCTCGGTCATTATCAATCAATAAACCCTAGCAGGCGATCATCATTCTCTATACATGAACGGTTCCCATCTATGATGGCTCTAAGACCTGTCAGAGCCTATGAACAGTTTCGGATCCGGTTCGTTCATACAGGGGTGCGGTCTCATTTTGATTCTCAATTCTCTCAGATGCCTGATCCGCTCAATGTTTGGTTTCAAAATGTGCAGCATCGGAGCATCAAGAACGGTATTCCAACTTGGATCGTGCTTTGATTGATTTTGCTAGAATCACTGACTGCCGAGTCAGGCTTGAGTGAATACAATCTGCACCGCTCGCTATAAGCCACGATCAGCGTTTGGAGTGGCGGCCAATGTACTTAGACTGTTGTCTTTCTCTCATGCGGAGTGTAATTGAAATGCAGTGGAATCAATTTGTGTTGGCGCAGGATGTAATGGGGACTGGTAATTCAGGAGAGTCGGTGGCTGACTCTGCAATCGACATTGCACAGCAAGATGCGGTGAGTGCATGGAATGAGGTCATGTCAGGCGATTTTGACTCTGTGTTTCCACTCATCGAGAAATATCTCATCCCTGCAGGCGCCGCACTGCTCATTCTCATTATTGGGTACTTCATTGCAAAGATCATCAGCCGAATCGTCGCCGCCCCCGTTCGCAAACGCGTCGATGAAACACTAGGCCGATTTATTGCCAAGCTCGTGTTCTATGCGGTTATGTTACTGGTTGCGATCACGGTGATGGCCCAGGTCGGGATCGAAGTCACCAGTCTCGCTGCGATCATGGCTGCAGCCGGTTTCGCCATCGGCCTGGCTTTTCAAGGAACGTTGAGCAATTTCGCGTCGGGTATTTTGCTGCTCGTGTTCAGGCCGTTCAAAGTTGGTGATGTCGTGAGTGCTGCCGGTCTTACTGCAAAAGTGTGCGAAATCGACTTATTCACCACCACCTTCGACACGCCGGACAATCGACGCATCATCGTTCCGAATACCGGTATCGCAAGCGGGACAATCGAAAACGTATCGTTCCACGAACATCGGCGAGTCGATGTTGCAGTGGGCGTGGATTATGGTGCAGATATCGATGCAACACGTGCGGTTTTGGAGCAGGCTGCCGAAAGCTTGAGTGATGTGATGATCAAAGGCGATGGCCGGGGATATCAGATTGTCTTGGGTGATCTCGGCGATTCTGCGGTCAATTGGACCGTTCGACTATGGTGCAATACCCGTGACTATTGGCCCACCAAAGAGGCCCTCACCCGAGCGGTTAAGGTGTTTTTGGATGACGCAGCCATCGGCATCCCATTCCCACAAATGGACATCCATCTGGATCGAACGGATGGTGCAGACACAGAATGATCGTTGCGCTTGCAATGGAATGTTGATAGTCGATGAGTGAGATCGAAAAGACACTGATTGAAGAAGGAGTGAGCCGCATGAGTTTACATGAAATCCCCCCAACATCGCCGCCGAAGAAATTGCCGTTCACGATAGGTTGGTTGAATTGGAGTTTGGTGCTCTTATGGTGGATCGTTTCTGAAATCTTGGTGTTTGCAGGAATGTCGGATCGAATTGCATCCAAAGGGACCCCATATTTTATTGGAATAGTAGTCGGAGGTACACTTATGACACTGCTTCTAGCCGCAGTGATCAAGTTCATCTCATGGCTCGTCTTCCTTGTAAGCGGAAGGGATCGAAGAGTTGGCCGATGGGTCTTCGCGGGATTAGTCGGGTTCTTTATGCTAATGCCGATTGTCAATGGCGCGAGCAAAATGCTCCAACGGAGAAATGCAAAACTCGCAGTCAGCAATGTATCACAAAATATTGATGATCTCAAGGCCTCGACACGGGAAGAGTTCATGGAGAATGGGTCCGTTGAGTTTGATCCAGATGCAGTTCGGAAAGTGCAAGAAGAGATGAATGACACCCTTCAGTACGCTACTGGAGCAGATCGTCAAGTTGCCACAGTCCTGTTCGCCTTCAACAACAGATATTTCGATGCCGCGATTGCATACAGCGAAGCTACTACTGTTTTCGAGGAGTTAGCCGAGCGGATTGGAGAAGAGTACAAGAATGAATCTGACCTTGATCAATTGATCGAATCAATCAAATCCATAGAGAAGGAATCCGAGCAAATTCTCGGCATGTTACGTACTTGCGAATCATCCATACGAGGTGAGCTGGACGCTGTGCGCATATCCAAATTGCAAAGGGATGAGTTGATTGCTTCTTTTTTGAGCGAAGGGGAAATTCCGCAATCGCTCTTGATTTATGAATTGGACTGGCAGTCCTATCAAATTCTCAATGAAATGTTGCATCTCCTTAAGGAAGAATGGGGCAAATGGGCTTATGACGATTCTGATGACTCAATAGTGTTTGATGACGATGAATCTGGTGCAAAATTGGTGGATCTCTGCATGAGACTGGATGAGGTTTCAGAAGAATTGTACGACACTCAGCGATCGCAATATATAGATGAATCTCCCGGTGACGGCGGCTGAATCGGTGCAAAATACAGGTTGCTATGAACAGAGGGCAGAGAATCCAGCCAAGTAGAGGTGAAATCTGGTACATGCCTTCCTATCTTTGGCCCGGATGAATACGCGAAAGCTGCTCCAATATCTGATGTTTCTCGCCCTCCTGTGCGTCATGGGGGTTTTTCTCATTTGGCCGATCTGTTTGACGCTCGTGGGCGGGTTCAAAACCACCGCAGCAGATGGATCGTCCGCATTCACTCTCGATTTTGTACGACTCGTTTTTGAAGATCCGACGCTCCGAGCAGGATTGTGGAATGCGTTGATGATCGCGACCGCGACCACGCTCCTGTGCTTGGTGATCTCATTACCGTTGGCATTGCTCACCGTCCGGTGTGATTTTCCATTCAAAGGGCTATTCGGCGCTTTTGTTCTCGTACCACTCATCTTGCCACCATTTGTTGGGGCGATCGGGGTACGACAATTACTCGGCCGATTCGGTGCCCTGAATTCCATGTTCGGGACCGAGCTCGACTTCCTCGGCAGCGCAAAATTCTGGGGTGTCGTGCTCGTCGAAGCGATGCACCTGTATCCCATCTTGTATCTCAACGCGACTGCGGCATTAGCGAATCTTGACCCCACACTCGAAGAGGCTGCGGAAAATCTGGGCATTCCGCGGTCCAAACGATTCTTCAAAATCGTCTTGCCTCTCATTCGACCCGGCTTGTTTGCAGGCGGCACGATTGTGTTTATCTGGTCGTTCACCGAGCTCGGCACGCCTTTGATGTTCGACTATTACGAAGTGACGCCCGTGCAGGTGTTCGGCAAGATTAAAGAGATGAACGATTCGCCCCTCCCGTTTGCATTGACTGCAGTCATGCTCGGGGCAGCGGTTCTTATCTATATTCTCGGCAAACTCGTGTTCGGCGGCAAAGGCTATGCGATGTATAGCAAAGCCTCGATCGCGGCCCGGACGACCAAATTGACTGGCATCACGGGCGTGTTGGCATCCTCTGTTTTTGCGTTTGTGATTTTCATTGCAGTCCTGCCGCACATCGGCGTGGTGTTGACGAGCCTGACGGCAGACGGACAGTGGTATCGGTCCGTCTTACCTGCCCAGTGGACCACGCAACACTATTCGGATGCGCTCGGGCATAAATTGGCAATGGGGTCGATCACCAATTCGTTAACCTATGCGGGAATTGCGATGCTGATCACCACGGTGGTGGGGATCGCGATCGGCTATTTGATTGTACGATCTCGTATTGTTGGGAAAGGCGTTTTGGACGCATTGTCTATGTTGCCGTTAGCAGTGCCCGGCTTGGTGATGGCCTTCGGCTATGTCGCGCTCACATTGACGTATCCATTCAATATCAAAGCAGAGTCTGCAAGCGGCCCATTCGAATCTGCGTTCGCGCCCATTGCAGAGATGTTTGACATCCTCGGGCCAGCCGCCAATCCGATGGTGCTGCTGGTCGTCGCATACTCCATTCGCCGTTTGCCTTACATGGTGCGATCGGTCGTCGCAGGATTGGAACAAACATCAGTAGAGCTAGAAGAATCCGCTCGTAATCTTGGGGCGAGTCCGCTCCTTACAATTCGAAAGATTACCTTGCCCTTGATCACTGCCAACTTGATTGCAGGCGGCTTGTTGGTCTTCAGTTTCTCGATGCTCGAAGTATCAGATTCACTCATTCTCGCTCAACGCGAAATCCATTATCCGACTACAAAAGCAATCTACACCTTCTTCGAGCGGCTAGGCGATGGACAATACATCGCATCTGCAATGGGCGTGTGGGGAATGGGATTGTTAACGGTCACCCTCGTCGGAGCATCCCTCATGCTCGGCAAGAAGATGGGCGCACTCTTCCGCGTGTAACCTGTAGTTAAGCGAGGTTGTAGCTGCCCGAATACCCGCCGTTGTTACTGTGGAAGCTGTGAATCCCCTACAAATTGCGGTTGCTTCATTCGGCGCTTAGAGATCTCGTCGTCGACAGAACTTACAGTCGTTTCGTTTTAATCTCATTCCAAAACAGGCCGCAGGACTGGCACGCATAAAACCAGCTTGAAATGCGGATGCTGTCTTTGCGAAAAAAGAATCGGCGAACACCCTTGGGGCGGAACATGAGCCCTGAAAAAATTGAAGACAGTTGCGCCAGTGACCACACGCGGCCCTCATGAATCTCAGATCCGCCACACCGAGGGCAATTGCCTTTTTCAGAAGTCATCGGATGTTCTCCTAAATCGTTAGCTGACCACGACATTGTGGATGGTAGTCGGGGTGAGATTGGCTTATGAGTTGATCGAGAAAATGTAGATCGAATTAGGAAACTAGTGGTCCGATTTATGATCGTTGTCATTGTTCGCTTCACTCATCCGGTTCCATTGGTCGATCTTCAGTTGCCAATGAGCGTGGACGGCTTCAGGGTCTGGCGAGTGCTTCATTTCTGATGCCTGAAGGGTTTGCAGGAGAGTGATCCCCGTTACGTAATCTTGATGATTCGCAGCAAGTAGAGCGGCGGTGTGGAGAGTTGTAAAACCAGTGGACGTATGCAACAGATTCAACTCTTGAAGCGTATCGATCATGTTTAGCAACTGAGGCTGAATCGTCTCCCATTCACCATCCAGAATCATCGAACGCAATGATGACATCTCTGGGACCGCGATTGCATCGTTGTCCGCTCCAATTCTAGAGCAGCTGAATTCAAGCAGGTTTCGCAATGCGATGCCGACCGCAGCACGATCGCCATTGGACGCATAGTAATTCACATCCTTGCGGTAATGCTTTTCCAGTTCGATGAACTTTTGACCCGTGGGCGCAATGTGATCGAATCGCGCTCGCTGTGCTTGTGATTCATCCAGTCGTCCAAGGTACTTAAGATGACGAGCATGATTCAGAAGAGCTTGTAATTCAAATCGAGATTCATGAGCAGGAAGTTGCTCGTAAAGCGCCAATGATTCAGCAAAGGCAGCCTCAGCCTCGGGAACACGAAGTTGACCTGCAAGCGCGTTGCCATAATGAGAAAGCAGCTCGGCATACAGCGGTGTATCTGTTAGCCCTTGTGTTTGGCAGATATCCATCGCTTCAAGGAATGGAACTTCAATCAAACTGAAATCAGGACGATTTCGAGATTCCGCCCACATACAGCAACCGGCATACATCAGCGTGCGTGCAACTTCGGGATGTTGGTCACCCAATTGATCCCGCCGAATGTTGAGTGCACGTTCTTGCATCGCGACGACGCCAGTCGGATCCTTACCTAGATCCCATGAACTCTCTGCTCTCGCCATTGCTAAGAGTGTCAAGCACTCTGCAATGACAAGATCATCGGAATCGCGTTCTGCTTCGTAGATATCAAGGGATCGTTGCAAATACGGAATGGCCTGCGCCAGGTTGAGCAAACGCAAATGGATTCGCCCCAGCGCTAAGCGCACGCCGGCTTCAACTTCTGGTTTCAGTTGCTCGTCCCCGCTACTAAGGAACACATCAGCATCCGTCAAGATTGAACCGATTGATGCGGTGGCTCCGGTACGATAGGGATCGCTGGTCGCAACAATGCGCTCGAGCAGCTCGATGGATTCGCCAATCGAAGATCGCTGCTGAATCGCTAGCTTATGTTCAGTTCTCGCCTGTTGAATCCAATAGCCGACAGCACCACACGATAGAATCAGCCCCGCCAATATCGCTGCAGTTGGTCGACGATGCCGGTACAGGAATTTCCGCAATCTATAAGCTGAGCGATTTGAAAATGCTACTACAGGACGATGCTCGCAATAGTGTTCAACATCCCCCGCAAGTAGTATGACGGAGGAATAACGGTTTGATGATTCCCGATTTGTACACTTGTGCAAGATTGCTTTGAGTTCATCAGGGTGACTCGATTCGTCTATTCGATCAACTAGCGATTGATTTGCATCAGTAGTAGATTGGGTCACCTTCTCTGCATCCACTGTATCTAGAATGTCGAGCAATACCATGCCCAGTGAATACAGGTCGGTCGCTGTCGTGGGCGGCTCGTCACGAATCTGCTCAGGACTTGCGTAGCCGGGTGTATGCGGCTGATTCAAAATGGCCGATGCGTTGCCAACCGTCATCGTTGATGGAAGCTGTATAGATGCAATACCAAAATCGACCAGCTTTACTGCGTGATTTGAGTCTACCAAAATGTTGTTTGGTTTGATGTCTCGATGAATGATGAGCTTCTGGTGTGCATGGTGAACTGCTTCGCAAACTGTCGTGAACAAATTCAAGCTTGCCCGGATCGAGAGATGGTGCGTTCTGCAATACTCAATAAGTGGGACACCGTCAACCAACTCCATGACGAGGTATGGTGTTCCATCATCGGTTGAACCGCCATCCAATATGCGAGTAATATTCGGGTGCGTAAGCGTGGCCAAGGCTTGTCGCTCTTGTTGAAAGCGAATGCGTGAGGCCTCTGACGTAAGAAATAGATGCGCCACTTTGATGGCTACGCGTTGGTTATATTCATCATCTGCACGGGCCGCCTCGTAGACCGTCCCCATGCCACCCCTTGCAATGGTTCGAATAATACGATATCTCCCAATCGGCGATCCGGCAGAGAGTGTCGGCAAGTTATCCGCGAATACCTGCGACGCGGTGGACTCTCCAGGCGGACTCAGGAACAGCTCTGCTTCATTGTGAGCTTTCAGTAGTGCAGTTACGCTCTTGAATAGATCTGGATCGGAGTGTTCTAGCGCACCAAGCTCCAGGTCCCGATCATCACCTGAAAGCTCAAGGAGTGATTCGAACGTGTTTGCAATTTGCTCCCACAACATTTTAGATCCCTCCCAACAATTGGACACGCAACCATGCGCGGGCAGTCGCCCAGTCTCGTTCGACAGTGGCATGGGAAACTCCCAGAGCGTTAGCAACTTCGGGAATCGTAAGGCCACCAAAGAATCGCAATTCGACAATTCTGCTCCGCCGCGGATCAACCTTTGCAAACTCATCGAGAGCGGTATTCAATTCCAGAATGTCACCACCGCGATCTTCAAACGCTTGAAGTGCTGGATCAAGAGGAATGCGTTGCCAATCGCCCCCTCGTTTTAGTGTATTCTTTTTATGCGCATGATTGACAAGGATCTGCCTCATGAGATGCGCTGCGATTCCCAAGAGATGCGATCGGTCTTGAACGTGTTCAAGCGGTGCGCCTTCAAGCCGGAGATACATCTCATTGATCAATGCGGTTGGTTGCAACGTGTGATCTGCTCGCTCTCGATCCATATATGCAGCAGCAATCTCGCGGAGTTCTTGGTGCAGTTGAGCAACAACCTTGGCGGGATCGTCCAACCCATCAGCGCCTTTCGCCCGCTGAGGGCCATCTACTCTAGGGTTTTGGGTCGGTTTTGAGCTCATCTAGATACTTATCAAATAAAACTGCAAAGAGGGTGAGGGGAATGTCGGGAATTCCATGCTTGTACAGTGGGAAGGGTACACATTGTACCGGCTATTTCCTTTGGGGCTGCAAGCCCAGACAGACGAACCGCGAGGCTGCAAGCCCAAATTGCAACCACTCTCGGCTTTGGTTATCGGTGCGCTTCATCCTGAAGACTGTGCCGCAGTAATGAGCAATATGCAAAGATGACATCTACAGCAAAATGGAGGACACTATGTTATTATCATCACGTGGTTTAAGTACAGGTTTCTTAACCGGGCTCGCGTTCACACTCGGGGCAAGCTACATTGCAATGACTGAAACATGTTTCGCTCAAACGCTCGAACGTACCGGCACGCAGTACAGGTTGCATGGCGAATTTGAGGGAGAGCACTTTGGGTGGACAATGTTGAACATCGGCGATGTGGATGGTGATGACGTAGCAGATCTTCTTGTAGGCTCACCGTATTGGCCGATCTTTACGCAGGCAGGTCGCCATCAAGTGTTTTCGGGTGCCGATGGATCAAAGTTGTACGAATATCAGGCAGATCGAGTGGGTGCTCACTATGGGCAACATTCCGACAATGCAGGCGACGTCGATGGTGATCAGATTGACGACTACATCATTTCCGAAAGCTATGGAAATGGGAATGGCAAGGGGAGAGCTTATGTCTTTTCCGGCGATGCAGATTGCCAAGGTGATCCTGGTTGTACCACTACGCCCCTTTACACTTTCGAATCTGTCAATGGTGGCGAGAACTTTGGTGCTCAAGTTGCGGGCAATGGTGACTTTGACGGTGATGGAAAAATGGATTTCGCAGTCGGTGCACCGTACTCCGGTACGATCTACGTTTTCTCCGGCCTCGATTCGTCTTTGATTGCATCTATACAGAATGTCGGGCAATTAGGGTGGGGGGTTGCCTTCCTCAAGGATGTCAATGGCGATAACCGCGATGAAATCGTTGGCAGCAATTACACCACGATATCTGTGCATTCGTGGGACGGAGCTCAATCAAACGTCTTGTACCAGTGTGAAAAGCCTGCTGGATCAGTTGGGCTTGGTGGGTATTGGATTGACGGTACTCGCGACTACAACAATGACGGCAAAAATGACATCATGGCGAGTGCCACGCCTGCAGGAAAGGCGTATATGTTCTCTGGTGTTGATGGTACTGTGATTCGCACTTTCACCGGCGATGGTGATGGCGGACGTTTTGGGTGCCTAGAGCCAGTTGATGATATCAATGGCGACCTTATTCCTGATCTAGTTATCTCCGCACGTCAAAGTTCACAAGCGGATACTCGAGCTGGAAAATTGTTCGTATATTCAGGTGCAGATGGAGCAGTCTTGTCAACGATGACCTGGACAGTTGCGAACGATGAATTCGGGTCCAACGTTACTCCGCTCGGCGACATCGATGATGACGGCCGGCTCGACATCATGGTTGGGATTAACGGGCCGAACGAGCACGAAGGCGAGTTGGCGCTTCTGTACGCTGATCCTGAATGTGAGAAAGACCTCCAACTTGACGTCGATGACCTCGAAGCAGGTGAGCCAGCAGAATTTCGACTTTCGGGAGGAAACTACGGGGCCATTGGTGCGGTAGCTTATTCAGGAAAGACAGGCTCATTTGAATTCTGCAATGGTGTGTCTACGTGGTGCGTGGCGTTTGGCCTCGACATTCCAAAAAACAAAGCACTCAATCGGATCATATTGAAGGGTCAGTTCGACGAGAACGGCGAACTCCGGCGAACACATATGGTGCGCCCAGACCTTCAAGGTAAATCGTTTTTCTTTCAAGGGTCTGAAGGGGGAACGTATCCAAACACCTGCATGTCGAATATCGCGAACAGAGTGGTGCAGTAGGGAGTGTGACATTCCGCCGAGGATTGAGGGTTGATTAAACTAAGGAACTTAGGCGAACAATCGCCTAACCAACTAGAACGCGGAGAACCACATGATGAACAAAATGGCACAAACAAAACGCGGACTGATCATTGCACCACTGATAGCAACAGGGGTGGGCATACTGATCGCCTGTCATCCCATGACAAGTACTGCTCAAACGATCGAGCGTACAGGTGTTCACTATCGCATTCGGGGAGAAACGGATGGCGAGCATCTAGGATGGACTTTGCTCAATCTAGGGGATGTTGACGGAGATGATGTCGATGACCTCTTGGTCGGCTCACCATTTTGGCCCGTCTATGCTCAGATTGGTCGACATCAGGTGTTCTCAGGAGCGGATGGCTCGAAGCTCTATGAGTATCAATCGGTTCGGCCCGGCGTGCACTATGCCCAGCACTCTGATAACACCGGAGACATCAATGGCGACAACGTTGGTGACTACATCATCTCCGAGTGCTTTCCCCAAGGGAATGGCAAAGGGCGGGTCTATGTGTTCTCAGGCAAAGTTGATTGTCAAGGAGATCCCGGTTGTACAGCAGAACCAATTCTCACTTTTGAATCTCCCAACGGCGGCGAGTATTTTGGGATGCAAGTTGCAGGGAACGGCGATTTCGATGGCGATGGTAAACTGGATTACGCCATCAGTGCTCCGTATTCAGGAACGGTGTACGTCTATTCTGGTAAAGATTCTTCGCTCATTACGACATTGCGAGACACCGGCCAATTTGGGTGGGGCCTCGCGTTTTTGAAGGATGTCAATGGCGACAATCGTGACGAAATCGTTGGAAGCAATTACGGAATACTCTCGGTACACTCATGGGACGGCAATCAAGCGCAGTTACTTTATCACTGCGAGAAGCCACCCGCCTCAGTTGGAATGGGCAACTATTGGATTGACGGCACCCGTGATTTCAATAACGACGGCAAGAATGACATCATGGCCAGCGCGGACCCCGCCGGCAAAGCGTTCATGTTCTCTGGTGTCGATGGTTCCCTTATTCGTACCTTTACCGGGGATGGAAACGGAGGGCGATTTGGTCCTTGTGAACCGGTCGATGACATCAATGGAGATGACGTCGCGGATTTGGTGATCGCTGCTCGCCAAAGTTCTGGTGTCGAACAGCAAGCGGGCAAGATGTTCGTGTATTCGGGTGCAGATGGCGAGCTGTTACAGACCATGACTTGGACTGTCCCCAATGACCATTTTGGATCCAATCATTCTGCGCTAGGGGATATTGACAACGATGGTCGTCTTGATCTCGTGGTTGGCGTCGAGGGACCCAGCAGTGAACATAAAGGAATGCTGATGTTGATCTATGCAGATCCTGATTGCGAGAAGAACCTCCAGCTGGAGGTCGATGACCTTAAGGCAGGCGAACCTGCTGAGTTCACACTTTCGGGGGGGAACTTTGGTGCCCTCGGTGCCGTTGCGTATTCAGGGAAGACTGGAACATTCGATTACTGCAATGGTGTCTCCGCTTGGTGCGTTTCATTTGGCCTCGATATTCCAAAGAACAAAGCGTTGAATCGGATCATCATGAAAGGCCTGTTTGACGAGAATGGTGAGATGAGTCGAACACATGTTGTTCGCCCAGATCTCAAAGGGCAACAATTCTATTTTCAAGGTGCAGAGGGAAGTACGTTTCCAAACCCCTGCATGTCAAACGTCGCCAGTCGAGTCGTAGAGTAGTACTAGAACCACTGTAGATCTGCAAGCTCAAGCTGTACTGTTCACATCTACATTGGCCATCACGATGCCATTGGCGATACAAAACCGCGAAGTCCTTGACCAATTGGCCTCGGGCTTCGCGGTGTTTTTGTTACGCAGTATCTCAAAATGATTCAATCAAGCTGTGGAGAGTTATCCGCCGCCTTCTTCGCCATGTTCATCGCCGTCCATGTGTTCGGCGGCTTCTGCAGGCAGGCTCGCCATTTTCGCAGTCTTTTCAATATCCGTCAGGTTATTCCAATCGGAGATGCAGTCATCGCAACAGAAGGCAACTTGTTTGCCGTTGAAATCAACCGTCGTGGGATCGTCGCCGTTGGCTTCACCTGACATTGGGCACATGCTGTTGACGGCTGCCATCGCGGTGTCGCCATGATCATGTCCATCTCCAGCGCTGTGTTCTTCTGATTCACCACTGCAGCCCATGAGCATGACGGTTCCCGCTAAGAGGGCGGTGGCCAATTTGAGTGAAGTTCTCATTTCGTTGTTCCTTGTATGATTTAGGATTCGATCGATTGATGCAACACCGTTATGAGCACGACATTTGGACAGGAGTGGCATCGTCCATTATGAGGAGTGTAGGCGACCAAAACGACTGGAATCATCAATAGTGGGCGAGCAATGGCCCTGTCATGAGAGGTTCGGTACGAACAGATTGAGCAGTACCGTTGGATTGAAGTCCTGCAACTCCACGGAAGGCAGAAAAAGACAACAGCCCGATGAACGTGATTGTTCATCGGGCTGCATCAGTGTTCGTTCAGCCGAAAAGACAGAATAATGGGCGTTACAGGGCTCGAACCTGTGACCTCCGCGGTGTCGACGCGACGCTCTAGCCAACTGAGCTAAACGCCCTTTTGTCAGCAATCTGACAAACAGGTAACCATCATTCGCACCCACTTGCAAAGGGTCAAATTGATTCGCGGGTAATATTACCTGACGGCTATGCAGGTGTGATTATATGGACTTATTCGATTTCGCGTTTGACAAGGTTGGACATACATTCATCGGGGCAAGTGTTACGTTCTGCCGCCTGAATTTTCCAAGTAAATCCAATGTGGCGGGGGTCAATGAGAACCTCGATGCTCCCGTTGCCTTGCCCATCAAATTGGCTGAAACCAAGTACATTCTGCAGCTTGAGGTAGCTAAAGCCAAACGTCGCGCAGTAGTTCTGGTAGTCGACCAATTTCTGAGGTGGGCCTCCCAAGCCGTACACCACGACATACTTACGTCCGGGCACACCATTGCGAATAACAAAGATTGCGGTCTCACCCGCAAAGAGATTAAAGACTTCCAAGTCGAGGCAGGGAGGTGTGAGATCAATGGAATACATGCTGCCCGAGTCAGTCCCACGATCATCATCAAAGGGTGAACCGATGATGGAGAAGTAACCGTCAAGAGCAACAGAAGTTCCAAAGCCATCGGCGCCGGCAGAGTCTGATGCGAGAATTATGTTCGATTCGGAATTGCTGATCCACCCTTGTTTCGGTTTTTCAAAGGTGAATACCGCGCCGCCGTTGGTGGTCGCACCGTCCGCTTTGTGAGCACCGGCCAAGATGATGCCGTCCGCCAACGCGACCGAGTTTCCCATTTCGTCAATTGGGTCAGGGTTTCCAGAGGTCAAGATGGCTTCATGCGCTGCATTTTTCCAACCGGAGTGCCCGGGGCGAAAGAGGTACACTGCTCCAGAATTAGATGCTCCACCATCATAAAACGGCGCGCCACTAACGACAAGTGCACCGGAGTTCGCTACCGATGTACCCAAGCCATCTTCTTTGGCGGCATTGCCAGCGTACAATTTTGCATCGTCATTTGCATCGATCCAGCCATCGAGTGGTTTGACATAGACGAGTACCATCCCTGCATCGGTCGCAGCGAGATCATTACCCGGTGCGCCCACCGCGACGACATCATCTCCAATGGAGATCGAAAAGCCGATGAGATCATTGGCCTTCATTTTTCGGCTGGTCAGGATCGCGGTCTGAGACATTGATTCCCAGCCAGTGCCTGGTTCTACAAAGACGTAGGCTTTGCCTTTTCCGCTACTCAGTTGTTGCGTTGCACCAACGGCAATGGTGCCGTTCTCAATGGCAACCGATTGGCCAAACTGATCGCCGGGTGCGATATCGGTTGCCGACAGGACCGCAGTTTCGGTCATATTGGCCCAACCACCACCGGGCTTTTCAAAGACGAATACTGCCCCGGCGCCTTGAGCATTGACATCACTAAAGGGAGCACCCACGACGATGATGTCTCCATCAATTGCGACCGATGTGCCCATGAGATCTGTATCAGCTGCATTTGAGGAGGTGAGCTTGGCAATCTGTAGCCACACATCATCGATTAATTCAAAGACATAGGCAGCACCTGAGCTGGATCCGCCATCGTCATCACGAGGGGCACCGGCGACCGCGTAGTTCCCGCTGACATCAATAGCATCGCCAAACAGATCAAATGAAGCACCATCAGATGGTGTTTTTTTGGCGGTTTCATATACTTGAGCTTCGGCGGCGGGTGAGCCAACCAAAGTACAAACAGCACCCAATCCGAGTGCCATGACAGCGGTTCCTGTGCGACAAAGACTGGAGAATCCTCCAGTTTGCAATCCGAGTGTGCGATATTTCACGAAGTCCAACCTCCTGGTGCAAAAGCCTTCTAAAAATGAGTATCTTTCTCCATGTCGTTCGTACCTCAAACGAGGTGGTTCGGCAAACATGTGATCTTTATTTCTTCTTCATACTATCGATCTTAACCTAGGTAGCCAACTGACGATCTTGCGACGCAGTTGGCCAATAAAAATAGGTGTCGTTTTTGCCCATTTGGGCTCCCGATTCGAATCTCCTCGTGAATCTGGGACAAACAGACGGCTCTAGCGTACCTCGTTTTGTAGATTCTGCAACGATGAAAATGCGGATGGGGCGAGAATTCGGTTGAACCCTCGCATAAAGTGCGCAAATTGCCGTATTGAGGGGAAAAAATTTCAATTCTTGCTCCTTTTCGATGACAAAGCAGGGCCGTTGCCGGGTTTCCAATGAAGGTCCGAGAATACGAGATGGGCCGATAAAATAGATCGATATCAGATCAATGGTGGAAAACCATTAGATCACGACCAGCCAATACGCCACGGGTGCGACGAGGAGGGGAGAGTCCATGACATCGAGGATGCCCCCGAATCCGGGCAGTATGTTTGAGGAGTCTTTGATGCCCGCATCTCGCTTGAACAGACTGGCGGTGAGATCGCCCGCATGCCCAACCGTAGCGAACAAAACTCCGGCCAACACGGCTTTCCAATACGGGAATGCCAACGCTGCACCGTCGCCTACATCTGCAGACGAATTTGCCCACCATGCAAGGGCGACCGCGAGGGTAATAGAGGCAAGGATTCCGCCGACCAACCCCTCCCACGTCTTTTTGGGGCTCAGCCATGGAATGAGCTTGTGTTTACCAAATGCCCGACCTGAAAAATAGGCTCCTGTGTCGCACGCTTTGGTAATGGCAATGATGGCAAGAATGACCCAAATGGAATGCCATCGGCGAATCGACAGATAGAAACCGAGCATTAGACCAAGATAAATCATGGCAAACATCGTTCCACCTGCTGCTGCGACCACCCCTTCGGTTTTTTGACCTCGACTATAGAAGATGAGGGCCAAGACGAACACGCCGACTAAAGCCGTGCACACTACAGCGGTGGCGGCGGACCCATCCAAGGTGTTTTTAGGGCAATAATGAACCGCCAACCCTATTTCTGCCGCCAAAATGGTGAGCCACTTTGACGAACGGATATTGTTGGCACGCAGGATTTCAGTCAATTCAATTGCAGCAAGGGGAAGAATGGCTAACAGAAAGAAAAAGAGAACTATCCCGGAGGGTGCGGTGGAGCGACCAAGCAGCTGTGCCAATCCATCCGGGAGGACAAGGGAATCCACGTAATAGTCAAGCCAGAATACGCCCACTAGCGCAAGGATGAAAATCGGTCCAAATGTCAGACGGTGTTTCAACACGATGCAAGAATAGGGGAGTTTGGTTCGTCGTTCGACAGGTATCGTAAATGATATTTCAGAGGATTATCATCTGCCGCAACGCTGACCGCTCCTGTGGGTACACTTGCGTGTCCGAGGGATTTCATTTTGCTCACATTCCAAGAATAGAGATTACATGTTTGCGCTGAGTGTTCAAATACGTCGCTGGTTCCTGTTGGTATCGTTATTAGGGGCGATGATTGCATTGATCAATGGTTGCTCAACAGGATTGGAGCAGATTGACTCCAACGCCCAACGATTGGTCGATGAACATCAATCTCGAATTCGTGAAGACACCGACGCAGTACAAATCCAAACTGCCGAGGCAGATCCGCTACTTGTGTCTCCTTCTATGGATTCCGAGGCTCTGACCGAGAAAAACCCCGGGACCCAAAATCCACCACAAGATACGTTTGCTTTTAATGGAGATGAATCGGGGCGGACATTATCGGAGTTAATTGAGTTCTACACAACATTGCCCTCCGATGTGCCACGTCATGATCTGGCTCAAACCATGGCACTTGCGGTTTCCAATTCCCGTGAATATCTGAGTGCGAAGGAAGAATTATTTCTTGCGGCGCTTCGGGTCATGAATCAGCGACATTTGTTTGGTCCTCGATTCTTTAACGAAGTCAGTGCCGGGCTTGATGTGTTGGGTGAAGATGGTGACTATGACATCGCTGCTCGTTTGACCAATGAGCTTCGTGTAACGCAGCAGCTGCAGACCGGCGGATCGCTCTCTGCGAGAGCAGTTGTCAATGCGACGGAACAGATTCGAGACCGCATTGCGGACCGAACCTCCCAATCAGCCTCGGTTATTCTCAATGCTGATATACCGCTCTTGCGTGGTGCCGGATCAGTCGCGGAGGAATCGTTGATTAGCGCGGAGCGGGGCATGGTCTATGCAACTCGCACTTTTGAGCGTTTTCGCCGTCAGTTTCTATTCAACATTGCCAACGACTATTTTGATTTGGTGCTGTCCGCCAGCCGCATTGACAATGCGGAGCGTGTTCTTCAAAGCCGCGAGAAGTTGCTAGAAGAGACGAAGGCGTTAGAGGTGGCAGGGCGGAAGTCCGATTTCGAAGTGAATGAAGCTCGTGAACGTGTCTTGCAAGGGCGCAACAGTTTAGCCAATGCACGTGATTCGTATGTTGTGCAACTCGAACGATTTCGCTCACGAATTGGTTTACCCATTGCAAGTTCGTTCATGGTAGTAGATGAGATTTCATTGGTGATACCCGTGCCTGAGTTGGACATGATCGAGGGTGTTCGTAGAGGATTGATGTATCGGTTAGATTTACAAACCACACGAGATCGATTGGACGATTCTCGCCGAGCAGTTAAGAACGCAAGAAACAATATGAGAGCGGATTTGGATTTGAGCGCATCCATATCCTCATTTACAGACACGCAGCTTCGACGAGCAGGTTTGCAACTTGATTTGGACGAAACTGACTTCGTAACTTCGGTAACGTACGGATTGCCTCTTGATCGCGAAATAGAACGTATCACCTTACGAACATCAATCATTACGTTAGAACAGGCCCAGCGAAATCTTCGTACTGCAGAAGACAATGTCTCATTGGATGTGCGCCGAGCGATTCGGCAAATACAACTCGCTCGATTTTCGCTGCAACTCCAAGAGGAATCTGTCCAGATTACAGAGCGGCGACTAGAAGGATTGGATATTCGAAAGAAAATTGGGTCCATTAGCACAAGGCAGTTTATCGATGCTTCCGATGATTTGGCTTCTGCCCTAGAAGGTCGAGAACGGGCGAGGCGAGATTTGCGGGTGGCTATGCTCCGCTATTTGTTGGATTCTGGGCAATTCCGCGTCGGGGTAGATGGGAAGATCATGCTACCGCCAGACTTGCAACAGATGCAACAGGCAGAACAGCAACGCCTGCAAAACCAAGAAGAAGACCCAGGCACAGCAGAGGCCGGAGAGTAATCTAGCGTATAGCACTGGCAGGGGAGTTCATATGGTGTGTATTCCCGGCCCAAATCCTAGCATCCTACCTCGCTGTGACAGGTAGAATATCACAATTGATCATCTCGTGTATGAACAGCATCATGAAGTCACCACAGGGCGGTCATTAGGCCGATAAGTTGATTTAGCCACGTCGCCAACATCGCATAAAAGTGTCAGATGGAGTCTCCTGATTATGTCAAGTCAAACGAATCCAACTCGCCCATCACGAAAGCACAAGCGACGAGGTATGTCGTTGATGTGGATAACGGGAAGTGTGCTTGCGGTGGGTGCCGTGTCTGCAGCTGCAACCACAGCATGGCGGTCAACCATGAGCGCTAATTCTTTTAATGAGAATCAGCTTTTTACCGTTGATATGTCGAGCTTTGACCTCATTATTCCAACGGGGGGTGAGTTGAAGGCCTTGGACTCAATCGAAATTCGCAATAAGCTGGAATCAAGAGCCATTATTAAATGGATCATCAGCGAAGGTTCACATGTGGCTGAGGGTGATCCACTGGTGCACTTTGCAACCGATTCCATTGATGATCGAATTCAGCAAGAAGAGCTCAACGTGTCATCAGCTGAAAATGCGCTCCAAAGTGCCGAGCGAGCATTGCGCATTCAAGAGAGCGAGAACAATTCTGCAGAGCAAAAAGCGGACCTGCGAGTTCAGGTGGCCGAATTGGAGTTGGCTCGTTGGAAAGAAGGCCAAGTCACAACGAAGCGCAGAGAACTTACTCTCGCCATCGAAAAAGCAGACAGAAATCTGGACCGACTTGAACGCGAATACAAAGACTCAGAACAACTGTTTGAACGAGGCTTTATCAGCTTGAGCGAGAAAGATCAAGATTACATCGAACTCATCGAAGCTCGAGCGGCCAAAGAGAATGCAGACCTGGCTCAGAAAACGTACGGCCAATACACCTATCCCAAAGAAGAGAAACAAAAGAACAGCGATCTTGACGAGTCTCGCACCGAGCTTGGGAGAACCAAGGAACGCAATCAAAATCAACTTGACCAGAAGAACGCAGATTTCGATGCACGAAAAGAACAACTTGATATTCGAGGGCGAGGACTTCAGCGTCTTCGCGAGCAACTCGAGGCCTGTACTATCACTGCCCCGGCTAGTGGGTTGGTGGTGTATGGCACGAGTACAGGAGGCCGATGGTGGAGATCCGAAGAATCACTTGAGATTGGCAAAGAGTCGTATCCAAATCAACTTCTTATCAGTTTGCCGGATACTTCACGGTTGATTGCATCAGTGAAGGTTCATGAATCACAAGTCAGTCAAGTCGTAGAAGGAATGGACTGTAAAGTAACGGTCGATGCCAAAAAGAATATCTCATTCGATGGCAAAGTTAGTTCTGTGGGCGTGATGGCGGAACAGAATTTTGGCTCTCAAGTTCGAGAATATACCGTCGAAATTTTACTTGTTCAAGAAAACGATTGGGACTTGAAACCATCCATGCGCTGCAAAGGCGAGATTTTCCTTGGGCGTGTCGAAAATGTTCTGTCGATACCCATCGAGTCAGTCTTTGTGGAAAAAGGGAAGCACTATTGTTGGATTCAAGATGGCAGTAAATTTAGGCATCAAGTAGTTGAAATCGGACGGGCAAGCGAAACATTGATAGAAATTCGCTCAGGGATATCGGAAGGCGAAGTCGTATTGCTTCGCGAGCCTGATGTAGGCGAACGGCAATCCTAATGCCGAGCCCCCATCAAGGGATCTCCGCTAAACAGGTGTCCCATAAACTTTCGATGACGTGAATTCAGTTGCCATCATCTCTAGATCACCAAGAGCGAATCCCCGTCGCGTCTGACCCTTGTTCAGACATTGTAACAAAGTCACACGATCCTCTTCTTTATCGGAAGCCAAGGCATTCGAACGCCTTGGTCATCAACGATCTGTACCTTGGCCAATTCCAATTCCTGAATACATCAAATCCGAGTAATGTACGGCGATTGAAGAGACGATGAAAAGCCTGCACCGTGTCTGTGTCGTATTAGGGTGTATTCGCCTCGGTTCGGGCGGGTTATTTTAAAAGCTAACGTGTTGGTGGTCGATCAGATTCAATCTTATCGGCGGACAAAGGAATTTGACTTGTCGACTAATGCACCCACAAAAGACGACATCACCCAACGGATGATGGATTGCGATCCAAGTATCAAGGACTACTTGGTTAAAAACGGCGTAGGTGAGTTTCTCGATGAGTTGCTTGATGCTTGTGTACACCGGCATGTAGGTGATCCAGAAAACCTATGGGATCGCGCGATCTATCTGTTTGGGTTGCTAGATGCTGCGGGCATCGCCAGCGTTGCTCGCCCGCTTATCCTCCATGAGGTGCGAATGGTCCATACGGAAGATGACAGTCGGCTCATCCTTTCCATGATTGCGCTCTTCGCTCACGGAGGAGACATCGAATCTAAACAACTCTTGTGGTCTGAGTTCAAGAAACCGCGAGAACAAGGCGGATGTTGGGGCAGTTTTGCAATTGTCCGAAACGAAGGGTTGCACGGCCTGATTGAAATGGCCAAGGTACTCGGGGCCGACATCCCCGAAGGGTGTGAAGATCTGCCGCGACGCTGGTATCAAATGATCTGTGCCATGGGCGAGGATGAATCATTCGTCCAAGAATTCCTGCAAGCAGCCGCTGAGGAAGATGAAAAAATTCAGCAGTTCGTCGATTATTTGGCGAATGACAAAGCGGAAGTCAGAGCTGCTGCCTAACTCCCAATTCCAAGAACAACACTGAATACGACTTCACCTGATTCGTACGCTGTATCATGCGCGTACGACGGCGCAGTAACGTGCATACATTGCTTCGAGTGAAGACGGTATCACGCGGATCGCTCCGACAGTGGTCATGAAATTCGTATCGCCGCTCCAGCGAGGCACGATATGGACATGCAAATGTTGAGGTACACCGGCGCCCGCAGCTTGCCCTTCATTGATCCCAATATTCTTTCCTTGCGGATTGATCGCTTGATCCATCCAACCACTCGCTCGTTCTACCAATTCCCAAAGGGATGCACGCTGTTTCGGCTCATAATCGAGTAGGGTTGGCCGTGGCTCGCCGAGCGCGATCAGGAGATGACCATTGCTATACGGATACCGGTTGAGCAGAATGAGGCCATGCGCATTGCGAAAAACAACCAGATTGGTGGCGTCCTCGTCAGGTGATTGCCAATAGTCTGTGAGGAAGCATCCACCGGATTGTTGGGTGGCTTTGATATTCTTGGATGGGCCCGCCACGGACAAAGATGCTCGTTCCGCAAGTATGTCATCTTCCAACGATTCGAGGTATTGCAACCGCCAAGGTGCCCACAGGTTTTTTCCATTCATAGTGTCAAACCATAGGCGCGTGAAGTACTGAATTAGCATCAAATTGATGTCCATTGGTGCAACCCGATAGATGACATCCCCTACACTGGAACTTATCCTGTCAATCAGTGTCATCTGATTGTCGTCTATCTTCAAGATACTGTGATCGTTCCATTCCTGATACTGGAGACTGTTTGTGTTTACTTCAATCAAAGTAGCGTCTCGTGCTCCTAAGACTCCTGCTGCACATGTGTGCTTTGTATGGTCGGGGGCCAAATCTCTGCATGCCGACGATCGTGATCTTGACAAAAAGCACCAAGGCGTGTTGACGGCTGCGATCAAGAGGCCGGAATTCAACGGTAGCACCGGCGATATTGCCGTTCACAGCGATCACAAGGGAATGCGCCTCATCGTCGTCGGACTCGGCGATCAAAAAAAATGCATCAGCACGACAGTCCGGCAGGCGGCCGCCAAACTTTTAAAATCACTCAATGCAATGGGGGTTAAGAGTGTCTCCATTTCCATCAATGCGAGTGTTTGCAAGCAAATTGATTCCAAAACATTTGGCCGATCATTCGGCGAAGGGATGGGGCTTGCATCATTCACGTTTGATGAATTCAAAAAATTGACGGCGAAGAAGAACGGCAAGGTCGGCCGCGAATCCCTGAGTGTTTCTACAAATGATTCGGCTGTCTCGAAAGCGATGGCGTACGGATTGCGGTTGGCAGAGTCATCGAATTTCGCTCGCACCGTTGGTGCCACTCCACCAAACATCGCCACTCCGGATTACATTGCTAAGGCAGCACAGAAGATTGCTCGCGGATCCGGCGGATCAATCACTTGCAAGATCATTCGCGGGAAAGCCTTGGAAACGAACAAGTTGGTTGGGCTCATCAACGTCGGCAAAGCATCTGAAGCTTCGCCCTGCCTTATTGAAATGACGTACACCCCGCCCAAACGAAGCGCAGCAAAAAAGACCATCATGCTGGTGGGCAAGACGATTACGTATGACACCGGTGGACTTTCCTTGAAAGTCAACAACGGCATGAAGGGAATGAAGTACGACAAACTTGGCGGGATGGCGGTATTGGGAGCGATGCATGCAGTCTCATGGATGAAACCCAAATGCAAAATCGTCGCCTACCTCCCCGCAGCAGAAAATTCGATCTCCGATGAAGCTTATCGCCCGGATGACATTATCGAGTTCCTCAATGGTGTGACGGTAGAAGTGACCAATACCGATGCGGAAGGTCGGTTGGTTCTCGCCGATGCATTGGCGTACGGCTGTAAGAAGGTCAAGCCGGATGCGATCATCGACCTGGCAACATTGACCGGCGGCGTGGTGGTTGCGCTCGGTAAACCGTGCGCTGGTTTATGGTGCGACGATGACAAACTTCGGCCGCTGATCGAACAAGCAGGTGAGGATTCTGGCGATCGGGTGTGGCGAATGCCTCTCTTTGATGATTACAAGGACATGATGAAGGCCAAACATGCAGACATTTGGAACAGCGCGCCGGTGAGGCATGCTCATCCGATCCAAGGTGCAGCGTTTTTGAGTTATTTTGTGGACGAGAACATTCCTTGGGCGCATATTGATATTGCAGGTACGGGTAATGTGGAATCGCCCAAGCCTCCGATCATGGTGGGTGGACCGACCGGATTTGGTGTGCGATTGCTGGCATACTATCTCGAATGCATCAAATA
>PJEL010000934.1_pt1 | contig 32018 bp, 19 predicted proteins | sample 1853271 | NCBI WGS metagenome assembly PJEL01 (sample SAMN08108733, study PRJNA415343) | Invertebrate metagenome, whole genome shotgun sequencing project. | host: Globobulimina | place: Sweden: Gullmar Fjord | collected 2015-08 | reverse complement strand
CCTCGACATCCCCGCCCGCAGGAACAGAGTACTCCCTCGATTTTGTTCCATTATATCATAATAAAAACTTTTGACTATTTTGCAGGGGGTTTTGCAACTGTCAATTTGGCCGGATTTGGTTCCGCTAGATCGCCCGTCTAGTGATACCTTTTTTTAATTTACACATGCTTTTTCATGTGTCAATACTGTCCGTCAATTGATGGAATATCACTGTAGTATCAATTCTCAATGAAAGATTTGAGAAGCACACAATGTCTGCTCTCTTTGATTTCAGATCTTTTGTGTGTGTCGTACTGTTGACTATCTGCACGTGCACCTACATAAAAACAAAAGGTATGTTTGATATCACAGGGATTATCTGACACTGCTGTTGTTATGATGGGAATATATATCTATACATGCGTCATCTTGTACAGCACCAAGTCTGTTGTCTCAGAGGACTGGATTCAGAGGAGTGTTTTGGAAATTTGCTAGAATTGGTGAACGGCTTTCTCTTTGGGTTTCTGTAGCGTGCCTTGGCATGGCAGTATCTATAGTAGTATATTAGATTGGTCTGTATTACATGGCAGCGGGTAATCAGGGTGATATGGATGTGGGCAAGCCTCCAAAAATGCCAAGGGCAGGTGTTGCGACAGAACTCGCTGAGGGTGGTTTGATGGAGGCATCTTCTCCATTCGCTCATGATCGTTCGAAAGATATAGGCGTAGTTGAAATCAAAGACATGGATGAATCTGGAGGTGAAGACCTGACGCCCTTGAAATCTGCTCTCTCCACGGATGTTCATGGAAACAGAAAGGTCAAAGAAAAGGCAGATGACGATTCTAGTTTGAAACGGAATGTTTCATGGGCAGATTTTCATGATGCAGCTGCACTGACAACGGTGGTAGAATTCGAAAGAGATCCTGCTCCTTCATCCCCGACAAGTATTGATAGCTGGGAAGGAACGTCTGGTCCTGGATGCATCTGCTGCTCAGTACAGTGAATTCAGGTGTATTTAATCACCTGAATGCTAGCCTAGTTGATTTACACTGTCACCTGAGAAAATACATGGATAATGACATCGAGTTCAATTGTCTGGTTAGAGCCGAGCTCCAACTCATGGGACTCTTTGAACATCTGATTACCTGGTGACGGCATGTGGGACTCGGGAAGTACTTGTATCCCTACACCAACAGCTTCAGCAATAATGCTGGAGTTCCTCTCCAAGATCTTCATAAAATTCTCTGTTTCACCTGATGTGATATCGACAAACACTTCAATGGTATCCTGAATTTTAATACCTGCAGATTTTCGAAGTTTCTGCACTCTATTGATGATCTCACGGGTTGTCCTCGACTCTATCATGTCGTCATCTATGCGGAGATCGACCAGTACCAGGACTTCACCATCTCCTGCTGCATCCAACTGTTCCTCAGTAAATCCTTCCGGCATCATAAATTCAGTCATAATCTTGACCTCTTCTGGGGAAATAGACTCTCCTTCAATTTCAATGCTCTTTCCATCTTTTAGGGCAACAAGTTGATCATGGGGTAGACTCTGAATAGATTTTGCAAAGGATCCCATCCTCTTGCCCAGCTTCTTACCCAATATTCTCCAATCAGGTACAGCTTTTAGACTAGCATACTTTAAGGGATCGTTGCAAACGACAATGTTCTGCACGTTACTTTCATCTGCAACATATTCCTGCAGCTCTCCAGATATATCAGACAAGAAGGAATCATCAACGTGGACTACTGTGATCTCCTTTAGAGGTGTCTTTACTGAGCGATTATGCTTGGTTCTTAGTTGGCGAACAATCTCAATAACCGACTGCATCCGTCTGACACTTTCTTCTATATGTGTGTCGCCTTGTCTCTCTTCTTCAGCAAGAGGGAAATCACACCAATGAAGAGAATCTGGTTGACTTTGCAATACTTTCTTCAGATTCTGATACATGTTTTCAGTAAAAAATGGAGTGAAAGGAGACATAGTCTTGCAAAGGACGACTAAAACATGATGCAAAGTAGCGAGTGCCATTGCAGTGTCCTCTCTGCCATTCTTACCCTTTAGCCGTTTCCTGTTGTACCTGACATAAATGTTTGTCAGGCTATCAATAAATTTCACCAGATATGGAACTACAGTATACAATCTATATTCCTCCATTTCTTCTCTTAAATATCTAGTCAAACTTCTCACAGCAGCAGAAATCCACTTGTCCAATATGTTTGTCTGGGGCTGCTCCAGGACTTTGCCTGGGTTGAAAGACTCTCCACTATCCCCTTCCCAACGCAATATATTCTGAGTAGCAAACCTGTAAGCATTATACCATGGTAAGAAAACCTCTCTCACAACACCAAGGACCCCTTCTTCCTGGAATTTCAAAGTTTCTGCCCTAACAACGGGTGAATCAATCAGGTAAAGTCGAAGAGCATCAGCCCCATACTTGTGAACAACTTCCATTGGATCGGGATAATTTTTCAGCCTTTTACTCATCTTTTTTCCATCAGAAGCTAGCACAAGGCCATTGCAAACCAAATTTTTGAAAGCAGGCTTGTCAAACAATGCTGTAGAAAGGACCATCATTGTGTAAAACCAACCTCGTGTTTGATCCAAGCCTTCAGCCACGAAATCGCCCGGAAAATTGCTCTCGAAATTTTCTTTATTCTCAAATGGATAATGTGCCTGTGCATATGGCATTGAACCTGACTCGAACCAACAATCAAAGACATCGTCCACACGCTTTAATGCTCCTTTTCCTTGTCTCGATGGAATTGTCAGATGATCGATGAAATGCCTGTGTAAATCACTAATTTCTGATCCAGTCAGGTCTTCGAGCTCCTTTTTGGATCCAACGACTACAATTTCCTCCCCATCGTCACTCATCCAGATTGGAATTGGAGTACCCCAGAACCTGGTCCGAGATATGGCCCAGTCACGGGCACCCTCTAGCCAATTGTGAAATCTCTTTTCTTGCACATACGTTGGCACCCACTTTGTCTGAGCATTATTTTTTAGTAGTTTTGGCTTGATATCTTCAACTTTGACGAACCAAGAAGGGACAGTCTTATAAATCAAAGGTGTATCAGATCTCCAGCAGAATGGATATGAATGGACTATGGATGCAGAGTCAACTAACCGACCCATACTCTTGACCATTGCAATGATATCTTTATCTGCTTCCTTAACATGCCTTCCCTTGAAATCTGGCACAGCAGCAGTGAAGCATCCATCCTCGTCAACTGGGCAGGGTACATTGCCTCCCTTTTGAATCACTCCATGTGCCAAGCATACTCTGTAATCATCCTCTCCAAAAGCAGGAGCTTGATGCACAATCCCCGTACCAGAATCTGAAGTGACATACGAGTCTCCACAAACCTTGAAAGCTCCATCATTCTTCATAGAGGCGAAATAGGGGAAAAGAGGTTTGTATTGCTTGCCCACGAGTTCAGCACCAAGAAATTCCTGTAATATTTCAAAGCCTGCTGACTGTTTGTCCGACTTTTTTGACTTTTTCTTCTTTGGCACTGCACCTGGGATCTGGGAAAGGCGATCTTTGCCGACAATATAAACATTTCCTGATTCAGGATCTTTGACTTTCAAATATGCAAGTTCTGGATTCACACAAAGGGCCAAATTGGAAGGTAATGTCCACGGCGTTGTTGTCCAGGCTACAAACGATGCATCATCTGCATCACTGTCGACTGGAAACGTGACAACCACTGCCGGGTCTGATACATCTTTGTAATTTTGACCAGCTTCAAAATTTGACAATGCAGTGGTGCATCCTGTGGAATACGGCATTACCTACACAGAAAACGTCAAATTGCGTGAAAAGATGAGTATCTGAATGAGTAACAATAAACATGCAAAGCTCAGAAAGTGATAGCAATATTCCGTTCAGCGGGCCAGAGCCCTCGCACAAGAGGTGTCAGAAAATTGTCTTGCATGTTCATCATTGCTTTGCTGTTTCAATTATTTATTGCAATCCTGAAGAAAAAATCACACCTTGAATCCCTTATATACCAGTCCCTTCTCAAATAATTGCTTGAAGACCCACCACACACTCTCCATGAATGATGGATCTAGCGTTTTGTAGTCATTTTCAAAATCAATCCACCTTCCCATCCTTGTGACAATGGCCTCCCACTCTTTGGAGTATCTCATCACAATACCTCGACATTCTTCATTGTAGTTTGCAATACCCATCTCAAGAACATCGTGTCTACTCTTGATGTTCAATTTCTTATCAATTTCATACTCTACCGGCAAACCATGACAGTCCCAACCAAATCTTCTGGACACGTGATGCCCTGTCGCACTTGCATATCTCGTAACGATGTCCTGCATAAAGGTTGATTCCACCAGTCGAATCAGTCTGATACGTCCACATATTCTAACATCGATATGGATAGGGACACCAACTGTGTATGGTCTGTCTCTCACAGATGTCTCTCTTGTGACATAACAGAAATCAGAGATTGCAGAGAATCAACAAAATTCCAAAGCATGATCTCATATTTCAGATCTCAACAAATAGGCGCACCTTGATCGTTCCAGCAAGCAAATGCCCGTAATGAGGCATCCCCGTCGCAAATGGAGGCCCATCAAAGAAGACATATTCGGGCTTTCCCTCACTCTGTTTGAGTTGCTGACCAAATGCATCGATTGATTTCCAGAACTGAAGTATCTTCTCTTCCTCTTCGGGAAAGTTGAAGAAACGACTCTCCTGAACCTCTTGCATGTCAAATGAGTCCTCCTTTGTCCAATTAGACTGATTCTATCGGATCCAAAATGCTAGATTACTTTTTAATACTAGTAGAATAAAAACAACAAATATTTAGTAAACTGACATTCGCTTTGAATCTGAAAACGTTTCGTACCTGGAATTGGCCAGGTGCATGCACGACTGCTCGAACAGTCGTCGATACTTTTGATATTGGAGATGTCGAATAGATTCAAGATGTAGTCATCTGATCTACAAAGGTACTACCTAGTGGTGAGATTTTCTATCTGAGGTGTCTTTGAGATTGCAATCAAGTAGATCAGTCAAGAGTGTATATCATGGATAGAGCTCAGAAATCTCCAGTCAAGGGCTGCAATAGTTGGATCCTTGGCGTTCCTGATACTGTATCGACAGAAATCACTCGTGCAACTAACATTAATGAACATCTTCGCTTTTTCTCACGATTGGCATGACACTTCTTCATGTATGGATGAAGAGGGAAGTTTTTGATGCAGGAGTCATGTCTGATTTACCAGTCATGTATGTGGTACAGTCTTACAAGATGAATGGCGCACTGTTGATGCAGATCATGCGTATGCTGCTCGTGGATGGATGAGGAATCCTTAGACGTGTCACGATGAAACTGCGACGCTGTTTGCTGTTGATGGTTTAAGACTAAGAGACAGCTCTCAAAGATTGCCTTTTGAGTATGAGGACCTTGTGATCTGAGACTACCATGCCAAATTTGTGCCAATAAAGCAAGGTTAAATGATCGTTCATTCCTTCTAGTGCTGAAAAGGTATACTAAATGAACAATCAAAGATAGTATGCATCCTCATATTGCATATGCCTGTCAGCAATAATGTGAAATATGTGAGTGGCAACCTCATGCAGTTTCATGCAAGTGAACAAGATTGAGTCAAATCGTATGTACTAGGACTCCATCACCAAAAGTCCATGCATAAACAATTAATATATTATAACCAATATAATATATATTATAAGCACAGATAGAATAGTACGAGACATCTATTTTTGCGGAACAAAAACGTCACGAAGCAACATGCCTTCTGAAGCTCCTCTCCAAGGTCCCATTTTACTGTACGCCTTATGTTACTTTGTAATACAAATATGTAAATATATATTGAAAAGAGTGCTGAATACCATGCAGGGCTGTCGCTGTTGCGTATCCCCCAGCGTCGCGTGGCAACAGACAAAGGCAGGATCGGCCGGTCCCTCTCACAGCAGTGACCAGCTACCGCGCGGTATCCAATGCGCTCATTGAATCCATGGCTGCCATGAAGAACAAAAGGGGAACCACATCAAACTTGGGTGCTCCAGTAGCCACAGTCGGCAGTGAACCATCATCACAAGACCAACCACCAAGGAAGAGGCACAACGCTCTGGGACCCGAATCGAGCGTTCAGGTATGGTATATTCATGCTGTGTTCACGCGTTGCTCGTATGATAAATGGTGTCATTGAATATGCAGGATTTCGACAGAGAAATCACGATCGATACAGATGTGCGTATCAAGCACCCTCAGGAGGAAGATGATGCTTGTTTACAGAGAAAAATTTCTCAAATTCCCCCACAAGAAGTAAAAACGCGGGCATCGAGTATGGTGCTTCGTCCCCGGATCAAAGCACAATGGAGATCATCCAAGGCAACGCCCGATGAGACACGTGGCCAGGGGGGGAAAGTCTCCCATGCAACAGACAGGAAATACACTTCATCCTGGTCACAACTTCAGGAATAGATCAGTCTACATCATAATACTAGCATGCTACTATATATAATAATATGATGATGGTTGCTGTGAGAGAAGAACATGATGATACTATAGTATATCATATCTCAAATGTCTGCTTGTAAAATGTGCACCGTACAATTATTATGATCCTATTACAATATATAGGCAAACAGAAGAGAGGCACCCTATAACTAGCCATGAGCTGCTGCTGCCGTGTTGAAGGATTGCTCGGCATTCGTCATCCGCAAGACATCCAAATTTGTGTCCCCTGCTACACTATGTAGCATTCCCTTGTATCGAGCGGCATCCTTGGTCTTGCCCAGGTGCAAACTCACCAATCCAAGGTTATTAAGAGTATCTACATCCTTGGCACTCTTCTCCAATGCTTGAAGCAACTCTGCCTCTGCATCTTCCCATCGACCCATCATCATCTGGCAGCATGCAAGACCATTATGAAGCTTCATAGTCCATGCAAATTTATCCCCAAGCTCTTGGTAGATGTAGTATGCCTCTTGAAGCTTCCTTCCTCCCTGTCGTGACAGGACCCATGCCTGGGCCAGCTGAGTCAAGGGCGCATCGTCATCCATGTCACTCATCGCAGCAGCATGTGAGAATGCAATATCCAGTCTATTCATAGAGATCAACACATGCACTCCAATCGCCATGTTCTCCAAGCCTTTCCCCAGGAAGCAAGCTTTCAGAGCTGTCTCATAGTCCTGAATCATCAACAGTATCGTTGCAGCAACCACCATGGCAGTTTCATCGTGACACATTGAAGGATTCTCCATCCATCCACGAACAGCATGCACATGGTCCGCATCAACAGTGCCATTCACTTTGGAAGACTGTACCACCTGTGCCAACAACCGAACTGCTTGCAGGCTTGGGTTGGTCTCTTCCTCTGATATTTCACCCAATACAACCTATATTAGAATGAATGTATGTTAGAATAATATCAGGAATAGTCGACTAAGCGAACAACAAAAGAACAACAACAACAGGAAGACAAACGTTCACGAGATCATCTACACAAATCCATCTCAACGTACCTCGCTACTTCCAAGTTCTATATATGCTCTATGAATAAGAACATCCTTCATTATTTTCTCTTGATGTGTCAGTCCAGTCAGATGTGTGGCCTCAGAGATGGCAGTTTGTGGAGCTCCGAGATGTAACGCATTTCTGACAGAGAATAAGACATCCTCAGGGCTGGATCCTGTCATTATGGGTCAATTCGTGTTGTAATCAATTCTTAAAGATTAGAAATAATGCTACTCTGATATACTTTGGTAATGATGTTGGAGTATCCAATCTTTGGGAATTGGCTAGAGCCAACATGCCTGCTGTTGGTCCATGGCCATTGATTTCAATCTAGTAGAATATACTACTGCTGACATTGAGTCCATTCATCAGTATTTCATGATTCCATTCCATGTATGAGATTCATGTCTAGATATACTGAGTACTAGTACATGTATATGTGTGTACATCCAACTGACAACCAGGGGATCAGGTATTAAAGGACTACTTGGTAGCCCATGCTACAACTAGACTCACTGATGGATCGATGACAGCATATCTATAGTACTATTACATGCTATCACAACCATGTCATCTCATGGTGATGGATCAAATATGTTGGTAGACTTGTTAAAGTCTCAACTGACCATCAGCTCTGGAACTCAAACAAGTTTGTCATACTAAGCACATGTATCTGTTGCTATCGAGGTGATCTTGATTACATAATTACATATATTCTCTTTTACATCTAATTCTAGGATATATAGACACTCACACAGATACATCCTAGGAGGATACGACAGTGGAAGGTGACATGCTGCTTTCATGAGGCATTGCCCAGGTTCACAAAGCGATCACCATTCTGTCTTGAGACATACTACACAAGTCAATCGCATACAAAAGATCGTATTACCTCTCCTGCTGTCCTTCGTTTACCTATTGAGGTTTGAGAACAGACTCTTTGATGGGAGGCCAAACTTTGAAATCCGCTTGTTTCTATTTTTTAGTGACCGAGAACAGTCATTCAAACGATTGTTCGACTCAATTGAGTCTTCATACTCTGTCGATGAAATCGTGCGAATAGAAATAGTGTACGATGGCTGTCGCAAGAAGGACCCAGGTGTTCTCAAAAGATTGACATCTTTGGTCTCAAAGCATGGGTCTGTTGTTGTAACATGTAAGGCAACGCAACTTGGACTAAAAGAATCTGTGATGTCAGCATGGATTCCACAGAAGAACTCCAGAGAATATGCGGTATTCCTAGAAGATGATCTAGTGGTTTCTCCGTATTTTCTTAGGTTTGCAGTGGATTCCATAAATGCATACGCGCATGCAGAGAATCCAGATGTATTTGGAATATCCATGTTCCATGAGCTATACAGCGATATTATACACAATTTTGTTTGGGTTCCAACTGAATCCAACTTCTATTTATATCAAATGCCACAGAGCTGGGGAGTAATCTGGTTCCCTGAACACTGGAGGAACTTTGTCTTGTATTTTAGAAATTTGCCCAGATATTACACTCCTTCTTTACCATTTCCTACAGATGTGAACTCGTGGCCTCGTGATACAAGCTGGAAATTATATATGATTGAATACTTTTGGAACTATGGGTACTACATGGTCTATACCAATTTCGTTGGTAGAAAGTCTCTGAGCCAACACCGGGTTGAAGCAGGAGTTCATTTTGAATCAAAGCCAGATAACAAGACACTGTACTCAGTGTTCATGCCTGAATTACTGACAGATGATGAAGACTACCCCTCACATTTCCCTGATATTGTGCAACTTCCTGTTGTTGACATGAGGCATAATTTGATCAGTAATGGATCATTTTGATCCAAATCTGGATTCCTATAGAGATAACTTTCATACGTAGCGGTTCTGATGAAATGGACCTAGTTTAGAAGTGAAGTTACCTCAATTCAGAAGAAAGAACTTGACTGGAATGCCTGGCAAGGCCTTTAGCAGATAAAATGCACCTGCTATTCATAGTCTTTTGAATCAGAAGAAATAAATACTATGGAGCACTCGTGATAAATCATCATTACCATTAGGTAAAAAAAAATGTAGAATCGAGGTCTTACACGGTATTTACAACTGACTATGCGTACATTTAGATATCTGGATCTGTTGACCAGCCACCATCACTGTCTGAGTCAGAGTATAGGCCCTCCTCTCCATATTCATCATCAAAATCTGCAGTATCTACAGCATAGCGCAAAACTCCACCCATGCCACCAAATCCTCTACAAAATTGACTTCCTTCCTGACTTCGATTTGTCACAAACTCAAGACAGCATCCAAATTGCTTATAATTCTCAGCAAGCCATTCTAACAGCGGGGTCTTCTCAACAACATCTAATGTGTTGCCAGAGCTATCTTGGTAGTGCTCCCCATCTCCTTCCTGTTCCTTTGTCAAATACTTGACGTCCTGGTTTCCATCTTGATTTTTGTACACAAGACGAACAATATCCAAATTCTCCCACACGATCAACGTTTCTACTGCTCCCATTTCTAAACATGCTAGGGTATCACGGACACCGAAGCAGAATTTCCCTGTATCTTGGGAGATCTGGTCAAAGAAGGAAGATAACAACCTTTTTTCTTGTACAAACTTTACATTTGCCAATGTTTCTGCTGATAATTCAATTGCCTGGTTAAAACCATTTTCACCTCCTGCAGGTAAAGTATATATGAATGTCAAGGACCAGAGAAAGTGATAAAGAAGGTAAATCTTCGGAATCTTTGCGATAGGTACCAAGGATTACTATAGGGTAGCCGCCATTTGATCTACTGTCATCGAATCGAACAGGAAATTGGTAAGGTACCCACTGGGGATAGAGTTCATCAGAAAACATACCATATGAAACATCTACAATTGCCATGATAACAGCTTGGAGACGCTGGTCAAACATATCAGACTGACTCAGCTCTGTCTTGAAATCTGCTGATCCAGCCAGCACTAATCCAGCAACATTTGGTCGGTCATTTGTGATGAAGTGCTGTACTGCAATCTCTGCTACCTTGCGGACATAATTGTGTCTCTTTTCAAGACGGAGGCGAGCAAAACGAAGTGCCGACTGACCTCCTCTTCCGTGCTTTTTAGGAAGATCCACTGTAAATTTATGTAATACTTCCCTGTGATTGCCACTCAATGTGCCATACAAGGTACCGTGGCCATCCATGACAATGAATCCATACTTTTGATCTGTTTCCATCAGCTCTGACAGTGCTTCAGTGTGGAATTTGTTGTCACACAAATACAGGGATGTATTTATTGGCTTGAATGGCTCAAAATCAATGTTCATCTTCTTTTCCTTTCCTTCATCAGTGACAACTGTACCTGTGTAGACAATCAGTCCATTTGGAGGAACTTTGTTGTACAGTTTCAGACGTTGCTGGGCAGATGTGATTGCCCCTAGCACAGACTGACGATTCACTCTGGATTTGATATTAGATGCAGTTCCATATTCTGTCTGAAGCATCGTCTGTGTCTGTGAAATCTGAGACTTAGGTGGAAGAATCAAACTAATCATTGAAGTTCCGTTTCCCTTGGCCTCATTCAGCATTTTGATGAGCTATACGACACGTACATTGGATCAATATTTCATACAGATAAAGTATCATATATTTAAACGACATACCCTCTTCATCTTCCAAAGTTGAACTTGTTGGTCCGCCTGCTCTGCCATGTTACACTTCCTCCTCTAGAAACTCAAATAGATAGATAAATCTGCATTAAATGTACATTTTCCAGTCTTATATATTGTGTGAGAGAGGCAGGATCCAGCTTTAATGCCAACACACTGTGCTTTGACTAAACACTTTGTCTAAAGAGTTGAGCTATGTTATATGTCTAGAGATCGCATCACACCTTAACACGCACTTTGAAGCAGGATGAATATAAAATTAAACGTAAACATATACCGATACCTGGTCAAATCGTACAAATATCGCATTTTCAATGGCCGCCAGGAAGGTGCATGTCAACTATGAGCTTGAAGGCTATGATTATCAATCTTCAAACATCCTCATTGACGCATTTGTTTGGAAATTTGGATGTAAATATTATCAAATATATACACTAAGCATATTTTATTACATCTATTCCATGAGTTAGGAAACTTTTCCACTCTTTGTCTAAAAGTCATGCATTCTCAGGGAAACAGAACAAGTTCTATAGAATCGCATGCAAGCATCAATATATCCCTTTAGGTCAGACACATTATTCCATATGGAAGAAAGGTTTGGCAAATTGGCCCTAGAAGAAGGTTGTAATGTAGGAATGAGAGACAAAGAGGAAGTGGCTCTCTTGGAAACAAAGGAACATGCAGTGTATGACAATGAAGACGATGACAATTACTCAGACAGTGATGAAGATGATATCATTTTAGCGTCTGCTCTAGAATGGGCAGATATGAGGGAAGGCTTGGAGGCTAGAGGAAGTCATGGGGTAAACTATTCTGCAGGTTTGGCAACAAATAGGCCAAATGCACATGGGGGTCGTATGAATCAGAGCCGGGAAAAGAAGACTGTGCATGCCTCTAAAAACAATATGAATCGGCTGGAATCAAGATTCACTGCACGTGAGCTCCCGTCACTTCATTTTGAGGAGGAGGTTGTTGATGCACTTGGTGGTAGAAATGTGTCACAGAATGCTGCCACGCATATAAAGAAGGCTGGTATGAGCAAGTCCAGAGATAGAGCTGATAGGGCTACAGTTGAGCAAGTATTGGATCCCCGAACGAGAATGGTACTTTTTAAAATGCTAAATAGAGGGGTGTTTTCAGAGATTAATGGTTGTATTTCGACAGGGAAGGAGGCAAATGTATACCATGCATCAGAAGCATCAGCGTGCATTGAATTGGCAATTAAAGTGTATAAAACTGCGATATTAGTTTTCAAGGATAGAGATAGATACGTTACCGGGGACTCGAGATTCCAGAGATTTTGTAAATCAAACCCAAGAAAGATGGTGAAGATGTGGGCAGAGAAAGAGATGAGAAACTTATTGAGGCTTCATGCTGCTGGAATACCCTGCCCAAAGCCCATTCAATTACGGCTGCATATTCTAGTGATGGAATTTCTGGGAGTGGATGGGACAGCATCTCCCCGTTTAAAAGATGCTGGGTTGGCACCAGCTAGGATGAGGCGAGCATATACAGAGGTAGTTATATTGCTGAGATCAATGTATCAGAAATGCAGGCTAGTTCACGCAGACTTTTCTGAATACAATTTGCTGTTTCACCAAGATGAAATTTATGTGATTGATGTGTCGCAGAGTGTCGAGCTAGACCACCCTAGAGCATTTGACTTTCTTCGTGAGGACTGCAAGCATGCAAATGACTATTTCAGGAGGCAATCAATTGCTACCCTAACGAATAAGGAATTATTCGACTTTGTTGTGAATCCAGCAATCACTGATGACACACTTGACTCATGTTTACATAGCCTCATGGAGAATGCTGCTACAAGGCCCATAGTCCCTACTGCAGAAGAGGAAGTTGCAGAGAAAGTTTGGGCACAGGCATACATCCCTAAGAAACTTGATGAAGTTATTCACTTTGAAAGGGACCATGAACAATTGAGAAAAGGAGAAGGTGGTGAAGGTATATATTATCAGGCAATTGCAGGGATGAAACATGACATGTCTGGGGCTATTGCTCCAGAAACCATCTCCAGCCAGGAGGGTGTCATCTCAACCACCAGTTGCTCAGATACAGATGCTTCTGATGGATCAGAGGATGAGAAAATATACGAGGTAAGAGTCAAGCTTACAAAAGAGGAGATAAAGGAAATGAGAAAGGCTAACAAGAAAATGGTGAAAGAAGAGAAAGCGGAAAAAAGAAAGACAAAGGTGAAAAAGCATGTGAAAAAGCGAGCAACGCGAAAGAAAAAACCATGAATGCTTTCGTCAGGACGACTGCAGCTGTACGACTCAGCTGAGCCTTTCGAATGCAATTTGATAAGACATTTTTTTATGAAGAAAGCATCCCAAACCTATTCAGGAATGCAACCTTTTACGCTGTCAGCAAGCTTTTTCATTGCAGCCTTATCTAATCGATGAGAACTGTTCTTGGAAAACTTCGTGTAGTGTTCCAGAACTGTTGTAAAAAATCTCTCAAGATGCTTGTCCATTCTGGAATTTGCAATCGTTTGCATTGTGTCCAGATTTCCATTTGAGATGGCGTTTGAGATGGTAAGCATGTCAAGCAAGACCTTGTTCTCTGTGCCCGGACCAAGGGAAGTAAACGTCTTCCTAAGCGCATCCAAGTCACGAGCAAAAGCCTCTGCTCCTCGCTTAGAAATGCTTCCAGCGTACCTATCGAAGTGCAAGCATAATTCTAGGACAATATTGTCAGCAAGTAATACCGATATCTTGGTCCCCAGTTGTTCACCAAACCCAAATTCATCAAACTCCTGTCTATAAAATTCAAATTGATCTATGACGGACTCGCTCCATGAACTAATCAGCTCCGACGAAGATTCATAGATCTGTAAATTTTTTGCCAACAAAGATTCCATGGCCTCTGCAACTATTTTCTTTCCCAAAATTGAGGAGAGTTTCAGGATAGCATCATACAATAACAAGTCCAGAGAGTTTTCTTTACCATGAACACTGTCAAGATTTTGCTCAACATTATAGATGAGGAGCTCTTGCATGAAAGCAACGGTCTCTATGAATGCAAGGAGCTTCTCAGGAACGCCATTGTCACAAGATTCTTCATCAGCAATCATTAAAAGTACAGGCAGCATTAGTTTTGAAAACATTTTATCTGCCTCAGCAAGCGCGAAATATTGAAGACTATTGTTCGGTACAAGCCCTTCCAAATATTTAGTTATATTGTGTAAGCATGCCCTAACTGATGCCGTCAGTAATTCAAGATCACTCTCTGCAGCTTCAAGAGAAACCATTGTAGGTTCATGCAAGAGATTGAGAAACCTGTCCAATCTAGTGATACAGACGTCACGAATAGGCTTTGTATTTATTATATTCATATTATATCTTTCCAGAGCCAGGCAGAGATGAAGTGCTGATGTTTTGAGATCGACCATACCTTGAGGAGAAGATGCCTCATCGAGCATGGAGCCAATCTCTGCCATCATTGCTGATGAAGTGCCTTCCCATATGGTCTGGAGGTACTGCTTTGTTCCTAACCATGGTATATTCATGTACACATCAATTTCAATCAGAAAAAATCCTAAGAGTTGATGAAAATATTTCCCCTGTTGCTTAACCTTGTTAGGGGGTACTAGAAATGATCCCAATTGACCCTCACGTGCTTCTATGTATTGCTCGAGTACCTTGGAGGAGTCCATGAATGCTCCTTCAATAGATGCAGCTTTCAAAATATTCTGCAAACTTGACGAAACAAAGTCTAACTGGCGCTCTACCACTTTTCTAAATTCTCTCCTCTGCTGTATCACACATATCAGTTTGTTTCCAAGGCTTGTGGTCACTGCATCTATTGATCCCTCATGCTGTATCATACCATGGAACGACTTTTCTTTCTGTTCCAACTCTATTAGTTTAGATGTACTTTCCAATGCACAGATGGACATTGCACTCCTACCAATCTGCTCAGAAAGAGCATTGCTTGATGAGAACCAGTCTGTCAGCATGGATGAGACTTTCTGAGTAAGTTGATGTTCAATGCCATCAAGTGAAGCCAATAAAAACTTCGGAATCAAATTCAATTCATCATGCAAGAGAGAACGACTGATATTGTTCGTTGCATTGTCCTCAGTCCTTTGTTCACTTTTATGCCAAAATAGAGAAACCAGATCACCACGTTGCAAGAAATCTCTGTGAGCACAACATGCACTACAATATGCTTTCGCCGCATGATACCACTCTTCATTTTTCATGGATACATATATGTGCTGAATATCCAGCAAAATATGAAGAATTCGGTCAAATAAGGCTCTAGCATCAACCAACCTTGTATATGCCACATCCAGTTCCACCAAAGAATGGATTCGTTCCGAGAAATCAACCCTCAGCCTTTGCATAGAGGCAGCCACGTCATTTGCGCTTCTCTGAATCTCTGAAGACGATGATACGACAATTTTCTGTTCAGATATGGCATTTGAGACTCGTGCACCGTTTGAAACTGACAGATCTCTCCATTGTGCCTCAAGTTCAACAACTTTGGTTCGAAGAGACGCAACCAGGGTCGCCACAATGTCAGGGTTTATCCTCGTACTCCGATCTAATGTCTTTAACGGTAGTTTTATTGAGTAGAAAGCACTATCAGATGTTATATCCGCGGAATCCAAACAAGCTAGACGAATACTGGTTCCTTCATCGAATTGAAGGTCGTCAATCAGCACTTCACGATCCATGTGAAGCTGCAGACTACATAATTTAACTTAACGAAACCAAAAATAACGATATATTATTACAATTAGGCTCGTTGACGCTGTAAATTATTACGAGATTTTCCTTGACCAGCAGCTGTTCCATCAGCAGACAAACCATGGATTGCAAGATATGGAGATTTTAATCCATTTGTCTGGAGGAGATTACTTGGGAGATCTAGTTTTCCAATGACAAGACAGTTAACCAAGCTGAGACTTTTTTCTGGAATAGGAGTTACTAGGTACAACAAGTTTGCATCAGGAGCCACTGACCTTACTATTCCCATCCCATGGCATTTTATCAGCGCATCTTCACCAGCGACTTGTAAGTGTCCTTTCCCATCCTTTTTTAGTGAGTAGAGCCCTACAATGGATCCATTTAAGATGCATGCTGTCTGAGAGATATCCAAGCCATTGAACAAGGGCAAGACATCAATGTCACCCAGGCTAATACAATATGGTTTCTGTGTTGCTAGTTGTAGAGCAATATCATCACTAAATATTCTCGTGCTTGTTACTACCTCGTTGCAGCACTGAAGGCAAAATTTGCTCCATTGTGCTTGTCTCTTCTCCACTGCGCTGATGACTTTTGTTGAGTACATAGAGGCAATGTCATCACTTGCTATGGCATTCCTCAGCTCTCTGGCTGCAACACAGCTAGGTGCTGCACATGATATTGCTGGTAGTACGTAGTCAAGTGGTTGGTCATCTTTATCATTTGATAGGATTACTGGTTTTATCACATCTCCTCTGGGGTTATCACCATGGAATCGAACAAGATGAGTGATAGCCATCCCAGATAGACACTGTCTGAGCACATCAACACCAAGACCTTGAATCCATCCATTTGTATTCACTACTATGACATTCTCTTTCCTGCATGCATATCTATATAAGCTATCTATTAACTTGACATACATAGGTGTATCGGATGCGGGTGAGATATCGCCCACAAAGTGACTCATACAGGGGACAGCTGTCTGCAGGTATGGTGGCTCCAGGATGGGTTGCACTACGTCTACAAGGGACACCATGCCTGGAGGAGTAAATTCTGGCTGTCCACAGTCCATATCTAGATATTGTACAGTTTTATGGTCACGCAATAATGCGTTTACAAGGTATCTACAGAAGGAGGATTTCCCTGTATTCTTTGCTCCGCATATACATATGACACTTCTCAAACCATTCTGCAATTCTTTCAAGTGCGTCACAATATCATCAGACACTTCAACCCATTCTTTCGGATAAAAAAGATTACAAGCATCCTTTGAAAGCTTCAAAACCCTCAAGGTCGTCCCAGAATCTGGAGCACTCTCCAGGCGAACCAGTGCATACCGTGCAGATACATAAGGTCCTTTCAGTTCTGATTCCTCCTCAGGTGCAGCACCACCACTGGACTGAACCCAAATAGGGTATCCTTCATCACACCGCAGAGACGTTTTCTGATCCTTTTCAGTCAAGAGAAAACCATTAACAACCACACAACCCTGTTCCACCACCAAGGCACCTTCACCAACCACAACTATGGATTCACCTTGATTCAATTGCAGGGTTCTCTCTGTTGAAGGTTTTGATCCATCCAATATAAATTCACCTTCTGCTGATGGATCAGATACTCTCTGTCGTTTCACAGGCATGTGCATTTATATCTAAAACACCTTTAGATGTCCTTCGAAACAAGAAATCACCTTCGGCATGATACCAATGTACATTTGTGTCATTATTCGATACTATTGATATTCAAATCTAGTCAATGAATTAATGTAAATACAATTTTACATTCTCCAACTCCAAAGTTCAACTTTTGAGTTTTTTCAACATTCCAATCTTGACATCAAATGATGATTACAATGCATGTATGTTCTTGGGTTCTACTCCGTATCTATAGATTATCATTAAATATTATACATAGATAGTGCAAACACATTGATATCATCATCTCTGCTCTTTGGAGTATAGTCCTTCAGTGGCACCTGGAGCAGAAACGGAGAACCTTGTCTTTTCTCTTCTTATAGGATGATACGAGATTTTTTACATCAGCATTGTCAAATCAGTAGAGAACATGCAAATATATATGATATAGGAAGACGCAATGTTGGTAAATATTCCACTTTTGGGCACAAAACTCTCAGGGTGGTGAGGCAGGCTTGTATTCGTGTCCAGGCTACAAGCTCAAGATCGGTGGGATTCAGACCATGTATAGATATACACAAGGGAAAAGTAAAACAGATTGTTGGTTCAACTCTGTCAGATAAGACGACGGTGGATGGGGCCAATGCATTGGAAACCAATTTTGAATCTCATCATGGAGCAGAATACTATGCCAATCTGTATAAACGTGACAATCTCACTGGTGGTCATATTATTATGCTTGGAGCAGATGAGCAGAGTAAAGATCAGGCAATGCGGGCTTTGAAGGCCTTCCCAGGAGGTATGCAACTTGGTGGTGGGGTGACTACTGAAAATGCCAAAGAATATTTGTGTGCTGGGGCCAGTCACGTGATTGTTACATCTTTCGTCTTTCGGGATGGAGCACTCGATGAACAAAGACTTTCAGATTTGGTCAAGCTAGTTGGAAAAGAAAATATTGTGTTGGATCTGAGCTGCAGAAAAAAGGCTGATGGCATGTATTATGTAGTGACGGACCGTTGGCAAAAGTGGTCTGATCTTGCGCTCACAGAGGATTCTCTCACAGCATTATCTGCAAGCTGTGACGAAGTTTTGGTACATGGAGTTGATGTAGAAGGCAAAAAACTTGGGATAGATGACGAACTGGTCGAGATGCTGGGAAAGTGGTCTCCTGTGCCAGTGACATATGCAGGGGGGGCAACGACCTTGGACGACTTGGACAGGGTTGCATCAAAGGGCAATTATAACGTAGAAGTAACCGTTGGTAGTGCCCTAGATATTTTTGGAGGAGATTTGAAGTATGAGGATGTCGTCTCCTGGCACCACAGAGTCAATGCTGACCGACAAGTATCTTCCATGAATGGAGAACCACAAGGTGATGGGACTATTCTATACAAGTTTTAGATATTTTTTCTTGACGCGCATTATAGTGCTATATATGTATGAAATACAAGCACAAAGATAGTGGCCATGACATTGTCTCAGTAATGCAGGATGTTACATTGAAACAGGTATATGGACTTTTCTCACAAAGTAAATCCCTTTGTAACATCAGATCAATTCCACTTAATACTCATCAGCATCATCATCATCACCCTCGGCAGACTCGGCTCCAACCTCTTCATAGTCCTTCTCCAGGGCTGCAAGATCTTCACGGGCCTCGCTGAATTCACCCTCTTCCATACCTTCACCAACATACCAGTGAACAAAGGCTCGCTTTGCATACATGAGATCGAACTTGTGATCCAATCTGGAGAAGACCTCTGCAATAGCAGTGGAGTTGGAGATCATGCATACAGCACGCTGTACCTTTGCCAAGTCAGCTCCTGGAACAACAGTTGGTGGTTGGTAGTTGATTCCACACTTGAATCCTGTTGGGCACCAATCAACGAATTGAATTGTACGCTTTGTCTTGATTGTGGCAACAGCAGCATTGACATCCTTTGGAACCACATCACCTCTATACATGAGGCAGCATGCCATGTACTTTCCATGACGTGGATCACATTTCGCCATCATAGAGTTTGGCTCAAATGCAGAATTGGTAATCTCTGCCACTGACAGCTGCTCGTGGTAGGCCTTTTCAGCAGATATCACAGGGGCATATGATGACAACATAAAGTGAATGCGAGGATATGGAACCAAGTTTGTCTGGAACTCTGTGACATCAACATTGAGGGCTCCATCAAATCTCAAAGATGCTGTAAGGGATGAGATCACCTGAGCAATCAATCTGTTCAAGTTGGTGTAGGTTGGTCTCTCAATATCAAGAGATCTGCGGCAAATGTCATAGACAGCCTCATTGTCAAGCATGACAGCAACATCAGTATGCTCAAGCAGAGAGTGGGTGGACAATACAGAGTTGTATGGCTCAACCACGGCAGTAGATACTTGTGGTGATGGATACACAGTGAATCCAAGCTTGCTCTTTTTTCCATAGTCCACAGAGAGTCTCTCCAAAAGGAGAGATCCAAGACCAGACCCAGTTCCTCCTCCAACAGCATTGAAGACAAGGAATCCCTGAAGGCCAGTGCAGTTATCAGCAAGCTTGCGGATGCGGTCAAGGCAGACATCAACAATCTCTTTACCAATGGTATAGTGACCACGAGCAAAGTTATTGGCAGCATCTTCCTTTCCTGAAATCAGCTGTTCAGGGTGGAACAGTTGACGATATGTTCCAGTACGAACTTCATCAATTACAGTTGGTTCCAAATCGACAAAGACGCATCGTGGGACATGCTTTCCAGCACCGGTCTCAGAGAAGAAAGTATTGAATGCATCATCATTCCCTCCAACTGTCTTCTCAGGTGGCATTGTTCCATCTGGCTGGATACCATGTTCCAGACAGTACAGTTCCCAACAGGCATTACCGACTTGGATACCAGCTTGACCCTATACAATCAAATATATAACTCATAGATAGTATAATAGCGCACTCTTGTGAGACAACTTCGTTCGTGATCATCATCCCGCGTCAACGACGGTTACTCATCTGAGGACCCGAGGTCAACTCAAATGACCATTCTTTCGCAGATTCTGAGTAATATTAGATATATACGTACCAAATGAAGAGAAATAACTTCACGCATGTTGAAACAAAGGTAGTTTTAGAATCGAGTTGATCTCAATAACAACGACGACACGAATGAGAGTAGAATACGGAGACTAACAGAGCACACGGGCTTGAGAGTCACCAAAATAGTTTTATATTTGATAATGATGTAAATATAAGTCAGATACAACATATGAGTATCTATCTATGATGTCCAGATCCAACAATCCCCAAGGCCTTGGAGACTCCAACCAAGATTCCACTGTTGCATGCAATCATCTACAAATGTCGATTTGGAATCGTCGTATTACCTTGGATAGTCATATATGATGGATCTATGAATACATGAGTAGTATCTAGTACCTGAGGTATCTATCTTTACATCTAACAATATGTTGAATTCATGTCCTTCTCTTCTTTGTATGTGGATGCATGGAGGCATCAAAGTCACTCATAAGGTTCTTCTTAGTGACAATGTCTCTGTCTTCCCTATATCTGTGCTCTTCTTGGGGTATTTCATCATACATAAAAACGTTCTTTGGGGACTCTGTGGATCTGGGTATCCATTCTAAGGATGCTATCTTTGTTTGGTCTGTCAATTGCAGGAGGGGCTCATGAGGGTGTGTCATTTCTGGGGTTCTCTTGCATGGATACCTTGGCAGCTCTTCATATCCTCGTGTGAAATACGTTCCTGGAAGCGTAGTACAGCATGTATAATCTTCAATCTCCTTGGATTCATTCCTGATTGCATCGTTGATTGCATTCTGGGCTTTTGCGATATCATCCCTCCCGATTCCAAGGCATGACCAGCAAGAGGAAGTGGGGTCTGTGTCAGACGAGGCACGACTTGCAAGAGCTATGGCAGCCATTTTCTTTGCCAAGTCATAAGGAATCTGAGTATTAATCGTTTTGACGAGCCATGAAAGGACAGAGGGGATACTCTTTGATCGAATAGTTGTCCCCTTCATGGCGGAGAGGTACGTAAAACACCCTGACAGTTGAGGGAAGGATTGATTCAATATTGATTTTGATCCTTCCACTCCCCAAGCTTTTCCAAGCAGATGCATCTGTTTCAGACAAGAATCGTCTTGAATCAACCATTCACTTTGAATTACTCCCGATAGAGCACCCAGCGTCCCCTCATCTTTGACACCATACTGAACAAATGAAGCAAGCTCCTCCCTCACATCATCTGGGTGATGGGATACCCTTGCTGCAAGTTCTGTAGCATTCTGTATTTCTTCATATGAAACTCTGCTGGTGTTGGGCCTTGCGATTCCAAGTGAGACAGACCATAACCTGCAATCTAGTAGATATCCTAATGTGAAGGCAGGGTGATAGTACTTGCTTCTGTAGGCATGAAAATCTCCGTGGATTTTCTCCGTGGAGAAACAGTTCATACTGTAAGTAGTTGTTTTCTTTTCTTTCTCTACTGTCTCACACCAACGATCCACATGGTGGATGAGGTATCTCCAAAGTAAGTGTATTTGGCCAAGAGAAGGCTCATTGGTTTCTAGATATGCAATGAAATGAACCAATGGCTTCAGTAAGTCTGCATAACTCGCTACATGTGTCCAAAAATGCTCATTATCCGATGTAAATGCAATTTTGTGAGAAAAGCTTGATGTCCCCCAATCGCGGCTCAGTTTGTCGATACATAGCATGTATGGGCACAAGTGAGATTTGCTTGGATGGTTGGCCTTGCTGCCTCCCACTATATCGACCAACGAATGAATTTCAGACAGAAGATCATTAGAGCACAAGTTCTCCTTCTTTGCATATTCATATACTTTCTGACTTTCTTGTAGCATTTGCTGGAGGTATATATCACTTTGAATAATAGAGTGGAGAAGCTTACCCAGTGCATATGACTGGCATGGAAATGCAATGCTGGCAGGACTGACGGATTCCAGGTCCTGGCAAATCTGCAGTGCATGTGACGAGTTGATGACGTAACCATTCACATTCCTTTGTAACAATACTCTAAAGTTTCTATCCAACTGCTCTTTGCCAATCCAGTCAAATACCCTACTCCCATTCTGTAGCCTGAGGCTTGTTGCCATTATTTGACATGCACTCCCAGAGGAGTTTCTATGTGACTTCACATGAATAGACATCTGATGTGCATTATTGTATTGCAGCAGGTTGTCACGCTGTGAGATAGACACGTGGTACAGTGAATCCACCAAAATTTTCAGTGTTTCTTGATTAGGCAAACCTTTTTGGCACCCCAGCACATCCCAGACAAATCGTCTCATCCTCGCATCTTCTAGTATTCTGATAGGTATTATATCGCAATATGAGATAATCCAATGTAATATCTTGTGTAGAGATAGAACCCTTTCGGCCTGACCTCGAGAATCCGCACCCAGAATACTCTTTAGGATGGTTGCCAGAGACAAATCGTCCCTTGAAATTTTATCTGTTGGCGCATCCATAGCATATTCAACACTTTTTATCAAGTTGCATACTTTTCTATAGTCTCCTGTGGTTTTAAATCTCTTTTGGGACAGAATTGGAGTACTGTCTTTCATTCCTTCACTCTTTGCTTTGCTCCTCTACAGCAGATGTTTGAATAAAAATGAACGTTCATTTTTGCAGAATGCCTACCAATCAACGACAGACATGACATACCTCCTTTTTAAGATGAAATATATCGACAGAGCTCGGCTCCAGCCAGTTCATATCTCCCTCAGCACTCTTTGCAGGTGAAAACTGGTAGCCCACCCCAAACATGTGTTTCGCTTTCGTTTTCATGATCACACTTACTGAGACGTGAATAAATTATGCATTATGTACTCTACAAGCATAACAGTGTTTAATGATTCAACGTCAATAGGTTGCTACTTCAGTGTCTGAAGCCGAGGTTGAAACGATATCTGTCTTCTCACTCACTTGTGTCAACTCTTCTCAACTCATTCCATGGTTTTGTTCAAAACTCAAGCACAACAACTCGAGAAAAATATTCAAGTGAAGATATTTAGGCACCATTTTAGGAGCAAGACGCTTCTTGCAGTTTGATCAATCCAAGGAATTTAAAAATAGCTGTAACCAAACAGAAGTTTTCTAGGAATTTGTTTGAATGAAGATTACAATATTGCCATGAGTCAGCATGGTGCCATGACATGCTTGAATTATTCTAGTATGCGATGAAACCAGTTTCTATTTGCACATATCAGCATTTATTCCATAGAACAGCAACTTTCTGGGCACAGGTCCCAGTTATTTCCTTGCCTTTATCCCTCTCAGTACCACAACCATATTTGCAGGCACCATCATCAGCGCCAGTTATGTACGCATAATATCTCCAGCCACCCCTGTTGGCTTTTGTCAGGAAATATCCACTTGGTCTAGTGTTCTTAATATAGTTCAGATCATCTTTTATGCAATTTTCATAGTGATCCAAGGTATAGAATCCATAAACACCCATGTTTTCTCCAGACCATTCAAGCCTGAGCTTATCTCCGGAGCATAAATGCAATTCTTTTGCGACGTGGTCAAATCTTCGTGGTGATCTTTTTGGTAAGTTAGCTTCCATAACACCTGTTGTCCACTTGAGTGAGATTGTCAACGGACTGGTGGGGTCTTGGATTGGGGGAGAGACCAGTTGAGGGCTAGGAGAGATCAGGGTGTTCCACCACTCCTGATCGCCAGGCATATACAGTCCATCGGAAGGATTGTTCAGAAATTCGTCAATTGGATCCTTTGGAAGAGGACTTGGTGGCGGAGGGGGAGGGAGAGAAGGAGGAGGTGGGGAGGCCACAGGAGGTGGAGCACTTTGCTTTGCCAGGTATACTTGAATGTCACTTGCGTGTATGTACTGCAACTTTCCACCACGTGCATATGGAGTCTTTCCAATGTATTCACCTTGCCGTAAGACAAACTTGCTCCTTGTTGTCTTTTCATCAAATCGTATGCCATTCTGAAAGAGCAGCCTTTCATTATTAATGGATATATCAAGAAAACCATCCCTTTTCCTTCTTGAATTGACCCCCAATACCATTGTGACCTTATTATCTCGACTAGTAAGCCACTTGATACTTGCTTTAATCGAGTTCTGCACCTTCGACTCTTTATCTTTTGGAAGCCTCAGAGCTACCCCAGCAGTACCATCTGGATTCCATTTCAGCTGAACTCTCCAACATCTAGAGCCGGATTCTCTCTTTGCACATTTCGAACTTCCACCAATCAGCCCAGGAAGTAAACCACCTCTCTCTCCCCAAGAGAAAGAATTAGAAAAACCAAGCGTATATTCAAGCATCACAGTACCTGTGTACTTGTGTTTGATCTTTGAATATTGCTTCAAACTCGTGCTGACATTAGATAACCCATCATTGACCAAGATAAATGGGTCCGACATGGCATCATTGGGGCTGATTCGTACGCGTTTCACATTGTAGGCCCCCCGATAGTCAATAGCTGTCCCCTGATGGAGCAGACAAGTCCAAGAACAGAGAAGTATCCAGAGTCTAAAGATCTACAGCAATGGTCAGGATCACATGTGGATATGTTCATCTGATTAAAGGTGGAAGAATATATCTATCATAATGAATGGACGTACCCACATGCCTGCCACTTACAAAACTCAGGAGCAGGTGAAGTAAACCTTGAATAGTCAAACTTGCAAAAGCCACCTGACAACTGCTAGGAAAGAGATCCTCCTCTTCTCGCTTTTTGCAGACTGTTTTGAAATGTTTATATGTATATAAGTGAGGGAGACGCATATTTTCACAGAAATATATGAATATTTGGCTGCATATGATGAAGTCAAAACTGTTTGATGCCAAATGAGGATCCCTCATACCCGCTGAAACCATCTCTGAATTGAAAATCTAAAACTTGGATTGCAAATATTTGCATTGAAGAAAAATACAATTGTTTACTAGTATTATAAAACCCAAATTGATGGTTTTAATAAGCGTGAATCGATATCTCTATGTAGATATTGGATCGTATACGAGGTGAGCAGCCCACTGACTTTGGGTTCATGAGCGAACCAAAGATTTGAAGTTTTCCCTTTGCACCGGCTCTCGTTGATATATGATATTTATTCTTCTTTCCTGATACATTTAATTGATTTATATAATGCAATTAAAATGCTAACCGAGTTTCGGAAGCTCGCCGATTGGCTCATTTTCGGATCCGAAGTCGAAGACGGTGAGGGGTTTACGGAAGCTGGTGTGTCTGGAAACAAGTCTTCAACCGACCAGGAGCATACGCGCAGGGTTCTCTCTAGGGAACAAACGAGTGTTTTGAAAACCATTCATGACTCTGGAGGAGGTCTTATTGACCTGCAATGCGGCAAGCGAGTGTTTAATGATGTTCCTGCCAAAATGAGAACAGAACTATGGTTGTCCCAGTTGCACTCACTTTCAGAAGCTATTGGCACCACTGGGGAGACCGCGTACAATGTAAATTTGAAGAAATATGTGAAAGAGGACGTACTGACAGAGATTGGAAAAGATATCCATAGAACTTTTCCGGGGCACAAGACATTGAGTACCAGATCTGGTCAACGTGCTATGTTTGATGTCCTACGAGCATATGCATCATTTGATCCAGGCGTCGGATACAGTCAAGGGATGAATTTTCTCTCTGGTATATTGTTGACGTATTTGAGCCCACCTCAGGCATTTGATGCCCTGGTACTGATAATGAAAGACAGGGGCTTGAGAGAGTACTACAGACCAAATGGGATGATACATTTACAGGCTCGGCTATGGCAGCTTGGCAAGCTGATTTCACCAGAGCTGGAGGAGCAATTGGAAACTCATATGGTGCTCCCAGTCTTATACGCTTCATCTTGGCTGCTGACATGTTTTGCTTCAGAATTTCCTATCAAATTTGCTGCAAGGGTTATGGATGTTATCATTACAAACTCCTACCATTTACCCATCATGAAAGTCTCTATTGCAATACTGGAACGTTGCAAAAATGAGATTCTACAATTGAATAATATGGAAGACATTATACATTTGATACGGAATGAAGTGCCTAAATGGCCAGAGAATATTCTTCAAGATTTGTTGACAGCATCACTCAGTACATCATGGTCAGACAACCAGCTAGAATGGCTTGGAAATAGTGCCGGAGAGACTGTCGCAGATATGTTACAGCGAGTACAAAATTCTGCTATTCCACTTCCAGGCGAGCGACCAGCAAACTTTGTTCCAACTGAAATCAGTCAAGGATCTCAAATATGGACTTCACCTGAGGGGAGAGACCATTTATTGGTGACAGACCAAGAGGATTCCGTATTTGAAAATTCAGGCGGGTCTTTCATACATAGCAATCCTGAAAGTACGCCAATATCGTCCGGCGAATCGCCACGGAAGGAATCATTGCTGGACACTGATTCGGAACTCCCACTTTTCAGTCCCCCTTATCTGCAACCAGATCTGCTCAAAGGCAACCCGGCACCAAACACACAGGGCGATCTCATTGACTTTTATTCGACAATGCAATCATCTCCAAGTGAGGTGAAAACTATATTGCAAGCTTGCATTGCAAATGAGCAATGTTCGTCAAAAGTATGTGATGTTCTCCTGTCACAGAGTATGAATTACAGTAGTAATCCTGAATCAGCAAACTCCCTCCCATTGGAAAAGGCGGATTTCGTTTCAACCGGTGAACTGCGATTAAGTGACAATACCTCTGATGTTGGGGATGCTGAATTTGGAGATTGGCAATCTGGGTGAATTTGGGGGCTTGAAGAGGCTTCAAAACAAATCATTTCTGTGATCTTTAATAATTTGCTGCTAAAAGGATTGAAAATCAATTTTCTCGAGATCAATCTTCCACATGCCATTTTATCAGCAAAACCCCCCACTATTTGCCGTAAACAAACGCATACATCAATGTTGGGCCCCAGGGCCTGAGGTGATCTACTCTGTTTGAGATGTAGCCTCATATCTTAGCATCTACATTGTAGAAGGAATCTGGATTGCTGCACAAATCTGTGCCTCAGAACATTCTTTAGAAAGAATATATTTTTCAACTTCTCCAGAAAGGTATGTATTCACTCAAGTTCAATCATGTCGTAATCTATGAGAAGCATTCTCTATACAGGCCTGCCAGTCAATCCACTTTCTCAGGACTAGAAACATGGCAACACCATTGATCATGGCACACGTGCTTAATCCGACCCAGAGACCTTGTAGGCCCATATCAAATTTAAATGCTAGAACATACGCTAGGGGCATACCCAGACCCCAATACGACACAAGATTTAACAGGGCACCCACCTCCTGTTTCCCGATTCCCCTCAGGCTCCCTGCAACACTTGCATTCATGCCATCTCCAAGCATGCACCATGCAACCAGTGGCATCAACTTTCCAGTCTCTTGAATTACTTGAGTATCTCTGGAGAATATCAGACCTACATGACGCCTCTCAAGAACTACAAATGTTCCTAGTACGACCTGGCATAGCATTGTGGAGCCTACTGCAACAAATGCTGACCTTTTTGCATGGCAAGGTAGCCCTGCCCCTACTGCATTACCCACTCGCACTGCACAACCAGAAGAGATGCCCATTGGTAACATATATAGAGTCCCAGATAAATTTAGCACCAATCCCATGACTGCAACGTGTAGTTCAGGATTATCGAGCCAGCCACTCATCAATAAACATGTTTCAAATATACCCCATTCCAGTCCAACCATGGCTGCACAGGGGATGGCAAGTCTACAATACTCGATCCAACCTTTAAATGCATCATTAGACCATCCTTGCCACGTCCTCTCTTCCGAACCCATGTCAGCAAGCCTCTGCTCCCTCATAACAAACCAAATGGTTAGAATGACAAGTGGAGTCAACTGAGCAAGGTTGGCTGCAAGAGCAGCCCCAGAGAGGTCCATACCCAAGACTGTTATAAATACGTAATTATATCCCAATGTACATAGAGCAGCAGTCACTGCAGCTACTGTAGGTGGAATGACCAGTGATTGGCAGGTAAAGTACTTTTTCATTGCATCTGAAATAGCAAGAAAGAACAGGGAAGGAGCAGTCATCATCAGGTACCAGCTAGCCTGCTTTGATAGCACCACTTCTTGCCCTGCCAGCAACATGATAGATTCCATTTGAGTCCACAACAATACCACAACGCAGCACATCACCATGGTGATGAGTAAGGACCGTTGCAGGATGACCCCCATCTCACCATGTGCATTTGCCCCATGAGCATTGGATATCAACGTCTCCAGTGCACCAAGACTCCCAACAATGGATGCATATCCAGTTACATTAAAGAAAGAAGCAGCCAGGACAACAACAGAGAGTTCATATTTTCCCAGATGTCCAACAAAAGAGAGAGTCATCATTGGAACAACAAAAGATGCCAATGATGAAATGACTAGAGCAGAAGAGAGCTCAAACAGCTTCTTGACTTCATGAAGAACAGAATGAAAGCTCTCTCTCTCGTGTTCAATCTGTAACGAGACGAGGCTTGGCTGTCTATTCATGAAATGCTTCTCTACAGAAGGAACCCCATGGTGTCCCACAATATCGTTCCCAGGACTCGAAAGTAAAGGTTGAACGTCTTGAAGATGCCCGACATCACCAAGTTGGGTTCTATTTTCTATCATCATATTGCAGATGCGATGCTATGAAACAAAGACCCAGTCGGGTGATTTATTGTGGTACTGGGTGCATGTCTGTTGACTTGGTGATTCTAAATCAGTTCTTCGCACGTCTTGTGATTGCACGTGATTAGGTCAATTGCTACTAAATCACAGATGATTCATTAATAATAAAATGCCATCGATATATACTGATGGTAGAGTTGATCAGTCTGGTGAAATCTCTGGCCATATCACCACATGGTGATGACCCAACTCTGATGAAAGTTGTTACCAACCTTGTTGATGTGTTGATGTAAGACTATACTATCATTTATTTTATAGATTTTATCATTAAGATACTATGAAGAATCTATTCCGATCAAATGAACGCCAATCTCATCATCACACCATAGATTCTATGCTCTAGATTTCTGAGAAGTAATTACTTTTATAAAACAACAACAAACCAAGTGTCTGTTCTTTATCTCATTTGTTACTGTATAGAATGGCGTATAGCACTAGTATAAATACAGTAGTATATTATTATGATTTAATATCTCAGTTGATGAGAGAAGTATCCACTCCTACTCAAATAGTCGTAGCCTTGTTTGTTATCAGTTTGTCTGGAGTAGTTGGATATACCCTTTACATCGTATTGGTAGCATGCTTCCGCGTTTGTTTTATATTTCCACATGATGATGGACTAGAATCTCTTCAAAGTCACCAGAGAACACGAGAGTATACAAGGGGCATCAGTCAGAAGAAGAAAAAGAAGAAGCAACACTCCCGTCCTGGTCAGTCAAGGGATGGCAAAAAGGTTTCAGATGATCACGCTCGTATTGCAGAGAGATCGTGTATTCCATCCAACGGTATGGCACCTGCTGAAGGAAAATCTCTAAAGAGTCTGCAAAAGCTATCTTTGAAACATAGATCATCATCTAACCATATGAAGAGACATGAGAGCAATCTCTACATGGAGACTCTGAAAGGGCACACTGATGCTGTTCTTGGTATCTCGTGGGCATCATCCTCTGATGAGGATGCTTGTCTTGTTACAGCATGTGCTGATAGGTATCTGCGAGTGTATTCTGTTGAACCTACTAATGGTCGAACAAAGTCCAGATGTACTGCGCAACATGTAATCAGGGGAGGCATCTTTGATGTCTATGGCTGTAGAAGAGGAGAGGCACTCTGTGTAGGATTCATGACATATGGACCTCACGCATCGGTTGAGTTCCACATGGCAGAGGTAGGGAGCCTGCACAGTAACAATTCTTCATTCCATCTACTGGATACAAAACCCAAAATATTTGCCCCAAAGATTGGCTTTGGACCCCTTTGCCTGGTAGGTAGCCATGCAGCAGGCTGCATGAGATGTATAGCTGCGTCCAGTAAGCCAAGGGTTGCTCTATTCGATTGGAACCCATCTGATTCAAAGATTGTTGAACTGGGAAATTTTGATACCAATAGCATGGTAAACAACGATGCCGCAGTATCTCCCGATGGCTCCATGTTTGCTGTGGGAACATTCTCCCCTGATGTAGGAATGTACAAGATTCAAGCAGGAACGGCAGCTGGAAGACCATTGACAGCAAGAAAGGTTGCCAGCCTTGTAGGACATAAGAAAAAAGTCACCAGTGTGTGTTTCTCTCCATGTGGAACAAAGATAGTCACATCATCCGAAGATTATACCCTTCGAATCTGGAATATTAATGTTCGACACGAACTTGAAGAAGATCCAAAGTGTCTACATACAGTAGGTCTGCCATCCCAACATCCCATTAGGAGAATGTCTTGGAAGGGAGATTCCATTGCTGTAGCATGCCACTGTGATGTGTATATATTTGACAGTTCTACTGGAAAGGTCAAATACTCTATTATACAAGCCCACGATGCTACAATTAACTGTCTAGAGTACTTTCAGAGAGATGATACAAGTATTCTGGCAACTGGAGGTGATGACTGTTGTGTCAAATTGTGGTGTCATGCTTGAGTACTCTTACATACAGATATTTTATATTTCTCATTTCAAGGAGGAGAATGGTCATCATGCTTGTTGAATGTGTGCTCCAGCCCTCTTTCAATATTATAAATATTATGAAATATCTTTATTTGAATCTACAGCGATACTCTGGGAGTTGTCCAAGTTGCCACGACCAACTCGGTTGAGAGTTAAGACACATGTCAAATGTCTATTGCTTCGCGGATAGGTGACGAAGGAGAAGCCGTGAAATCAAATCAAGACTACGTCATTCTAGTATATCAACCTAATAGAACAGAATGCTGTATACACGTGAAAGCTTCGATGCCAAGGTCATTCTCTTGCGGATTGCCATTCTTCAGATTCTATTCTACACTGTCCTCGCAGCCACACACATGGCTCTTGTAGGTACGAATACGTTAATATGTTTATATCTATCCTGATAATATACAGACATCATATGTTTCGGTATTGACCATATGCAGTCCCGTATTATGCCTCACCCTCAACCACCTTTGGAACAAGAAGAAAGAACACAACCAAAGACAACAATCTTGTATCCATCATATTCGACTGGACCACTGTCAGATACAGTATGTATAGCTTTCAGGGAATCATGGCTGCTTCATCCTATGCATTAACATCCATTGTAATGGGACTGTGTATGTGGAAGATCATGAGGAGGTCAAGCAAGTGTGCAGACTTTTCATGCACCATGTATTTTATTCATGTGATTGTATGCTGGTTATACAACAAAGATTCTCTAGGATTTCCTACAAGTATTCCCTTTTGGTTTTGTATGGGTACAAGTGGTGTTACTACAGCAGTGATTGCTGAGAGACTGTGTATGAGGGAAGAACTGGAAGAGATTCCCCTGACTCAGTTTGTTGGAAAGACATCAGAAACAAAACAGCAACAACAGGGTACAGATATCACCATAAAGGTCATGAAAT